>ERZ1292633.401-Hain-H41-02um-R1-401-length-52674-cov-8_pt1 | contig 52674 bp, 45 predicted proteins | sample MGYA00564406_ERZ1292633 | MGnify/ENA primary metagenome ERZ1292633 (study PRJEB36523, sample SAMEA6512639) | groundwater metagenome | collected 2019-01-08 | study: AquaDiva: Metagenomics assemblies of 32 groundwater samples | reverse complement strand
TTCTGGTGCACCGCCGACATCGGCTGGGTCACCGGCCACACCTACATCACCTACGGCCCGCTGGCCCTGGGTGGCACCGAAATCGTGTTCGAAGGTGTGCCCACTTACCCCGACGCTGGCCGCTTCTGGAAGATGATCCAGGACCACAAGGTTTCCATCTTCTACACCGCCCCCACTGCCATCCGCTCGCTGATCAAGGCCGCCGAAGCCAACGACGCCGTGCACCCCAAGAGCTACGACCTGACGAGCCTGCGCCTGTTGGGTTCGGTGGGCGAGCCGATCAACCCCGCCGCTTGGGAGTGGTATTACCAGCACGTGGGCGGCAGCCGTTGCCCCATCGTGGACACCTTCTGGCAGACCGAAACCGGTGGCCACATGATCACCCCACTGCCGGGCGCCACGCCCATGGTGCCGGGCTCGTGCACACTGCCGTTCCCCGGCATCCAGGCTGCCATCGTGAGCGAAACCGGCGAGGACATGCCCAATGGCCAGGGCGGTATCTTGGTCGTCAAGCGCCCATGGCCGTCGATGATCCGCAACATCTGGGGCGACCCCGAGCGCTTCAAGAAGAGCTACTACCCCGACGACTTCAAGGGCAAGTACTACCTGGCAGGCGACGGAGCCATCCGCGACGAGAAAACCGGTTACTTCACCATCACCGGCCGCATCGACGACGTGTTGAACGTCTCTGGCCACCGCATGGGCACGATGGAAATCGAATCCGCGCTGGTCAGTTGCACCGAGCTGGTGGCCGAGGCCGCCGTGGTGGGCCGCCCTGACGACACCACGGGCGAAGCCATCTGTGCTTTCGTGGTGCTCAAGCGCGCCTTGCCCAACACCGACGAAGGCAAGGCCATTGCCAAGCAATTGCGCGACCACATCGCCAAGGAAATCGGCCCCATCGCCAAGCCCAAGGACATCCGCTTTGGCGAGAACCTGCCCAAGACCCGTTCGGGCAAGATCATGCGCCGTCTGCTGCGTTCGCTGGCCAAGGGCGAAGAGATCACGCAGGACATCTCCACGCTGGAGAACCCCGCGATCCTGGGCCAATTGGGCCAGGCTTACTGATCCGCTTGTCGGCTTCAGTTCAAAAAGCGCCGCTTGCGGCGCTTTTTTTATGGCTCAGCCCGGCAAAGCCTGCTTTCCGGTGAACAATCGTCATCGCTTTTCACTCCAGCGCCAATTGCCCAGGACGCCTTGATGACCCCCTCCAACAGCCCAAACCCCATAGCCCCCGGCTTCATCGTGTTGCACGGCAACCGGTCCGAGGATTTGGCGCAGACGCTGATCACCTGGCTGGGCGGGCACCCGCTGGGGCCGCTCGAAGAAGAAGTGGTGCTGGTGCAAAGCAACGGCATAGCCGAGTGGTTCAAGATGACGCAAGCGCAGCAGTTGGGCGTGTGTTCGGCGGCGCGTGTCGATTTGCCCGGGCGTTTTGTCTGGCGCGCTTACCGCCAGGTGTTGGGCGCGCAGGCGGTGCCGCGTGAATCGCCGCTCGACAAATTGCCCATGACTTGGCGGCTCATGCAGGTCCTGCCGGGCTTGCTGGCGCAGCCCGAATTCGCCCCCATGGCGCGTTACCTCGATCCTGCCGCCACATCTGGCGCAGCCGATGACACCCGCTTGCTGCAACTGGCCAGCCAGTTGGCCGACTTGTTTGACCAATACCAGAACTACCGCAGCGACTGGTTGCAGGCCTGGGCCGCTGGACGCGACGAACTGCGCGACGCCTCGGGCCAGTCGCAGGCCCTGGCCGAAGACCAGCGCTGGCAACCGGCGCTGTGGCGCGCGCTGCTGGGCACTCTGACGCCTGAGCAGCGCAGCGCCACGCGGCCTGATCTGCACCGTCAGGTGTTGCACAAGTTGCAAAGCGGTGAAGATTTTGCAGGCCGCCTGCCGCGCCGCCTGGTGGTGTTTGGCATGAGCCACATCCCGGACGCCATGCTGGAGATGCTGGCCGCGCTGGCCCCGCACAGCCAGGTCATTTTGGCCGTGTCCAACCCCTGCCGCTTTTATTGGGGCGACATCATGGATGGGCGGGAACTGTTCCGCACCCAGCGCCGCCGCCATGCCTTGCGCGAGCCAGGCCGCCCAACGCCCGAGCTGCAAGACATGCATTTGCACGCCCACCCGCTGCTGGCCGCCTGGGGCCGGCAGGGGCGCGATTTTGTGCGCCAGCTCGATGCGTTTGACGATGCCGTGGCCACGGCGCAGGCCTTCCCGTCGCTGCGCATCGACCTGTTTGACGAAACACCTGAGACCGCCAACACGCCCATGCTGACCCGGGTGCAGCAGCGCATCCGCGATCTGGAGCCCTTGGGCACGCGCCACGACGACGCACCGCTGGCCGAGGGCGACCGTTCGGTGGTGTTCCATGTGGCGCACAGCCCGGTGCGAGAACTCGAAGTGCTGCACGACCAGTTGCTGGCCTTGCTGGCCCGCCGTGATCAGGGCAGCGCGCTGAACCCGCGTGACATCGTGGTCATGGTGCCCGATGTGCAGAGCATGGCCCCGGCGATCCGCGCCGTGTTTGGCCAATACGCGCGCAGCGACAAGCGTTTCATCCCCTACGACATTGCCGACCTGAGCGCCAAATCGAGCAGCCCGGTGATTTTGTCGGTCGATGGGTTGCTGGGTCTGCCCGCGCAGCGCTGTGGTTTGAGTGAATTGATCGATTTGCTCGAAGTGCCCGCCGTGGCCAAGCGCTTTGGCATTGCCCCCGACAAATTGCCCCAACTCACGCAGTGGATGAGCGGTGCAGGCATCCGCTGGGGCCTGCATGCCGCGCAGCGTGCGCAGCTGGACCTGGCCGCGTGCGGCGAGCAAAACAGCGCCTGGTTTGGCCTGCAACGCATGCTGCTGGGCTATGCCTCGGGGTCTATGGATGGCTTGCCCAATGTGGCTGGCTGGCGGGGCATCGAGCCTTATGCCGAGGTGGGCGGGCTGGACGCCGAGCTGGCAGGCAGTCTGGCGCACCTCTTGCAAACCCTGGGCGACTGGTGGCAGCGCACGCAAAGCGTGGCCACGCCCGAAGCCTGGTGCGAGCACGCCCAATGGCTGTTGACGGCTTTGTTCAAGGCGGCCGATGAGACGGACGCCCAAGCATTGAATGCGCTCTGCGATGGCCTGGGCCATTGGCGGCGCGCTTGCGAGCAGGCCGGCTTTGCGCAAGAAGTCGGCCTCGCGGCGCTGCGTCACGGCTGGATGGACGCATTGCAAATGCCACGCCTGGAGCAACGTTTTCGGGCCGGCGGCGTGACCTTTTGCACGCTCATGCCCATGCGTGCCATCCCGTTTGAGGTGGTGTGCCTGCTGGGCATGAACGACGGCGATTACCCGCGCCGCAGCCAGCGCAGTGACTTTGACCTGATGGGCCTGCGCGGCATGTTCCGCCCGGGTGACCGCTCACGCCAGCACGACGACCGCCAGCTCATGCTCGAAGCGCTGCTGTCGGCCCGCCGTGTGCTGTACGTCAGCTGGACAGGCCGCAGCGTGCGCAACAACAGCGAGCAGCCGCCCTCGGTGCTGGTGTCGCAGTTGCGCGATTACATCGCCTCGGCCTGGGGCGAGCCTGCGCTCGAAGCGCGCACCACCGCGCACCCGCTGCAACCGTTCAGCCGCCGGTATTTTGAAGATCAATCGCCCTTGCTGACCTATGCTCGCGAATGGCGCGGCGCGCACAGCGCACAGGACGACACGCCAGCGCAGGCGGTCCGCGTTGACCTGGCCGCGCCCGACACCAGCGCACCGCTGGATCTGGACCGTCTGGTGCAGTTTTTCCGCAACCCGGTCAAGGCGTTCTTCAAGGAGCGTCTTGGCGTGAGCTTCTGGAGCCCTGAAGAAGAGCCGGGCGACACTGAAGCCTTTGACCTGGACGGGCTGGAGAACTACCAGTTGATCGCATCGCAGACCCGCCACTGGCCCGCGCCGCAGCAGTGCCAGGGGCTGGACGCGGTGATCAGCACCCGGCTCGACGCCTTGCAACGCGCGGGCGACTTGCCCATGCAGGGCTTGGGTCAGCTCAAAAAATCCGAGCTGCAAGGCAAGCTGACCGCCATGGCCCAGGCTTGGGCCGAAGTGGGGCAAGCCTTTCCCATGGCGGCCGAGCGCGTGGCCGTTGGCCACAGCCACCAGGGTCGGCATTCAACGGTGGTGCTGCGCGACTGGATCGACGCGGTTTACCAAAACCATGCCGGTGAACGCAGCTGGGTGCTGCTGGAGCCCAGCAAGATCACCACCACGGAGAAAAAGCAGGCTCTACCGCGCCCTGAAAAATTGCTGCGCCCCTGGTTGCAATCCCTGTTGGCGGCGGCTGCCGGGCAGGCGCTGCACGGGCGCGTGGTGGGGCAAGACGGCGAACTGCACATCCGCCCCATGCCCGCAGAGCAGGCCGGTGCCGTGCTGGACACTTTGCTGGCCGTGTGGCTGCAAGGCCAGCAAGGGCCCTTGCCGCTGCCGCTCAAAACCGCTTTGGTGCTGGCCAAAGCAGCCCACAGCGAGGAAGACAAAACAACCGATAACTTGGCTGAAATCGCTTACGAAGGCGGAGGCGACGCCATGAGCGTGCAACTGGCCGATGTGCGCGACATGTGTCTGGCTCGGGTGTTCCCAGACTTTGAAGCCCTGTGCGCTGCCCGCACCGCCGACGGCCAAGACGCCAGCGCCTTGGCGCGTCAGGTGTATGGCCCGCTGCTCGAATGGGCTGTGGCTTGCGTCACCGCCCACCCTTATGCCCCAGCGGAGGCCTTTTGATGAACCAAATGAAGCCGAACACGACCGATGCCCCGTCCGCGTCATTGCCGCTGATCGCCGAGCACTTTCCCCTCAAGGGCTCGAGCCTGATCGAGGCCAGCGCCGGCACCGGCAAAACCTGGACGATTGCCGCCCTGTATGTGCGCCTGGTGCTGGGCCACGGCACGCCCGAAACCAAATTTGAGCGGGCACTGATGCCGGCCGACATCCTGGTGATGACCTTCACCCGTGCCGCGACACGCGAACTGTCTGACCGCATCCGGGCGCGCTTGATCGAATCGGCCCGTTGCTTTCGGGGCGAGGCCACGCCCAAAGCCGAAGACACTTTTTTGCAGAAATTGTTGGCTGACTACCCCACGCAGGCCGAGCGTCAGCACGCCGCTTGGCGCCTGGCCATGGCCGCCGAATGCATGGACGAAGCCAGCGTGCACACCATCGACGCCTGGTGCCAGCGCATGCTGTGCGAACACGCGTTTGACAGTGGCAGCTTGTTTGAAGAAGAACTGGTCGCCGACGAGCAGGCCTTGCTCACCCAGGCCGTGCAGGATTACTGGCGCAGGCAGTGCTACGGCCTGGCGCCGCAAGCGCTGTCTGAGGTGTTGGCCATCTGGTCGGGAGTGGACGCCTTGCTCGGCGATGTGAAAGATCTGAAAGACAAGCTCGACGGCGCGTCTGTGCACCAGGGCAGCTTGAGCAACGCCCTGGCGCAGGGCCGCAGCGAACAGCAGCAAGAGCTGAACACGATCCGTCTGCAGTGGCAAGCGCTGGAGCCGCAGCTGCGTGACTATGTGCACGCTCAGGTGCCGCCAAATAAAAATGGCTGGAACGGCCAGCGTTTTCAGATCGGGCGGATCACCGGATGGCTCGACGTTTTGCGCGCCTGGGCGCATGGCGAAGACGAAGCCGTGGTGCCCAAATTGGGAAGCGGTTGGGAGCGGCTCACCCCCGAGGGCCTGGCCGAGGCCCGCAGCGACGGCCTGATGCCCCATTTGCCGCCGGTCTTTGCTGAGTTTGCTGGCTTGCAAGTCCTGCTGCAAAAGTTGCCCCAGCCCAGCGCCTTTGCCCGCCGCCACGCCGCCGCCAGCGTGACCGAGCAGATGCGCCAGCTCAAACGCCAGCAAGGCACTTTTGGTTTTTCTGATCTGCTGGAGCGCCTGCACGCCGCGCTCAAAGGCCCCAACGGCGAGCGCCTGCGTGAGCGCATCGCAGCGCAATACCCGGTGGCCCTGATCGACGAATTTCAGGACACCTCGCCCATCCAATACGGCATTTTTGAGCAGATTTACCGCACGGCCGACAACGCACCTGAGCGGGTCTTGCTGCTGATCGGCGACCCCAAGCAATCGATCTACGGCTTTCGCGGGGCCGACATTTACAGCTACCTGCAAGCGCGCCGCGCCACACACGGGCGGCACTATGCGCTGTCGGTCAATTACCGCTCGACCGACCCGCTGGTCAAGGCGGTGAACCACGGCTTTTTGCAGGCCGAGGCGCTGCTGCCTGCCGGGGCTTTCCAGTTCAAGGGCGAGAACACCGCAGCCCGGGGCAATCCCTTGCCTTTTGTCGACGTGCGCGCACATGGCCGCAAAGAAAGCTGGGTCAACGCCAACGGGCCCTTGCCCGCCATCACCTTGGTGCATGACCTGGCGCTGCAAAGCATGGGCGTGGCGCGCAAGGTGTTTGCCGAGCGATGCGCCGAGCAAATCGTCAGCTGGCTGAACGACCCGGACAACGGCTTTGCGCAAGCGGGTGAGCCCTTTCAAAGGCTGCGCCCCAGCGACATCGCCATCTTGGTGCGCATAGGCAAAGAAGCCGCCGCCCTGCGCCGCGCCCTGCAAAAGCGCCACGTGGCGTCGGTCTACTTGTCCGACAAGGACTCGGTTTACCAAAGCGACGAGGCCCGCGACCTGGTGCACTGGCTGCGTGCCGTGGCCACCCCACAAGATTCGCAACGGGTGCGCGCCGCGCTGGCGCTGGCCAGCGTGGGCCTGCCGCTGGATGCGCTGACCCAACTGGCCACCGAAGACGAGGTGTTTGATGCGCACGTTCAGACCCTGCGTGAACTGCGCCAGACCTGGCTGAGCCAGGGTGTGCTGGCCATGCTGCGCCAGACGCTGCACCGCTTTGGGCTGGCGGCCCGCTGGATGGCCCAAAGCGGCGGTGGCAGCGGTGGCGGCGAGCGCAGCCTGACCAATTATTTGCACCTGGCCGAACTGCTGCAAAACGCCAGCGGCGACCTGGAAGGCGAGCAAGCGCTGATCCGTTGGTTGATGAACCAGATCGCTGAAAACGCCGAACAGACCGACGAACAGGTGGTGCGCCTGGAGAGCGATGCCGAACTGGTCAAGATCGTCACCATCCACGCCAGCAAGGGGCTGGAATACCCAGTGGTGTGCCTGCCGTTTGCTACCAGCTTTCGGGGCTTTGATGCACGGTTCGTCAAATCGGCCCAGCTGCCGTTGGCCGAGGGTGGTCGGGAACTGGTGCTGGACATCGATGACGAGGCCAAGATCCGATTTGAGCAAGAACGCATGCGCGAAGACTTGCGCCTGCTGTATGTGGCCATGACCCGTCCACGCCATGCTGTGTGGCTGGGCTTTACGACGGTCAAGGTGGGCAACGGCAAGGCCTGCAAAACCCAGCAAAGCGCCATCGGCTACCTGCTCGGTGGCACGGATGAGCGCGAAGCCGCCGACTGGCTGGACCCGCTGCAAGCCTGGGCGCGCGGCTGTGACGGCATCGCGCTGGTGCCCGCCACGGCGCCAACCGCCGTGAGCCGCCTGGCGGCCCGGGGCAGTTTGCCCGCCTTGCAGCTGCCGCCCGAATACCAGGCCGACTTTGACCGCCATTGGGGCATCGCCAGCTATTCGCGCCTGACCCGCGATCTGAAAGCGGATGGCACGGTGCCGACCAGCGCGCTCTCGCCCTTGCATCAGCAGCGCCCCGCCGACGATGAAAACCAAGCGGAGACAGACGCACACACCAACGCAGGCGCAGACGCAGCAGCAGAAAGCGCCACCAACTCTGCCCAGACCGCCAGCGCCAGCGACGCGCCCGCGCCCATCTGGCACAGCTTCAAACGCGGCCCGATCACGGGCAACTGGCTGCACCAGCAGCTCGACTGGTTGTCGGCCGAAGGCTTTGCGCTCCAAGACAACGCCAGCTTGTCCGCCCGCTTGCAAGCCCGCTGTGAGCGCGACCACAAAGACAGCGCGCCCGCGCTGGTGGGCTGGCTGACCGATGTGGTCAACAGCCCCTTGCCGGGTCTGAACGTGACTTTGGCCCAGATGACCAGCGTGCGCTCCGAGATGGAGTTCTGGTTGCCCGCGCGCCAGATCGAGACCGCCGCCATCGACGCGCTGTGCCGCCAGCACCTCTTGCCCGGCGTGCCGCGCCCACGCCTGCAAACCAGCACGCTGCACGGCATGTTGATGGGCTTCATGGATTTGGTGTTTGAGCATGAGGGACGCTATTGGGTGCTCGACTACAAATCAAATGCCCTGGGGCAGACCGACAGTGACTTTAGCGCCGAGCATCTGCAAGCCGAGATGGCAAAACACCGCTACGACGTGCAGGCCGCCGTCTACGGCCTGGCGCTGCACCGCTTGCTGCGCAGCCGATTGGGCGCAAGCTATGACCCGGCAAAGCACCTGGGCGGTGCGGTGTATCTGTTCTTGCGCGGCATTCATGGCCCCGCAGGCGGCACCTGCACCCTGACCCTGCCCACCGAATGTCTGGACGCGCTGGACGCCATGCTGGACCCAGCGCCTGAATCTGTTGCCCGAGTGACCGCATGAACGCCACCCTGAACACCCTCAAAGACTGGTCCGAGCGGGGCTGGCTGCGCCGCCTGGACAGCGCACTGGCCGACTTTGTGTTGGCCCATGACCCGCAGGCCGATGCCACGGTGCTGGTGGCCAGCGCCTTGGTTTCCCACATGGAAGGCCGGGGCCATGTCTGCCTGCCGCTGGCCGATCTGGTGCGCCAGCCGCAGGCTGTGCTGGCCTGGCCCGAGAAGGCCCAAACCGAGCTGAACACCTTGTGGGCCCGCTTGCCCACTGACTTGCAGGTGTGGACGGATGCGCTGGCGCACAGTCCGGTGGTGCGCTGTGCGATGCTTGATGTGAAAGAACAGCCTTCGGCCGCAGGGGCGACCTCCCACAAAATGCCCTCGAACATTGTGGGAGCGCGCCCCTGCGCGCGAATGCGGCTTTCAGACAGCGGCCAGCCGCTGGTGCTGGGCGGCACGCCCGAGGCACCCTTGCTGTACCTGCGCCGCTACTGGGTGTACGAGCAGCAGGTGGCGCAGGCGGTCAGCCAACGCGCTGCGGCCCAGCCCGATGTGGACACCGCTGCCGCCAAAGCCTGGCTGGACCGCTTGTTTGATTCGCCACCGGCTGGCACTGAACCCGCACAGCCGCAGTGGCAAAAGATCGCTTGTGCGCTGGCATTGCGCAGCGGCCTCACGGTCATCACCGGCGGGCCGGGCACCGGCAAAACCTACACCGCAGCGCGTTTGCTGGCGCTGCTGCTGGCCACCAGCCCCAACCCTGCGCAACTGCGGGTGGCACTGGCCGCGCCCACCGGCAAGGCGGCGGCGCGCTTGCGCCAGTCGATTGACCTGTCGCTGGTCAGCTTGCAATCCAGTCTGGGCGCTGCCGTCGATTTGCAGGCCCTGACCGAGCGCATGGGCAAAGCCAGCACGGTGCATGCCTTGCTGGGCATGCACGCGGGCAGCCGCCAGTTCAAGCACAACGCCCAGCACCCGCTCGATCTGGACGTGCTGATCGTGGACGAAACCTCGATGGTGCATCTGGAAATGATGGCCGCCTTGCTGCAAGCCATGCCGCCGCACGCCAAACTGGTGTTGCTGGGCGACAAGGACCAGCTCGCCTCGGTCGAAGCCGGCTCGGTGCTGGGCGATTTGTGCGCCCACGCGCAAGACACGCGCTACAACCCGGACACTTGCGCCTATGTGCTGGCCACCTGTGGCGAGCACCTGAGCGCATCGGCCAGCGCGGGCAGTGCGCTCGACCAGCAAACCGTGATGCTGCGCCACAGCCACCGCTTTGGCTCGGACATTGGCGCCTTGGCCAAAGCCGTGAACGCCGGCGTGGCCCAGGCGGATGCGCCGGTCGACTTGTTTGCGCCACCCGCACCCCTGGGCGCCTACGCGCTGCTGACCCGGGGCACGCAACAGGCCCTGAGCGGTGCCACCGCCACAGACGACAACCCCACCCCCGGCAAGGTGTTTCTGGTGCCTGCCCCCGTCAAACCCGATGCGGTGCTGCAACTGGCCCTGCATGGCCGTGCGCTGGCACCGGCGTGTTATGCCGACTACCTGCGCGAAATCCAGGCGGGGCCGACCGCACAATCCGCACAGACAACCTCTGACACACCCGATGACCAGCACAGCGCCTGGGTCAAGCGCGTGCTCAAGGCCTTTGATGGGTTCCGGATTTTGTGCGCCGTGCACGACGGCCACTGGGGCGACCGCACCATCAACCAGCAGGTGCAACAAGCCCTGGCCCGGCAAGGGTGGCTGCGGCCCGAGGGCGAATGGTTTGCGGGCCGCCCCGTCATGGTCACCCGCAACGACAAGGCGCTGGGCGTGTTCAACGGCGATGTGGGCGTGGTGTTGCCCGGCCAAGCCAGCCCAGCCTTGCGCGCCTGGTTCCTGGACGGTGAGCAGTTGCGCAGCGTGAGCGTGAGCCGCCTGGCCCATGTGGAAACGGCCTTTGCCATGACCATCCACAAAAGCCAGGGATCGGAGTTCTCTCACACCGTGGTGGTGCTGCCCGATGCAGGCGGCGACATCCTGACCCGCGAGTTGGTCTACACCGGCATCACCCGCGCCAAAGACCATCTGACGCTGGTCGAACCCCGCGCCGGTCTGCTGGGCGAGGCCATGGCCCGCCAAGTCCAGCGGGCCAGTGGTTTGGGGGTGCTCGCCACCGGCGTGGTCAGCTGAGGGGCGCGCTCAGTCTCGCGCTCAGTCTCCCAACACCACGCCTTCGCGGCGTGGGTCGGCCCCACCCAACCAGCCTTGCGGTGTGCGCTCAATGGCCTGCAGCCCGCTGGTCATGTCCATCTCGCGCACGTCGTGGTTGCGGGCTTTCAACGCGTCCACTGTGCTGAGCGGAAAGCGTTTGGCTTCCAAAAGCGTCGGGCCGTTGAGTGAGCCAAAGTTGGGCAAGCTGACCGCTTGCTGTGCGTTCAGCCCCCAATGCAGCGTGCCAGTGAGCAGTTTGGCCGTGTAGTGAATGATGAGCGCACCCCCGGGGCTGCCGCCGCTCATGAGCAGTTGCCCGGTGGCCTTGTCAAACACCAGCGTGGGCGACATGGACGAGCGCGGGCGCTTGCCCGCCTCGACCCGGTTGGCAATGGGGCGGCCCTGCGCATCGGCCGGCGCAAAGCTGAAATCGGTCAGTTCGTTGTTGAGCAAGAAACCGCCGGCACGCGCGGGGTCTGTGCTGACCATGCGACGCGAACCAAAAGCCGCTTCGATGGTGGTGGTCATGGCCACAGCGCGGCCTTGCGCATCGACCACGCTGATGTGGCTGGTGCCGTATTCGGTTTGTTCCGGCATGGGCGCATATGCGGTTTTGCCACCGCCCGGCTGGCCGGGTGTGGCCACTTTCATGGATTGGGCTCCGATCAACTGGCTGCGCTCGCGCAAGTAACCAGGGGCCAGCAGGCTGCGCCAGTCGCCTGTGGGGGGCGTCACAAAGTCCGGGTCGGCCACGTACTGTGCCCGGTCAGCGAAGGCCAGGCGCGAGGCTTCTGTGTAGCGGTGCAGCCAGTCGGGGGAGGGCAGGCCGCCCGCAAATTCGGCACCTTGCGGCGTGGTCTGGGCCAACATGCCCAGGATTTGCCCGATCGCGATCTGGCCCGATGACGGGGGTGGAAAGCCACAGATGCGGTAGGCGCGTGACTGCACCGTGTGGTCAAAGCACAGGGCTTCACGCTCGCGGGCTTGGTAGTTGCGCAGGTCTTGCAGGCCCAAGGTGCCTGGGCGTGGCGCGGCTTGGGTGCGTTGCACCATGGCTTGCGCCACCGGCCCTTCGTGCAGGGCTCGGCTGCCTTCGGTGGCGATGCGGCGCAGCACATGGGCGTATTCCGGGTTGCGCAGCACATGGCCCACGGGCCAGGCCTGGCCTTGGGCGTTGTAGAAAAAGCGCAGCGCCAGCGGGTCTTTTCTCAGGTGTGGATCGGCTTGCAGCAAGGTGTGCAGGCGCGGGCTGACCTTGAAGCCTTGCTCGGCCAGCGTGATGGCAGGCTGCAGCAACTGGGCCCAGGGCAAGCTGCCGTGTTGCCGGTGTGCCGCTTCAAGCATGCGCACCGCTCCGGGCACACCCACCGAGTGGCCACTCAGGACCGCCTCGTCAAATGGCAGGGGTTGGCCGTTGTCACCCACAAACATGTGGCCCTTGGCGCCAGCCGGTGCGGTTTCGCGCCCATCGTGGGCGGTCACTTGGCGGCCGTCAAAGTGCAGCAGAAATGCCCCGCCGCCGATGCCGCTGGATTGCGGCTCGACCAAGCCCAACACCAGCTGCACCGCAATGGCCGCATCCAGCGCCGAGCCCCCCGCACGCAGAATCTGGTGGCCTGCGTCTGTGGCCAGCGGGTTGGCCGCCGCCACAGCCTGACGGGCATAGTTCCAGCCGGGCTTGTCGGCATAGCCACTGGCCGCTTCAGGCTGCTCGGGCACGCTGTAGCGCCAGGCGGTGGTGGAGGTTGGTGGGGGCGCCAGGGTGCTGCAGGCGCTCAACAGTGCCAGGGTGGCGAGACTCAGGGGCAGGGTGTGTTTTTTCATGAATCCTCCTTGGATTGGCCATCCTAGCGGCAAAACACAGCCCGTCCCAATGACGACAGGCCCCGCAGGGTCTGTCATGTGCCGGTGCAAAAAGCGTCAGATCACTTCGGTGCCAGGCGGATCGCGCCGTCCAGGCGAATCACTTCCCCGTTGAGCATGTCGTTTTCGATGATGTGCTTGGCCAGCTTGGCGTAGTCCTGGGGGGTGCCCAGGCGGCTGGGGAAGGGCACGCCGGCAGCCAGCGCGTCTTGCACTTCCTGCGGCATGCCGAACAGCATGGGGGTGCCGAAGATGCCGGGGGCGATGGTCATGTTGCGGATGCCATTGCGGGCCAGGTCGCGGGCGATCGGCAGTGTCATGCCGACCACGCCGCCTTTCGATGCGGCATAGGCGGCTTGGCCAATCTGCCCGTCGTAGGCGGCCACACTGGCGGTGGAAATCAGCACGCCACGCTCGCCGGTGGCCTCGGGCTCGTTTTTGCACATGGCTTCAGAGGCCAGACGGATCATGTTGAAGCTGCCCACCAGGTTGACCATGATGGTCTTGGTGAAGAGCGCCAGGTTGTGCGCGCCATTCTTGCCCACCGTCTTTTCGGCGGGCGCGATGCCGGCGCAGTTGACCAGGCCCATCAGCTTGCCCATGGACACCGCCTTGGCCACCACGGCCTGACCATCGGCTTCGCTGCTGACATCGCACCGGACGAAGGCCCCGCCAATCTCTTGGGCCACGGCTTCGCCTTTTTCAGCCTGCATGTCTGCGATCACGACCGTGCCGCCATGGGCCGCCAGCATGCGCGCCGTGCCTTCGCCCAAGCCCGATGCGCCACCGGTGACGATGAAAACCTTGCCTTGAATGTCCATGTGTTTCTCCTGAATGTGATTGACGTTACGTCAACGTCAATTATGCACATCCCGGGCGTTGAGCTGCCTGGCACAAAGCACCTACAAGGGTTGGGATGTTTTTGTGGGAGGCCGCCCCCGCGGCCGAATGCATTCGCGCGCAGGGCGCATATTCGCTCGCAGGGGCGCGCTCCCACATGGGCTTGGTTTTTGTGGGAGGTCGCCCCTGCGACCGAAGGCGGTTCTTTCACCCTAAGGGTTTTCGGGTAAGCCGGCTACTTTGAAGCTTGGATAGCCAAACCTTCGTGCGATTTTTAGCATGGTCATGTTCCGGTCCCATTGGCCCGGAGGGTTCCGTTCAGGAGGAATGCATGGCTGCAGACATCGCGTGGGAAACACGGGGCTTGGTCCAGACCGACGACAACTGGCGTCGGGCGTCTGCGCTGCTGGCCACCGCCGACATCCAGGTCATGGGGGGCAGGCCTTGGGACATGCGGGTGCACCACCCCGACACGTTTGACCGCATCCTGACGCGTGGCAGTTTGGGCTTGGGCGAAAGCTACATCGACGGCTGGTGGGATTGCGATCAAGTGGACGCGTTCATCACCCGCATTTTGCGAGCGCGTCTGGCCGAGAAGGTGGGGCGCGCCGGCTGGTTGTGGGCGTCTTTGAAAGCCCGGCTGACCAACCTGCAGTCTCAGCACCGCGCCTGGCAAGTGGGTGAGGTGCATTACGACCTGGGCAACGATTTGTACCAGGCCATGCTGGACCCGTCCATGGCCTACAGCTGCGGCTATTGGCCTGTGGCGCAAACCTTGGCGCAGGCACAAGAAGCGAAGCTGGACCTGATTTGCCAGAAACTGCAACTGCAACCGGGCATGCGCTTGCTGGACATTGGCTGTGGTTGGGGCAGTTTGATGCTTTTTGCGGCGCGGCATTACCGCGTGGCGTGCGTGGGGCTGACCATTTCAAAAGAGCAAGCCCGGCTGGGCACCGACAAAGCACGGGATCTGCCCGTGCGTTTTGAGCTGGCCGATTACCGGCAGTTCAACCCCCGTGGTGAACAGCGTTTTGACCGCGTGGCTTCGGTGGGCATGTTCGAGCATGTGGGCCATAAAAATTACCGCGCCTACTTTGACATGGTGCGGCGCAGTTTGCGCGACGATGGTTTGTTTTTGCTGCACACCATCGGAAAAAACAGGGCCGGTGTCGGGATCGACCCTTGGATAGAAAAGTACATTTTTCCGAACGGTGTGTTGCCCTCGGCTTCGGAAATTGCTTTTTACAGCGAAGACAGCTTCGTCATGGAAGACTGGCACAACTTTGGCGAGGACTACGACAAAACCCTGTTGGCCTGGCATGCCCGCTTTGAAGCGGCTTGGCCGGGGCTGAAAGACCGTTATGGTGAGCGCTTTTACCGGATGTGGCGCTACTACCTGTTGTGCTGCGCCGCCACCTTCCGGGCCCGCGACAACCAGTTGTGGCAAGTGGTCATGTCGCCAAGCGGCCATGCCGGAGGCTACCGCCGCCCGCTGCTTTGAGTTGGGACTGAAAAAGCATTGGCACAGGCCATGGGCTGGACACAAAGCCGTGCTCCAATGCGGTTTGTTGCTTTTTCGCTTGACCTGACATGACTTTCGTATCACCCGTTTCCTTGGCGCTATCTGTCCGGATTTTTCTCACCCTGGGGGCCTTGAGTGCTTGCTGCAGCGTGGTGTTCAGCGCCGCCATGGCGCATTTGCCCGTGTTTGCCGGTGGCGTGCCGGCCATGGTGCAGACCGCCTTGGCCCAACAGCAATTCCATTCTCTGGGTTTGCTGTGGGTGGGTTTGGCCGCGCTGGGCCTGGGCACTTCGCGTTGGCTGCTGGCGGCGGGCTGGCTCATGCTGGCAGGTTTGTTGCTGTTCAGCTTCAACCTGTATGCGCGCCATGTGTGGGGTTTTGACGCTTTGCGGGCCCTGGTGCCGTGGGGCGGCGGCGCCTGGATTCTGGCCTGGCTCTGCCTGGCCATGGGGTTTGCCACGGGCCTTGGTCGGCCGGCCAAACCAGCCTGACCCACCGCTCCACGAATGGGTTTTGCCTATCGGTGTGATAGGAACTACTCATGGGTGAAAACCCCCGGTTGAATTATCATTGCTACCAATGAGTTTTCTCATTCGATAGTTTTTTTAAACCAACCCAAGGAAACACCATGTCCCTGATCAACACACAAGTTCAGCCGTTCAAAGCCAACGCTTTCCACAATGGCAAGTTCATCGAAGTCACCGAGCAAAGCCTCAAGGGCAAGTGGAACGTGCTGATTTTCATGCCTGCCGCTTTCACCTTCAACTGCCCTACAGAAATCGAAGACGCAGCCGACAACTACGCGGCATTCCAGGCCGCTGGTGCCGAGGTTTACATCGTGACCACCGACACCCATTTCTCGCACAAAGTGTGGCACGAGACATCGCCTGCTGTGGGCAAAGCCAAGTTCCCATTGGTGGGTGACCCCACACACGCCTTGACCAACGCTTTTGGCGTGCACATCCCTGAAGAAGGCCTGGCACTGCGCGGCACTTTCATCATCAACCCTGAACTGACGATCAAAACCTTGGAAATCCATTCCAACGAAATCGCCCGTGACGTGTCTGAAACCCTGCGCAAGCTCAAGGCCGCCCAGTACACCGCCGCCAACCCCGGCCAAGTGTGCCCAGCCAAGTGGAAAGAAGGCGCCAAGACTTTGGCCCCTTCCATCGACCTGGTCGGCAAGATCTAAATCTTGTTTTCTTGCCCTGCATGGCAGGGCAAGCCAAGGCCTGCTGTGCAGGCCGTTGAGCACAGCGCAAGCAGGCCACCCGTCCGCGCTGCGCTGTCCTCAACGATCCCCCCCCCAACTTTGTTTCCCAAGACCCCGCCATCAGCCGGGCCAGGGAGAAGTGCAGCCTGAAACCGGAGAAAACCATGCTCGACGACACCCTCAAAGCCCAACTTCAGCAATATTTGGCCCTGCTGCGCCAGCCGATCCGCCTGATCGCCTCGCTGGACGACAGCGAAACCGGCACCGACATGAAGAACTTGCTGGAAACCATCGTGGGTTTGTCCGACAAGGTCACGTTGGACACCTCGGGCAGCGATGCACGCCAGCCGTCTTTTGTGGTGGCCCGTGCAGGTGAAACCCAAGGCGTGCGTTTTGCTGGTTTGCCTTTGGGCCACGAGTTCACCTCGCTGGTGCTGGCCTTGCTGTGGACCGGCGGTCACCCGCCCAAGGTGGAGCCCGAAGTCATTGAGTCCATCAAAGCCCTGGACGGTGACTTCAGTTTCGAGGTCTACATGTCCCTGACCTGCCACAACTGCCCCGACGTGGTGCAGGCCTTGTCGCTGATGGCCATCTTCAACCCCAGAATCAAAACCGTGGTGATCGAAGGCGGCGCGTTCCAGCAAGAAGTTCAAGAGCGCGAGATCATGGCCGTGCCCATGGTGTTCCTGAACGGCCAGGTGTTTGGCTCGGGCCGCATGAGCGTGGAAGAAATCGTGGCCAAGCTCGACACCAACGCCGGTGCGCGTGAAGCGGTCAAGCTCGATGCGAAAGACGCGTTCGATGTGCTGATCGTCGGCGGTGGCCCAGCCGGTGCTGCGGCTGCCGTGTACGCCGCCCGCAAAGGCATCCGCGTGGGTGTGGCGGCAGAGCGTTTTGGCGGTCAGACCAACGACACCATGGCCATCGAGAACTACATCTCGGTGCTGGAGACCGATGGCCCCAAGTTTGCCGCCGCCTTGGAGGCGCAAGTGCGCCACTACGGCGTGGACATCATGAACCTGCAACGCGCAGCGCACATCATCCCGGCCACTGAGGCAGGCGGCATGGTGCAGGTGCAGATGGAAAACGGTGGCACGCTCAAGGCCAAAACCGTGATCTTGTCGACCGGCGCCCGCTGGCGCAACGTGAATGTGCCCGGCGAAGCCGAGTACAAAAACAAGGGGGTGGCTTATTGCCCGCACTGCGATGGCCCTTTGTTCAAGGGCAAGCGCACGGCGGTGATCGGTGGTGGTAACTCGGGGATCGAAGCGGCCATTGACCTGGCGGGCATCGTGGAACATGTCACGGTGATCGAATTTGCCGAGCAACTCAAGGCTGACGCCGTGTTGGTCGCCAAGCTCAACAGCCTGCCCAATGTCACCGTGCACACCAACGCCCAGACCACCGAAATCACCGGCGATGGCGGCAAGGTCAATGGCATCCGTTACAAAGACCGTGCCACCGGTACCGAGCACCATGTGGAACTGGCGGGTGTGTTTGTGCAGATTGGCCTCGTGCCCAACACCGAGTTTTTGAAGGGCACGGTCGAGTTGTCCAAGTTTGGCGAGATCATGGTGGACGCCAGGGGCCACACCAATGTGCCTGGTGTGTTCGCCGCCGGTGACTGCACCACCGTGCCTTACAAGCAGATCGTGATCGCCGCAGGCGAGGGTGCCAAGGCCGCGCTCAGCGCGTTTGACCATCTGATCCGTTCCTGATCGTTCGGCAACACCCCAAAAAAAACCGGACCTTGCGTCCGGTTTTTTCTTGGGGGTCTTTGTGTCGGGGCTGAAGCCCACGACCTACAGCTGCAAATCCTGGTAGGTCGCGGGCTTCAGCCCCGACACCGCAACCTACAAGGTGGGTTCACTTGGTCAAGATCAGCTTGCCCTGGCGGGTGGTTTGCAGGCGGTAGACCTCGCCCAGATGCCGGATCAGCAGCGACGCTTGGCCTGCCAGCAAGTCACGGCTGTCGATGATGCGCAGCCCATGGGCCGTGTTGGCCGTTTGCGGGGCTGGCACCGCAGCCGGTGGTGCGGCCAAGGCCGCGCCATTCGTGCCCGTGGCGATGGATTGGCCAGCGTCACGGGGGCTCATCGGAGGCTGCCTTCGGTCACAAAGCCTATTTTGGCCATGCCTGCGCGTTGTGCCGCGGTCATGGCAAAGGCCACTTGTTCATAGGGCACTTTTTTGTCGCCACGGATGTACAGCTGAGCTTGCGGCTCTTTGGCGGCTTCCTGTTGCAGTGCGGCTTCGAGCGCATCGGCTGCGATGGCTTGTTTGCCCAAAAAGAACTGGCCTTGCGCATCGACGGCCAGTTGCAGGTTGTCGGGTGGGGTTTTGTCGCGGCTGCTGCTGGTGCGGGGCAGTTCGACTTTCACGGCATGCTGCACCACCGGAATGGTGATCATGAAGATGATCAGCAACACCAGCATGACATCCACCAGGGGCGTCATGTTGATTTCGTTCATCACCTCGTCGGCGTTTTCATTGATTTCAAAAGACATGGGGCTTTCCTTGGGGGCTGCGCATGCATCTGCGCAGCACCGGCATGGGCTGAGGTCTGGCGTTCAGTGGCTGCTTGTTGGTGTGCGGCTGGGCGCTTGCGCGGAGGGCGCGATGCGGGTGCCGGTCACGTAATAGGCGTGCAGGTCGTGGGCAAAGCGATTCATGCGGGCGATGATGAATTTGTTGCCACGCACCAGCGCGTTGTAGCCCAGCACCGCCGGAATGGCCACTGCCAGACCGAGCGCCGTCATGATCAGCGTCTCGCCAATGGGGCCGGCCACCGCGTCGATGCTGGCGTTGCCGGTGGCGCCGATGGCCACAAGGGCGTGGTAAATGCCCCAAACCGTGCCGAACAAACCCACGAAAGGCGCGGTCGAGCCGATGGAGGCCAGGACCGCCAGACCGTTTTGCAATTTGCCGGTGCTGTCGTCAATGGCGTTGCGCAAGCTGCGGGTGACCCAGTCGCTCACGTCCAGGCGGTCGTGCAGTTGTTTTTGCGCCGCCTGGTGGTGGTCTGTGGCTTCTTGCCCGGTGATGGCCAGGGCGTGGAACAGGTTGCCTTTGGAACCCAGGACGGTCAGGCCTTCGCTCAGGCTGTGGCTGTGCCAGAAGGCTTCGCTGCCCAGCGCTTGCTGTTTGTAGCGCCAGACGTCGAGCGCCTTGAGCACGATGACGATCCAGCTGGCGATGGACATGCCGATCAGCAGAACCATGATGGTGCGGGTGATGGCATCGCCATGCAGCCAGATGTGCGTGAGACCAAAAGAGTTGGGCATGATTTTTTACTCCAGAACAAAACGAACAGGGACGTTGAACCACATGGCTTCGGGGCTGCCGTGGCGTTTGCCGGGCACGTAGCGCCAGCGTTGAACGGTTTCGAGGGCGGCTTTGTCCAGTCGGTCGTAACCGCTGGACGTGCGGATTTCGGCTTGTTCGGCCGTGCCTTGCAGGCCAATGAAGACCCGCACGGTCACCGTGCCTTGCTCGCCCAGGCGCTTGCTCATGCGCGGGTAGGTTGGTGGCGGGTTGTTCTGATAGTCGGCGTCAGAGGACGGCAGCACCAGGCTGGGGGGCGCGGGTTTGCCCACACTGGGGCTGGGGGCTGCGGCCGAGGTGGATGTCGATATCGAGGTCGATGGGCTGCTGCTTGTCGGCGCCACGACAGGCGCCACAACAGGTGGAAATGGACTGGCTTCGGCCTGCTTGCTGGCAGTTGGCAAGGGCGTCGGTGTTGGCGTGGGCCGAGGTTGCGGCACCGTTGGCGTCACCGATTTGGGTTGCGGTTTGGCTTGCGGTGCAGGCGGTGTGGGCGACTCCACCCTCTGCGACTCCACCATCACCGAGGCCATGATGACCTGGGCTTCTTCAACGATGGGCGCTTGTTCCAGCCAGCCTTGTTCCATCGCCCACAACAGGGCCACGTGTGCCAGCAGCACGGTGCCACCGACACGCCAGAGGCGGTGGTTGTGGCTGTTGTGGCTGCGCCCTGGGCGGTGCGGCACGTTGATGGAGGCTTGTTGGGAAGTCATGGACATTTCAGGCAAAGCCTTGTGCGCTGTGGACGTTGACGTGGTGTTCCAGTGCAGCAAGATGGTTCATGTGGATGTCTTGCACTTGGGCACAGCCGCACAGGGCCAGGGTCATTTCAAATTCATCGCGCAACAGGCGCAGCACATGGGCCACGCCTTGTGCGCCGGCATGGGCCAGGCCAAACAGGGCGGGGCGGCCCAGCAGCACCGCATCGGCCCCCAGCGCCAGGGCCTTGAAAAGGTCGGTGCCGCGCCGGATACCGCCGTCCACCAGGATGTTCATGCGGTGGGTGGTGGCCGCACACTCGCCACCTTGCCCGCGCAGCGCAGCAGCAATGGGGGCCAGCAGCCGGGCGGTGTCGGGCAGGGTGTCGAGCGTGCGGCCGCCGTGGTTGCTGACGATGACGCCGGCCACTTGCAGGCGAGCCGCTTGCAAGGCGTCTTGGGGCTGCGTGATGCCTTTGAGCAAGATCGGCAGTCGGGTCTTGCTTTGCAGCCAGGCCACATCGGCCCAGGTGGGGGCCGCGTTGGCCAAGCCAGCGCACAAGCCGATGGTGTCGGTGGCAAAGGCAGGGGCAGGGGTGGCTTGTGGCCAATGCACGGCGCGCACGTCTTGCGGCAAGTGCATGCCTGCGCGGCGTTCCCGGTCACGCACGCCGTGCACGGGGGCGTCCACGGTGAGCACCAAAGCTTCGTAGCCTGCGGCCTCGACCTGTTGAATCAGGTCTTGCACATACGCTGCGTCGTTTTGCCAGTACAGCTGAAACCACAGCGGTCCCCGCTCGGGCTCGGTCAGCACCAGCGGTGCCACGGTTTGCAAGGGGGTGCTGGTTTGGTGGCTGAGCACCATGCCGCATTGTTGGGCGGCGGCCGCCATGGCCATACCGGCTTCGCCATCGGCATGGGCCCAGCGCTGGAAAGCCATGGGGGCCACCAGCAAAGGGAATGGCCAGGTCTTGCCCAGCAAAGTGCAACGCGTGTGGCCACCGCGCAGGTCTTGCAGCACGCGCGGGGCCAGGCCCCATTGTTGCCAGCCGCTCAGGTTGCGGCGCAGGGTGATTTCATCGGCCGCACCGCCACTGAAATACGCCCAGGCAGACGCCGACAGCACCGCTTGTGCGGCGCGTTCGTGGTCTTGCAGGTTGACGATGGGGGTGGGCATGCGCTTCAGGTGTTGGCCCATTGGCGCAACAGGTTGTGGTAAACGCCCGTCAGCGCGGTGGTCTCGGGCGTTTCGCCATGTTGCGCGCGCAGTTGGAGCAGGTTCATGTCCAGATCAAACAGGATGCGGCGTTGCTCGTCGGAGCGCACCATGCTTTCGATCCAGAAAAAACAGGCCAAGCGCTGGCCACGGGTCACGGGTGTGACTTCGTGCAAGGTGTTGCCGGGATACAGCACGGCGTGCCCTGCGGGCAGTTTGACGCGGTGGCTGGCTGCGTGGTCTTGCGCCACCAGTTCGCCTCCGTCGTAGTCATCCGGATCGTTCAAAAAGACGGTGCACGACACGTCGGTGCGCACGCGTTCGCCATCGGCACGCAGGCGAATGGCGTTGTCGATGTGCAGCCCGTAGTGCGGAAATTCAGGGGTGTAACGGTTCACGCGCGGCGTGAAAATTTTCAGCGGCAGTGCGGCCGAGAAAAACGTGGCCGACTGGTCCAGCCCCGCCAGGATCCAGGCACGGATTTGCTGCGCCACAGGATGGTCGTGTGGCAGTTGCAAATTGGACTTGACCTGGCGCGCCTGAGATCCGGCACTGTGGCGGCCATCGGTCCAATCCACTGGCGACAGGCCCGACAGCAGTTGTCGGGCTTGCAGCACGGTTTCCGGGCTGAGCAGTTGGGGCAGGACGCGGATCATGGGCGATGTTTCAGTTCAAGACTCAAAACTTGTAAGACGCAGTGACTTGCGTCAGACGGCCTGCACCCGGGATGTAGTGGGCGGGATACAGTGCATCGGCATACAACTTGTTGGTGACGTTGCTCATGTTGGCCTTGAAGGTCAGGGCGTCGCTGTAAGCGTATTCAGCCATCAGGTCAGCCACCACAAACGAGCGAACCTCAAACTCCGAACGCGTCGGTGTCTGACGTCCCCGGAAGGTCACGCCACCGCCCACACGCCATTGGCTGGTGAGCTGGACAGTGGTCCAGGCGCTGCCGCTGTGGACAGGGGTCAGGGCCGGGCGGTCACCCACGCGTTCGCCAGCCGCACCTTGGCTGCATGCACCGGTGGCCGGGCAAGGCGCCGCTTTGCTGACTTTGGCATCGGGCATCCAGGTGAAGGAGCCGAACACTTCCCATTTGGGTGTCAGGCGTCCTGCCATGTCGATCTCGATCCCAGAGACATAGCGGCTGCCTGTGAGGGTGACCACCGGCAACAGCGGGTCGGTGTTGCGTTCGTTCTTTTTGGTGGCGCGGAACAGGGCCAGGCGGGTGGTGAAACGCTTGTCGGCCGAGTCGAGTTTCGCTCCCAGCTCCAGGTTGACCGATTGTTCTGGCGGTGTATCCACATTGGAGGCCCCCAGAGAATAGGTGTCGCCTGAGGTGTTGAACGAGGTGCCGTAAGAGAAGTGGTACGACTGCAAATCGTTCGGTTGGAACAGCACGCCGGCGCGTTTGCTCCACTCGCCCACGTTCATCTGGTAAGAGGTTTTGGGGCCGTTCTCGGTGGCGTTGGTGGGGTTGCCAAAGCTGTCGTAGTTCCCCTTGAGGCTGTCGTAGCGCAAGCCGCCCAGCACTTTCCAGTGCGGGGCCACCTGCACCAGGTCTTGCAGGTACGCGCCCCAGCTGGTGCTGGTGTACTGGTTGTTCACGCGCAGCACGCGGGCGCCCTCATTCAACCAGGCACCGTCGTTGGGTGTGGCCACGGTCGTGGTGGGTTTGTTCAGCGTGACTCCGCCTTGTGCGCCTGCCGTGCGAACGGCGTAGACGGTTTTGTCTTCCGTGGCCAGATCGATGCCCGTCAGGAGTTCGTGCTTCAGGCCCAGGGCTTCAAACTTCTTGCTGAAATCACTTTGAACATTCAGCGTGTCCATGTCCTGGATCTTGATGTTGGTGCCCCGGTTGATCACGGTGTTCGGGCCGAAGGTGGCCAGAGACACCGCCGTGAGGTCGGGTTGAGAGGCCGCATTCGCGAACCGCACCGTGCCCGCGCGCTGATCACGCGTGTACTGGCCTTTGCGGATCTGCGTTTTCAATGTGCTGTCTGCCGAAAAGCGGTGGGTGTGGCTCAAGGTGCCGTGCGTGGCACTGCCCCCGTTGTAGTCGCTGGCCATGCCGTAATAAGTGGATGGGTCCAGCGGCAACACGGTGCTGGTCAGGGCCGACGAAGTGGGGGTGGGTTTGATCCAGGGCATGCCGTAGTTCATGCCGTTGTTGTTGTCCAGGTGGTACAGACCGACCGAGAACTCGTCTTGCTCACCAATGCCCCAGCGGTAAGTCCCAGCCACGCCGCTTTTGTCCAAGCTGCTGCCCGCGCCGTTGTTGTCGGCCTGGGTGTGCATGGCCGTGATGCGCAGTGCGGCGCTTTCGCCGGTTTGCTTGTTGAAGTCACCCACGATGCGGCGGTGGTTGTGTGAGCCCAGGGTCAGATCCACCTGGCTTTCATCCATCAGGCGCGGGGCTTTGCTGACCTGGTTGACCGCGCCCCCTGTGGAGCCGCGGCCAAACAGCATCGAGGCCGAACCCCGCAGCACTTCGAGGCGGTCGAGGTTGAACGTGTCGCGTTCGTAGAACGCGGGATCCCGCACACCGTCCACAAAAACGTCGCCCGTGGCTTGCAGCGAGAAGCCGCGCAAACGGATGTCTTCTTCCCCGCCTTCGGCTGCCAGGAAGCTGATGCCTGCGGTGTTTTTGAGGGCCTCTTTGACGGTGTCCAGGTTGCGGTCGTCCATCAGGCGCTCGGTCACCACGGTCACAGACTGGGGAATGTCGCGCAATGCCTGCTGGCCTTTGCCGATGCTGGTTTCCGTTGCGCGCAGGCTGTCTTTGCCTTCAGCGACTTCGGCTTTTTCCTTGACGGTGACTGTCTTCAAGGTTTTTTCGCTGGCTTCTTGTGCCAAAGCCTGCGGTGCTGAGAACGAGCCCGCCAACATGAGGGCGGCCAGTGGCAGCAATTGGGCGGATGTTTGGACGTGGGTGTGTCTTTGAGTCATGGTGATGCGAGTCATTGAGGCCGGACACCGTCCGGCAGTTGGCTGAGGTCAATGGCTGGCTATCACCGGCGCACGGGGCGGTGAATGGCTGGCTTGGGCGTTTTTGTGGGAGGCCGCCCCTGCGGCCGAAGGCTGTTCTTTTACAGGCGGCTGGCGCAGGGCTTACTTGAAGCCGACCCGGTCCAGCATCTGCTGGACTTTGATCTGGTTCATGCCCACCGCGCTGATCGGGATCAGCTCGCTTTTGAAGCTGCCACCGGTGATGGCCTTGAGGGCCGGGTTGTCAAAACTCACGCCCTTGGCCACGGGCCATTCGTTGTTGCCATTGGCAAAGTGGTTTTGTGCCGAAGGGCTGGCCAGGTATTCCAGAAACTTCACCGCGTTGTCTGTGTTCTTGGCATGGCGTGCCACAGCGCCACCGGCCACGTTCACATGCGTGCCCCAGCTGCTTTGGTTGGGGAAAACCACGCCGACTTTTTCGGCCACGGCTTTGTCGGCCGGGTTGCTCGAACGCATCATGCGGGCCAGGTAATAGGTGTTGGTGACCGCCACGCCACATTCACCCGAGGCCACGCCCTTGATTTGGTCCGTGTCGCCGCCCTTGGGGCTGCGGGCCATGTTGCCCACCATGCCCTTGAGCCAGGCCTCGGTTTTTTCTGCGCCCAGGTGTTCGGTCATCGCGCCAAACAGGCTCAGGTTGTAGGGGTGTGAGCCCGAGCGAATGCACAGCTGCCCTTTGAATTGGGGGGCAGCCAGCTTTTCGTAGCTGTCAAAGTCCGATTTTTTGAATTTGAGTTTGTCGAACACCACCACACGGGCGCGGGTGGACAGGCCAAACCACGCGGTGCCACCGTTGTCCGCCGGTTTGGCGCGCAAAGTGGCCGGGATGGCGTCATCCAGCACTTTGGACTTGACGGGCAGGAACAGTCCATCGATTTCGGCGCGCCACAGGCGGGCGGCGTCCACCAGCAAAATCACGTCGGCGGGGGAAGCCGCGCCCTCGGCCTTCAGACGGGCGAGAATACCGGCATCGTCGGCATCGACACGGTTGATCTTGATGCCCGTGGCTTTGGTGAAGTCGCTGTACAGGGCTTCATCGGTCGGGTAGTGCCGGGCCGAGTAGATGTTCAGGACTTTGTCTTGCGCCATGGTCGTTGAAACGGCCAAAAAGCAGGCGATGCTCACGAGAGATTGGGACAGTGTCATGGTCGTCACGGGGAAGTGTGTTGGCGATGCAGCAAGTTTAATCCAAATGCGAATCATTATCAATAAGATTTGAAAGAAAAAATGAAATCAGTGCAACCGGTGCAAACACAGGGTGTGTTTGCACAGACGTCAGGCCAGGCGCCACGCCGTTGGTGGTCATCTTTGCTGGCCGTGGTGTTGGCCAGCGGCTTGGCCGCTTGCAGCAATTTGGCACCCATGTCTCCCGCAGAGCACGGCGCAGCAACCTCAGCTGAGCGGCGCGAGGTCCGCTTGGGCTTGGCCCTGGGGGGCGGGGCCGCGCGTGGCTTTGCCCATGTGGGCGTGATCCAGGTGCTGGAAGAAGCCGGTTTGCGCCCCAGTCACGTGGTGGGCACTTCGGCGGGGAGTTTGGTGGCGGCTTTGTATGCCAGCGGCAAAACTCCCGCAGAGCTGGTGCGCGTGGCCGAGACCATGCAGGAAGCCGACATCACCGACTGGATGTTGCCCATTTTGAACCGGGGTGCTTTGCGAGGCGAGGCCCTGGCCAAGTACGTGAACTTGCAGGTGGGCGGGCGCAGCATGGAGCAGATGAAAATTCCTTTGGGGATCGTGGCCACCGACCTGGGCAGTGGCGAGTCCATCACCTTCCGGCGCGGCAACACAGGCGGGGCCGTGCGGGCCTCGAGCGCCGTGCCCGCTGTGTTCCAGCCGGTGCGTGTGGGCGACCGTGAGTATGTGGACGGAGGCTTGGTGGCGCCCGTGCCGGTTCGCCAGACGCGGGATTTGGGGGCCAATTTTGTGATCGCGGTGGATATTTCCAGCGACCCCGAAGGCAACCCTTATGGGGACACGTTTCAGATCTTGATGCAAACCTTCGCCATCATGGGCAAAAGCATCAACACCCTGGCCTTGAAAGAGGCTGATTTGGTGGTGCGTCCGGCCTTGTCGGGCGTGAAAAGCGCCGACTTCGGTGCCCGCCTGCGGTCCATCGAAGCTGGCCGTGTGGCGATGCGGGCGATGTTGCCCGCATTGAAAGCACGCCTTGCCGCGTTCGAGGCGGGCCGCTGAGCGGGCAAAAAAAAGGGCTGATCTTGCGATCAGCCCTTGAAGGGATCCCTGTTTCCCAGACGAAATTCAAAGAGATCCGAGGAGACAACTTGCAAATGCACTGGCAGGCTTTTTTCCCAGCCCGCCAGAGAATTCAAATTACTTCTTTTTGGCCGCGGCCTTGGGGGCGGTGCTCTGGGTCACGGCGGCCAGGTTGGATTCGGCCAGGTCGGTGGCTTGCTTGACGGCTTTTTGCACCGATTCGAAAGCGCTGTTGGCGGCAGTCACGGCACCCTTCATCATGGCCACGGCTTGCTCGGAACCGGCAGGCGCGTTGGATGCAGCGCTGTCAACCAGTGTGCTGAATTGCTTTTGTGCCAGGGCGGCTTGGGCTTCAAAAGCCTTGGTGAATTCGCCACTGGTGCCGGAAGCGATGTCGTACAGGTGACGGCTGTAAGCCGCTGTTTTTTCTGCCAAAGGCTGGAACAGGTTGGCTTGCATGGCCACCAGTTCCTGTGCGTCTTTCACGCTCAAGGCGGCTTGGGTGTTGTTGGCGGACTCGTCCAGCGCGGCTTTGGCAGCGCTCAGGTTCAGCTCGACCAGTTTTTCCACGCCTTCGAAAGCTTTGGCGGTCAGGCCAAACAGGGTTTCCACATTGGCTTTGTGCGAGGCGACGATTTGTTCAGCGGTCATCATGAGAATCTCCAGGTCAAAAATAAGGGGGGTTCAAAGGACTGCGCCGAAACTGGCTTGGGGCCGTACAACTTTGTTGCAGTGCAGCATAGTTCCAATTTTAGGGTTTTTGCGTTGCATTGCAAGGGGATTGACCCGCCCCGCAGCCAATTTAGAGAGCGTTTTCTAGAATCGGGTCCAGCCCACGCCGCCCTATGCACGCTTACTACGCCGATCACTTTGTCTTGCCTTTGCCCGAGGGCCACCGCTTTCCCATGCACAAGTACAGCCGCCTGCGGGACCGGTTGAGCGCTGAATTGCCCGGGGTGCAGCTGCGCGAAGCGCCCGCTGCCAGCGATGGCGAGCTGGCGCTGGTGCACACGCCCGCGTACATCCAGGGCGTGGCCACTGGCCTTCTGGATGCAGCGTTGCAGCGCGAAATCGGTTTCCCGTGGAGCCTCGCCATGGCCGAGCGGGCGCGCCGTTCGGTGGGGGCCACGGTGGCCGCCGCCCGCGATGCGCTGTCGCAGGGCGTGGCGGGCAACCTGGCCGGGGGAACGCACCACGCCTATGCGCACAAGGGCGGTGGTTTTTGTGTGTTCAATGACATGGCGGTTGCCACCCGGCTGATGCAGGCCGAGGCTTGGCGGCATGCGCGGCGCTTGCTGCAGGTGGCCGTGATTGACCTGGATGTGCACCAGGGCAATGGCACGGCCCATATTTTTGCGGACGACCCCAGCGTGTTCACCTTGTCGCTACATGGCGAGAAAAATTTCCCGTTTCGCAAGGAGTCCAGCGACCTGGACGTGGGCCTGCCCGACGGCTGCACCGACGGGCCCTATCTGGCCGCGCTGCAGCAGGCGCTGCAGGGTTTGCAAGACCGGTTTGACCCGCATCTGGTGATCTACCTGGCCGGGGCCGATCCGCATGAAGGCGACCGATTGGGCCGACTCAAATTGACGAGCGATGGCATGCAGGCGCGTGACCAGGTGGTGCTGGACTGGGCCTGGCAACGCCGGCTGCCGCTGGTGCTGTGCATGGGGGGCGGCTATGGCCACGACATTGAAACCACGGTGCAGGTGCAAATGCAGACCTGGCGCGTGGCTTTGGAGGGCTGGCAACGCTGGCACAATCTCGGGCGATGAACACGCCTGCCAAACCCCAAGCCGACACCCGCAGCAGCTACCACGCGTTTCGCGCCATCAGCACCCGCTGGATGGACAACGACGTTTATGGCCATGTGAACAACGTGGTGTACTACAGCTGGTTCGACACGGCCGTGAATGCAACCCTGATCGAGCAGGGTGTGCTGGACATCCACGCGGGCAGCACCATCGGTCTGGTGGTGGAAACACAGTGTTTTTACTTTGCACCCTTGGCCTTCCCCCAAACCATTGACGCGGGCATCCGTGTGGCCAAGCTGGGCACCTCCAGCGTGCGCTACGAGGTGGGCTTGTTCGCCCAAGGCGAAGAGATGACCGCCGCCCGCGGTCATTTCGTCCATGTGTATGTGGACCGCGAAACCCGCCGCCCCGTGCCCTTGCCCCCCGCATTGAAAGCCTATCTGGAGACTTTGACATGAGCATTCCCCACATCGAGCAACAAGTCAGCGCCCGCGTGAGCGATGCGGCCAGCGTGGACACCGCCATCTTGAGCCGTTTTTCGGCCCGCGCTTTTTTACCCCAGGCGGTGGAACGCAGCGTGCTGGAAGAAGTGCTGCAAGTGGCGGCCCGCGCGCCCAGCGGCACCAACACCCAGCCCTGGAAGGTCTATGTGTTGCAAGGCGCCCAACGTGACGCGCTGGTGGCCAAGACCTGCGCCGCGCACGATGCCATCGGCGCCAACCCGGCGCTGGCCGCTGACTACGCCGAGTCTTACGACTATTACCCTGAAAAATGGGTCAGCCCCTACATCGACCGCCGCCGCGCATGCGGCTTTGGCCTGTATGGCGTGCTGGGCATCGGCAAGGGCGACAAAGACCGCATGCACGCGCAGCATCAGCAAAACTTCCGCTTTTTCGATGCCCCTGTGGGCCTGATTTTCACCATCGACAAAGTCATGGGCCGGGGCAGCTTGCTCGACTACGGCATGTTCTTGCAAAGCATCATGCTGGCTGCGCGCGCGCGTGGCCTGCACACCTGCCCGCAAGCGGCGTGGAACGGTTTTTCCAAAATCATCTTGCACCATGTGGGCGCGGGCGACAACGAAATGGTGGTGTGCGGCATGGCGCTGGGTTATGCCGACGCATCGGCCCTGGTCAACACCTTCCAGACCACCCGCGTGTCGGCGCAAGACTTCACCCACTGGGTGGAGTGACTTTTTATTTCTGATCGCAAGGGCCTGGTTTGGGATTCGACGCACTGGCGCTGCAACTGCTCAACGGCCTGAGCCACGCCACCACCTTGTTTTTGATGGCCTCCGGGTTGACGCTGATTTTTGGCGTCACCCGCATCGTCAACTTTGCTCATGGCAGTTTTTTCATGCTGGGCGCATTGTGGTCGGCGCACGCCGTCACCCGCTGGTGGCCCGCCTGGGGCGAGTCGGCCTGGGGCTATGCCAGCGCCATGCTGTTGGGCGCGTGCCTGGCCGCTTTGCTGGGTGCCCTCACCGAGGTGCTGCTGTTGAAGCGCATGCGCCATGCACCACAGCTGTACCAACTGGTCGCCACTTTTGGCCTGACGCTGGCGTTGCACGACGCGATGCGCTGGTTTTTTGGGCCTGAAGAGGTTTTTGCGCCGCGTTTCCCCGGCCTCAAAGGGGCCGTGGCCTTGGGCGAGTCGTTTTTCCCGACCTGGCAACTTTTCACTTTGGCGCTGGGGCCACTGGTTTGGCTGGGCTTGCATTTGTTGCTCACGCGCACCCAGTGGGGCCAGCGGGTGAAGGCCGCCACGCAAGACCGCGACATGCTGGACGCCTTGGGCGTCAACCCTGGGCCACTCATGCTGGGCGTGGTCATGCTGGGCTGCGGCCTGGCGGGGCTGGCCGGTGCCTTGCAGTTGCCACGCGAACCCGCTCATTTGCAAATGGATGTGAATGTGGTGGTCGAGACCTTTGTGGTCGTGGTCACGGGCGGGCTGGGCAGCATTGGCGGGGCCTTTGCGGCGGCGGTGTTGATTGGCACCATCCACGCGCTGGGCTTGAGCTTTTTCCCGCAAGCCACCTTGGTGCTGGTGTTTTTGACCATGGCCGTGGTGTTGGTCTGGCGGCCTCAGGGCTTGGCCGGGTCTGCGGTGCATGGCGATCAGCGCGAAAGCGTGCCGGTGTTTTCTCTGTGGCCTGCAGGCCATGTGGGACGGGCGGTGGCAGTGGCGGCCTGGGTGGGCTTGACGCTGCTGGCTTGGGGGCAGGGCGATTACGGCCGCAGCCTGGCCGAAGACGTGATGGTGATGATGCTGTTTGGTCTGAGCCTGCAGTGGATGATGGCCTTGGGCGGTTTGGTCAGCTTTGGCCATGCCGCATTTTTTGCCCTGGGTGCCTACGGCGCGGCGCTGGCGCACCTGAACGGGGGGGCCGGCATGTTCATGGCCCTGGCGGCAGGCATGGCACTGGCGCTGGCCGTGGCCTTGGTGTTTGGTGCCTTGGTGGTGCGCAGCGGCGGCGTGTACCTGGCCATGTTGTCGTTGGCCTTGGCGCAAATGGTCTGGGCGGGCGCCACGCAATGGGTGGGCCTGACGGGCGGTGACAACGGTTTGATTGGCCTGCGTTTGGTCTCTGCCGAGCAGCGCCCGGTGTGGGATGCGCTGCTGGGTGTGGGCGGCTTGCTGGCGCTGGCGGGCATGGCGCGGGTGGCGGGTTCGAGCCGGGGCGCGGCCTTGCAGGCTTTGCGCGATGCGCCGCTGCGGGCCGCTGCCAGCGGCTTGCCGGTGCAGGCTTTGCGCTACCAGGTGTTTGTGGGCAGCGCCACTTTGGCGGGGCTGGCCGGGGGCTTGTGGGCGGCGTTCAAAGGGGCGGTGTTTCCTTCTGTGGCTTCGGTGGCCATGTCGGTCGATGCCTTGTTGGTCATCTTGCTGGGCGGGGTGCACCAATTGTGGGGCGCTGCCGTGGGCAGTGCGCTGCTGGTCTGGGGCGGGGCCGAGCTGGGCCAGGGGATGGACTATTGGCGCGGCGTTTTGGGCTTGGTGATCATGGCCGTCATGGTGCTTGCGCCCAGCGGTGTGTTGGGCGGCGTGCAACAGGCGTGGGCCCGATGGCACCCGGCGAAAGGGCGTGCAGCATGAGCCAACCGATGCCTGTCCGCGCTTCGGTCGCCCTATCGCCTGCATTGCAGGTGCGCGGACTGAGCAAGCATTTTGGCGGCGTGCGCGCACTGGACGGGGTGGATTTTGACGTGGCCTCAGGCCAGTGCGTGGCGCTGATTGGCCCCAACGGCGCGGGCAAATCCACCTGCTTTGCCTGTCTGGCAGGTCAGCAGGTGCCCACGGCCGGCAGGGTGTTGTGGCAAGGCCAGCCGATTTTGGGCAAGCCACCGGCCGAACGTCAGCGCCTGGGTGTGGCCCGTACTTTCCAGGTGGCGCAGACGTTTGAGGCGCTGACGGTGTTGCAAAACATCCAGTTGGTGCTGCGCGATGCCGCGCCGCTGGCCTGGTGGGACCGCTTGAGTCAACGCCAGCCCGAGCGGGCCATGCACTTGGCGGCGCAAGCGGGTTTGCAGGCGTTGGCCCATGCCACCGTGGCCGATTTGCCCTATGGCGACAAAAAACGCCTGGAACTGGCCATGGCCCTGGCGGGCTTGCCCCCTTCTGATGCCAATCAAAAGCCTGCCTTGCTGCTGCTGGATGAGCCCGCCGCCGGGCTGGCCCTGGCCGAGCGCGCCGACATGATGGCGCTGGTGCGCCAAGTGGCCTCGCAAGGCGTGACCGTGCTCTACACCGAGCACAACATGGACGCCGTGTTTGGCGTGGCCGACCGGGTGCTGGTGCTGATGCAAGGCCGCCTGGTGGCCGATGGCCTGCCCGAAGCGGTGGCGCAAGACCCGCAGGTGTTGCAGCACTATCTGGGCACAGACTTCATCGCCCGCCCGGCAACGCCTGCAATTGCCACACAGCCAAGCAACCAGGGGGCAGACCATGTCTGATCTTCGGCTGGACGTGACGCAGCTGAGCGCCTGGTACGGCCAGGCGCAAGCCCTGTTCGACGTGTCGTTGGCGGTCGAGGCGGGCGAGTTGGTGGTGTTGCAAGGTCTCAATGGGGCCGGTAAATCCAGCTTGCTCCAGGCCTTGATCGGCATCGGCCCCCGGGTGTCGGGCCAGATCGTCTGGGCGGGGCAGCGCATCGACAGCTGGCCAGCCCATCGGCGGGCGCAGGCGGGTTTGGGCTTTGTGGCCGAAGACCGGCGCTTGTTCACCGGGCTGTCGGTGCGTGACAACCTGTGGATTGCCGCGCGCGGCCCGTCCAAAGCCGCCATGGCGCAGCGGTTTGACCGCGTGTTGGCGCTCTTTCCGGTGCTGGCCCAGATGCTGCACCGACCCGCCAGCCACATGAGCGGGGGCGAACAGCAAATGCTGGCCATTGCCCGCACCCTGATGACCGGCCCGCGCCTGCTGCTGCTGGACGAACCCTGCGAGGGCATTGCACCGGTGCTGGTGCAGGCTTTGCGTGAGGCGCTTTTGCAACTGCGTGGCGAAGGCATGGGCCTGTTGGTGGCCGAGCAAAACAACATCCTGGCCGAGCATGCCGACCGGGTTCTGGTGTTGACCAGCGGACGCCTGCAGCTTGCGCCATGAGCTGCGCTGGCCATCACTTACACTGAACAACACACGAGCGGCCCCAGCCGCCAGAGACAAAACACCATGATCATCGCCAGTCTGCTTGACACCGATTTGTACAAATTCACCATGATGCAGGTGGTGCTGCACCAGTTTCCCGGTGCGCAGGTCGAATACAAGTTCAAGTGCCGCAACCCGGGTGTGCCGTTGGCGCCTTTTGTCAACGAAATCCGGCAGGAAATCCGTTCCCTGTGCAGTCTGAGTTTCAAGGAAGGCGAATTGCAGTACCTGCGTTCGCTGCGCTTCATCAAAAGTGACTTTGTCGATTTCCTGGACTTGTTCAGGCTCAATGAAAAGTACATCCAGGTCACGGCCTTGCCTTCGGGCGAGATCGACATCACCATCCAAGGCCCCTGGCTGCACACCATCCTGTTTGAAATACCTGTGCTGGCCATCGTCAACGAGGTGTATTTCCGCAACACCCAGAAGGTACCTGACCTGATGGAGGGGCGCCGTCGCCTGGACACCAAAATCGCCCAGTTGCAAGGCCCGGGTCTGGAGACGCTCAAGATTGCCGACTACGGCACGCGCCGCCGCTTTTCAAGGGCCTGGCACGAGGAGGTGCTGCGCGTTTTGTCGGCCCGTTTGGGCACCGGCCCCTCCGGTCAGTTTGCGGGCACCAGCAACGTGTATTACGCCTATTTGTTGGGCTTGACCCCGTTGGGCACCATGGCGCACGAGTATTTGCAGGCTTGTCAGGCGCTGGGCCCCCGTTTGCGCGACAGCCAGGTTTTTGCCTTTGAGTCGTGGGCCAAGGAGTACCGGGGCGATCTGGGCATCGCGCTCAGCGATGTGTACGGTTTTAACGCCTTTTTGCGCGACTTCGATTTGTTCTTTTGCAAGCTCTTTGACGGCGCGCGCCACGACAGCGGTGATCCGTTCAGCTGGGGCGAACGCATGATCGCGCACTACCAGCACAACCGGGTCAATCCCAAGACCAAGACGCTGATCTTCAGCGACAGCCTGACCATTCCCCGCACCATTGAGCTGTACCAGCAGTTTCAGGGGCGTTGCCAGCTGGCCTTTGGCGTGGGCACCAACCTGACCAACGACCTGGGCTACGAGCCTCTGCAGATCGTCATCAAGATGACCCGCTGCAACGGGCAGCCTGTCGCCAAGTTGTCGGACACCCCGGGAAAAGGCATGTGCGATGACGAAAAATACCTGGCGTACCTCAAGCAGGTGTTTGAAATTGATGCTCCAGAAACCCTTGCGGTATTGAAAGGCGCTTGAAATGCTGACTGCACTCATTGCTATTTTTGTTTTGGCCTATGCGGCCATTGCTTTTGAGCATCCGCTGAAGATCAATAAAACGGCCACGGGTTTGCTGGCCGCAGGCGTGCTTTGGACCATTTATGCACTGGGCCACAGTGATGCTGAGCAAGTGGGTCACCAATTGGGTGAATCGCTGATGTCGACGGCCCAGATCGTGTTTTTCTTGATGGGTGCCATGGCCATTGTGGAGGTGGTGGATGCGCACAACGGATTTGAAATCCTCACCTCGCGCATCAAGACCCGTTCCTTGTCGGGTTTGATGTGGTTGGTTGGTTTTGTGACGTTTTTTCTCAGCGCGGTGCTGGACAACTTGACGACGGCCATCGTGATGGTTTCGTTGATGAAGAAACTGCTGGATCAACGCGAGGATCGCTTGTTTTTTGCGGGCGCCATTGTCATTGCTTCCAATGCTGGGGGAGCGTGGTCGCCCATTGGGGATGTGACCACCACCATGCTGTGGATTGGCGGGCAGATCACGGCGCTTGAAATCATGAAGGGGGTTTTTGTCGCCTCGTTGATCAGTTTGCTGGTGCCACTGGCCGCCATGGCGTATGTGGTGCGTGGACGCGGCGTGAAGGCACCAGCGCGCATAGAGCGTGCGGATTTGACCAATACACCGGCATCTGAGCGCAATTTGATGTTCTTTTTGGGGCTGGGCATCCTGGTGGCGGTGCCTGTGTTCAAGGCGCTGACACATTTGCCGCCATTCATGGGCATTTTGTTGGGTTTGGGCTTGTTGTGGTTGGTGGGGGATTTGGTGCACAAAAACAAGCCAGACGAGGCCAAAGCCCATCTGACGTTGGCCAGTGCATTGACCCGCATCGATATGAGTGCCGTGCTGTTTTTTGTGGGCATTTTGTTGTCGGTGGCCACACTGGAGCACACGCACGTTCTCGCGTCGCTGGCGCAGTGGTTTGACCAGACCGTGGGACGACAGGATGTGATCGTCATCATCATTGGCTTGGTCAGTGCTGTGGTGGACAACGTGCCTTTGGTGGCGGCATCCATGGGCATGTACAGTCTGTCGCAGCATCCAACGGACAGTTTCTTGTGGGAGTTTCTGGCTTATTGCGCCGGAACCGGTGGCTCGGTCCTGATCATCGGTTCAGCCGCTGGGGTCGCAGCGATGGGCTTGGAGAAAATTGATTTTGTCTGGTATGTCAAGAAAATCAGCGTTTGGGCTTTGGCAGGTTATTTCGCTGGGGCTGCTTTTTACATTTTTCAGTTTCAGTTGACACACTGAACCACTCATGGAACTCGACGATATGATGAACAAACCTTCCATTCTGGTGGCCCGCGCCATCTTCCCTGAAGTCTTGCAGGCCTTGTCGCAGGTGTTTGAAGTCGAGAGCAACCAGGCCGATGAGGTTTGGACTGCCGCCGAGTTGACCCGCCGCATGCAGGGCAAGGTGGGCGCCTTGACCACGGGCAGCGAGCGCATCGATGCGGCGCTCTTGCAGGCCAACCCGCAACTCAAGATCGTGGCCAACATAGCCGTGGGTTTCAACAATTTTGACGTGCCGGCCATGACGGCCGCAGGCGTTGTGGCCAGCAACACGCCGGATGTGCTGACCGAGACCACCGCAGACTTTGGTTTTGCGCTGCTGATGGCCACGGCCCGCCGGATCACCGAAAGCGAGCATTTTTTGCGCGCTGGTCAATGGCGCAAATGGAGCTACGACATGTTTGCCGGGGCCGAGGTCCATGGCAGCACGCTGGGCATCATCGGCATGGGCCGCATCGGGCAGGGCATTGCCCGCCGTGCAGCGCATGGTTTTGGCATGCAAGTGGTCTACCACAACCGCAGCCACCTGAGTCCTGCGCTGGAAGCCGAATGTCAGGCCCGCTACGTGTCCAAACAAGAGCTGCTGCAAACCGCTGACCATGTGATGTTGGTGGTGCCCTACAGCGCCGAATCGCACCACACGATCGGCGCGGCCGAGCTGGCCTTGATGAAGCCCACCGCCACCTTGGTCAACATTGCGCGCGGCGGCATTGTGGACGACGCGGCCTTGGCCAAGGCTTTGGCCGCAGGGCAAATTGCGGCAGCAGGTCTGGACGTGTTTGAGGGCGAACCGAAGGTGCACCCGGACTTGTTGAAGGTGCCCAACGTGGTGCTCACCCCCCACATCGCCAGCTCCACGGTCAAGACACGCCGCGCCATGGCCCAGCTGGCCGCCGACAATCTGGTGGCTTTCCTGACCCGTGGCCAGGCGCTCACTCCGCTCAACACCTTGCCAGGCGCTGCCGCATGAACACGGACTGGCTGTTGGCGCTGGCGGTTTTCAATGGGCTGCTGTTGCTTGTTTTGCTGTTCAAATCCAGGCCAGCCCCCGACCACAGTGCCGAGCAGGCCGTCCAGCAAGCACAGTTGTTCGAGGCCCTGCAAAACCAGACGGCGCGCCTGGAGCGCGAACTGCGCACCGAAATCAGCCAGTCTGGCGTGCAAGGGCGGCAGGAAGTCATGCAAACGCTCACGCTGTTCCAGCAATCGCTGTTGCAGCAAAGTGCCGAAGCCACGCGCACACAAAACCAGCAAATCGACGCCTTGGCCCAGCAATTGGCGCTGTTGCAAAAAAGCCTGACCGACAGTCTGGCCCAGCAGGTCAATGCCTTGTCCGAAGCCAATGCCCGTCGCCTGAGTGAGATGCGCAGCACCATGGAAACCCAGCTGGCCCAGCTGCAGCAAAGCAACGCGGCCAAGTTGGACGAAATGCGCCAGACCGTGGACGAAAAACTGCAGGCCACGCTGCAAGCCCGTTTGGGCGAAAGCTTCAAGCAAGTGGCCGAGCGGCTCGAGCAGGTGCACAAAGGACTGGGTGAAATGCACCATCTGGCGCAGGGCGTGGGCGACCTCAAGCACCTGCTGACCAACGTCAAAACCCGGGGCATGTTTGGCGAAGCCCAATTGGCCTCCTTGCTGGAACAGGTCCTGACGCCCGAGCAATATGCCGTGCAAGTGGCCACGCGCCCTGGCGACAAAAACCGGGTGGACTTTGCCATCCGGCTACCGGGCCGATCGGACCATGGCGATCCGGTCTGGCTGCCGATCGATGCCAAGTTCCCCAACGAAGACTACGAACGCCTCTTGGAAGCGCAAGGCCGCGCTGACCCCGTGCAGGCCGAGCTGTGCGCCAAGGCGCTGGAAGCACGCATCAGACTGGAAGCCAAGTCGATGGCCGAGAAATACCTGGAGCCACCGCACACCACCGACTTTGCGATCATGTTCTTGCCCACCGAAGGCCTGTACGCAGAGGTGCTGCGCCGCCCCGGCCTGATGGAAACCCTGCAGCGCGAACACCGCGTGACCCTGGCCGGTCCGACCAATTTGATGGCCATGCTCAATGCGCTGCAAATGGGGTTCAGGACCTTGGCGCTGGAAAAGCGCTCCAGCGAAGTCTGGCAAGTGTTGGGTGCGGTCAAGACCGAGTTCGGTAAGTTCGGTGAGGTGCTGGCCAAGGTCAAAGAGCAAACCCAGACCGTGCTCAATACGCTCGACAAAGCCCAGACGCGCAGCAATGTGATGCACCGGGCTTTGCGCCAGGTCGATGCCTTGCCCGAACCCGAGGCACAGGCGCTGTTGCCTGGCAGCGAAGCGTGACGCTGTGGCCATGGGGCCGGACTGACCAGGCATGAAACATCCACTGCCCCGGCTGATCGCAGGACAAATTTTTCTGCATGCTTGCATGGCTGGCATGCGCATGGCTGCCCCGATCCTGGCCCTCAAGCAGGGGTTCAGCGCCCTGGCGGTCGGCGCGCTGTTGGCCTTGTTTGCACTGTCGTCGGTGTTTTTGGCCCTGCCTGCCGGGCGTTACGCCGACCGCAAAGGCCTCAAGAAGCCTTTGCTGATCAGTGTGGTCGTGGCGTCGGTGGGGTCCGGGCTGTCGATGCTGTGGCCTGTTTTTCCGGTCATGTGCCTCAGCGCCCTGGCCACTGGGGGGGCCACGGGCATGGCCGTGATTGCCTTGCAGCGCCATGTCGGTCGCTTGGCCAAAGACCCGGGTGAACTCAAGAAGGCTTTCAGCTGGTTGTCGATTGGCCCGGCCATTTCCAACTTTTTGGGGCCGGTCCTGGCGGGGCTGCTGATTGACTTTGCCGGGCCCGAGCCTGCCCACGTCACCGGTTTTCGGTGGGCTTTTGGCTTGATGGCGGTCTTGCCATTGAGCACCTGGTTCTGGGTGCGCAAGGTGCCAGAATTGCATGCGCCCCAAGCCACCGAAAGCGCAGCCCCACGCCGCGCGATGGACCTGCTGGCCGAGCCGATGATGCAGCGTTTGCTGGGGGTCAATTGGTTGCTGGCCTCGTGCTGGGACGTGCACACCTTTGTGGTGCCAGTGTTGGGCCACGAGCGGGGGTTGAGCGCCTCGGTGGTGGGCGCCATTTTGGGCGCTTTTGCCATGGCTGCGGCCATTATCCGGGTGTGCATGCCCTGGATTTCACGCCATGTGCAAGAGCACCAGATCATCACCGGGGCCATGGTGTGCACGGCGTTGCTGTTTGGCATTTACCCCTTCATGTCGACGCCCTGGAGCATGGGGCTGTGCTCGGTGCTGCTGGGGTTTGTGCTGGGCATGGTGCAGCCCATGGTCATGAGCACCTTGCACCAGATCACCCCGGCGCACCGCCAAGGCGAAGCGCTGGCTTTGCGCCTGATGAGCATCAATGCATCCAGCGTGCTGATGCCCATGGTTTTTGGCGCTGCCGGCGCGGTGGCTGGCGTGGCCCCCGTGTTTTGGGTGGTGGGCGCTGCCGTGGGCTGGGGCTCGCGCGCCGCCTGGCGGCTTCGCCCGGGCCTGCTGCACACCAAGCCTTGAGCGCAGCCCGGCTGGGCCAGTCGGTCAGTTTTTGGCCGCAGGTTCAGCGGGCGGATGGGCGGCCGATGCGGGCTTGGCTGGGCGGATGTCGAGTTGGTAAAAGTCACAAATCACTTGCCATGCCGCCTCGGGCGTGTCCACATAGCGGAACAGCTTCAGGTCGTCTTTGGAAATCGTGCCTTCTTCAACCAGCACCTCCATGTTGATCAGGCGCTTCCAGTAATCGGTGCCAAACAGCAAGATCGGCACTGGCCGGGCCTTGCGCGTTTGCACCAGTGTCACCACTTCAAACAACTCGTCCAGCGTGCCAAACCCGCCTGGAAAAGCCACCAAGGCTTTGGCGCGCATCATGAAATGCATTTTGCGCAGTGCAAAGTAATGGAATTTGAAGCTCAGCTCTGGCGTGACATAAGGATTGGGGTGCTGCTCGTGGGGCAAGGCGATGTTGAGCGCGACCGAGGCGACGCCGGCTTCTTTCGCCCCCCGGTTGGCCGCTTCCATGATGCCCGGGCCGCCGCCTGTGCAAATGTAGAGTTTTTCATCGTCAGGCAAGCACATGCATGACTGGGCCACCAGCCGTGAAAAGCTTCGGGCATTTTCGTAATGCTGCGCATTGCGTACCCCGGCTTGGGCCTGGGCCACGTCTTGTGGCTGGCAGCTGCGCGTGGCCGCCTGGAGTCGGTCTTGCGCCGTCGCCATGTCCGGAAAGCGGGCGCTGCCAAAGACCACCACCGTGTGTTCGATCCCGGCTTCGGTTTGTGCCAGGTCGGGTTTGAGCATTTCCAGCTGAAAACGGATCCCCCGGGTTTCGCGGCGCAACAAGAATTCGGGATCGGCAAAAGCCAGTCGATGGGCGCGTGGCTCCAGCCAATCGGCATCGTGGTATTCGGTGGGGGTTTCGGCCCAGGCGTGGGGCAAAGAGGGGGCTTGGAGGTCTTGGGTCGATGGCATGACCACCATTGTGCCTCTGCGTGGAGAGGTTTGACCCCGCTTGGCCGGTGCTGCGCCCATGAAAAAAGCCCCTTGCGGGGCTTTCATCGGGGATCGCGTTCGATCAGACGCGCTTGCGGTATTCGCCAGTGCGTGTGTCGATCTCGATCTTGTCGCCTTGGCTCACGAACAAAGGCACTGGCACTTCCATGCCGGTCGCAATTTTGGCGGGCTTGAGCACTTTGCCGGAGGTGTCGCCTTTGACGGCTGGCTCGGTCCAGGTGATTTCGCGCACCACGCTGGTGGGCAATTCGACAGAGATGGCTTTCTCGTTGTAGAACACCACTTCGAGTTCCATGCCGTCTTCGAGGTAGTTCAGGGCGTCGCCCATGTTGGTGGCTTCGACTTCGTACTGGTTGAAATCGGTGTCCATGCAAACGTACATCGGGTCAGCGAAGTAAGAGTAGGTGCAGTCTTTCTTGTCCAGAATGACCTGGTCCATCTTGTCGTCGGCGCGGAACACCACTTCGGTGCCGAAGTTGGCGATCAGGCTTTTGAGCTTCATGCGCACGGTGGACGAGCCACGACCGCCACGCTGGTATTCGGTGCGCAGGACGACCATGGGGTCTTTGCCGTGCATGATGACGTTGCCAACGCGGATTTCTTGAGCGGTTTTCATAGGATTGGAATCTGGAATGAAGAGGGATGGCCTGAGGCCAAGCCCATTATTCTAACCTCTGGCGGTCGGTTTTTTAGCTCCGAATGCCCGGGCGGTCAATCCCGAGCAGTCAGGCCATGAACCAGGCCGCCCAGCACGATGCCGCCCAAAGCCCACAGGATGTCGGTGTTGCCGGTGCCCAAAGCCGCGATCGCTGGGCCGGGACAGACACCCGACAAGCCCCAGCCGATGCCAAAAATCGCCGAACCCAGCACCGTCTGGCGGTTCCAGCAAGCCGGTTGGGTTAGAAACTGGCCGCCCAGCAAAGGGCGACTGAACCAACGCGGAAAGCCCTTGTAAGCCACCAGCGCCAGGCCCGCCGCGCCGCCCATGACCAGCATCAGGCCCCAGTCTTTGAAGAGCAAAAAGCCGATGACGATTTCAGGCTGGACCATGGTGGCCAGCGACAGGCCCAAGCCAAACAGCGCTCCGGCCAGCAAGGTGACCAGCGCTTTGGGCCAGGTGAGGGTGTGCGGGTTCAAGGTGGGGGTGTTCATGCCAGGCCTTTCGTGGTGAATGCCATCAGGTTGGCGGTCAAAAAGGCCGTGGCCATGAAGGTCAGCACGGCGCCCAGCGAGGGCAGCTGCAAAGCGCCCAGCCCGCAGATGCCATGGCCGGAAGTGCAGCCATTGCCCAGGCGTGCGCCATAACCCACCAGAAAGCCACCCACCAGCAATTGCCAGACCGGCACGCTGGTGTGCAGTGCCTCACCGCCGTTCAGCGCAAAGCGCCAGATCAGCGCCCCCAGCACGACGCCCAATGCGTAAACCAAGCGCCAATTGCGGGAATGGACAAAGCGGGCTTGCTTGAAAAACGAGCGCTTGAACACGAAGGACCAACTGCTGGAAAACACGGTGCTCATGCCACCGACCCAGCCGTTGAACAAATAAAGCAGCGCCACGCCAGCGCCAATGGTCAGGCCGCCCAGCAGGTAGTGCTGCCAGCCCAGGGGGAAGAGGGTGTTGATGAGGGTCATGGGGGTGAATTATGTGTGGTTTGACTTCACGTACCTAAAAACGTACGATCGTGGCAAGGAGTCCACCATGCAAACCCTTTCAGCCAGCGATGCCCGCGCCAACCTTTACCGCCTGATGGATCAGGCGGCCGAGTCACATCAGCCCATTGTTATCACAGGCAAACGCCACGATTCGATCTTGTTGTCTGCTGAGGATTGGCGGGCGATTCAGGAGACCCTGTATCTCTTGTCTGTCCCTGACATGCGCGAATCCGTCAAGGAAGGCATGGCCGAGTCGGTGGACGAATGTGCCAAGGAGCTGGACTGGTGAGCTGGCAGGTGGTCTTTGCCAAGCATGCTCAGAAAGATGCGCACAAACTGGCTTCTGCAGGGCTCAAGCCCAAAGCACAGGAATTGCTGAATCTCATTCAAGACAATCCGTTTCGGAATCCGCCGCCTTATGAAAAACTGGTGGGTGATCTAGCGGGGGCGTATTCCCGAAGGATCAACATCCAGCATCGATTGGTGTTTGAGGTGTTGGCTGAGCAGAACACCGTCAAAGTGCTGCGCATGTGGTCACACTATGAATGAGCAATTGGCTGGCCAGATCGGTTTGGCACAACAGCCCTTGACGTGCTGATTGCACGCAGTTCTTCCAGCTGTCTGTGATTGCGGTCTTGGCGGGGACCAGCGCCACGTCTTGTAGACCATTCCACGCCCGATGAAATTGCCGCAGGCTCTCCGGCGCCTGCATCCAGTCCAGAAACGCTTCCAGCTTGACATGGTGCGCGTTGTCGTCTTGCGGGTAGATGTGCCAGATGAAGGGTTGGCCTGCCCACAGGGCGCGCACCAGCGAGTCTTCGCCGCGCACAAAGTTGAGGTCGCAGGCCCAGAGCATTTCGTCGAAGCCGTTTTGGTCGGTGTAGGGCAGGGCGCTCCAACTGGGTTGCACGGGCATGTTTGCCAGCGCTTGCTGCACGGCGGCCAGCGGGCGGCCGGGGGTGACCAGCAGGTGGTGCGGTGTGCCCACCAATTGGTTCAGTAACTGAGGCAGGGCCGCGGGTTCGTAGCAAAACAAGCTGATCAGCAGGCCATCGGGTGCCAGATCGGGGGCGTGTTGTTTGCGCCAGGCATTGCGGTCAAAGCGTTGTTGTCTTTCCAGCAGATCGGTTTCGCGCAGCAGGCCGCCGGTGTCCGGGGTGAAGCCGGGATAGAAAAAGTGCTTGGTCCAGCCTTTGGCGGGGCCGCTCATCACGGGCGAGGGCAGGCCGTGCATGCGCGGCACCCAGTCTTCGGCGCTCAGGTATTCGAGGTTGATCCACGCGGGTTGCTGTGTGTGCGTGGCCACGGTGCGCTCTACGAAATGGCCCACAAAGGCTTCGGGCAGGGGGCAGCCAAAGGCTTCGATCCAGACCTGGGCTGACTGCAGACTTTGCAACACGTCGCTTTGGCTGGCATCGGCCCAGGGCAGCACTTGCAAGTCGGGCATGGCATGCGCTTCAGGAGCCATCCAGGCGAGGGCCGAGGCGTCGTCCACCCACAGGCGCACCGATTGGCCTTGCGCCAGCAGTTGGCGCGTCAGCCGCCAGCACACGCCCAGGTCGCCGTGGTTGTCGATGACGGTGCAAAAAATATCCCAAAGCCGATGCGTGTTCATGGTGGGAGATTGTCGCTGCCCGGGCGCAGGGATTCGCGAGCAGGGGTTCGCTCCCACAAGGTTCGGATGTTTTTGTGGGAGGCTGCCCCTGCGGCCGAATGCATTCGCGCGCGGGTGCGCGCTCATCACTTCGGTCCGTTGGCAGAGTGGTGCAGATCAGGGGCTTTGTTTTGCCGCGACAATACGCGCCATGACAGCGGAACACGACGAATCCTTGCTGGCCCAGGTGGCTGCGCTCCCGGCTTTGCCGGGGGTTTACCGCTACTTTGATGCGCAAGGCAATGTGCTGTATGTGGGCAAGGCCAAGCAGCTCAAAAAGCGGGTGTCGAGCTATTTTCAGAAAGACCACGGCGGCACGCGCATCGGCCACATGGTCAGCAAAATCGCCCGCATGGAAACCACGGTGGTGCGCTCCGAAGCCGAGGCGCTGCTGCTGGAGAACAACCTGATCAAGACGTTGAGCCCGCGCTTCAACATTTTGTTTCGGGACGACAAAACCTACCCTTACCTCAAGCTCACGGGCAACGGCACGCTGTTCTTGAAAGCCGTGGACGGCGCACCCGAGCCGCAGACCTTTCCCCGTGTGGCGTATTACCGGGGCGCGGTCGAGAAAAAGCACCGTTATTTCGGGCCGTTTCCCAGTGCCTGGGCGGTCAAGGAGTCGATTCAGCTGCTGCAAAAGGTGTTTCGCCTGCGCACTTGCGAAGACACGGTTTTTGCCAACCGCACGCGGCCTTGTTTGCTGTACCAGATCAAGCGTTGCTCCGGCCCCTGTGTGAACCTGATCAGCCCGCAGGCGTATGCCGACGATGTGGCCCATGCCGAGCGTTTTTTGCGTGGCGAAACCCAGGCGCTGTTGCAAGAGATGGAAGCGCGGATGATGCAGCACGCCGAGCGGCTTGAGTTTGAGCTGGCCGCCGAAGTGCGCAACCAGATGACGGCCTTGTCCAGGGTGTTGCACCAGCAGTCGGTGGACACGGGCACCGACACCGATGTGGACATTCTGGCGGTGCGTGTGCAGGGTGGGCGCGCTTGCGTGAACCTGGCCATGGTGCGCGGCGGGCGGCATTTGGGTGACCGGGCGTATTTTCCGGCGCATGTGGAAGACGCCTACGCCTTGCAGGCCGTCGAAGAAGAGGGGCAGCCGCCAATTCCGGTCGAGGTGCAGGTGCTCGAAGCCTTTATGGCGCAGCATTACATCGGCATTCCGGTGCCGGCGGCCTTGATCACCAGCGTGCCGGTGGACAAGGCGCTGGTGGCGGCCTTGTCGCAGCAGGCGGGTTACAAGGTGGCGGCAGTGCACAACCCGCGTGAGCAGCGCCGGGTGTGGCTGTCCATGAGCGAGAAAAACGCCGACATCCAGCTGGCCCGTTTGCTGGCCGAAGAGGGCTCGCAACAAGCCCGCACACGGGCGCTGGCCGATGCGCTGGACCTGGCCCCGGACGATCTGGACGCCTTGCATGTGGAGTGTTTTGATATTTCCCACACAGCGGGCGAGGCCACTCAGGCCTCGTGTGTGGTGTTTCGCCAGCACAAGATGCAAAGCAGCGAATACCGGCGCTACAACATCGAGGGCATCACCCCGGGCGACGATTACGCGGCCATGCGCCAGGTGCTGATGCGCCGCTACAGCAAGTTGGCCGAGGCTTTGCGGACCGGGGAGGGCTCGGCCCGCTTGCCCGACATCGTGCTGATCGATGGCGGCAAGGGCCAGGTGTCGATGGCGCGCGAGGTGTTCACGCTGCTGGGGCTGGATTTGTCGCGCATCGTGGGCGTGGAAAAAGGCGAGGGCCGCAAAGTGGGCCTGGAAGAGTTGGTGTTTGCCGACGGGCGTGAGAAGGTGTACCTGGGCAAAGACTCGGCTGCACTCATGCTGGTGGCCCAGATCCGCGACGAGGCGCACCGCTTCGCCATCACCGGCATGCGGGCGCAGCGCGCCAAAATCCGCATGGGCGGCAGCAAGATCGAGGAAATTCCGGGCATCGGGCCGCGCAAACGGGCCAAACTGCTGCAGCGTTTTGGCGGCGTGCGCGGCGTGGAAAGCGCCAGTGTGGAAGATTTGCTGGGGGTGGAAGGTATCTCCCGCGAGCTGGCCGAGACCATCTACAACGCATTGCACTGAGTTCTTGTTGGGGTGGCGCAGGAAAAGCCGGTGGGTCGTGCCACAATGAACACCATGTTTTTCACGATTCCCACCATCATGACCTGGACGCGCATCGTCGCGATCCCTTTGATCATTGGCGTGTATTACCTGCAGGGGTTGACGGTAGAGGCGCAAAACCTGATCGCGACGGTCATGTTTGTGCTGTTTGCCATCACCGATTGGCTGGATGGTTTTCTGGCCCGCAAGCTCAACCAGACCTCGGCCTTTGGCGCCTTTCTGGACCCTGTGGCCGACAAGTTTCTGGTCTGCGCGGCCTTGCTGATCCTAGTGCACATGAACCGGGTGCATGTGTTGGTGGCCCTGATCATCATTGGCCGCGAAATTGCCATTTCGTCCTTGCGCGAGTGGATGGCGCAGATCGGTGCCAGCAAGAGCGTGGCGGTGCACATGGTGGGCAAGCTCAAGACCACGGTGCAGATGGTGGCCATTCCATTTCTGCTCTATGACGGCATGTTGTTCGGTGTCATCGACACCCGCATCTGGGGTGCCGTGCTGATCGTGATCGCTGCCGTGCTGACCATCTGGTCCATGGTGTACTACATGCAAAAGGCCTTGCCCGAAATCCGAGCCCGCGTGAAATGATCGGGACCCGTTCGTCTGACGCCTGGGTCCGGGCGATGCCCGTGGTGTTTGTGCTGATCTGGAGCACCGGCTTCATCGTGGCCCGCTACGGCATGCCGCATTCGCCCCCTTTTTCCTTCCTGCTGGCACGCTACCTTTTGTCCATCGCGTGCTTTTTGCCCTGGATTGTCTGGGCCAAAGTGCCTTGGCCACAAAACCGGACGCAGTGGCTGCACCTGTCGGTCACCGGCATCCTCATGCACGCCGGTTACTTGGGCGGCGTGTGGGCAGCGGTCAAGGCGGGCATGGGTTCGGGCCTGTCATCGCTGATCGTGGGGTTTCAGCCGGTGCTCACGGCCATCTGGTTGTCCTACAGCCTGCGTGGCTCGGACCAGCCGGGCGTGTCTCGGCGCCAATGGCTGGGCTTGTCGCTGGGTTTTGTCGGTCTTTTGATGGTGGTTTGGCGCAAGTTGACGCTGGGCTCGCCCATGGACCATGTCACGCCCCTGAACATGGCGTTTGCCATTGGGGCGCTGCTCAGCATCACGGTGGGGACGCTTTACCAAAAACGCTTTGTGGCACCTTGTGATGTGCGTTCGGCCAACACGGTGCAACTCATGGCGGCATTGGTGGTGACGCTGCCACTGGCGTGGGGCGAATCGGAGGCCATGCGCTGGAACGCCGAGTTGGCTGGCGCCATGGCCTGGTCGGTGTTGGGCCTGACGTTGGGCGGCAGCTCCTTGCTTTACATCCTGATTCAGCGCGGCGCAGCGGCATCGGTCACCAGCCTGATGTACATGGTGCCGCCGACCACCGCCCTCATCGCCTGGCTGCTGTTCGGCGAAACCATCACGGTCGCCACCTTGGCCGGTACGGCCCTCACGGCGTTGGGCGTGAGCCTGGTGGTGCGGCCGGCCCGGGCAGGTTGACCGATTTCCAGGGTTCTTCACGAAAGCGCGTGGCCAGAAATTCTTGCAACAGCCGGATGCGCAGGGGCATTTGCGCCCGGTAAGGGGCCAGCCAGTGGATGTCTGCATCGTGCATGGCACAGTCGGGCAAAACACGCACCAGTTGGCCCGAGGCCAGTTGTGCTGCAATGTCCCACAAGCTGCGCAGCATGATGCCGTGGCCTGCCATGCACCAATCGCGCACCATCTCCCCCGAATTGCTCGACAGCGATCCCTTGACCGGTATGTGCAAGAGGCGTGCATTGCCTACACGCGTCAGTTGCCATTCGTCAAACCGTTGGCCTTGTCCGGTTTCACCACCGTTCTCGCGCACGACCAGGCATTGGTGTTGCGAGAGTTGCTCGAGTGCAGTGGGCGTGCCGTATTGCCGCAGGTAGGCGGGCGCAGCCGCCAGTACCCGTTGGTTGGGAGCCAGCTTGCGCGAGATCCACTCGGCGGCAATCTGTGCCGGCGGATTCCACAACCAGATGGCGGCATCAACGCCCTCGTTGGCCAGATCGGGCAAGCGTTCTGAAAGCTGCAACTCGATCTTCACCTGCGGATAGCGTTGCTGGAATTGGGCCAGCAGCGGGCCGAGCCACAAGCGGCCAAAGCCAAAACTGCTGACCATGCGGATGGGGCCAGAGGGTTCACTTTGGCGTTCGCGCAGTTCATCTTCGATCGCGGAAAAGCCTTGGAGCAAGTCGATGGCGCGGTCGCACAGGGCGTGGCCTTCGGTCGTTGGGCTCACGCGGCGTGTGGTGCGCTGAAAGAGCCGCACGCCCAAATCGGCCTCGAGCGCAGACAAGCGCTTGGTCACCACGGGTGGGGCCAGTTGCAATGCCCGGGCGGCTTTGCTGAGGCTGCCGTGTTGCCTCACGGCCAATGCCAATTCAAGATCTGAGCGGTCCAATTGTTTTCCGTATGTGAATAATCAATTGCCAGATTATTGCTGTTTTGAGCGTTAAGCTCTGTCCATGCTGAAATCCTTTACTCCCCTGATGGTCGAACGCCAAGGCGTGCAGTTGCACACCCGCGTCGCAGGGGTTGGGGCCCCCGTTTTGTTGTTGCATGGTCATCCTCAAACCATGTCCATGTGGCACCGTGTGGCTCCCGTGTTGGCTCAGTCGCACCGCGTGGTGCTGATGGACTTGCGCGGCTACGGTGATTCGTCGCGCCCCGAGGCCGATGCCGAGCACCGCAACCACAGCAAGCGAGAGATGGCACAGGACGCCCTGGCGGTGATGAAGGCCCATGGATTTGACCGGTTTGATGTGTTGGCCCATGACCGTGGTGCCCGAGTGGGCCACCGCTTGGCTGTCGATGCGCCCGAGGCCGTCAACCGCCTGCTGCTGCTCGACATTGCACCGACATTGGCCATGTATGAAAACACCAGCGAAGCTTTTGCGCGCGCATATTGGCATTGGTTTTTCATGATCCAACCATCGCCCTTGCCCGAGGCGCTCATTGAATCGGACCCGGCCCGTTATGTGCGCAGTGTGATCGGGGCCCGTTATGCCGGTTTACAGGCTTTTGCACCCGAAGCTCTGGCTGAGTACGAACGCTGCGCCGCCTTGCCCGGCACAGCCCTGTCGATTGCCGAAGATTACCGCGCCAGTGCCTCGTTGGACTTGGCGCATGACCGCGCCGATGTGGCTGCAGGGCACAAATTGCAGCAACCTTTACGTGTGCTGTGGGGCAATCACGGCGCCGTTGGGCGGTGCTTTGATGTGCTGGGTCTGTGGCGCGAACGCGCTGCCCAGGTGACAGGATACGCACTCGACAGTGGTCACTATCTGGCCGAAGAAGCACCAGAGCAAGTGATTGCCCAGGCGCAGCAATTTTTCACACATTGAACCGTCTCATTGACAAGGAGTAACCCATGAGCAAGAAACACCGCATCGCCGTCATCCCAGGCGACGGCATTGGCAAGGAAGTCATGCCAGAAGGCTTGCGTGTGATGGACGCCGCAGCCCGCAAATTCGGCATCGACTTGCAGTTTGACCATTTTGACTTTTCCAGCTGGGAGTACTACGAAAAGCACGGCCAGATGCTGCCCGACAATTGGAAAGATCAGATTGGGGGCCACGATGCGATTTATTTTGGCGCCGTGGGCTGGCCCGACAAAATCGCCGACCATGTGTCGTTGTGGGGTTCGCTGCTGCTGTTTCGCCGCGAGTTTGACCAGTACATCAACCTGCGTCCGGCGCGCTTGATGCCCGGCATCATCGCGCCTGTCGTGCGGCGTGATGGCAGCGCACGTCAGCCCGGTGAGATCGACATGTACATCGTGCGTGAAAACACCGAGGGTGAATATTCCAGCATCGGCGGGCGCATGTACCCCGGCACCGAGCGTGAGATCGTGATGCAAGAGACCGTGATGTCGCGCATCGGGGTGGACCGTGTGTTGAAATTTGCCTTTGAATTGGCCCAAACCCGCCCCAAAAAGCACCTGACCAGCGCCACCAAATCCAATGGCATTGCGATCACCATGCCCTATTGGGACGAACGCGTGGCCGAGATGGCCAAGAACTACCCCGCCATCCACGTGGACAAATTCCACATCGACATCTTGACTGCGCACTTTGTGCAGCGCCCTGACTTTTTTGATGTGGTGGTGGCCAGCAATTTGTTTGGCGACATCCTGAGTGATTTGGGGCCAGCCTGCACGGGCACCATTGGCATTGCACCCAGCGCCAACTTGAACCCCGAGCGCAAATTTCCATCGTTGTTTGAACCGGTGCACGGATCGGCCCCGGACATCGCGGGCAAGGGGCTTGCCAACCCGATCGGGCAGATCTGGTGCGGTGCCATGATGCTGGAATTTCTGGGCCACAAAGACGCACACGATGCGGTGCTGGGGGCCATCGAAAAAGTGTTGGCTGCAGGCACCGATGCCCCGCGCACCCCCGATCTGGGCGGCTCGGCCACCACCGCCGATGTGGGCAAAGCCATCGCACAGGCCCTTTGACGTGGTGCTGGGCCGGGCGCAATAGGGTGCGACATGGCGCTTCTTTCCGATTGAAAAAACCGATACAAGCGCCGTGCATCGCCCATTTTCAAGGCTAGAATCGAGAGCTCACAGTCGTGAACTTTGCTCGCCAAGCACAGTCCACAGCCGGTTGCCCCGGCTTGTCACTTCAAGAGGTTTCTTGTGAATAAAACAGAGCTGATCGAACACATCGCAAAACAAGCCGACTTGTCCAAAGCGGCGGCTGGCCGTGCTTTGGAAGCCGCCATGGGTGCGGTGCGCACCACCTTGAAAAAGGGCGGCACGGTTTCTTTGGTCGGGTTCGGTACTTTTGCTGTGGGCAAACGGGCAGCTCGGACCGGTCGCAATCCACGCACCGGCGCAGCGATTAAAATCAAGTCAGCCAAAGTTCCAAAGTTCCGCCCAGGCAAGGCCCTGAAGGACGCTTTGAACTGACAACACTTTTCAGGTGGGGCGCTTAGCTCAGTTGGTAGAGCGGCTCCTTTACACGGAGTAGGTCGGCGGTTCGAGACCGTCAGCGCCCACCACCCCAAAAAGTAAAGGCGAACCCTCGGTTCGCCTTTTTTCTTGACAACCCGAGACTTCAAACATGTTTGATTCCATTCGCAACCACTCCAAAATCTTGATGGGGTTGTTGTTCTTGCTGGTAATTCCTTCTTTTGTGCTGTTTGGCATCGAGGGTTACAGGAAGTTTGAAGACAAAGGCGCTGTGGTGGCCAGGGTTGACGGGCAAAAAATCACCCAATCGGAGTGGGATGCGGCGCACCAGGCAGAAGTCGATCGCATCCGTGCGTCGGTGCCCAATCTGGACCCCAAACTGCTCGACTCTGCAGAGGCCCGCTACGCCACTTTGGACAAGATGGTCAACGAACGTTTGATCGCCCGTGCCTCAGACAAGCAGTTGCTGGTGACCAGCGACCAGCGCCTGGCGCGCTACCTGCAGCAAGACCCCTCGATTGCCAGTTTGCGTGGTGCAGATGGCAAACTGGACATGGACCGTTATCGCCAATTGGCGGCCAGCCAGGGCATGACGCCCGAAATGCTGGAAGCGCGTGTGCGCCGCGATGTGTCCAATCAACAAGTTCTGGCGGGTTTGCAAGGCTCGGTGCTGGCCACGCAGCGGCAAGCGGACATGGCACTGGACGCGTATTTGCAGCGCCGAGAAATTCAACTCAAGCGATGGGCGCCAGCCGACTTTGCCGCAAAGGTGCAAGTGTCGGATGCCGATCTGGCGCGTTATTACCAAGAAAATCCAGCGCGTTTCCGTTCGGTCGAAAACGTGGATCTGGAATACCTGGTTCTGGATGTGGCCGCATTGCAAAGCAAGGTCGTGTTGCCTGAGCAGGATCTGAAAACCTATTACGAACAGAATTTGCAGCGCCTGGCAGGGCAGGCGCAGCGCCGTGCAAGCCACATCCTGGTCAATGCGGCCAAAGACCTGCCTGCTGCCGACAAGCAAAAAGCCCGCGCCAAAGCCGAAGGTTTGTTGGCCGACGTGCGCAAGGCCCCCAAGACGTTTGCCGATATCGCGCGCAAGAACTCGGACGACACTGGCTCTGCCCAGCGTGGCGGCGATTTGGACTTTTTTGCCCGTGGTGCCATGGTCAAGCCCTTTGAAGATGCGGCGTTTGCGCTGCAAAAAGGCGAGATCAGCGACATCGTGGAATCCGATTTTGGCTTTCACATCATCTTGTTGACCGATGTGAAACTGCCCCAGGCTCCATCGTTCGAATCCATGCGCCCCCAATTGGAGGCCGATCTGCGCAAACAGCAAGCCCAACGCCAGTTCGCCGAATTGGCAGAAACCTTCAGCAACAGCGTGTACGAACAGTCGGACAGTCTGACCCCTGTGGCCGAGCGCTTGAAATTGACGGTTCAAAAAGCACAAGCCGTGACACGCACACCAGGGGTGGGTGCTCAGGGTGTTTTGAACAACCCCAAACTGCTGCAAGCCATCTTTTCAGAAGATGCCACTGTGAAACGCCGCAATACGGCGGCTGTCGAAGTGACCCCGAACACCTTGGTCTCGGCCCGCGTCGTGAACCACCGTCCCGCGGCCGTTCGCCCTTTGGAAGAGGTCAAGGCCGAAGTGCGTCAGTTGTGGGTGCAAGCACAATCTGCCGAATTGGCCAAAGCTGAAGGGCAGGCCCGACTGGCTGCCTTGAAAAATGAACAGGCACAAGCCAACCTGGGCGCTGTGGTGACGGTGTCCCGTGACCAAACCGCTGCGCAGCCCCAAGCTGTGATCGATGTGGCCTTGCGTGCCGACCCGGCAAAAATGCCCGCGCTGATGGGTGTTGATTTGGGCGACCAAGGTTATGCCATCGTTCGGGTGAACAAGTTGGTGCCTCGCCCAGAGGTGACGGCCCAACAGGCAGAGCAAAGCCGGCAGCAATTTGCCCGCTTGTGGGGGCAGGCTGAATCGCAGGCTTATCTGGCCAGTTTGAAGGCACAGTTCAAAGTTGAAATGTTGGCTGAAAAACCTCTAAAGTTGAGCGCATCTGGGGCGCAAAAGCCCTGAGCTTCAGGCTATAATATCGATCTACGGTGGCTGTAGCTCAGTTGGTAGAGTCCAGGATTGTGATTCCTGTTGTCGTGGGTTCGAGCCCCATCAGCCACCCCA
>ERZ1292633.398-Hain-H41-02um-R1-398-length-52980-cov-7_pt1 | contig 52980 bp, 52 predicted proteins | sample MGYA00564406_ERZ1292633 | MGnify/ENA primary metagenome ERZ1292633 (study PRJEB36523, sample SAMEA6512639) | groundwater metagenome | collected 2019-01-08 | study: AquaDiva: Metagenomics assemblies of 32 groundwater samples | reverse complement strand
GCAAAACACGATATTATGTTTTGTAATTATGCTTACGCTGAATTATTTAATAGCAACGTGATTTCTGTGATTGCGCAGCAATTGCGTTTCGATAATCCCGAAATACCCATTCCTGAAGAACGCATCTTCAAGGTTGCATTAGGCGGAAAATTACGTGTATTTAGAATTCAATCAACTGTTCTGCCATTTGACAACGGCACATTAGAAACCATATGGGAACAAACGAATATTTGTAATCTCACCAAAGAAAATGATGACCAGAAAAAATACTTTCATGATGTTTGTCAACATCTGAGCACACCTATTGCTATTTGGAATGAAAACTTAGCGTTAGATTTTTCTAATAAAGCCTACGTCGATTTATTTAAATTTGATCCTTTGTTTTTGGCGAAACATCCTAATCTTTCTGATGTGTTGGACGATTTGCACGGTAGGCAAAAATTACCAGAACCCGCCAACTTCACATTGTTTAAAAATAAAGAGATTGAAGCAGTAAAAACGTTAACTACTTCTGTTTCTGAAATTTTGCACTTGCCAAACGGTAAAATCTTGCATCACACTAGGTTCCCTTTATCGACGGGTGTGATCTTTTTATATGAAGATATGACAGATACTTATTCATTAAAACAACAAAATAAAATTTTAACAGATGTTCAAAAACATACGATTGACCATTTGTTTGAAGGAGTATTGGTTTTTGGCAGTGATCATTGCGTCCAATTGTTCAACCCTGCTGTTCAAGAAATGTTCAACTTACGCATTGCAGAGCGTTATCATTTGAATGATTTTCTAAAACAAACAAATCAATTACTACAAGATTTACCAAGCGTATTTTCACGGCGTCAAGCCTATGATGGTACCATTGCGTCTGATATTCGCTGGGCCTATACACCATTACCAGATGGATCTCACATGCTTCGTTTTGTCACTGTTACTCAGGTTGCATTAGGATAACTCGGGTTTATTGTATCTCAATCCTCATGGACTCAGTAACTTCTGAGTTGGAACAATCTGTGGATACGCTTGTCACATATGGATAATATTTCTTTAAAAATTGCTTCAGTACTTCTAAATTCTTATCAGGATGAAAAGCTTCAGAACATCGAATTACTGTACCAGTATTGTTCACAGAAATATGTTGTATCAACGATATCGGCGCTCTGGCTTCGTTGAACAAGCCCACCAATTGAAAAAATTTATTCAAATGTGCTTTATTGCTTTGTATCGCAGGCCAAGATCGCAATATACGAATCCTCTCACAACCGTGTGTATAGTTTTGAAAGCCATAATACAGACTGCCCATACTCAGACTAATCGAAGTTGCCAACAGTATACTGATCGTACACGGCACAAATAGTTTGAAAAAAAACATTGCTATATTTTTTGCCTGTTTATACCAAGGTTGATAAGGCTCTAAAATAAACCCTCTGTAATGCATTGGTACTATCACCGTTTCTGGCACGTGCCTCCAATCATGAATCTGTACAGGAAGATCAGGCTCATAACCAAAACGATACAGATAGGTTTTGGTCGATTTAATTCGTTCTTCTTTTCCCGGAATCAAGCGCTCACAAACATAAACTCCATCTTCTATAACCACGACCATATGGCGGGGCAATAAACAAATATGCCATCCTGTTTGCATGTCCTTCAATAAAGGATCAAGGAACAAATGCTGCCATAAAATACTTGTTTGACTAATATCCAGTGGTATTGTTACTGTACAAACCTTCTGCCCAACACGTATTGCTGACACCTGAGGATCATGTTTGATCTGCCAATATTTCGCAAAAGAAATATAATCTTCGGTACGGTAATTCAAAATTGTGTCATATAGGATCGTTGGTCTAGACCATAACATGCAAGTGTTCGTATAATGGAGTGAAAATTGTAAGAATTATAATAGTAATAACGCCGCCTGTTATTAACACCATCGCCGGCTCAATCATGCGAATCATCAAAGACATGCGTTCCTGCGTTGATTGTAGTTGGGTTTCAGCAATATCATCAAGTCGTTTAATCCAACTATCTTTATCTATGGTGATTAATAATCCGTTGATAACATCTAATAGCCCCAAAGCTGTACTGACAGATTGCCCTTGCTTTAATGCGGCAGCACACAATTGATATTGCAAACGAATTGAAGGGAAAGGGATCGCCGATTGTAAACATTCTAAAGCCCACGGAGCTGGCACTTTTTCTGATAACAAAATAGCCAGAATTTTCAAAAAATATCCTGATTGTAGCTTATAATACAAAGGTCCAATAAACGGAATAATGAAAACTAAAGACGCTGTTTTTTCGGCAAACTTAGAAAAAATCATACGCAGCAACATAAAGATTAGAAGTGTCACAAAAATCACAAGGAGCACATCTAACACAACGGCAATAGCGGTTAAATACCCTGTATTTATATCAAGTGTCGCATCTTGCAGTTCTGGAATCACAATATGAACAAAAGCATATAAAACGCTGAACAGCACAAAAAACAAGAGGGCTGGATAAAACAAATATTTTTTACTTTTTCGTGCCAAGTTCTGCTTGAACTTCAAATAGGTGATAGCGCAATTTAAGGTGTCTGGAAGACGCCCACTCAGCTCACCCATCTGCACAAACATAATAATAATCGGATCAAATTGTTTGGGAAATAGGGCAAAAGCTTGGTGTAAATATTGCCCCTCCTTCAACATTTTCAAGCAAGTTGCGATCTGCGTTGCGTGAGAATCTTGAATCGACAAGCAATACAAACTTTGCACAACATGAAACTTTTGCTGCATGAAAGTATGCAGATCTTGTAAGAATTGTAGGGTAGAAAACTTTCTCCAAAACAAACGGGATTATTTGTACACATCTTGCATCCTTAGATGGTAAACAGGCTTAGTAAAAAAAGATTTAAACTCTCAGGTGTAGATCATAAGATTGGACTTGTATAAAATAAAGAAAAAAGTTGATAGGGACATGTATCCATGATTATAATTTGACCTTGAAATTAAATCCAATCCAATCTTATGATCCCCACCAATTTTTACGTTAAGAAAACATAGCATTTTTACAAATTTTAATAGGATAATAAGAAAAGTGTAGGAAAAGTTAATACATGTTTAGCCTCATACTGCTTCATCTTTACTCAGGAAATGTTCTGAAGGTTCCAGCAGTAAAACTTGTTTTACCAAAAATGAAAATAAAAAAAGAAGTAAGCCTAGCCGAAAGAGTTATTCACAAAGACAAATTTCTTGAAAAAGCCGTCAAAGGATTTATGAGTCACAACCATGAAATCGTATCTATACAACACGATTTGACAGCTACCATGTACGATTATAATCGTGCACGTGGTGATATTTTGCCGCAACTTGATTTTGTAAGTGGTCTCAAAAGTGAACAAGTTTTGGGTGCGCGTCAGGGGGATTTAGGGTATCAAAACACAAAAGATACGTCTGCCAATTATGGCCTGAGGGCTACTTATGTCTTATTTAATGGTTTCGCGAATATTAACGGTGTGCGCGCTAAAGATTTTGAGGTGCAGTCAAAACTTTATAAGGGGGTTGATACTGTTGCTAAAAAATTATTAGAGTTTATTAAATTGATTTTGACCATCCAGGCATCAGAGTTACAAGTTGAAATAGGTAAGCGCGATGTGGCACGTAAGCAAAAAATGTATCAAGAAGCAAAAAATCGTGTAGTGGCAGGTGCGGCAGGTAAACAAGATGAATTTCAAGCGCGTGCGATTCTTGATGAGGCAACAGGAAAAAAAGGAGATGCAGAAACAGATTTTAAAAATACAACGGTAAAATTCTTAGAATGGACTGGTGTAACGTATGAAAGAATGCCTTGGCTTGCTATTCCTGAAGAATTGCTTACGAAGCTTGATAAGCTAGAGGCGACATTACACAAAACAAACGTATCTATACTACAGGCTCAAGCAGATATGCGTTCCAAAGAAAAAAATCAAAAAGCAACAAATGGAAAATTGTTTTCGCCTAAGTTTAATTTGGAATTTAATGCGAATAACAGGATCGGAAAATTATCCGCTGTAAATTCACAAACAAACGAACCCAATAGTTCTAGCAGGAGCAATACACAGACAGAGCTGACTACAAACTTGCAATGCACGCTTCCATTGTGGTCTGGAGGCAGTGACAAATCAGAGGCATTACAGGCCAGTAAAGCTGTAGCTGCCGCCAGACATGGTTTTTATTCAGCAGCGCAAGATGCAAAAATTGATTTTCAAAATGCGAAAGAGTCATTTTTATCGGCACAAAATGACCATACACTGTACTTGTCAATTGTTGAAAACTATCAAAAATCTTATGAGATCGCTTTGGATAAATATCAAAGTGGTGCTATTGGTTTCACTGATCTTAGCGAGATTGCCAATAATTTAGAACGTGCGGAACAAGTATTGGTTAGAAAAGATAAAGACCTTCGGCAAACAGCGTGGGAACTAATTAAAGTTTTGGGTAGTCTGACACCTTCCAAATTATGTGCATCACTTGATAAGAATTTTGATCCATTTTCTGATTATAATAGGATAAAATCCTGCATCTAGTTCGTTATGTTCAATCTGTTGCTGTGTGTGATCATCGGTATTCTGGTTTATCTTGTTCCTCATTCTCTGTCCCCGCAAGCGTGGGGTTTATTTTCTATTTTTATCGCTACAATTTTGGGGATTATTTTAAGACCTTATCCCATGGGTGCTGTTACGCTAATGGGCTTATGCGTGGCAGTTTTAACCGGTGTTTTTGATTTGCAAACAGAAGCGCTTAGTGGATTCAGTTCGCCGATTCCCTGGCTTGTTGTCATGGTGTTTTTTGTATCACGTGGATTTATTAAAACAAAATTAGGTCTGCGTATTGCCTATAACTTTATTAATTTGATGGGTAAGCGCACATTAACTTTGGGATACAGTGTTGCGCTAAGTGATTTGTTGATTGCACCTTTTGTGCCTTCTAATACAGCGCGAGCAGGTGGAATTATGTTGCCCATTGTGAAATCTATGTGTGCAGCATTGGATAGTACCCCTACTGCAAATGCTTCTTTAGGACGCTATTTAATGCAGGTTATGTTTCAAAGTAATGTGATTACCAGTGCTTTATTTCTCACATCATGTGCTGTTAATCCATTGGTTCAAAAATTTGCTCTTGATCTGGGGATACAGATTACTTGGGGTAATTGGTTTTTGGGTAGTATTGTTCCCGGTTTATGTGCTTTATTCGTCATGCCTTTGTTGATTATGGTACTCGCAAAACCTGAAATAAAAGTGCTAACAGGCGCTAAAGAATATGCACAAAAAGAATTACGAGATCTGGGAAGCATGTCGACAAAAGAATGGCTGATGTCGGGCATTTTTGGCATCATGCTTACGCTGTGGATGTTTGAAGGCTATTTCCATGTTCATACAGCTACTGTGGCTTTTTTTGGTGTAGCGCTGTGTTTGATTTGTGATATTATCACTCTTGAAGATATGTTGGCCGAAAAAGAGGCGTGGCATACCTTGATATGGCTGTCCATTCTGATTACGATGTCGACCTATCTTCAAAAATTTGGATTTATTACCTGGTTTGTTGGATCTTTGGCCGGGCTGACCCAGGGTATGACAGGCATGCAGACACTTGTCATTCTTAGCCTTCTTTATTTTTATAGTCACTACTTCTTTGCAGGTAACACGGCTCAAGTTAGCGCCATGTATGCTGCATTTGTTGGGGTGTGTATTGCTGCTGGAGCACCTCCCTTGTTAACAGTTTTGGTTTTGGGGTATTGCAGTACTCTATTTTCATCTATGACACATTATGGTACTGCTTGTGCTCCTATGGTTTTCGCACAAGGATACATGTCTTTAAAAACTTGGTGGCGAATTGGTTTAGTCTTTAGTATTTTTAATTTATGTATTTGGGGTGGAATTGGTTCTGTTTGGTGGAAAATTGTGGGAATATACTAACAGGATAAAAAAACTGTGAAGATTATGAGAAATTTACGTATAGCATTTTTGCTAACTCTCACTTGCTGCGGTAAACATGGCCCTATGGAACGTATTGAAGAATTGCAGGACCAACGTCAGCAACAGGCAGGATCGCTGGCGTCTTTGGCTGGTAAAAATGATGGACTGGTCTTTACGTTCAAAGGTGCAGAGCATACACCATTTTTCTCACAAACGAAAAAACAGAAAAATCTGTATGAAAACACATTGAAGGCAATGCAAGGCTATCCTTATTCTGTGGATCCAACAGGAAAAACGGTGTATACAGATTGGTTTGACGATGACCAAAAACGTCCGACAAAAATCACAGTTCTTGTACAAGAGGAAGATGTGATGGTGAATGTGTTTACCAAACATAAAGGCCAAGCTGTTTCAGATAGGAAGAAAAGCATGGCATTAGAGATGCGAATCAAAAATATATAATTCTGTTGATTAATTACGCGTTTAATCGCTGATGAAGGGCAGAAACGTTAATATCTACCTTGTGGTGAACGAGGGCATCGTTGAACCACGCCTGCATTGCTGATTCATGTGCCGTTTGTTCGAATATTTTTTTCTGTTTCTGAAAATTTTGATCGTCTTCTTTTGCTGCAGAATCTTTAATGACATCAAACAATAAAATACCATTCTTACCATATTCCAGATGCAGCTCATCTTTTGGCGCTGTTAGTAGGCGGTCGACCATATCAGAATTCAAATCCTTAACAGGGTATTTGGCGGGCTGTGTACTGGCGGAAATCAACAAATTCTTATGGACAGGTAAATTATTCTTTTTCACGTAGTCAGACAATTCTTTTTTATTTTCAATAATTTCATCAGCCAGTTTGCGTGCCATTTCTTGCTGTTGTTCCTTTTCCCACAGGGTCTTCAAGGTTGTTGTTAATTCTTCTCCCGCTTTGGCATGTTCAGGATAGGCTTTTAATACTTTGATGACGTAGAAATATCCTGGTTTTTGATCGTCAGGTACCACAGAAAATTCTTCTTCATCCAAACGTGATAAAGCTTCTAGTGTTTTTTCACGGGCTGGCAAGATTTGCTTTGAATCGTTATCTCCATTATCAGCAACTTTCTTATAAGTATTTATTGTGAGTTGCAATTGATCCGCTAATTGTTCGACAGTTGATTTTTCTTGGTCTAATTGCGACTTGATTTCATTAATTATCGCGCTGATTTTTTCATGTTTTGCATGTTCGACAATTTGTTTTGCAACTGTTTCAAAGGTCGCTTCTTGATAGCGTTCTTTGTTTTTTTCAAAAAATGCCCGTACTTCTTCATCAGAAACATTTATTTTTGTAGGGTCAACAGTCATCACAGCCACGTCTTTTCTTTTGGGATGAGTCAAAGCAGAGCTGTATTTTTTACGCGCTGTTTTTTCAAATTCCTGTTGTTTTTCGATAGAGAAAGAGTCTTTTACAACCATTTTGTCGTATGGGATTTCAACTAAATTGAATTGTCTTTGAATCGACAAAGTTTTCAGCTGCAGTTTTATATAATCTGGAGGGAATGCATATGGCAAAATGAGTTGATCCAATAACCCGGCAGTTTTAGCATCTTCTACCAAAATACGTCTTTCAGAGCGTGATTCAGGTAAATTACCGGCCAGCTGTTTTTTAAGCATCGCAATCATGGATTTTTCATTAACTAAAAATCCTTCTTTTTCCATATGCTTGCGTATGATTTGTCGACGAACAAAATCACGCAGTATATCCGTGGGGTAATTCATCTGGATTAATTCAGGTAAAGTAATTTTTGGATAAAACATTTGCAAACGTTGGACACTTAAGGTTAACAGACGGTAAAAATGTGGTTCATTGATCGGCTCACCATCGATGCGCGCTAGATGTTTGTTTTGTCCTTTGGGGATGACAACATCAATAACGCCAGGCAAGATAAACCCGGCGATGATCAGAACAAAAATAGTGCCAACGCCAATGCGATAAAAACGACTGTGCATTAAAGAAAATATGAGACAAAGATCTATGTCTACTATACAATATGCACCGCAGCGAATGCATCTTGTTGTTTGACCGTTTTCTTTTATCTCTGTGTATCTTAGAAAATTAACCAGTAAATTTTCGTGACTGGGTTGAGCGGCACCTGATTTACAGATTCAAATTTGTGCGTAACCTTGCCTTCAATGACCGTGTGCTCTGTTAATTTGCCGCCCTTGGAAAATCGTATGGAAAGGTTCAGGCTCGAAGCAACAGCTGGGACCCCTTGATCCCAGATTAACAACATTCTGGTAGGTATGTTCCACAAAGGTTAATTTTTTGCGGATTGTAATTGCTACGAGCACGTTGCTGCTGTTTACGCTTAGCCAGATTTGCTTTGAGGGCTTGTGCCTTGCGAGTCTTTCGTCTGTCATCCTCGGCAAGGTGCAAAGCACCGCTGACCGAGGATCCATTTATTGGATTAGGGTTGGGGTATTTAACAGTTAACTTGGAAGATTCGTCTGTATTACAGGACATGGGTCCTCGGTCTGCGATGCTTTGCGCCTTGCCGAGGATGACTGTGGTATCTGTCATGATATTGCCTCCACCTTCACCAAATCACCATTCAGAAAATGACGTTTTTCAACCAGTTTAAATTTATCATCATATTTATAAATAACCTGCTGCTGTCCATCTGGTACCACTATATTCTCTTCTTTAATTAAACCCTGCTGAAAAATATCTAGCTTGATAATTGTTTTACCATCATCCCCATAGGTCACCTGCTTGACGGGATGTTCTTTGTCATCATAAGTAGACACCATGCGAATATGATGACCATCATTGTGCAACACTTCATTTTTGATTCGAAGACCATTATCAAAATAATCCCGCGCCATAGGATGATAGGGATTGTTCACGTAATAGGACCACATCCCGTGTTTCTCACCATCTTTATACATGCCTTCACACTTGCGTTCTCCTTTAACATTCTGTAGAAAAGAACCATCTAATATTTTCTGATCAGGATATCCTTCTTTTTTATATGAATAATAAATATCCATACCTACCAATGCTATCAATTCTTCGACGTGATCAGCCAGTTCTTTAATAGTAATAAACGGTTCATTCATGAGAAGCGTCTTCTTCTTCAATCTTGGTCACATTCACAACACGTTCATCTTTTTCAAGACGCATTATGATTACACCTTGAGTACGTCTTCCCGCAATACGGATATCATTAACACCACAACGCAGTAAACGCCCCTTATTGGTAATCAACATAATTTGATCTTGCGGTGTGACAGGAAACGCGTTGGCCACATACCCATTTTTAGCAGATAACAAAATACCATTGGCCCCTTGTCCACCTCGACCTGTTGTACGGTACTCGTAGCTCGATGTGCGTTTACCAAAACCAAGATCTGTAATGGTTAGGATGTATTGCTCATGTTCTTGCAATTCTGTACGACGTTCATCAGACAAAGCGCCCTCAACCACAGCATCATGGTCTTCATTTTCTCCTGACTGTATACCTTGCTCAGCAGCACGTGCCCTTAAATACAAGGCGCGTTCTGTCGGGTCAACGTTAAAGCCTTCCAAAACAGAGGCAGAAATAATACTGTCATCATGTGCCAACTTAATGCCGCGCACACCAGTCGACGTTCTTCCTGAAAAAACACGTACATCTGTTGCATCGAAACGAATAAACAGACCTTTTTTGGTATTAAGAAGTACGGTATTATCACCTCGGCACATTTTGACGGCCATTAACGTTTCTCCATCTTCTAAAACCATGGCGCGCTTTCCATTGTTTTGAATCCGCTCAAAATCATTAACCGCATTACGACGTACTTGCCCTTTGGATGTAATGAATAAGAGTGTAGATGTATCATCCATCTCTTTGGATACATCTAAAATTGACGTAATTTTCTCGTCTTTTTCAATCGGTAGCACATTAATAATCGCTCGTCCTTTAGCTTGCGGTGTTCCCACAGGCAATTGGTATACAGGAATGCGATAAACCTGTCCAATATTTGTGAAAAACAACAAACGATCATGAGTATTAGCTACTATGATATCCTGCACATAATCTTCTTCTTTCATGGTCATCCCACTGCGCCCTTTACCACCACGCAATTGTGCACGGTAAGTACTCAAAGGAACACGTTTGATATAACCACCGAAACTAATCGTCACAACCATTTCTTCAGAAGGGATTAAATCTTCATCTTCCATATCATCTTCCGCAGGAAGGATCTCAGAACGCCTTGGTGTAGGATAATCAGTTTTGATAGTTTTAAATTCGTCAATCATAATACCACGCACACGTTCTGGCTTGCTAAGAATATCAATATATTCTTGAATGGCTTGCATCGTGTTTTGCAAGTCGCTCTTGATTTCTTCTTGCTCCATCCCTGTTAGCTTATGCAAACGTAGATCCAAGATGGCATTGGCTTGAATTTCGGACAAACGATAGTAAGGTCCCGCTTCTACTTGAGGTCCTTGTAGCAAAGCCAGATAGGGCTTTATACTGGTGGCATCCCAATTTTCATGCATCAAGGTTGCCAGGGCTGACTTGCGATCGGCTGCCGCTTTAATCAACGTAATGATTTGATCAATATGCGAAAGCGCTAAAGCAAACCCCAACAAGACATGAGCTTTATCCCGCGCTTTTTCTAAGAAATATCGGGTACGACGCACAATAACGTCATAACGAAACTCTAGAAAACAAGTCAAGGACGCTTTTAAGCCTAATGTTTGAGGAATCCCCTTAACGAGAGCCAGCACGTTCGCAGGGAAATTCATTTGAAGTTGAGTATGTTTATAGAGCTGGTTCAAAATGACCTGTCCATTACCATCTCTTTTGATTTCAACCACAACCCGAATACCATGGCGGTTAGATTCATCTCGAATTTCACCGATGCCATCAATAATTTTATCACGGCTGAGCTCTCCAATTTTTTCAACCAACTTCGCTTTATTCACTTGATAAGGAATTTCAGTAATAATAATAGCTTCTTTATCCCCTTTTAATTCTTCGATACCAGCCTTACCACGCATTACAATACTGCCGCGTCCTGTTCTAAAGGCGTTAAGAATACCTGATGTGCCCAAAATTTGCCCCCCTGTTGGAAAATCCGGCCCCTTCACGAATTCCATAATTTCGATCAGCTCTAGATGTGGATTTTCAACCAAAGCACAACATGCATCTAATAGTTCCCCAAGATTATGGGGAGGAATATTGGTAGCCATACCAACAGCAATACCACTTGTACCATTAAGTAACATAGTTGGCACGCGGGTCGGAAGAACGGTGGGCTCTTGTAAAGATCCATCGTAGTTGGGTCTAAACGCAACAGTATTACAGTCCAAATCTGCCAAAATTTCTTTCGAAATCTTTGCCATACGGGCCTCAGTATAACGCATCGCCGCAGCAGAATCTCCATCGATGGAACCAAAGTTTCCTTGCCCATCTACTAGAATCATACTCATACTGAAATCTTGAGCCATACGAACCATAGTTTCGTAAATAGCACTATCACCATGTGGGTGATATTTACCCATCACTTCACCAACGATCAAGGCAGATTTTCGATGCGGCTTGGTATGATCAAACCCCAAACGTTTCAGCACGTACAATATGCGCCTGTGCACAGTTTTAAAGCCATCACGTGCATCAGGCAAAGCACGAGCCACGATCACACTCATCGCATAGTCCAGATAGGACTGCTTCATTTCATCTTCTAAAGGAATACGTTTAATATCATCAAACAATGTAGGGGCTGACATGCGTCAAAGATGTATGATCATTTGAAACAGTATACCACGCTATTGGAGCGCTTTGGCCATAGTATCTGCCAATGCTTCAAAGTCCTTCTCTTCGTATCCACGGGTAGTCATCGCTGGTGTGCCAACCCTTATACCAGAGGGCTTCATGGGGGATAGTGGATCGAAGGGGATACTATTGACGTTGCAGGTGATCCCCAAATCGGCCAAACGTTGCTCCGCCACTTTGCCATTTTCAACAAAATTACGGACATCAATTAGAATAAGATGAGTATCTGTTCCGTCCGTAATCAATTGAAATCCATGGGATAACAATCGATTGGCAAAAGCTTTGGCATTGTTGATGATTTGCTGGGCATATTGTTTAAACTCTGGCGTTAGAATTTCACCAAAGGCAATCGCTTTTCCCGCAATGATATGCATCAAAGGTCCGCCCTGTAATCCTGGCATAATAGCCTGATCAATTTTTTTGGCGATGTCTTCATTGTTCGTAATAATGATACCGCTGCGCGGTCCCCGCAATGTCTTATGGGTGGTTGAGGTCACCACGTCAGCGTAAGGAACAGGTGAAGGATGCACGCCACCTGCGACAAGGCCCGAAAAATGGGCCATATCAACCATCAAATAAGCTCCGCACGCATTGGCAATTTCTCTGAATTTGGAAAAATCTATAATGCGAGGATAGGCGGATCCTCCGGCGATAATAATTTGCGGCTTTTCTTTCATCGCTTTTTCATAAATAGAATCGTAATTAAGCCTGTGGGTTGTAGGATCAACGTCGTAAGGAACGGCCACAAACCACTGTCCTGTAAGACTAACTTTATGACCATGGGTTAAATGTCCACCAGAGGATAAGCTCATCCCCATTAATTTATCCCCAGGTTTCAGTAAGGCCAAATACACGCCTAAGTTCGCATTAGATCCAGAGTGTGGTTGAACATTGGCATAGCCCACATTGAAAATTTCTTTACACCGATCGATGGCAATTTGTTCGATCTGATCAACAAATTCGCAACCTCCGTAATAGCGTCTACCAGGATAACCTTCTGCGTATTTGTTGGTTAAAATCGATCCACACGCCTGACGCACGGCTTCTGAGGTAAAATTTTCTGAAGCAATCAATTCAATATTCTTGCTTTGTCTTTGTGATTCTTGTTCGATAAGATCGAATACTTGTTTATCCATATTTTCTCCTTTGTCATACTTTCATAGGCGAGGATCCATTTACTTACTGCCACACATAGATCCCTGATCAAGTCTTACGTGTCAATTTTCGAAAACAATTCATCCATACGCCGTTCCTTTTCCACCAAAGCATCTTCATAAAAGGAGAGTTCCGGAGTAAAACGCATGTTGAGCTGCTTTGCCATGGCATGACGTATCACTGACTTGACGGTCTCTAAATATATTAAACTGGCCGGCAATCGCTCCGCATCGAAATGACGCACATAAATTTTTGCCGTTTTCATGTCAGGGGAAACATCTGCCCGCGCAATAGTTATCAAGGGATCGGCTGTCACCATGACGCCATCAATTTCTACAGGAGGAAGTGCTTTTCGTGTAACAAGCTCTGAAACGAAACGTTGAACTTCTTGACACAGTCTGATCTGTCTATTCGTCGTTTTTGACGGCTGTGATTTTTCTGATTTAAAAAGTTTCATATCATCCTCCCTCTGATCTAATTATCATATTATGGTTTAGAGAACAGTCTTTAGCAAACAAATGACAACGAATCCTTCTGATCTTATTGCTGTTCAAAATCTTGTCTATATACCAATGGGATTAGATTGGTCTACCCCATTCATTGAAAAAGAAGGCACTGAGTATGGCGCTTGTAGCTTTAGGTTAAACGATCTGTCCATTCTATTTCGCACTGCTAAAATCACGCCTACAAAAACAGGACAATTTGTAACATTATGGAAAAGAACCGGAAAATCACCAATCCACCCCTTTGATCTTTCAGATCCTATCGATTTATTTGTTGTCAGCACCAGAAGAAATAATCTTTTAGGACAGTTTGTATTTCCAAAATCTGTATTGTACAAAAAAGATATAGTCTCAAAAAATGGACAAGGTGGAAAGCGGGCTATACGGGTTTACCCTTCGTGGGATCGTCCGGCCAATGATCAAGCTAAAAAAACACAAACTTGGCAGTTGGATTATTTTTTAGAAATATCAGAGGATCAATCTGTCGATCTTACGCGAAGCAGGAAATTGTATCAGCCACACAATAAAATTTGTTATTAAATTGCACAGATTATAGTTAAAATGTCACACTAGTACAGATTATGACATCATGTTGCCCCTATGAACATGACTGAACTACTTGCACCTCTGACACCGCTCGAAGGAACAAATCTACGGCTAACCCCCATCTTTGATGACCTCAAGGAATTACGTCGGGAAGATGATCACAATGTATCGTATGGAATTTGGACATACGAACTAAAAGTGGCGAACTGGGATCGCCTAGAACAAAAAGCCTATGAATTATTAACAACGCAAACAAAAGATTTAGAAATTCTTCTGTGGTATATAGAATGTCTAATCCAGCGAGATAAAATCCAAGGACTTACTGACGGTATAACCTTGTTATATCAGTTTGCAATGACCTTTTGGGGTGTGTTTTTCCCAACAGATCCAGAACATCGTGGCGCATTGCTTGAAGCTTTTGACAGACGGTTAGCACAGCATATTTTGCAATTAAACTTATGTGGCCACCAGGATTACAACGTCACACTGCTCCATTGGAAAAACGCACAACACATGCACCATTTGTTGACACGCAATGCAGGACTTGAAGAACAGTTGCTAGCAGAATATGGTATGAACTTAGAAACGGTAAGAAATCGCTTTGGCTTAAGCACTGAAAAATTTGTACGAGAAGCCCGCGAAACTTTTATCAATATTGAACAAACATTGAAATCTTTTATTACACTATGTGATGAAAAAATACCTCAAGCGGAAGTCAGTTTTTCAGAGACCTTGAAAACACTGAAGGATGTGGAATATGTACTGATAAAAGAAATGCATTATTACAAACCACCAGAAGTAATCATGGAAAAATTGGACGAACGCTTATCAACAGACGAAAACACTGAAGATTCTGGAGAAAAACAAGCTCCATCCTCCAGTATACCTATCAAAAATCGTAATGATGTCTATGCCGCACTGCAAGAACTCTCACATTTTCTGGTAAAAACAGAACCCCACAGCCCCGTACCTGCTATCTTGGATATGCTGGTTCTATGGAAAGACTTACCTTTACAGGACATTATTTCACAAATCCAAAATTCTCCTGCACAATATCAGCTGCTATACACTATTGTTGGAAAATAATGCTACTCCTTTTTCTTTTTGGCACAAATGCTGAATCTTCTTTGGAAAATTTTTTGAACCGATGTCAATCTTTTGCATATAAAACAAACGTAAAAATCACAGGAAAGAAGCCAAAAATTTTCCACGGGCTTTTCTATTGGCAGAAAGATCTCTGCAAAACAGTTTGCGCATTGGTTTATGACGAACAAGTTGGCCATCGCTCATTGATGATGAGAGAAGGAAAAAAAACATATCACCATGTTGTTTATACTGACCCCCGGAATAAAACAACAAAAACAAACATCTCAAATTCGCCTTTGCATGCATTTTTCGCCCCCCATGTCAGTCTAAAAGCGGATGAGCGTTTTACGAAAACACTAACAAAACTTGAAAATGGCCATTATGTATTAGAAGTTAGGCATTTTACTGATACTAAGCAACAAAAAGAGCATGCTAAGATTTACTTCAGACGTAATCATGAACATTGGAATTTTGAAAAATGGGTAATTATTCGATGTGATGGAACAACAGAAATTACCTTCATAAAAGAAATTAAGTTAACAACAGACATGCAGAAAAACATCACCAGCACTGGTTGTTCGCAAAGACAGCCGGGTATACAATGACTTAGTTCATTCTTGTCAAAAAAATATGAGATATCTTGCACTATTTCTTCCAGTTTTATTCTTAACTGCATGTCAAAAAAATATAGACCCCTCATCCAGTCCTCTTGTAATCCCAAAAAATGCTTTAAAATCTCCCACAATGGGACAACATATTAAGACCATATGAAACGTTATCTGGTCACTGTTTTTTTAATAATACTGATTATAGGAGGATACGTGACTTATCAGACACAAAAAGAGCATTTCAAAGGTTTACCTCGTGTGGCACAAATTGATGTAAAGGTTCAAACATTAACTGTGGCTAACATTCCTATTTGGTATGTACCCAATCAAGATACGGATCTTATTTGTTTTAAACTCAGTTTTAAAGGAGCGGGAGCCGCACAAGATCTGATTCCTGGTGCCACGAAAATGTTTGCTGCCATGCTGAATGAAGGCACCAAAGATATGGATTCGGAAACTTTTCAGAATTTTGTACTCAACCATCAGATTCAGTTAATGCCTGATTATGATTCAGACAATTTCGGCATTACGATCCGCACCGTGAAAAATCAATTGCCACGCGCTCTTGAAATCATAATAAAGGTTCTAAGCATATTAAAGCTTGCTAATGAAGATCTTGCGCGCAATCGAGACGATATGATCGTCTCCTTAGAACAATCTAAACATGATCCTTTCTCTTTGTCCGCAGATGCCTTAAAACGTTTGGCTTATAAAAAACATCCCTACTTTGTATCGATTGATGAACAAATTGCCGGACTGAAAATACTAACCTCCGATGATGTGCGCACTGTTATAAAACGTTTTGGGCAAAATAATTTGTTTGTCACATGCGCGGGGAATATTGATGTCTCAACAATGACAACATTGGTGGATACACTGATTCCTATTTTACCAAAAGAAGCCGTCTTACAACCTATACCAGCGGCAGAACTCGACTTCCAAAAATCAATTCACCATGTATCTATGCCCATTCCACAAAGTGTGATTCGCTTCACCATGCCTGCTATTGCCTTACATGACCCTGATTATTATGCATATGAATTACTGGAAGGAATTTTTGGAGGAACATCTATGAAATCAAGGTTGTTCCAAGATATTCGTGAAAAACGCGGTCTTGCTTATTATGCGCAAACCAACGCAGTTAACATGGAAAAACTGGATGTTTTACAGGGAACAACTGGCGTCGCAACTGAAAATGAACAAACTGTTATTCAATTGATTAAGGACAATATGAAACTTATTCAAAAAGAAGGCATCACCCAAGAAGAATTAAACTTTGAAAAACAACATACCAGTGGTACTTTTGCCTTACATTTTGATTCGATTAGAGAAACAGTTCAAACCTTATCCTGTTTGCAACTAGATGGATTTCCACCTACCTACGTGAACGATTATTCAAAGCACTTGGATGCTGTTAATTTGGACCAAATTAAAAAAGTAGCTCAGAAATATTTGAATATAGACAAAATAGTAATTGTAATAACTGGACAAAGCCATGCTGTGGCTGCTTAGTACTGTGATGATGGGAAAAAATATGACAGAATCTACATTGTTTAACATGGTCAATTTTCATTTGAAAAATGGCCTTGAGGTTGTTTTCTTGAAAAACAAAATATCGTCAGCAGCCTCGGCAGGCGTACTTTATAAATATGGATCTGCCGATGACGATCCTAAAACCTACGGCATTGCGCATTTTTTGGAACACATGATGTTCAAAGGCACAAAACAATATCCAAAAGGTCAATTAGATGATATTATCATGCGACTTGGAGGATCACACAATGCTTACACATCGTGGGATAAAACATTTTACTACGCCACCGTCCCCAAAGGTGGTCTGCGCACATTACTGACCCTAGAGGCAGATCGCATGCTAAACCTGTCGTTTGATGATGCCGAGGTTGAACCTGAAAAAGGCGCTGTTAAAGAAGAAGAGAATATGCACATCAAAAACCACCCTTTTGGCGAAACTATAAAAATTTGGCTTCGCACTTTATTTCCAGTGCATCCCTATGGAGTTGAAATTATCGGTTACCCAGAACACATCGAAGCTTATGATGCCCACAACACTCGCACAGCCTATCAGCTATGGTATGCCCCCAATAATGCCGTGCTTATTATTTCTGGAGATTTTGAAGAAGCATTCATTCGCACACTTGTAGAAGAATTATTTGGAGATCTAGCCTCATCCCCTCATATTCCTGAAAAACGTGTGCGTCATCAAGATCCTAAAATTGAAGGCTTGACACGCACCATTGTGCAAGAAAACACGCGAGCCTCCATGGTATTTTGTGAATTAGCGTACCCAAGTCCAAGCATCCAAGAATCCAAAAATCAAACGGTTGTTATGGCGTATAACATTGCAGCATTCATGCTAGGCGGCAACGATGTTTCCTTACTCTATAAAGATTTAGTACGGACCAAAAAACTAGCTACTAGCGTGACAGTTTCAAACCAAACCGGTTTGGATGCGCGACATATCAGTGTTGATCTTGAATTAACACCTACTATGGATATCCACGCTTGCATAAATGCTTATAAAGCTTTCATGCAAGAATTAACCAATAATGGTATGCTCCAAGATTGGTTCAAGACCCGTTTTGAAGAGGTTAAAAACCAGATAAAAGGACAAATGGTTTTTGCAACGGATGGCACTGCTGGTGCGATTCGTATTTTTGACCGTTGCGCTGAAGGATATACGGCGCAGCAAACTAACAGGATAATTAGCACTATTGATCAAGTAACTTTAACGCAAGTTCAAAATGTTCTAAGACAATTGATGGCTACCCCGACTGGTACATTGATCATTCATCCTCCGGGATATCAGAGTAGCTTCGCCATCTCAGCAACAACATCCTCTAAATGATGGTCAATTACACGATGGGAACAATTCAAAAAATGGAATGAAGCTTTTGGTGCTTTTTCGGAGATCAATTTGATTGTGGACTGATTATCTACCACTTTTTCCTTTTTACCAAGAAACACGGTAACAGGAATATTGATACTAATATTATTGAGCTGCGCTATGGATTGCAACGCCGCATCAATCCAACCCAAACTTAAACGAGTCATTATTTTGTCTTGATGCAAAGCAAGAATACTTCGCCGCATTGTATTTTCTTCCTTTTCAATAATATGTTCTGGCGTTATTTCTTGAAACCCTGGGATCGCATCATGCGTTGATTGAAAAAATGTTAACAGTTTAATAACAGCTGGCAAACAACATCTTGGCAAAAAATTAATAGGACAAAGAAGATCAACCATTGGCGCAATCAACACGGCTTGCTGCACTAGCCCCTTACCTTGATCATAATCTTGCAAATAACGAAGGACTAAATGTCCACCAAATGAACTACCCAGTAGAATTACAGGTTCATCCTTTAAGTAGATCTTTTGAAAAGAATGCAGATCGTCTAAATATGCAGAAAAATCTTGAGTATCTATTTTTAATGGATCTTCTTTATGGCGTTCTGAAGATCCACCATGATCACGATACTCCAGGCCATACACTTCAAAGCCAGCTTCATCCAAAGCCGTCCAGAATGGCAAAGCCCTTTCAATAAAAGTCATAACCCCTGGCAAGCAAAGAATTTTCATTTTTTTTGATTTAGCGGATCGATAAAAACGAATAGTGACACCATTATTGTTGAAACTGTCTATGACTAATTCTGGAGCCACCTCAGGTGCCAACTTTGAAGAATGACGTCTCAAAAAAGAAAACAACATGGATTCCACTTCGTATTATTCTTTTTATTATTATATTGCCAAGCAGGTTAATATTTCGTTGCACTTGAATGTTGATCAGTTTTTGCTTACTCTGATAGTGTTCGGAACGTAGCGCAGCCTGGTAGCGCACTATTCTGGGGGGATAGGGGTCGTGGGTTCAAATCCCGCCGTTCCGACCATGAATTCAGAAAAGATCTCTTTATACACCCGGACAAGATTTTTCCAACATGGCTAGTACAGCTGCATACTTTGATCTCTTATTACTACTGTTTTTAAGTACTTGATGCCATTCCTCCAGCGTTGCCTGATGACGGGGATACGGTATAGATTTAAGACACTTAGCCATTGCAGGTCCTGCATAGGTAATTTCTGTACTTGTTGTTGTTGCAGAAACACCCGATAACGATACAGGGGGAATTACCACATTTTTCAAATCGGGATGTCGCGCTAATAGCGCCTCAAGAGTCTCGGGAGTATGATAGGATCGGTGGTAGGCATTACCGCTAACGAAAAGAACTACAAGCCATGAACCTGCATGCCGTTGCAAGAGTCTTGCTGGATTAAAGCTACCCGCATATGCGCACGACAAAAAGACCCAATTGCTAGCCAAAACAGTGATAAGAATTTTACGAAACAACTTACTTCCACTTGATGAATATTAAGACTAGCATAATCATATCTGAAAGATATAACCCAATCAATGATTGATAACGTTCAATTCGCCAATGCCATACGATTTTTGGCCGTTGATGCCGTACAAAAAGCGAATTCTGGCCATCCCGGCATGCCCTGCGGAATGGCAGATGTTGCAACAGTTTTATTCAGCAAACATCTCAAATTTTCTGCCAAACATCCTAAGTGGCCAGAGCGTGATCGTTTTGTACTATCGTGTGGCCATGGATCTATGTTGCTCTATGCGCTTTTATATCTGACGGGATATGAAGACATCACAATTGATCACATTCAAAGTTTTCGGCAACTCGGATCACCGTGCGCCGGACATCCTGAATATGGAACCTTAGCCGGCATAGAAACAACAACAGGGCCTTTGGGACAAGGGCTTGCCAATGCAGTTGGTATGGCCTTATCTGAAAAAAGACAAAACGCACTGGATCTGACCTTCAGCCATTACACCTACGTCTTTGCGAGTGACGGCGATATGATGGAGGGCATTTCTCATGAGGCGCTTTCCTTTGCAGGGCATTATGGTCTGAATAAACTGATCATTTTTTATGATGCCAATGACATTACTATAGATGGTGCGCTTAGTTTGTCATGCAGTGATAATGCCACCTTGCGTTTTCAGTCATATGGGTTTTACGTGCAAACAATCGATGGGCATGATTATGATGCGATTGATGTAGCCATTGTTTCTGCACGTATCTCTGAGAAACCCTCCGTTATTATTTGTAAAACGATGATTGCTAAAGGCGCCCCACATTTAGAGGGATCAGCATCCGCACATGGATCCCCCCTTGGTGCTGATGAGGTTACGGCAATGCGGATAGCGCTGAATTGGCCTTATGCATCCTTCGAAATTCCCACAGATGTTCTGAATGAATGGCGTAAAATTGGCAGTGTACACACAGGTTGTCATCCTGACGAAAATCAGGATCCATTAAGTTGCGTATCAGATATGGATCCTGACTTTCGTCAGGATGACAGCAATACGACGCATAACGGTATGGCGACGCGTAATGCATCTCAATTGTTCTTAGAAGAACTCATCCCGCAAAGACCTGACATTATGATTGGTTCTGCCGATCTCACTCCCTCTAACAATACGCACACAAAAACAGTGCAAGAATTTTCAAAAAACAATCCACAAGGACAATACATTCACTTTGGTATTCGAGAACATGCTATGGCCGGCATTATGAATGGTATCGCTCTGCATGGGTTCTTTAGGCCGGTCGGGGGAACGTTTTTGTGTTTCAGCGATTATATGCGCCCTTCCATCCGGTTGGCGGCGATCATGAGGTTGCCCGTTATTTATGTATTCACACATGATTCAATTGGTTTGGGAGAAGATGGCCCCACGCATCAACCGGTCGAGCATTTATCTAGCTTATCGGCCATTCCGAGTATACATATTTATCGTCCTTGCGATATGCAGGAAACATTCTGGTGTTGGCAGAGTGCTCTCGAAGACAAAACACACCCCAGTTTGCTGTGCTTAAGTCGTCAAAAATTGCCGAATCTATCCATGAATCAAAATATACAAGCCGCTTATGTTTTGGCTGATTTTGGAGATAATTATGTCTGTATTTCCTCAGGATCAGAAGTACAAATCGCCCACGGCGTTGCACAGGAACTGGAAGGCAAAGTCATCAGCGTTCCTTGTCTAGAACTATGGAATGATCATGCAAAATTACTAGGAACAGCGCCACGTATTATCATAGAAGCGGGACACCGTATGCGCTGGGATCATTTACTACGCCCCCAAGACTATTTTTTTGGCGTTGAAACATTTGGACATTCGGCACCCTATGAAAAAGTATATGAAAAATTCAATTTAAACATAATAAAAATAATATCAGTAGTAAAACAAAGGTAAGAGACTGTTTTTACATTGTCTTCCTAAACGTGTCTAAAAGTGATAGCGTGAATCATGAGGGATAATGAATGTTATAAGATTTGCTACTTCTCAAATTTATAACCAAGCCAAAAATAACGGGATCGATTTTTCCAAGTTCTCGATTTCTAGTGAAAAAGCTTGTTGATTATGTTCCTGAAAACTCTACCGTATTAGAAATTGGAGCAGGCACTGGTGTCATCACTCTTGAATTAGTTAAAAGAGGATGGTCCTCAGATCGTCTCTTCATTTGCGAATATGACCAAGATTTCTGTTACGGCTTGCAAGATAAATTCCCTGGTTATCCCGTGTTTTGTAAAGATGCCAGCATGGCTCACACATTCTTAAAACCAAACTCTATCGATTGCGTTGTCTCGGGACTGCCTTTACGCAATTTTTCTGCAACATTTAAACAAAATTTGGTTGCCAGTCTAAAGCACGTAATGAAACCTGGAGGAACATTAATTCAATACACCTACGGCCTTACATCTCCATTGCCATTATTACGCGGTGAAAAACGTGAATGCATTTTTGCTAATATCCCTCCTGCTTTCATATGGCAGTATTATTTCGACATTTAGAAACTGTTTTTAACACGACAAATCCAATTTCATGTTGTAGCATCGGACAGGCACAAAATGTGCATTTATGTCAAAAAGGAGGAACCATGTTTATAAAAAGTGTATCAATTCCTGTGGCCGATCAAGATCGCGCGCTTAAATTTTATACGGAAAAATTGGGATTTACTGTTAAAGTTGACATGCCGTGTCCAGAATTAGGTCAACGTTGGATCGAACTGGTTAAACCTGGTACAGAGATTGAACTAGTGTTGTATACAAGTCCAGACTTTGCAAATATGATTGGAAAAGGTATGAATGTGATGTATTCAACAAATGATGTCCAAAAAACGTATGACACCTTGAAAGCTAAGGGGGTTGAATTCTTAGCCCCTCCACAAAAAGAATTTTGGGGAACATTTGTCATGATGAAAGATTCGGAAGGCAATGTGTTTTGCGTTGGACAAGAAAACAACGCGTGTGAAACATAATAGCAACCAGAACAAAACTCGCCCTCTGAATACTTACCCTTAACAATAGCGGTTTCCATTTGTAAAAAAAAGAATTAAATGCTAAAATATTAATATAAATACAAATAATAGTTTTGGTGTTTTATGTGTAATTCTGGACAGAATAACAGTGGCAATTTATTTTTTATCTTTGATGAAATCAACCACAAAACAAAACCTTGCCTTGATCTGAAAAATATTAGCGATGTCCTCTTATTTGTTGATGTAATGAATTTTACAAAAAAAAATTGTATTAGAATTGATGGTGCATGTTCATCTCGTGTTCATACATCAATGACTTACCTATCAAATCTTCTGAACCCACTACCTTTAGCTAGTGATGAACCAGGTGTCAACATAGATGATCTTATCAAAGATAGCTTCTTGGATTTCTGCCCTCAATCCTGTTGTGATTGCGAATGATTTCTCCCTTTGTGGGCATTTGGTCTATACTAAAGAATCTTTCATGATGCTCTCGTGTCCATGTTTCAATTGCTTTATGCCAACACAACTCCGTCGTTCGCTGGAATTGATGTTATGCGTTTCGTACCCTTTTTTCTTATTTTTGTTGTCTTCTACTTTCTTTTATTCAAACCACAAAACGACAAAATGAAAAAACAAAAACAAATGCAAGCTGGTTTGGCTGTTGGCGACCAGATTTTAACCAACAGTGGCTTTCTAGGTAAAGTGTCAAAACTGATCAATGACCAGGAAATTTTATTAGAAATTGCAGACGGAGTAAAAGTTCGCTGCCTTAAACAAGTCATTGTGGAAAAAAGAGGCGACTAATTGAGCATCAAACATGCCCTTGTCTACGTTATTAGTATCTATACAGTCTTTCTTGCTTTCTTCGCGTATCAAGTTCATCATTTCTCGCATTGCCCCTTACCCTCACGTATTGACGCAATTGTTGTAGTAACGGGACAAACGGGTCGCATCGAAGCTGGAGAACGACTGCTGAAGGAATATCCATGCCCTTTATTCATATCAGGCGTTGGACACCAAGTTCAAATCACAGACATCGTTAAAAATCCCAAGATCGTACCTCTTGTTGTTTTAGGGCATTTTGCAAAAAATACATTAGAGAATGGTCAAGAAATTGCACAGTGGGTAAACCAGTATCATTTACAATCTGTAATTGTTGTTAGCCACAATTATCACTTACCACGCTTGCTATTGTATTTGGAGAAAATCCCGAATCTAACGATTTATCCATATGCCATTACCGCCTATTTATCCACTGGACGTTTTCTAATAGAAATGCATAAATATTATTACGCATTTTTTAGTATATTCCAATTTTAATAAAATAATAATATAATGAAATTAAGGAACATTATAAATATATCATTATGTCTATTTGTATTCACGATATACAAAAAGATAAAATAACGTCTGCAAAAATTGGGTTCTTAGCACCTTTATGTGTAGACTGTATTGTATCTTATATTCTGACCACAAAAGACTACACGATTAAAATCATACCGAAATTTCATGAAATAACAGTAATCAATATTGATACACATGAAGAACAGGTTATGACCTTGGAAGCGTTTTGTACACAATATATTGATCCCCTTGATGCTATCGTACTATGCGCAGATCTTGATGAAGAATGCTCTGTTCAACAAATTATTAATGATATTCAAATTTTTAAAATGGATACACAGGAAGAAACAGATGACGTGGTCTATCACAATGATCGTTTAGATCATGGACAAACCTGTAATAGTATTCATTGGCATTATCAAAGAACCCTTGTCACCGTGAATAAGAATTCACCCCTACTTTGCAATTTACCCCAGAGAAATTTCGCATGTTGCTATTTACCAAAAGCCCGTTTCACGCAGATGTCTGGTCTCAACTTGCAAGCACTGTGTCTGTGTCAAAATCAATACGTCACAGATATTAGTCAATTTTGTACACCACAAACAGTTGGCTTACTTCCTTGGTGTACGCGGATGCCCAATATATCAACCACACGGTTGCATAGAATGGTATCTACTGATTGGTATGTAGGCACTTTTGCTGTCATCCTCATAGCTCTTGGTTTTATTATTGTTTACACCAAGCATCGCAACAAAGTTTGTTACACGTAATCAACCCGCAGCACATTCTCGAAACGACGTATGCAGATGATTTTGGGACGTTAGTAAAGGTGTCAATTCATACAAGGATCGATTAGCCAAAAGGTGTTGACGGATGGGTTCATCACACAGTAATAATTCAGCCTCAAGCCTCAGTTCATTTTTTGAAGGATGAAGTTGTTGCGCCAACACCCCCAGCAACTGAGTACCCAAAGCAGGCTGTGAAATGCCAAAATCCAAAAATCGATAAAGCGCATCTACTGCCTTGTGTGTATGCGTAGTAGCACAAACCAAATGGCCTGTCATGGCAGCCCTTAATGTGAGCTCTGCTGTTTCTTTATCACGAATTTCACCCACAAAAATAACATCAGGATCATGCCGTAGGATCGATTTAAGCCCATCATGGTATGAAAAAATTTCGGCATGCTGAATTTCTGTTTGCTGAATCGGAGGCAAAACATATTCGACAGGATCCTCCAATGTCATAATTTTTCGATCCTTCAGATGCTGCCGAAACAAACTATACAGCGTCGTTGTTTTACCAGAACCTGTAGGCCCTGTAATCAAAAACAAGCCAGAGGGCGCATTGATAATCCGATCCAGCTCAGCAATGATGACTTCTTCAAATCCTAATTCTATCAAAGAGCCAACGTGATGATGTTGATAAAGGATACGAATTGTAACTGTTTCTCCCAGCATGGTTGGATGAATAGCAATACGGCAATTTACCGTATGTCCCGCAAAAATACCACTGATATGTCCAGTTTGGGCACGACGTGTCTCTGTAATATCCAGCAAAGCTCTGATTTTAATTTGATTGATCAAAGCCCCCCATTTCTCACGCCCCAACATGGCATGCTCTTGCAAAACTCCATGCACACGAAATTGCACATGGATCATTGGATCATCATGTAAGAAATGGATATCTGTCGCCCCTACCTTGACCGCTTCTTCTAAAAATTGCGTCCATAAATCGTCAGTCAGCACAACACCCGCTTTGTGAATAAATTGCTGGATATAAGTTGGCGCGCTCATTACGATTTGATATACATCGTATTCTCGCTTGATACTATCAATAATATGTACATCAAACGGATCAGACATAATCAACCAATTACGGACACCATATTTGGCAAGCAACGCATCTCTTTCATGATGGATATATGTCCATTTTTGATCAGGTATAACGAAGCGTATGCCTAAAATTTCGGCCACAACAGGGTACAGCTTACTTTGTGCTACAAACTGATACTGTACCAGCTCTTGCACCGATAAATTGTCTACATAAGCAGCAGTGTGTTCTGCCAGCATGTTCCTCTCTGCCAAGGTGCTCAATAATTTCAGATGCAAGGTCCTAGAAAGCAAAACCGTAAGTGTTAATTACACTGTTGCCATTGTCAGCTAAAAAGGTTAAAAAATCGCAAGTAAATATTTGAATCAATGCCGATCATCACAGCAATGCCCAAGCTTTTGTACAATTTTGCGTAGCGGCTGTAGATTTGCAAGTGTTTATCGTATCATGGAAACAACACGTATAAAAACACAAAAGCATGCTGTGTCTTCTGTTCACGCTTTGGGGACGTGCCCCATCAAAATGCGGACAAGACTATTTTGTCTATTTAAAAGCGCCCAATAGTCGCGCCATTCGCGTGAGAAAAGGACCAAATTCGAAAAGCCCTGTAGCATGCATTTTGACTACACCAAAATATCCTTTGAAAGTCACTAAAGATTACGATAACTGGAAACAAGTTGCTGATCACGAGGGCGTCATAGGTTGGATTCACAAATCTTTCGTTGTCTCTAGTGAAAAACGTTTTGGCGTCACGTTGTCCTCATGTTCATTAAAGCAAAAAAATACAAATCATATTGTTGCAGAAATGCCTGCAGGACTTGTTGTGGAACTTGCACACAAAATTGATAAGAATTGGTTTGTTCTTGTTAAAAATCCAACAGATGGCAAGACACTAACAGGTCTTGTGCCCTGTTCATCCATATGGGGAGAATAAATGACTACCGCATTAACAGGTGATCGTCCGACAGGACCGTTGCATTTGGGACACTATGTTGGATCCTTGCAAAATCGTTTAACGATTCAAGATACTTACGATCAATATATTATGATCGCCGATGTGCAAGCGCTGACAGACAATTTTGAAAACCCAAAAAAAGTAACAGAAAATGTTTTTGAACTGATGAGGGACTATTTGGCTATTGGTCTTGATCCTAATAAAAATAGATTCTTCATTCAATCCCAAATTCCAGAAATAGCAGAATTAACGATCTACTATTTGAATCTTGTTACTGTAGCGCGGTTAGAACGAAATCCTACTGTTAAAACAGAAATAGGACAAAAAGGATATGATGACTCTATCCCTGCCGGTTTTTTGTGTTATCCCATCAGTCAGGCTGCCGATATTACGGTTGTACAGGCCGAGATGGTCCCTGTAGGAGAAGATCAACTTCCCATGATTGAACAAACCAATGAAATTGTCAGGCGCTTTAATCGCATTTATAACGTGACGTATCTTAAAGAATGTAAGCCTATGTTAAGTCAAACAACCAGGTTAGTAGGTATTGATGGCAAAGCCAAAGCTGGTAAATCTTTAGGCAATGCAATCTTTTTGTCAGATTCTCCTGAGGAAATTAAACGTAAAGTATTTTCCATGTTTACTGACCCAACGCATCTTAAAATTTCTGATCCTGGAAAAATAGAAGGCAATGTTGTTTTTTCTTATCTGGATGCATTTCATACCAATAAAGAAGAAATTGCAACGCTTAAAGAACATTATAAAACAGGAGGATTAGGAGACACAACCATCAAAACGCTATTAAACACGACCCTTCAAACATTGTTAGAACCGATTCGTGATGCTCGAGCCCGCATAAGGTTAGAAGATATGAAAGACATCTTACAAACTGGCACAAAAAAAACACGCCAAACAGCGATCAATACGATAGAGCAAGTAAGGCAAGCGATAGGACTGCAGTATTTTTAATGAAATAGCCCCAAATATCTCCACCATATACTCCCAAATCCGAGCCAAACACTCAGATTGACCATAGCAACAGCGAACCCAACAGTCCACCATGTGCGGACATTAACAAAGTTTGTAGAAAAATAAACTCCCCCAGTTGTTGATCCATAATGTGTCAATGATGAATAAAGACTACTCATAAATGCAAGCACCAATGCGGACAATACAGGGGGGGCTCCCATACTGATCATTAGGCTAAGAAACGCCACATACAAAGCGCTCACATGGGCAGAGTTGCCTGCAAATATGTAACCCAGGAAAAAATAGCTTAGTGTTAACAGATAGAACGCCTGCATCCCAGAAAAACCTGCTAGAAAATGAGACAAATGCTGCGTCAAATAACCTACAAATCCAAAAATTTGTAAATATTTACTCATCCCAATTAATATGCCCAGCCACAAAACAGTATGCCATGCATCCTTTTCAGCCAAAGCATCTTCTAGCGTGATCACGCCTGAAATAATAGCCATTGAAAAACCAAGCATCGCTGTTGTTGTCGCGTTAATATGTAATTGTTCTGCAAAAATCCACAAGCCCAATGTAATTGAAAAGATAGCCATCATCTTTTTTTCTGCCAAACTCAGAGGGCCTAATTCTCTGAGTTTCTCTGTTGCCCATAGGGGTGCCTCTTCAGATTTTTTCATTTCTGGGGGAGACAATTTGAACAAAAGAAAAGGCAGGCCAAGAATACTCATGATCCCAGGAACAATGGCCGCGCTAAACCACATCATCCATGTCAACGCAATACCTTCAGTTTTTGCCAAAGATTGGCAAAGGGGATTACTCACCATCCCTGTTAAAAATGTTGCAGATGAAATAATGTTTGAATGAAATGCACATTGTATAAGATAGGATCCTAGCTTGCCTTGCGTATTCAGTTCGGGTTTGCTGTGAAAAGCATGACAAATAGATTGAACAATCGGCAGCATCAACCCTCCACTTCTGGCTGTAGAACTGGGAATAAAAGGCGCCATAAAAAACTCTGAAAAGCTCAACGCATAACCAAGCCCCAAACTGCTGTGCCCAAATTGTCTAATAAAATGATAGGCCACGCGACTTCCTAAATGCGATTTGATGAAACCGCGCGCCAAGAAAAACACATTAGCAACCAACCAGATAGTAGGTGTTTGAAACCCAACCAGAGCCTCTGTACACATATCAAGTGTACCGGTTAACAATGTTGCTACCAATCCGAATATCGCCATAATTCCCATGGGATAAGGGCGTAGAACAATACCAAGAATTGTTGCTGCAAAAATTGAAAATAAATGCCAAGCTTTCGGTTGCAATCCTTGTGGTATAGGCAAAGAATACAAAACACACCCCACAACAAACGGAAAAATCAATTTAATACGTGTCACACATATGATGCTTGGTGGAATATGCCCTAGTATAAACGATCTTCACTTATTCTGTCTTCTCTACAGAAGTTTGACCGCGTCTTGTACAGCCAAAACAAGGGTTGGCAATTCATCCTTTGAAAAATTCGATAGAACATAAGCAGCAACATCTTGATGTGATGGTCGATCCACCCCGCAGCGAATACGCTTATAATTTTGACCAACGCACCCGTCAATACTACGCAAACCATTGTGCCCCTTCGCGCTACCCCCCATTTTTGTTTTTATTTCACCCACAGGCAATTCAATATCATCATGGACAACACATAAATCATCCAATGTTATTTTAAAAAATGTCATGCATGCTTGCACAGCTTGACCTGATAAATTCATATATGTTTGCGGTTTCAATAAAACAACATCGTCTTTTTTGCTATAAAGCCCTTTGAATTTTTCGGACCATTCTGGAAATTTTTCTTGTTCTTGGATCAAATCTACAACCATGAAGCCGATATTGTGTCGGTTCATCTGATAAGTGCTGCCAGGATTGCCCAGGCCTACAATGAGTTTCATCAACTATCTTCCCGGGCGTTACAGACCGTAACACGCAGTGCGTAGAGACTGTTAGTACCAGGATCCAGCAAATAAAAAAGCACGCTCTGGATCCCGGCTCTAACAAGCTCTAAATGCTGCACATAAGAGCTTGTAACGCCCGAGAAGACAGCGTCAACGTGCATAATTTAAGCCGCCTCTTGTTTTGCGCGCACAATATCTGCACCGCACAGGTTCAATTTTTCATCAAGAGCGTGATACCCTCGGTCCAAATGATAGATACGACTAATCGTAGTTTGACCTTTAGCACACAGCCCTGCCAAAACCAAACTAACAGATGCACGCAGGTCAGTTGCCATAACTGGCGCTCCGTATAAGGGTAGCCCTCCGTTAATTGTTGCTCTATTCGCGCCTTCATTATGTTCGATAGAAATATCAGCGCCCATTCTACACAACTCGGGAACGTGCATCATCCGATTTTCCCAGATTGTTTCTGTAATTCTAGATTGCCCCGAAATTTGAGTCGCTAAAACCATCATCTGCGCTTGCAAATCTGTAGGCATCCCGGGATGAGGCGCTGTAATCAAATCCACAGGGTTCGTAACAGGCCCTTCCGCCAAAAACCCAAAAGTTGTATTGTGAATCTTCACTTCTGGAAAACATGCCGTTAGCGCATCAAAACACCATAACTCTGTATTGGTTAGATAAATATGACCGTGCGTCATGATATTGGCAATAGCATAAGTCACCGTCTCTAAACGATCGGGAATGATCCGATGATTCGTACCATGCAAAGAATCTACTCCATTAATCGTGATAGTATCTGTCCCCTGCCCTGTAATCTTGGCGCCCATGGCGTTAAGACAGTTACATAAATCAACAATTTCAGGTTCCTTCGCAGAATTATGGATAATGGTTTGTCCTGTAGCCAATGTTGCCGCCATGACTAAATTCTCTGTACCTGTAACTGTAGGACAATGCGGGAAAATTTCAGCGCCATGCAATTTTCCAGTAGCAATAACGTAGCCATCTTCCAATTCGATATGAGCACCCATAGCCCGAAGACCATTCAGATGGATATCAACGGGACGCACACCTAAGTTACAACCACCTGGCAACGAAATTTCTGCACGCCCAAAACGCGCCAACATAGGACCAAGCAAAACGAAAGATCCTCGCATTTTGCGCACCAAGTCATACCGCGCCCGGCAGCTGCGTAACGTATGCGCACGCAAAGAAAGCTGGTTTCCTTTCCAACTGATTTCAACGCCCAATTCATCCAAGATCTGACACATCAGAAGCATATCACTCAGCAAAGGTGTATTATCCAATACCAACCATTCATCAGTTAACAACGCCGCGCAAGCAATCTTTAATGCCGCATTTTTGGCACCGCTAATAGCTACAGATCCCTTCAAAGATCTTCCACCTTGTACTATAAATTGCTCTAACATTTATGCTCCCTATAATTTTGGCAATGTAATACCTGTTTGCCCCATATATTTACCAGAACGATCACCGTAAGATACCGTACATGCTTGATCTGATCTGAAAAACAGAAATTGACAAACACCCTCATTCGCATACAGTTTAGCTGGTAATGGTGTAGTATTTGAAAACTCTAATGTCACGTGCCCTTCCCAACCCGGTTCTAAAGGTGTCACATTCACAATAATTCCACAGCGCGCATATGTTGACTTGCCAACGCAAATAACCAGGCAATCATTTGGAATCTTAAAATACTCAACTGTCCGACCTAATACAAAACTATTGGGTGGAATGATACACACATCTGTCTTGCGATCAACAAAGCTGGACTCTGAAAATGATTTAGGATCCACCATAGCATTGTTAACATTTGTGAAAATCTTAAATTCATCAGCAACACGCGCATCATAACCATAAGAAGATAGTCCGTAAGAAATAACACCATCGCGATTCTGCTTGGCAACAAAAGGTATAATCATCGCATCATTTTCAGCACGTTCTTGGATCCAATGATCCGGCATAAGGGACATGAAGCCTCACCACACATGTAACATAGATGTATTATACAACACTTGCCTGGCGTTTACACTTGTAGAAGTGCGTTTTGACACTGTGATTTGAACCCTTTAAATGCAACCATCAGTTTACCAGCCAACGCAATATTATCCAAAGTTGCAAATTTTCTCGGGTTAACCTGCTGTCCATTTTTGATGACTTCATAATGTAAATGTGGGCCAGTCGCGCGTCCTGTTGCACCCACTGTCCCAATCACTGTTGAGGCATCTATATTCTGGCCAGGTTTCACTTTAATTTGATGTAAATGTGCATAACGTGTACGCATAGTACCCGTATGACGAATCTCAACAATTTTTCCATAACCGCTCTGATAACCACAATGCACAACTGTGCCATTGGCAGCCGAACAAACAGGAGTCCCTCTTGGCGCACCTAAATCTAAGCCACTATGAAATTTGCGTTCACACGTAAAAGGATCCTTACGATATCCGAATCCATCTCTGAAAGAAAAACGACCACGAATGGGCAATTTCAGAATGTCGCGCACAAGCTGCTTACCGTCAGAACCGTAACATCCTTTTGTACTGCCATTCGCAAAAACAAACACCTCTGCTTTTACTTTGCCTGTCAAACCTACGTATTTCAAACGAGAACCAAAACGCGTTTTATCAGGCAATTCAATCGCAGAGTAAACCAGTTGCACCTTAACACCAGACTTCAAATTCTTTTTCGTATTTGTCGCCAGAGACAGCGCTTTTAACGCCTCACTCACCACTTCTTTGGGCAGTTTGTACGCACCAATAGTATGCTGGAAAGATTTTTGATAATCACTTGATATTGCCTTCAACGTACGTTTCAGTTTAAAACGCACCACTGTTTTATCCACAGTGTTAATTTTATAACCAAAATCGTCAGCTGTATAACAAATGGCATTCAAAACTGTTGTCTTACCTTTTTCCTTTTGAACCGAAAGACTCAAAATATCACCAGAACTGATTCTTGCACAACCTTGCTTTTTCAAAGCTTTCTCGCACCACAATAACCCATACTGACGAAATACTGATTTCGCGTTCTTAGCCGTCAATCGAATCTTTTTATCCTGCCGGGTCACGACAGGAACTGACGATTTTTCAATGTATTGAATAATTTGTTGCTGTTGTTGCGCCTCACGCGGCAAGAAATAGTACTCAAGACCAGAAGTTAACCCAATAGTTAACAGGAGCAACCGCGGTAAATGTGTCCGTTTGATCATAATTGAGGCGGTTCCCGTCAGCTGTACATACAACAATAGTGAAAAAAATATTAACGAATGTCAAATTTCAGCTGATTGTTTTGTTTTTTTGTCTCTTTAATATTACAAAACAGAAGGGAGCTATTGTTATGAAATCACTAAAAACACGAAAGTTAATATCTGGTGACATGCTTACAATTCCTTATTATGAATGGGACGGAGGAGAAAGCCCCTCAGTTTACATTCAGGCTGGAATTCATGGCCAAGAATATATGGGTTATGGCGTCACTTTATGTTTAATTGAATATTTCAAAAAAAATCCCCCCAAAGGTAAAGTCACCATCGTACCTAAGGCCAATCCGTATGGTATGAATGTCAAAATGGGGGATACAACCTACGGACGTTTTGACCCTACAACAGGAGCAAACTGGAATCGCAATTACGCAAATTGGCTAAATGACCCTGAAATTTTTTGCCGTATCCATCAGGGAAAATCATGGTCAGATATAAAAAAAGCATTGAAACTAGAAGCAAGCAAAGCACTGACAAAAACAGAGCCGCAATCTTACCAAAGCAAATTAGCATATCAGTTACAGAATCTAGCAAGTCAACATGATATCTTGTTGGATCTTCATTGTGATAGTATATCTCTACCTTATGTCTACTGCCAGGATTACGCCCTTGATTATGCCCGACAGCTTGGATTTGATTACCATCTGACAACGGAGCGTCATTTTAAAGAAAGTTTTGATGACGCCACAATTTACCCTTTTTGGACAATCTTCGAACGCATGGGTTTTCCCATTGATCAGCTAGACATGATGTCATTCACTTTAGAGTTGGGAAATAAAGAATATTTCGACTTGCAAAAATGCCAGCAATTTGCCAACAAAATCGTGAAATTCTTAGAAGCACCTTATAAAAAATCAGCAAATAATCCTCATCAACATACCTGTCATAAAAGCCAATTTGTAGATATTTACAGCCCACAAGCGGGCATGCTGTATGATTTCGCACCTTTAGGCAATCTTGTCTCTGCAGGCCAACCATTATGTTTCTTGTTGGCAACACATAACGATACCTGCCCACTGAACGAACGTATCGTTCCCATTACGTATCACTTAGACTGCACACCCATTGCACGCACACCTGCGGGCAGTGTGCATGAAGGCGTATCTGTTATCTCTTGCGTTTTATAAATTGTGTTTGACAGTCCATTGACAGTGAAGGGCTGTTTTCCTATATAATGTAGTAGATCCTCGATAGCTCAGTTGGTAGAGCAAGTGACTGTTAATCACTGGGTCGGCGGTTCGAGTCCGTCTCGAGGAGCCATAAATTATTGATGATATGATATTGTGTATGAGTTCTAACTTTTTCTTGTTGTGGAGCCGATGATCAAAAATACCTATAACCTAGCAACAATCAGTTTTGTGCCGAATAGAACGATCGTCTTGGTAGGCTGCATGGGCTGTGGAAAAACCAGCATAGGGCGCCGACTAGCGAAACGTTTAGGTCTACCCTTTTATGATTCTGATCATGAGCTCGAAGCAGCAGCAGGCTGCCCCATCAAATCGATTTATTCAGTGTACGGTGAACAAGCCTTTGTAGAAGGCGAATACAAAGTCATAAAGCGTTTGCTGGATCAAGAAGTACACGTGCTGGCAACAGGGGGCAGTTCTTTACAGTATGAACCGACTTTGGATTTGGTTCAGAATCGCGGTATTACCGTTTGGCTGAAAGCTGATTTAGGCACCTTGGTTTCACGGGTGTCACGGCGATCTGATCGTCCAAACCTAGAACGCGGCAAGGAGAAAGAGACGTTGGAGGACATCATCACCAAATTTTATCCTGTGTATGAAAAAGCGCATATTCATGTGGACACCTTTGACGAACCAACCAACCTAACAGTCGACCGCGTCATTCAACACGTCAGCGAATATGTTCAGAAGAACTTTCCGGATGAATGCGTACTGAAAACAATTTGAACTTCAAATGCATCAGTGTGCACCGCAGGGTTGTTCAGAATAGTGACGTCATCCTCGGCAAGGCACATAGCCGCCGCAGACCGGGGACCCATTTACTTTATTCCGGCAAACGACCGAAACCATTCGAGGATGACACTATAGGCTGTCGGGACAACAACCACACCACCGTTGCTATAACGCATAAATAAACACCCGGTACAGCTGCTACATGCGTTTTATGCCAGCCCCACAAACACAGAGCAGAAGTTGATCTTCCGATAAGAGCGCTTCCTACTGAACCACCCAACCCAAGCCACAGATATTTATGTTTATGGGGGAATAATTGGAGCAAACGTACATTGAGGACACACGAAAAAACAACGCCCCAAAACACGATCCAGAATCTTACAAAAAGCACGTAGAGTAACGATGCATCCTTCATAAAATAAAAGAAAGGTATCGCAGGTAATGCCAGCATAATTACAGACAATTTTTTAATAGTTGCAATATGACGATGCCGAATCACGTATGCTAAGGGCACAAAAAGAAACATATCAAACAATAACAATGTTGTATTCCAGAACATCATCGTTTCTCTACTGATATTTGTAATAAGAGGTGCAAACGTGTTGAGCAAAACAAAACTCAGATCATAGGTAACGTAATATAATCCGCCTGCGAAAATAACAAGAAGAATGGAACGTAAGGACGGTCTATTATTCGCGTGAGTTTCTAGGCCGTCATCCTCGCGAAGGCGAGGATCCATTGCCTTGTCATCAAACGGGTTTTGACTTGTATTGCATAAAATAAATGGATCCTCGCCTTCGCGATGATGACGGTCGGTAGCTGCGCTCTCCCTAAGGATGACGGGCTTAGAATAGCGCAAAAATACAGCATAAAGGGCTAGCACTCCACCGCACCAAAACGGTATACGCCAAGTATATTCTGAAACGTAACTGGCCGCCCAAGAGGCCATGGCACACCCCACGACAACAGAACTTTCAAACCACGCATTCGTCATAACAGCGTGTTTGTTTGATTGATCTTCTAAAATATAGATGGATGCGATCGTTCTTTCCCCTTGCGCAAAAATTCCTCCGATAATACGTACCCACAATAGGATGAGGACACTGTAATAACCTACTGAAGAAAATGTAGGGATACATCCCATCAAAAATGTAGAGAGACCAACACCAATCAGAGTGATGCGCAAAACAGACCACGGATTGTAACGGGTAGCCAACCATCCAAAAATCAAAACACCGATGGGGCGAGTAATGCTGGATGTGGCTAAAAAACTATATGCCAAAATAAGTTGAACGATTGGTTCTTGTTTGGGAAAAAATAGCGGAGCCATAATAGGTGCTATAAATCCATATAGATTTGAATCAAATTGATCCAGCACATTGGCCAGGATGATAGACGTGTTTCTTCTGTTCGTTGTTCGCATGAGCGCTCCCTTCGTTGGCATTATCCAAATCAGGTGATAACTGGATAGTACACAAACTTTAGAAAAACCTCAATCATTCGCTAAAATGCATGATCAATATTTAAATGCGTTCTTAAAAATTTACATTGAATTGAGAAAAAAACCCCGAACAACCCAACGGGAAGTCCGAAATAATAAAACCTAAAAACTCTTGAAAAACAACAAGCAGGAACCTTATGGCTATGATGTTGGAGCTGCTGCTAATGGAGCTGCTGGAGCTGCTGCTAATGTAGCTGCTGGAGCTGCTGGAGCTGCTGCTAATGTAGCTGCTGGAGCTGCTGCTAATGTAGCTGCTGGAGCTGCTGCTAATGTAGCTGCTGGAGTTGCTGCTAATGTAGCTGCTCCTGACGCCAACGCCGGCGGCGGCGGCATCTTGACAAGAACATCATAGATATCCAAAACAGACTTTGCCCCAGCAGAAGTGTCGCTTGAATTTGGAAGCATGTTATACATAATCGTCAAATCAATACCGCCAGCCGTATACAAACCTTTCAGAAATTCTAGCTCTGCCTGATCCGTCTCTTCAACTAGCTTTTGATAGCCATCAAATTGGCTACGCAAGTTCGCATTTTCGCCTTTCAACCTATCCCGTTCTTGAGCAACCGCTCCGTGCACATTTGTATGAAAGTCCTGCCAACCACGATTGATGGTCTCAGCCTCCTCCCTATAACGTCTGAACTCTTCTGCTACTGCTACGGCAGGCGCAACCCCTCTTGCCGGCGGTGGTAATCTTGCAGGAACAGAGCTCGCTACCGGAGGAGCAACAGCAGATGGTGGAAGAACACGATGATCACTCCCCGACGACACTTCGTTGGAAAAATCCATAGCAAACACAGTTGACAACAATATCCCTAACATATTCATTCTCCTAATAAAAAAACGTGTTCCCCACAAATGGGAACAGTAAGTTACACCTAAACACGTTAACAAGTTAACAGTTCCAAATAATCCCGTCAAGTTAAAATCTGATTAAGATTTGGGAGGAAAATTGCTGTTTTATACCATTTATCGGAAATAATTGTCATCCTCGGCAAGGTGCGTAGTACCGCAGACCGAGGACCCATTAACCAGCTTTTGATACAATAGAACGAGAAAAAACTTAAACTTTGGAATCATACTTGGAAAATTCAATTAATTGAAAAGCACAATCCGTTGTGGAAAGATTATTACCACGACTGGTTTTGACCATTACCGAAGTAAAGTAAATGGGTCCTCGATCGCGGAACGTCTATCGCAGTAAACTGCGATGCCATTCCTTGTCGAGGATGACGAACAGAATATCCCTCATAGAATCCCGCGTATACGGATAACATAAAACAGCAGCAACCCTGCAATCGCCAGAAAAACAAGACCTATAATACTATGAGAACCCTGCGCGTGCAAGTTTTGGTTAACGTGCATTAAATTCTTATCGGCCGCAGAAAGGGGCGTTGGATTGAGCAACTGCGTCAAAAGCGTACCGGAAGCAGAAGTCGCGCAACCCCCAGAACAAACACCTTTAACCCCAGAACGAATCAATCCCTCTATTGTGGATAATTTGTCTTTTATCCATTTAAAATCATCTCCATAAACTTGATAACCATTGGTTTGACTGGTCCTTTCGAACCCAAACTTTACCAAAACTTTCAAAGTTGCATCCAAAATTGAAATACGCCCTGTATTATTTTGAAAAATCGCGCTGGTCACTTGCCCTGTCAAAGCAGATCCAAAAACATTGTTGCCCACGGTCAGTTCATTTTGAATTTGCGCAAAAGTAATATTCGTCAAACTAGGCGTCACGCTACCTGAAAACACGCTGTCTTTCAATACGACACCTTGCGTGACATCATCAAATGTAATGGACTGCAGATTCGGCATGTTTGCATTTGAAAAAGCACCATCGTCGATCAGTACACGCCCTGTGATATTGCTAAATTCAATACTACCTAGCGATTGGAAATTATAGCCTGCAAAGGCACCGCGCACAATGCGCACATTTCCTGTCAGATTTGAAATAACTATTTTTCTAAGCCCTGATAGTTGGGATTTTTTTAAATTAGCTATGTAGGTTCCATCAATTGCGCTGATCGCAGCGTCTGAACGATTCATGTTGAGTTCAATATCTCCTGTCATTCCCGTAAATCTAAGTTCATTCACAAATGACAAATCAATGGCCTGATTGTTTTGTGTATCAGCAAGATAAGTTTGATGAAATGCTTCCACTACCTTGAAAGGTGGATATTCCATGTAATAGTATGAATCGCTTATCGTTTTATCCAACTTAGCCAATTGACCTTTGATAGGAGCGCCGGCCTTCGTTAATAGTTGCGATGCATCTAGATATTGGCTGAACTGGCTTGTGGGACTTAACGGTAGCACTCCCGGCACGGGACCGGTCAACACCAGATTGTTCGCCAAAGTTTGGTTTTTAGACAGCAGCGTTTTGACATAATCTTCAAAAGACACACTGCCCCCGTTCTGAGCATAGTCAGCATTAACGACGCTCATATGGATTTTAGACAGTAATGATTTTTGAATTTGTTGATTAAGGGAAATAATATCTTGAATATTTTTAAGATTGGATTGTAGCTCTTGCGCAGCCATAATCAAAATCGTTTTACCTTTATACGCAGGATCTGTTGTAAGCGTGCTAATATTGACCGAATTTTTGCCAATTATTACGGTACCATTAGGACCAGCCTGTACGGGCACAACATCAGCGGTTAACCACTTAGGATTTATTTGGATATGATCTAATGTGGTTGGCATGATATTTCTTTTGCTATACTCTTTAATTATATTTTAAATCATATATTAAATATGTAAAATAGAAATATAAAGTATTTTCAGAAAAAGATGCTCGCTCCCTTTTATGTTTTGTTTGATGCCTTAGCTAAATTGACATACGGAATCTATCAAATCGTAAGCGGCATTGCTTATATTTTGAGTGGATTCATCGAGATGATCAAAACTTAGTGGGATTTTTAACCAGAATTATACGGCAAGAAATCCAACATTGTTTCCCCTGCCCCCGTATGAGAAAATAAAAAGAATTTGAGCACACCGTACACCAAAAAAACATATGGCTAAAAAATTATATATTAAAACCTACGGCTGTCAGATGAATATCTATGACAGCGATAAAATGGTGGAATTATTAAAACTGTTGGGGTTTGAAGTCACACCAGACGCTAAGGAAGCTGACCTAGCAATTTTAAATACCTGCCATATTCGCGATAAGGCCGAACAAAAAGTGTATTCCGATTTGGGGCGTTTACACAAACACAAAAAAAACGCAAACAAAGAAGGTCGCGATCTTATTATCGTAGTGGCTGGATGCGTGGCCCAAGCTGCTGGGGATGAAATTCTACGTCAGGCCCCTTATGTGTCAATGGTGATTGGCCCACAAACCTACCACAGATTGCCAGAATATCTGGCACGAAATACCCTCTACCTGGTCGATATTGAATTTCCTATAGAATCAAAATTTGATTTCTTACCACAAACCACCACTACTAAAACATCGGCTTTTATCTCGATTCAAGAAGGATGCAATAAGTTTTGTACATTTTGCTGCGTGCCGTATACCCGTGGGACAGAATTTTCACGCCCTGTGCAGACCATCATAGAAAAAGCCACCCATTTGGTTGACAAAGGCGTTATAGACATTACACTGCTTGGGCAAAACGTGAATGCCTATCATGGAGAAGGCCCAAACAACACCGAATGGGGCCTCGCCAGACTTATCGAAGAACTGGCAAAAAGCAAAAATCTACAGCGCATCAGCTACACAACGTCTCACCCCAAGGATATGGATGATGCCTTGATCCAAGCTCACGGAGATATACCAACATTACTGCCCTATTTGCATCTACCCGTCCAATCGGGCAGCGATGCTGTTTTGAAAGCGATGAACCGCAAGCATACCATAGCGCGCTATCACGAAATTATGAATCAAATTAAAACGAAGCGCCCTGATATTCTTGTGTCATCAGATTTTATTGCTGGATTCCCCGGAGAAACTGATGAAGATCATAGACAAACCATACAATTAATTTTAGACCACATTGATACAGGCTATTCTTTTTGTTACAGTCCGCGTCCAGGAACGCCCGCCAGTATAGCAGACAACCAAATTCCGGAAGATATCAAGAAACAGCGCTTGCATGAAATTCAAGAAGCACTAACCTATAAGCAACAACAACGGAATCAAGCAGATGTTGGAAAAACAATATCTGTCCTTGTTGAAAAAACAGGCAAGAAAGAAAATCAGATGATTGGGAAGTCCCCCTATTTACAATCAGTCTGTTTTCAGGGAAAATCAAGATTGCTCGGATGCGTTGTTGATATCAAAATTACAGACGGATTTGCACATACACTTGCAGGGGACATCGTGACAGTAACAGGAGCGCCTAAGATGGGTGGCCATCCAGATTTAGTTGACATAGCCATTCATGAAAACTCATGGCTGCAGGAAATAACCGCAGAGAAATGGCAAAACCTATTTGAACGCTGCTATGACCTTGCTTTACCACACCAAACAGACAACGTTTCTGTTTGCTTCACAAATAATGAGGAAATGATCGGACTGAATACGCTCTACCGCCTGAAACCTTATCCCACAAATGTACTGTCTTTTCCACAAGATACAGATGGAATCCTGGGAGATGTTGTGCTTTCCTATGAAGTTATTCAGCAAGAAGCCACAGAACAAGGCAAATCATTTGTGGATCATGTCACTCATCTATTTATTCATGGTCTTTTGCATTTGAATGGTTATGATCATGAAACCCCAGAAGAAAGCCAAGCTATGGAGCAGCTAGAAATTAAAACGTTAGAAACATTAGGAATAAGGAATCCATATGCATAACACCAAGAATTTGTTCAAAGCATTAACCTTACGCTGCACAAAAGCATTTATTTCTTTGTGGTTCTTTCTGTCAGAAAAAGATCCAGGCGGCACAATGCGCGAAACAATTTACGAATTGATCGAACAAGATGAGGAAGATCCTAAGAAAGCAATTGATGTAGATGAACGAGTCTTACTGAGCAACATCCTAGATTTGAAAGAAACATTCGTCAGCAGCATCATGATTCCCCGCGCCCAAATTTTAGGCATCGACAAAAAGAATACGATTGAGGATGCGCTCAGCCTAATGATTAAGAACAATACAAATCGAATAATTATATTCGATGTGAATTTGGATCAAATTATTGGCTACACCAACATCATAGATTGCCTACGCAATGACAAAAAATCACTATCTGAACTTGCGCATCAATTGGATGCCATTTCCCCCAGAATGAGCATTCTTGATTTGCTCATAAAAATGAAGCATACCGGGGAAAAATCTGTTTTGGTTCTAGATGACCATGGCGGCATTGAAGGTATCGTCATGTTTAACGATTTGATTCAAGAAATTATCGGAAATATCGAATCAGATACACACTTGAATCCACCAGGACGCATTACCACCCGTGACAATGGAGAAATCATCGTTGACGGACATGTGGATCTAGAAGAGCTGGAAGAAGACCTTGGTTTAAAATTTGTTATTGCCGATGACATCGAAGTCCATACAATCGCCGGATACATCTGCGCGCATCTTGGACGCTTACCATCACGCGGGGAATTAATCAGCCATCCCGATGGACGCGACTACTTAATACTGGATGCTAGCCCTCGTAAAATCAAACGAGTGTGTATTCGATTGAAGCAAAAAGCAACGGCGTAAAAATGGTGCCGCCGGTGAGAATCGGACTCACGACCTCGCCCTTACCAAGGGCGTGCTCTACCACTGAGCCACGGCGGCAATACTTTAATATTCCATAAATGTGCCCTGCTGGCAAGACTAGGTTATCCCTTTCTCAAACATCCTTACAACTGCTCGTGTTTGATTTGGCAAGGTGTTTTTATCTTTTCCAAACCATCCCAAATCGTGGGATTCTGAACTGCAAATCAAAGTTTCGGTACTTTGAACTTGCAGTAAAAATCGAACATCGTAATGATAGTGGGCAGGATCATTCCCATATGCAGATACAAAATGCACATCAATATCAAAAATCGATTCAAAAACCGGTTTGATATCCATGATACCTGATTCTTCCTTTGCTTCTTTGATGGCAACGCGTAGCATATCAGAATCTCCATCACAATGTCCGCCCGGCTGAAGCCAAACATTAAATTTTTTGTGCAGCAACAATAAAACCTGAGAGCCGTCCTTGTTCAAAAGCCAGCTTGATCCTGTGAAATGCCCTGGAATACAAGAACGTTCAAAGCAATCGGTATACGTTTCCAAAAACTGAAGCATTTTTTGTTTGGACATTTTTTCATCGGGATCATTGGGATAATAGTTTTCAAGCAGAACGCATAACTGATTTCTGTGCATTTATGCCACCTGGATCGTTGCCTGCCCTTTTTCCCAATTCGAAGGACAAAGCTCTCCCGTTTGTAGGGCATCCAAAACACGAAGCACTTCTTTCGGATTGCGGCCAACACTTAGATCCGTCACCATCACAGAACGTATGATCCCTTCTGGATCAACGATATACGTTGCACGCTGCGCTACACCGGCTGTTTTGTCAATAATACCAAGTGCCATTGATAGTTCTCGCTTCACATCAGCCAGCATTGGGAATGGCAAATTGCAAAGACTGTTGTGATGTTGCCGCCAAGCCAAATGTACAAATTCAGAGTCAGTACTGGCGCCCAAAACCTGCGCGCCCCGGCCTGCAAAAGATTCATACAAATCCGCAAACCCGACAATTTCTGTAGGACACACAAAGGTGAAATCCTTGGGCCAAAAAAACACGATAAGCCATTTTCCAGGATAGCTTTTATCTGTAATATCCACGAAAGCATGTGCCACATCGTTGGCAATCGTGGCGGTAACTTGAAATGTTGGAAATATATCTCCCACGCCTAACATGTCTATAACCCTTCCATCTGAATAAGCTGAGTTTAGCACAAATCATGTATACTGTAGACACATGAAAAATTTGCTTGTGCATAATGAAACGCTTATTTTTGCTTCTTCCTTTGTTGCTGGCAACCTGCGCCAAAGAAGAAAATGCATATGGATGGGAAGATCTTGAACAACATCGCAAAGAAATTATCGTTGGCAAGATGAGCCGCGACGATGTTATGAAACTACTCGGCACACCCACAGCGGCAGACACCTCTTTGATCAAGGAATGGTATTATGTACAATTGATTGAAGAAGGCTTCAGCATCGCCAAACCTAAGGTAAAAGTGCATAAAATGCTGCGCATTATCTTTAACGAAAAAGGTATTGTGAAATCAGCAACGATTGAAGATATCAAAAAATCAGGACAAAAGATTATTCATGAAAAAACAAAAACCACCGGTTACCAAGAAGGTTTTTTCAAAGATACATTTGGCCGCGTCGGACAAAAATAATGTCCCGCTTGGCATTTTGTGTTTTTTCAAAACAGCTACATGTAGCATGGGAGACTGGTGACCTTGTCGTGCCATTGGAAGAGAGTAGATTAGAGACGATTTTATTCGATACCCTAGATCCTCTTATACAGAAACAGAAATTTAAAAGCGTTATCATCCCTGCAGGCCCCGCCCCCTTCACGCAGCTTCGTATCCTACGAGCAACTCAACTAGGCTTAGCCACAGGTCTTCGATGCACAGCCTCTATGATCAATATGTTTGATGTTCTCTTCACTGCTCTCTCAATAAAAACAGGTGCTTGTTTGCTAGAAACAAGGCGCGGAGATCACTTTTTTCAAACCCGTAAAGATGGTCAAATTATGGAAAGAGGCGTGACTGTCTTCGATTCTTGTACGCAGCACTTAGAATCTGTTAGCGCCGGAACCCAGAAAAACAGTGCAAAAGACCACACCATCATCAGTGATGATCCTAAATTGGCAACCATCACTATTACGACGCAAAACTTAGCCAAAACGATGCTTGAAAACAATTTTACGCTACACACTGATTTAATTTATGGGATTACACTACCCTACTCAACCAAAGGCATAATCATATAATGCGGATAGGTCAATCCTAGTGGTCTAATATGCATTGCTTCGTGTGGATTATCCGCATGTAATTCGATTTGATCTGTATCTATCTGCTTGATCATACTCAGAAAATAAAAGGCATTAACCTGAATTGTAAAAGGCGCGCCATCAAATTTGACTTCCAATTCTTCCTTGCCAGACCCACTATCCATATTTGTCGCAGTCATTGTCATCAGATTAGAAGTGAAATTTAAAGTAATACCTTTTGATTTGAAATCAACGATGACCGTCATCCGTTCAAGAGCATTCTGTAAAACTGATCTGTTGAACACAACGGGCCTTAACGGTATAGATTCGACAACTTTGATATACTCAGGGTAAATCCCGTCAACTAAGCGTGCCGTGAACATAATGATCAGATCATCCGTAACAATATCACACTGTATCCGCGCATTGGATACTCCAAGCGTCACCTGCTTCGCATTGTCATCAAGCAATCGGCGTATTTCCATAATCGCCTTCCTACCGACTACTAAACCAGTTTGCAGATCTAGTTTTTGATCTAAAGACATTTTCGACAAGGCCAACTGATGCAGATCTGTAGAAACACCATAAAGCCCGTTATCTTTGTCAGATGTATGCAGAAAAAGAGAATTAAGCATCACATTTTGCACGTCATCAATCATGCACAAACGCGCTTCATCAATCAGCTTTTTAAAGGCAACAGGATTAACGTTAAAACTTGTTGTCAATGGCAACTGTGATACATCAGGAAACTGTTCCACTGGCAAGACAGGCAAACGGAATTCGGATCTTCCACAACGTAAAAAAAGTTGATCTTCATAACTAAAAGACAAGGTGTCATACCCATCAAGGCGCTTCACAATATCGTGCAGCAAGCCACCCGGCACACACAAACTACCTTCTATTTGCGTTTGCGCATGACATTCTTCAGAAATCACAATATCTAAATCAGTCCCCACGATGGTAACCTTGCCATCAGCTACTTTTAGTAAACAATGAGACAAGACAGGCAAAGCTGTCTTCTTTTCAACAACGGAGGGAATAAAAGACAACGCCTGCGCAAATTGTTTACGGGAAACTGTGAACTGCATTAGATTTTAATATATGTCTTGACTACACCCATTCTATCCTGTTTTTCAAAACAGATCATACAACTCTTTTTCTGTTGTTTGACAAGAAACATCATGTGTTATTTGTCCATCTCTAACAACTAAAATTCTTGTGGCATATTTTGCTGCAAACTGTAAATTATGGGTGATCATAACTGTCGTTATTCCCAAATTTTTGCATATCTTAGCCGTCATCTCCATTACGGCAAGTGCTGTTTTTGGATCAAGTGCCGACGTGTGCTCATCAAGCAGCAAAACTTTCGGATGACTAATTGTTGCCATTAATAAATTAAGGGCTTGGCGCTGTCCACCTGATAAAGAATGAACGGGAAGATTCATTTTGGTTTCAAGATCCAATTGAAAATCTTTCAAGCGCATCGGTATATCCAACTTTAAATCTTGACGTCTGTATAAAGACAAACGAATGTTTTCTTCGACCGTAAGATCTTCCCAGGTGCCATGACGTGGATCTTGAAAAATAATCCCAATATCTTCGGGTGTATATGAAAATTCAGCCAGTCCTTTGCTGGGTTTAACTTCTTGGGCAATAAGTTTGAGTAAGCTTGATTTTCCAGCCCCATTTGGCCCAATAACAGAAACAAATTCATCTTTCTTCACTTCAAGATTGATATTGTTAAGAATCCATTGCTCTGCAGGAGAATAGCGATGAATGCATAATCCAACATCTTCCATGTTTATCATTTTTTTCTCCTCATTTTCGGCAGGACTATAGCAGCAATAACAAATAACGCTGTTATGAATTTTAGATCAGAGGCTTGCAATCCTAATCCATCTAAATTTAAAGCAGATTGAATCAACATTCTGTAAATAATCGATCCTAAAACACAAAAAGTTAATGCTTTTGATATCGTATAGCGGCAGATAAATGCCTCTCCCATCATCAAACACGCTAAACCCGTGATAACCGTTCCAAATCCCATAGAAATGTCTGTAAAGCCTTGATACTGGCTGAGCAAACTGCCTGCCAAAGCTGCAATCCCATTGCTTAAAGCGACTGTGAATAAAATATATTTGGCAGGCAAAATAGAATAGCTTGCAGCAGCTTTTTGATTTAAACCAACAGCACGGATTGTCAGCCCCAAATAAGATTTGAATAACACCAAAAGCCCTAAAAGAATAGCACCCACTATGGCAAAATTTATAAAAATTGGATTTGCGCAATAGACATTTGGTGCTTCGAAAATTGAAATATTGGGCGTTCCCATAATTCGTAGATTGACAGAATAAAGCATCGTCATAACCAAAATACTGGCCAGCATTTCATTGATTTTCCATTGAATATGTAAAAGCGCCGTACACAATCCCGCAATAGCACCACCGAAAAAAGGCAAACTGAAAGCGAGCGCAGGATGCATGCCAGCTTTGATAAGCAAACAGCACAAGGCTCCTCCTAACACAAAACTACCATCCAGGGTTAAATCAGCAAACTTGAGAATACGAAAGGTTAAATAAACACTGAGCGCAATCAATCCATAAATTAAACCAAGGTTTGTGGAATGGATAATTTGTCCTATCATTTTGGCACCTCTGGCATTTTCAAACCAAGCATAGCAAGCCGTTTATGATTGAAACACAAACTTTGCTTCAGGGGTGTTTGAACAGATATGTCCCTAATTTTTTCACCCTTTTCCAAAATGCGTAAAATCTGATGTGCCACATGCACGCCTAAATCATATTGCTCATGCCCTAAAGCCGCAGTAACCCCCCTTTTTACAGAATCAGGATCTGCAGAAAAAACAGGAATATTCAGTTCTAAGGCTTTTTTCGTTAACACTTCAAGCGCCGGCCAAACCGTATTATCCGAAGGGATATAAATTGCCTGCACTGTACCAGAAAGCAGCTCTACCGCCGCAATCACATCCTGAGAACTTGTAACAGGCGCTTCTATAATATCCACGTGTTCTCGTTTTAATTTTTGAACAATATTGTGTGAATTAATTTCCCCTGGATTGTAAATAACCCCCAACTTTTTCATGTCAGGAACGATTTTTTTTATCAAATCAACCAACGCCTTTAAGGGCGGATAGTCCGTTACTCCGGTTATATTGCCCTCTGGATTTTGAGAGTTCTGCACGACCACAGAAGCATCCGTCACAGAAGAGAAAAGTATCGGGATATTTTCTGGATTAGGTACATTTTTTAAAGATTGGATAGAAGGCGTCGAAATAGCAACGATGATGTCAGGCTTCATGCTCATGTACCGGTGAGCAATCTGCGTCGCAATTGATAGATCCCCCTGAGCATCTTGCTGCGTAATTTTATATTTTCCTTTTGGAAGCGTATCCAAAATTCCTTTTTTCGCCTGGTTCAAGGACGGATGATCTATAATTTGCGTAATCGCAATATGTTTTTGAGTGCTTGTTTCGCAAGCAATGAGCGGCAAAAATACCAATGTAATTTGTAGAATTTTTTTAATCATAATCTTTCCCTCTTTTATTGTTGTGATTTATATAATTATGGAGAGGAAATAAAAAACGGGCTGGCTAGAGCCCAAAATTAAAAAAAGAAAAGCTTACTATAATGAAGTTGGGGGTATTTTTCGACATCAAAACCCCTCCCTCTTCATTGCTATACTCATATTATAGACTATAAATAGTTTACAAAAAATAAATTTCTTAATCCGCTGCAGCTCCCAGCTTCCGGGCCTGATCATCAGAAGTAAGACTGTCGATCAATTCATCTAAAGCTTCCCCTTGCATCACCTGGTCCAATTTGTACAAGGTCAAGTTAATACGGTGATCAGTGATCCGGCCTTGCGGGAAATTGTAGGTACGAATACGTTCGGACCGATCACCAGACCCCACCTGACTTTTACGATCGGCTGCGCGCGCTTCGTCTTGCTCCCGCTTTCTTAAATCATACAAACGCGCCCGCATGATTTTCATCGCTTTGGCTTTGTTTTTATGCTGGGACCGTTCGTCTTGTTGTGCCACAACTAAGCCCGTTGGCAAATGGGTTAACCTAACGGCTGAGTCTGTCGTGTTAACATGTTGCCCCCCTGCCCCAGAGGCCCTGCAGATATCAATACGTAAATCTTCATCTTTAATTTCAACATCAACATCTTCGACTTCTGGCAAAACAGCAACCGTAGCCGCAGATGTATGCACACGTCCACTGGATTCTGTTTCTGGAACCCGCTGTACGCGGTGCACGCCTGATTCAAACTTCAGTTTTGCAAACACGCCTTTCCCTACAATACTGACCTGCGCTTCTTTGACGGCCCCCAAACCGGTTTCACTAAGACTAAGAACCTCAAACTGCCAGCCATGTATGGCGGCATAACGTTGGTACATGCGCATCAAATCTGCAGCAAACAATCCTGCCTCATCCCCGCCTGTTCCTGCGCGAATTTCTAGAATAGCGCTGCGTTCATCGTCTAGATCTTTGGGAAGAAGCAAGATACGAATCTTTTGCCACATCTCTTCTATGGCGGGCTTTAATGCGCCAAGCTCTTCTTCTGCTATCCCCCGCATATCGGGATCATTTAACAGCGTCTCTGCATCTGCTTTTTGCTGCAGCAAATTTTGATAACTTATAATCGGTTGATAAAGTTCTTCAAGTCCTGCATATTCTTTAGACAAAATCACGAATTTTTTAGGATCTGCGACTTCTTGTTCCAGCTGTTTTTGTAGGTCCAAATATCGCGCTATGATCTGATCTAATTTTTTTTGGATCGCCATTTAAAATGTATAACAAAGGCGTCATGTTAGCGCTATTGTAAAGCGTAAAGGTTGTAGAGTCTAACACCAAACCATAGGGGGCATGACGAAGATGGTAGCAAGCCCGGCGAATATACCGGCAACAACATCGTCGACTAAGATACTAAGCGGAACATTAACATAGCGTAACTTTCGTTCAATCCAATCAATGGGAAAAGGTTTAACAACATCGAAAAGACGAAAAAAACAAAATAACAGAAGCAACCCCAACCAGTGGTAGCACCGATAGGATTGAAAATAAATAGCGCAAGCAATCCCCATCCCAATAACTTCATCGATCACTACCCATTTGGGATCTGAATTCTCTAGAGGGTAATTTTTAATAACCAAGTACGCCACACAAAAAAGAATAAGCAACATCCAGGAGTAGTAGGCCCATACCCCGCACAATAACAAACCCGGTATCGACCCCCATGTGCCTGGGGCAAAAGGGATATGACCAAGACCTAACCCCGAGATAAATACATTCTTAAGATGCAGCATTCTCATTTTTCACCATTTTATATGAGTTCTGAATTCGAAAACACACCGATCTGTCTTTCCGGGTAAGGTCCATGAAGACAGACGGCACAACCACATACTAAACATAAATCCAATGCACACTGATCAGTGGCATCTTAGCTATATTCGCGCGAACAATATTGGAAATCCGCTCTCGCACTTTAGGATTTCGAATAGATTCTGACTCTAACTTACCGGCAGAATCATCATCTCCTACCGTTGGTTTATTAAATAAATTATTAATAGTATTTTTTATTTTTGTAACCAAATCTTCACCACTATCTTCTGTCAAACCATTGACAGAGATAATACTTTGGTCAGGCAAAAAGTGATTGTGTTTTTTGTCCATAACTAACGTTGCAAACACAATGCCTTGCTTACCCATGACTTCTCGTTCTTTGATAATTGAAGACATCATATCGATGAAACGATTACCATCAAATCCCCAGCGACCAATACTGTAACTACGCAATATTTTTTTACGCAACAAACTAATCAACATGCCATTTTCGGGAATCAAGGTTTTAAGACCACATTTACGTGCAAACTTGGCGTGCTCAACCAAATGGAGCATTTCTCCGTGTACAGGAATTAAATATTCAGGTTTTACCCATGAATACATTTCTTTTAGATCTTCTTGATAAGGATGTCCAGACACGTGAACTTTCTCTTGTTTCTCCGTGATAATGTTCACGCCAAGTCGAGACAAGTCATTGAACATAATGTTAACGCGCCGTTCATTCCCTGGGATGATCTTTGAAGACATGATCACAGTATCTCCCGAATTCAACTGAACCGAACGATGAACCCCACGAGCGATACGTGCCAAAGCCGCTTTTTCATCACCTTGCGTTCCCGTTGCAATATACATCACCTTTTCTGGAGGCAAGCGTCGCGCTATATCTTCTGTGATAAATTGATCGAGATGTATCGGATAACGACATTTTTCAGCTGCTTCCGTCATACGATCGATTGACCGCCCCAACAAACAAACCTCTCTTCCATTGGCAAACCCTGCATCGGCCAGGCCTTTGATACGCGCCAAATTCGATGCAAAACAAGACGCAATAATACGTCCTGTTTGAATCTTGCCAATCAGAATCTGCAGCGAATCATACACTTCTTTTTCTGAGCCAGAATGCCCTGGCAAGATAGAGTTTGTCGAATCACATACCATAGCCATGATTTTTTGATCAGCCAGTTTTTGAAAATTCTTTGGATTAATAGGCTCACCCAACACAGGTCCCGGATCTATTTTCCAATCGCCGGTATGCAGAATAGTGCCAAGAGGCGTTTTAATAAGAACTGCATTTGATTCAGGAATAGAATGGGTAATATCCAAAAATTCTAGCTGAAAATCACCAATCTCAAACTTACCATTATGCGGAATCTCATGAAGATAATACTGAACCAATTCGTCCTTATAAGTTTTACCTTCCAGCTTGTTTAGTAAAACCTCTTTTGCAAATTTCGTGACGTATACATGAAACTTAAAAAGTGGCCAAATCTCATGAACACCACCAAGGTGATCTTCGTGAGCATGAGTAATGACAACACCTTTCAAATACGACAGAATGTTCGATCGTTTTAAAAACTCTAAATTGGGCGTAACAAACTCGATACCCGCATCACCATCGCCAAAACTGATACCCATATCAATAATGATCCATTGCTTGTTAGTACCATACAAGTTGACGTTCATTCCAATTTCGCCAGACCCACCCAGAGGCAAAAACAAGAAGTCTTCATGAGAAGGTACTGGAACAATTTGATCCTGCACTGTTGCTGGTGCTCTCACACCCTCTTCCCTCCGGGGTCTTCTTTGGAAAAAACTATTCTTCTTTGGCGGTCCTTCCCCTTTTTGTGACTGCGTATCAGATCCCTTATCTTGCAGCCTGTCTTTACGAGGATTCCCTCTTAAAAAACGCGGTCTTCTACTGTTGCGTTGATCTTTCTCCATATGTAAAACCTTTCTGAAAGTATTGCCATTCACACATATTCACTGTCATTTTTTTTGAATGATTTTCCGTTTACAACCTATTGTATCAGAAAAAGTGATAACATTTTGTAACTGAATAGAATTCATAAAAAAAATCATTTGAATATTATTTCTGAGAACGCCAAACGCATTGTCTCTGTTGATGGCGCCCAAAAAAGGCTTGGGCAAAATTTTATTTTAGATATGAATATTACGCGTAAAATTGTTAGTTTTGCACACATCAATCGGGAAGATAGTATCCTTGAAATTGGCCCAGGCCCCGGCGGCCTAACATTGGCTATCATAGCAAAACAACCAAAACATTTGATAATCATTGAAAAAGATAAACGGTGCTTACCGGGATTAGAAGGATTAGCAAATCAACATCGTGGCAAATGCAGAGTCGAGATTATCCCTGGAGATGCGTTATCTGTCATCCCAAGAATTCTTCATGAAACTCCTCCCGGAGAACCTCTTATCATTATTGCGAATTTACCTTATAACATCGCTTCGCCTTTACTAGTGCAATTTATACATCAACACAAACACATCAAAGAAATGGTTTTGATGTTTCAAAAAGAAGTCGCTCAAAGAATCGTCGCAACTCCAGGTAGCAAAAACTATGGCCGTTTATCGATCATCACTCAAGCATTTTTCAAACCAACGATTGTGTACCATCTGGCACCTTCTGTCTTTACGCCGCCCCCTAAAGTGGACTCTGCAGTTGTGCATTTCGCCCCGCTTCCCGGCCCACATCATATTCCTATCAAACAATTAGAATACGTCACCCATATTTTCTTCTCTAGCCGGCGCAAAACCATAGGACACATTATTAAAAACTATCTAAAAGATAACCCCGCAGCGCAAGAAATTCTGACCCCTTACGCACACCTGCGTCCCGAAAATTTAGCAATGAATATTTATATACAAGTTGCATTAACTATTAA
>ERZ1292633.395-Hain-H41-02um-R1-395-length-53169-cov-5_pt1 | contig 53169 bp, 37 predicted proteins | sample MGYA00564406_ERZ1292633 | MGnify/ENA primary metagenome ERZ1292633 (study PRJEB36523, sample SAMEA6512639) | groundwater metagenome | collected 2019-01-08 | study: AquaDiva: Metagenomics assemblies of 32 groundwater samples | reverse complement strand
GCCGTCAACGGCATAGTTAATAAAGTCATTTGCATCGTTATCGAGTTTGTCCCCGTAACGCCTCTGCAGTAGTTGCATATAACTTGCCACCATGCGCAGCGGCTCCTGTAAATCGTGAGAGGCCACATATGCAAATTGTTCCAGCTCCTTATTGGAACGCTGTATATCTGCCATCATATATTCCAGTTTTTCGTCAGCCAGTTTTTTATCAGTTATGTCTTCCTTAAGCGCAACGTAGTGGGTAATGGTTCCCTCCGGATCTCTGACAGGAGAAATATATGTAGATTCCCAAAATAATTCGCCAGATTTCTTCTTATTACAGAATATTCCATACCATTCTTTACCGGACGTAATAGCCTCCCACAACGCTTTGTGTGTTCCCGGCTGGGTATTATCTGATTTTAAAATCCTGGGAGTTTGCCCAATGACTTCCTCGGCAGTGTAGCCGGTTAATCGTGAAAATTTCTGATTGACATATTCAATGTTGCCATTGACATCCGTAATCACAACCGCACTGGGGCTCTGCTCAACAGCGTAAGATAACTTTCGAATCTTCTCCTCGGCCAGCTTATGCTCGTCAATTTCTCTCTGCAAACGAGCATTTATTCTTTCCTGTCTTAAATAAGCGCCTTTAAGCTTACCGGTCATATCGTTAAACGAATCGGCTAATTGCCCGATTTCGTCATAAGATACAACATCCACCATGTGATTTAAATCGCCACCACCTATTATTTTAGTTGATTCAGTTAATTGTGTAATCGGCCCGGAAATAGATCTTGAAACAAAGAAAACTACGGCCACCGCTCCAACCATTGTCATAAAACCAACAACCAATGACCATTTCTTAAGCCTGGCAACAGGCGCAAAGGCTTCGTTGGCGTCTATTTTTACAACTACTCCCCATCTTATGCTCGGCAAGTATCTCCATACAGCCAATACCTCTTTACCTCTATAATCAACAGCCAGTCCCCTGCCTTTATTACCATTTACTGCTTCCAGTATTGGCAATCTTTCCTGACTCCCAAAAGGAATTTTCCTTCCATATGCGGCTTCAGGATCATTCCTGAGCGGCATTGCAAATGCCGCTTTGCCAACTTCTTTTGAGGCTGTAACCATCTCTCCCGTCTTGCCTAAACCCGTATAGTCATTAACAATTCCATTAATATCCCCATTGTCTACCTGAAGAGCAATAACGCCGATAAATTCCCCTTCGCTCAGGATAGGAGCAGCGACAAATGCAGCCAGTTCACGCGAAGGCGCATAATACATATAATCAGAAATATTTGTTTCCAGCAAAGTTTTAGCCCTTTTAAATACTTGCGCCAATTCTGAATCTTTGTAAACGCCTGTTATTAAATTTGTGCCAAAATCATCTCCTTTGGTTGCAGTGTATACCACATCGCCTTCAGGAGAAATAAGAAAGAGGTCATGGTAGCGTGTAGATTCCTTTCCCGGCGTATAAAACAGCACAAATCCCTTTTCAATAGCGCTATAATTATAAGAAAACAACCTGTTATCCGATGAAACCATTTTGCCCTTCTCAAATACCGTCTTAAATTCCCTCAAGGTATTAATAATCGTTGGTGATTGTGCCAACGAAGTAACACTCTTCTCTATTTCAAGAAAATGATCTCCGATTCTCTGAATTTTATCATCAGCAACTGAGATCAGCTTGAACATCACATCATTCTTAACTATTTTAACACCATTATTAATACTTGCATAACCATAGACGGCCAGGGGCAACAAAGACATAATTAAGAACCAACCCAAAAGCTTCCTGGAAATCCTATTACGTTTCAATATCCTTTTTTTCCACATGATTGTATGTTTTAATTTAGGAATTTAAGAATTTAGGGATTCTCAAATTCCTCAATTCCTCCCTGCCCGCCAGTTTGTTAGGCGGGAATCCCTCAATCATAACTCACTATCCTGACTTTGACCATTTACCACCCCAACCATCGTACATATCTTGTATGAGTTTATCCCATTGAGATTTCGATCTATAGGGGGGGTATGCCGCAGGACGAATCGGCTTTTCTGAACTCCATACAATATTGAATTGCCCGTCTCTCTTGACCTTTCCGATCCTTACGGTCTTCCACACATGATTATTTTCCGGGTTTACGCAGACCATGCCTCCAGGCGCATTATAACTCTGATCTCCTATAAGCCTGCGGACTTTATTTACCTCATCAGTTCCGGCTTCTTTTACAGCCTGAGCCCACAGGTACACGCCAAAATAACCCGCTTCCATAGGATCATCAACCACCCTGTGACTCCCATATCTTTCTTTGAATCTTTTTACAAATTGCTTATTCTCATCAGTTTCCAGGCATTGGAAGTAATTCCATGAAGCATAATCGCCCATAATTTGCTCTGCCCCAATAATACGAAGTTCATCCTCTGCAATACTAAGCGACATGGTCGGTATTTTATCAGAAGAAATCCCCGCATCACGAAGTTGCCTGAAAAAGTGAGTGTTGCTGTCTCCATTAATGGTATTCAGAATAACAGCAGGTTTAGTTTCAATTATTTTCTTTATCATTCCAGAAACATCATCACTGCCAACAGGTATATATTCTTCCCCTGCGATAACCCCTCCTATAAGGGTTAGTACGTCTTTAATGATTTCGTTTGCGATTCGAGGAAAGATGTAGTCAGAACCGACGAGAAAAAACCTGCTTCCAAGATTGTCAAAGCACCATTTTACGGCAGGAATAATCTGTTGATTTGGAGATGCGCCGGTATATACTATATTTGGCGATTCTTCGAGCCCTTCGTATTGTACCGGATAGAAAAGCAAATTATTATATTTTTCAAATACCGGTTTGACTGCCTTGCGACTGGCGGAAGTCCAGCACCCGAAAACAACGCTGACTCCTTCTTCAACAATCAGCCTCTCCGCCTCTTCGGCAAAAGCCGACTCATCAGAACGTCCATCCACCACCACAGGTTCAATCTTTCTCCCCAGAATGCCACCCTGCCGATTGATTTCTTCAATTGCCATTAAGGTTGAATCAACTACGGATTTTTCACTGATAGCCATTGTACCCGTAAGAGAGTGAAGTATACCCACCTTTATAGCTTCTCCAAATAATAAGTCTCTATTACGGTAAAGCCATATCCCTGTAATGGCCAGAACGACTACAACCGATATAATAATAATTATTTTCTTAGACATATAAAATCTCAACAGGATTATCTCCTTTTATCATACTTGTTATTACGCAGCCCCATTTCCCATAGATGTGAAACTATCGGACTGCCAAGACTCAAGTAAACCGGGCTATTGAATGTTTGACCACTCTTTGATTTTGTACTCAATCTTTCGCGTTGAAATACCAAGTATTTTTGCAGCTTTAGATTTACTTCCATTTGTTGTTTGAAGTGTCTCAAGGATAATCTTCTTCTCGATCTCCTTCATAGTTGCTCCTAATGGTATATGAAAGGTTTCCCTTCTGGTTTTCCTGAAATGTACATCAATGTTTGAGGGAAGATTGTTTGGTTCTATAAATTCCTTCTTTGCCATTACCACCGCCCTCTCTATTGTATTCTCAAGCTCTCTTACATTGCCGGGCCAGTTGTAATTATTCAACATCTTTACACTCTGTGAAGTAAAACCCTTAATATCTTTTTTGTTCTTTGCTGAATATTTTACAAGAAAGCTGTCTATTAACAATCCGATGTCTTCTTTCCTCTCCCTTAATGACGGAAGTTTCAGGTTAATAACATTTAACCTGTAATACAGATCTTCTCTAAATCTTCCTTCTTCAATTTCTTTATCCAGGTCCTTATTTGTTGCTGCAATAATTCTAACGTCTGATTCAAGGGTTCTCTCGCCGCCTACCCTTTCAAATCTTCCGGTTTCAAGCACTCTTAACATCTTTATTTGAACGTGTGAATTCATCTCCCCTATTTCATCGAGAAATAGACTGCCTCCATTGGCCAATTCAAACCTGCCCCGCCTCTGACTTATAGCCCCCGTAAAAGCTCCTTTTTCGTGTCCGAATAGCTCACTTTCTAACACACCCTCAGATAATGAAGCGCAATGAAGCGCTATAAATGGTTTATCCTTCCTGTCGCTATTATAATGGATTGCATTAGCAATAAGCTCCTTGCCTGTTCCCGTTTCACCATATATTAACACACTTGCCTCTGTAGGAGCTATTTCTGTTATTGTCTTGAAAATATCCTGCATCTCAGGTGTATTACCTATAATTCCTGAGAAATCATATTTGTCATTTAATTGTTGTCTCAATTCCTTATTCTGTAAAATAAGGAGTTGTCTTTCCCATATTCTTTTAAGTATTAATTCTAATTCATCAATATTTACCGGCTTGGTCAGGTAGTCATCAGCGCCCTTTTTCATCGCATCAATAGCATTCTGTACAGAGCTGAATGCCGTTATCATTACGACTGTTATATCATTATCTTTCTTTTTAGCCTTTTCTATAATGGAGAGGCCGCTAATATCCGGCAACTTCATATCCGTAATTATTATATTAAAGTGCTCGGTTTCGATTAAATTTAATGCTTCGTTGCCTGTAAAGGCGCAACTGGCATCATAACCATCCTGCAAGAGTATCTTTGTCAGGCCATTGGCCGTATTTTTATCGTCATCTACTAATAATATTCTTGGTTTCTGCATTATTTCTTAAGACAAGGGCAATTCGATTATAAATTCCGCACCCTTATTTGGTCTATTAAACCTTATATTACCTCCATGAGCTTGAATAATATTCTTTGTAATCGCCAGCCCCACACCTGTTCCACCACTCTTTGTAGAATAAAAAAGGTCAAATATCTTGTCATGCTGGTCGCCTGGAATTCCAGGCCCGGTATCTTTTATAGATATCTTTAAAAATCCGTCTTTCCTTGAAGCATTTATATCTATTTCCCCCCCGCCCGGCATTACCTCTATAGCATTAATTATTATATTTAACAACGCTTGCTTGAGTTTATCCCTGTCTATTAAGATTTGTGGACAGCCTTTCAATATCCTTGAACGAATAGTAATCCCATTCAAGCCTGCGTGCGGATTTATAAGGGCCAGCAATTCTTCAAATATTTGGCCAATATCTTCATCTTTCCGCTTTAAATCACCGGATTTTGAGAAATTCAGACAATCCTTTGCTAATTTATTCAATCTGTTAATTTCTTCTTTAACTACTTTTACAACCTCGTGAAGCTCTTTCTTAGATCCCAACTTATGTTTACCGATCTCTCTTTCTAATAATAACATCTGGATGTTGATAGAGTTCAAAGGATTCTTGATCTCATGCGCCAGTTCATTACTGTATTGCCCAAGTGTGGAAAGGGTTTTAGCCCTTACAAATTCTTCATTAAACATTTTCTCCTCTGTTATATCACGCATGACCCCTACTACATATTCAATCTTATTATTTCTACTTTTTATTATAGAGTAATTGGTTATTACCCACTTTTCCTTCCCGTCTTTAGTCTTGATAAGGTATTCGCGTGCAATCTTAGACCGTTTCTCTTCAAAAAGGTCAAGTCCCGGACATATAGTCAGACACAAGCCGTCTGAGGAATGGCAATTAAATATATCGAGGCAGTTGTAATCATTATTTATGATTTCTTCTTTGGTAATACCCACAATCCTTTCACAAGCGGGATTGAATAATATTATTCTTATATCCTTATCAAATATAAATACACCGTCATTGAGGTGCTGCAATGCAATATCTTGTATGTTCCTGTTCTCAACCATGTTAATCCTTAATACCACTCTATGGCGTCATTATGCATGAAAATCAGATACTTTCTGTATTCACTACGTCCTATTTATTGCCTGGGTATCATTAGATACCAGGCAAAGCCACGCTCAGCGGGGCAAAGCCTTATTCGTCATGTTTTTACAACCCCCTTAATCCCCCTTTTTTAAGGGGGAATACCTTTTCGCCCCCTAAAGGGGGCTTGCTTTTAATTCCCCCTTAAAAAAGGGGGATTAAGGGGGTTGTGACTCCTTTTGCAATGGAGTGTAACTGATACCCCGTGAACGGGTACCGCAGCCTTCACTTTATAAAAAACCGGCTTTTAGAAACTCACGGTTCATACGGGCAATATTTTCAATAGAGATCTCCTTGGGACACTCTTTTTCACACTCTGTTTCATTGGCACAATTTCCAAATCCCAATTCATCCATTTTGCCAACCATTGCAAGCGCCCGTTTCTTTGCCTCTGGCAGTCCCTGAGGAAGCAAGGCAAACTGGGAAATCTTAGCGCCCGTAAAAAGCATAGCAGATGCATTGGGACATGCGGCAACACAGGCCCCGCACCCGATACAGGCAGCGGCATCCATTGCCTTTTCGGCCACCTCCTGAGGAACTGGTATAGCGTTGCCATCAGGCGCACCGCCGACATTAACAGATATATAGCCGCCCGCTTGAATAATCTTATCAAACGCACTTCTGACGACAACAAGATCCTTTACTACTTTAAAGGCCCGTGAACGCCACGGTTCAATTACTACCGTATCGCCATTAGAAAAATGACGCATATGCAGCTGACAGAGGGTCGTTCCCTTTTCCGGGCCGTGAGCGCGTCCGTTTACCATGGCGCCGCACGTACCGCATATACCTTCCCTGCAGTCATGATCAAAGGCTATCGGATCTTTACCTGAAAGAATCATTTCCTCATTGACAACATCAAGCATCTCAAGAAAAGACATGTCCGTTGATACATTCCTTGCCTCGTATGTCTCAAACCGTCCCTTGACATCAGACCCCTTCTGACGCCAGACTTTTAATTTCAGGTTTATGCAGCTTTTATCACCGGCCTTTGTCACTTATAGCTCCTTTGCGTTAATTTAACATTCTCAAATTCCAGTGGTTCCTTGTGAAATGCCGGATCACAACTCTCTCCCTTATATTCCCAGGCTGAAACATGACAGAAATTTTCATCATCACGGAGGGCTTCGTTTTCTTCTGTCTGAAAGGCTTCATTAAAATGGCAGCCACATGACTCCTTTCTTGCAAGGGCATCAATTACCATCAGTTCGCCAATATCCAGAAAATCTGCGACTCGCCCCGCTCTTTCCAGACTCTGGTTGAACTCCTGTCCGGAACCTCCTACCAGAACATTTTCCCAGAATTTCTCCCTGAGATCTGCTATAAGCTCTTTTGCCTTTAAAAGACCCTCATCTTTTCTCTCCATACCGCAGTATTCCCAGAGAATATGCCCTAATTCTCTGTGGAAATCGTCTGCCGTTCTCTTGCCTTCTATGGAAAGAAGCTTCTTAATACGTGCCTCAACTTTCAGGAAAGATGCATCGAATTCCTTATGATTTTCATCTATCTTCTCAAGAGAAGCCTGGGCAAGATAACCGCCTATTGTATAAGGTGTAATGAAATATCCGTCCGCAAGGCCCTGCATCAAGGCGCTTGCACCGAGACGGTTTGCTCCATGATCTGAAAAATTCGCCTCTCCCAGTACAAAAAGGCCGGGAATAGTACTCATCAGATTGTAATCCACCCAGAGCCCTCCCATGGTATAATGGACAGCAGGGTAGATCATCATGGGTGTTTCATACGGGTTTTCTGCCGTTATCTTTTCATACATCTGGAAAAGATTCCCATATTTCATGGCAATGACATCACGGCCATCCCTCTTGATGGCATCCTTAAAATCAAGGTATACTGCGAGTTTTGTATCCCCCACCCACTTGCCCATATCACATTGAACCTTGGCGCTTCTTGACGCTACATCCCTTGGCACCAGATTTCCAAAACCGGGATATTTCTCTTCAAGGTAATAGTCCCTTTCAGCTTCCGGAATCTGATTAGGAGGCCTCTTGTCTCCCGGATTTTTGGGGACCCAAACCCGGCCATCATTTCTAAGGCTTTCACTCATAAGTGTCAATTTTGACTGATACGTGCTATGAACCGGAATACAGGTTGGATGAATCTGCGTAAAACATGGATTCGCAAAAAAAGCGCCCTTCTTGTATGACGCAAATGCTGCGGAAACATTTGACCCCATGGCCATTGTTGAAAGATAAAAGGCATTCCCATAACCTCCGCTTGCCAGCACAACAGCATCAGCCGCATATTTTTCAAGCTCACCAGAGACGAGGTTTCTGACGATAATGCCCCTTGCTTTTCCGTCTATTACCACGAGATCAAGCATTTCTCTTCTTGTGAAAAGTCTGACATTACCGGCTGCTATTTGGCGCGAAAGCGACCCGTATGCGCCTAAGAGAAGCTGTTGCCCGGTCTGTCCCCTGGCGTAAAAAGTTCTTGATACCTGAGCGCCGCCAAAACTTCTGTTTGCAAGCTGGCCGCCATACTCCCTTGCAAAAGGCACCCCCTGGGCAACGCACTGATCAATAATATTGTTGCTTACCTGCGCCAAACGGTAGACGTTTGCCTCCCTTGACCTGAAATCACCTCCCTTTACGGTATCATAAAAAAGTCGCCATATACTGTCCCCGTCATTCTGATAATTCTTGGCAGCGTTTATTCCCCCCTGAGCAGCAATACTATGGGCGCGGCGCGGACTATCCTGGATGCAGAAGGTCTTTACATTATAGCCCAGCTCTGCAAGGGAGGCTGATGCCGATCCACCGGCAAGGCCTGTGCCTACAACAATAATCTTAAATTTCCTCTTGTTTGCAGGATTTACCAGTTTTAGCTCAAACCTGTGCCTGTCCCACTTTTCAGTGAGCGGACCATCCGGTATTTTTGAATCAAGCTGCATTTTCTTTCCTTTTCAAGAAAAAAACGAGATGTAAATCGGGAGAAAACCGAATCCAAACCCCACCGCCAGGCTGAAGATTATTCCAATCACACGTAAAAGAGGCATGTATTCTGAGTTATAAACCCCCAGGGTCTGGAATGCACTCCAGAATCCGTGACTCACATGGGTAGAGACGATGATCATGGATACAATATAGAAAGAAGTATAACCGGGATTTGAAAATGTTTCCAATACGATTTGATAGATAGTCTGATCTGTTTTGTCCGCAAAGTGAAAATCAATAAGATGAAAGATAATAAAAATGAGTATAAGGAAACCGGTATACGGCATTGTCACGGAACCGATTGTTCGTCCACCTGCATTCTTCTTTACCAAGTACCTTCCAGGCCTGGCACGGAAATTTTCATAAAAAAGATAAGCCCCGATGAAGACATGGGCAACTGCAAAAAAAAGAAGTCCTATCTCTGTAAGGATTATGATAGGGCCCAATGCATGGAGACGCTCGGCATAGGAGTTAAATGCATCTTTACCGGCATAAATTATCAGATTACCTGCAAGATGGCCTATCAGGAAGATGCAAAAGCCGAGTCCGGTAAGAGCCATAATCAGCTTTTTCCCGATTGAAGATCTCAGTGTACAAATAAACCAGTTCAAATCCCACTGCATAATTTTTAGGCATAGACAAGAGTCACGTACTATTTTATAAGATTAAACTCGCCATTATCGGCTTAAAGAGAAATACCCTCACAAAGCTTTTTAACGGCATCTGCAGATTTCTTTAAGGCGTCAAATTCCTCCTCGTTAAGCTTTATTTCAATAATTTGCTCAACCCCTTTCTTACCAAGCTTAACAGGAAGGCCAATGAATATGTCATCAAATCCATATTCACCGTTACACAATACAGTACAAGGCAGTATCTTTTTCTTATCCTTGACAATTGCATCAACCATTTCAACAATTGAAGCCGCCGGTGCATAAAAAGCGCTTCCTGTCTTCAATAGACTGACTATCTCCGCACCTCCGTCTCTCGTCCTCTTGACTATTGCATCTAATTTGTTTTTAGGAATCAATTCTGTAACAGGTATGCCTGCTACTGTTGTATATCTTGCCAAAGAAACCATAGTATCACCATGTCCCCCAAGGACCAACGTCTGTACATTTTCTACCGAAACATTTAATTCCATTGCTATAAAGGTTCTCAATCTTGAGGAATCCAATACGCCTGCCATCCCCATAACTCTTTCCCTGGGAAACTTGCTCACCTTATACGCAACATAGGTCATTGCATCAAGAGGATTTGAGACTACGATAATAATAGTATTCGGTGATTTCGGAATAACCTGCTCAACCACACTTTTAACAATTTCAGAATTCACCTTGAGAAGGTCATCTCTGCTCATTCCAGGTTTTCGCGGTAAACCGGATGTGATAATTACTATATCTGATTTTGCCGTATCCTCGTACACATTAGTACCGTGGATATTACAGTGAAAGTTATATACTGGTCCTGCCTGTATCAAATCAAGCGCCTTTCCTTGAGGCATATCCTTAACAACGTCAAGAAGCACAATATCTCCAAATTCCTTTTCTGCAAGTATCTGTGCAGTTGTTGCACCCACATTACCAGCGCCGATAACGGTTATTTTCATTTAAATAATCCTTTAAAATTTAAATTACTTCAACAAAAAACCCACCTTGGCCGGTGGGTTTTTTAGAAATCATTGATCCTATTTTTGAGCATATAGTTGTATCAATGCGTTAATCACTTAATAAACTAACATTTCTATTAAAATTGTGGTGGCTGTATGGGTCGCTATGACATGACTGACATCTCAACTTAATATTACCCTCTTCTTTCCATCTTCCGTACAGCCTGCCATGTATAGATTTCACACCCATATCGAGTTGTGCATGAACCGGCCCACCAATATGACAATTTTCACACACCTTCGCTTCAGATGCACTTGAACGTGAGAATAAATGCTTGGGATGACATCCTTCGCAACTACCTCCAGGCCCAACATCCCATGACTTGTTTAAACCAAGCACATGACACTCTTCACAATCCTTCCTCATTTTTGCATCTTTAGTGCTCACCGCAACGCCTCCGATCTCTGCGACTACTCGTCCCTTGTAATGTCTGCTCTGTGCAAAATCGTTATACATTGTCACGTGACATCCTCCACACTTGCTTGGTAAAACCCTGCCGCCTCTTTCAACAATCTGACCATGATCGTTTCCATGGCATTCCAGGCATGACACACCACTTTTTGAATGTGGACTATTCGTCCATTCTTTTACAACTTCCGGTGTTGCATATCTGTGACAAGCATAGCAATCATTCTCAGAAAATGTACCAAACGGTGGAATCTTCTTCTCTGCATACGCCTTATATACATCGGCGCTCCAACTTGGATGCACAACTCCTATATGGCAATCCGTACAGAAGAAATCTTCAAGATGGCCGCCTTCTCCTTTTCTCTTTGATTGTGCGACGCGCTCAAGGTGAGTTTTATCCTTTGTATACTCTTCATTATCGGTATGACATCTAAGACAGTTACCATTTACAATAGGCACACTATCTTCGGCTATTTCAATAAATAAACCTGAATTTGCACTGGTAAGATATGTTTTCCTCATGTGTTCAAATGAGTCGTGTGCGCCATCACTTAACTTTGCATGCAAGAAACCCTTCAGGCCGGGACCGATATGACAGGTATGACAACTATGTACATGCTCGTTATGATGCTTTGAACTCGTAAAGGAATCGTAGTGCACATCCATCTCATGACAACTGCCACAGAATTCACTTGATTCAGCATAATGCCAGAACTTCTTACCCCCAACCAAAACAACCGCCACTAAGATAATAAAAACAATCCCCGCTAATTTCTTGTGTTTGCCTATCTGCCCCAGTATAAGCTTTATGAAATTGACAACTTTATCCTTTAAACACCCACATTCCATAGAGTCCTCCTTAATTGTTATCTTACGATGACTTAAACACCTGGATATCTTAATTTATTAACTGAAGAATTTGAGGATAGTACCAAAAAACAACTATAATATCAAGACCTTTTTAACATTAAGAAACTCCAATTCTATTTGATATTGTTTTAAATGAAGATTGATTGTATAATGATTAAATAATGCATATATTTATCATAATCTAATGCTTAGAATTACAAGATTTATGTCAATTTATTGAGTTAAGGAGGAAGAAATTGAAGAGGACTCTTTTTTTGCTAATTGTTCTAATTTTTTATGTATCAAGCTCATACGCACAAACACCTGAAAAATCAGGAGAGAAGAAAAGTTGCCCTAATTGCAACAAAATATATATAACAGAACACATATATTGCCCTCAAGATGGGGGAAAACTGATATCACAGTCCGATGAGACAGATACAATCAAAACAACGCAGGAGACAAAAACGGAAAAAAGCCAGGAAACTTCGGAATCATTAGACGAAGAAGTATTTCAAAAGGTAGAGAAATATATACAAAGCGCAAATTCTTTGCGCGAAATCCAAAACGACTATAACGGTGCATTGGATTTCTATAAAAAGGCTTTAGAACTTGACCCTGAAAGGTCTTCTCTTCACTGGTATATAGCAGGTGTTTACTGGAAGCTGAATAACCACAGAAAGGCACTGGAACACCTTGAAATATGCAGGACTCTATTGCCGCAGATACCTGAAGAATTAAATGAAGTTGATGATTTCATTGGTAAGTTAGTAGAATACCTGGACGTATCTGAGAAAAGAATACTTGCCAAAAAACGAATGAATGATAGAAGGGCAATAATGGAAGAAGCTCTAAAGAGTTTTAAAGATAAATGGGAAGAAACGGTACTCGTACCTGCAGGCGAATTTACAATGGGAAGCAGCGAAGAGGATTTTATTCCGGAAGAGATGCCACAGCACGCAGTAATCCTTGATGCATACTATATCGACAAATATGAGATTACAAATGCCCAATACTGGGAATTCCTGGAATACATAGAGAGAACCGGTGACCACAGTAAATGTTCCCCGTCAGAACCTCTTAACAAAAACCACATACCCGGCAACTCCCATAGAGGCTACGAATATAAATATTACAATTACCCTGATTATCCTGTTACCAGAATTGATTGGTATGATGCTTATGCATATGCCGCATGGGCGGGAAAACGCCTGCCGACTGAAGCGGAATGGGAGAAGGCTGCAAGGAGTACTGACGGAAGGAGATTCCCGTGGGGTAATATCTGGGAAATTAAATTCTGTAATGTCGGCACTTCTGCAAACCTGCCTATAGCCGTCGGGAGTTACGAGCAGGGAAAAAGTGTTTATGGATGTTATGATATGTCAGGAAGTGTCTCTGAGTGGTGCAGCGACTGGTATCATCCTGAATATTATCATAATACTCCCAAGAAAAATCCTAAAGGACCTCTTGAAGGCACTGGTAAAAGAATTATCAGGGGAGGGTCTATGTTTGCCCAGAATGTCTACAAGTTGCGTTGCGCGGTAAGGATGTTCGGAGAGCCGAGTGATAGAAACAAGAGCGTAGGCTTCAGGTGCGCAAAGGACACAAATTAAACGGCCTGACAAACCGGAAACATTCACAATTTGTTGTAGTTAATAAAGCATGGATTCACTTCTCCCCGATGAGCGGGGCGAAGCAAGATTGAACCAACAATAGCTCTTCATGGTGGCACGGACAAACTCGTTTGTCCGTGTAATTTGCATCAGCATGCTGAGAGCACGGACAAACAAAGTTTGTCCATGCCACCCGTATACTGTTTATCAACCCTGCTTTCGCAGGGATTCCAGGCTTTAGCACTGGAATCCTTCCCGTCCGAACGGCTTGGCCGGGCGGGCCGAAAGGAAGGTTACTTAATTTCACTTGATATTGAACAATTATAAAAAAAACCCGAAAGCATGCAGGAAAAAACCTGTACTCTTCCGGGCCTTGATTATATAGATCAGTTTTATAATTGTGGATTCGCTTCCCGCCTAACAAACCGGCGGACAGGCGCTTAATCCACCCTACCGTAGCAAATGTATGGTGCGATGTAGAGTGAATTAAAGTCCTCGGCGTTTTTTGCCCGGGGAAGGCCGGAGGCCGAATCCACATATACACTGATAGAAAATTTAATGGATGGATATTATGTGAGTGAGCGCAACAGCGATGCCATATTGCTTCCTTTCCACAAATGACATACTCTTATTTTTCATAGCAATCTTTCCTGTTTTGTTGTTTCGTTTGTAGGGGCGTATAATTATACGCCCCTACATGTCCACAAAAAGTGGCGGAATTGTAGCAAATTTTGATTATAAATTCAAGCGAAAAACTATATTTGTTCAGCGTTGTCCGGTTAGGTTTTTGCGTGTAACACGTAGGGCAATCCTTCAGGTTCGCTTTCGTACATTAAGCGCAAGGCTAGAGCCTCGCCCTACGTCTCTTTCGACAGTTTTGGTACAAAAAAGCCGTATGTGCAAAATCCTAACCGGACACTACTGAAAGAAACTAATCTATTTCCCATATCAAAATTATTCCATTATTTGCACCGGACGCAAGAAGCTTCCCGTCTGGACTAAATGCCAGAGACCTAAGCGCATCCCAGTGACCCGGTAGTGATTTCAGAAGCTTACCAGTCTCTACATCCCAGAACATAACTAGTTCGTCGCCCCACGAACATGTTGCTATGAGTCTGCTGTCCGGATGAAACACTGCTGAGGTAACACCCCAATTATGACCGTTTAAATCCCACAGTTTTTTTCCTGATACAAGATTCCAGACGAGAACTGTATCACGGCCGGCAGAAACGATGAATTTAGAATTGGGACTTACATCCAGGGCATTGACACGCATTCCATGTCCTATCAACTCTTTTAGCATTACTCCAGTCGCCACATCCCAGATCATTACACTTCTATCGTATGCAGAAGATACTAAAAGTGTGCTACCATTAGCAAAGTCTAATCCGCTAATCTCCTCTTTTTGCCCGGTTAAGGTTCTTATCTCTTCCCACGAATCAACATCCCAGATCTTGACTGTCCTGTCCCACGCGGCAGAAGCAAGATATTTACCATCAGGACTAAATGTCATTACGTTAATGTCTCTACCGTGTCCTGCGATCAATCCTAATTCCTTACCTGTTTTCACATCAAAAAATTTAATATTATGGTGAAATGGACTTGCCGGGGCAAGGATTGTATAGTTTTGTGTAAAAGCTACTGATTTTATACGACGGCTACGGCAATGCCGCATAAAACACTGGGTTTAAGAGGAACATAAATTCCAGTACGTTACTTTGTCACAGATTCTTTGGCTTTTTCATCCAGGACTTCGGCCTTTTTAAGAACGTTTATCTTTTCAAGGGCTTTAGCTTCTTCTATTTCCTTTTGTATTCCCTTAAAGGCTTCTTCCCTTTCCAGGGCTCCGGTAAGCTTCGCTTCAAATTCTAAAAGGCTTGGCGAGCCTCCGGCTGTCTTCCTGACCATTCTATATTTCTCAAATTCATCACGCGCCTCTGCCGGCTTACCCAGCTTCTCCAGCGCTGCTGCCTTATTATAATAAGCATCCGCAAACCCACGATCTATCTGTATTGTTTTCTCATATTCATCTATTGCCTCAGCATATAAGTCCTGCATATGATAAAGAGTTCCTAGATTAAAGTGAGCATTAGCATAACCAGGGTTGACCTCTATGACTTTTTTATTCTCCTCAATAGCTTCTTTATACATTTCTTTACTGGCATAGACCACACCCAGGAAATAATGCGCATCTGCCATTTCAGGGTCTAATTCTAATGCTTTTCTTAATTCATTAATCGCTTCTTCGCTGTTACCCTTAAGATAATGTACCAGCCCTAAATTACTATGCGTATCTTTGTTACCCGGATTTAATTCGTCTGCTCTTTTTAGTTCCTTAAACGCCTTATCATGTTCCTCAGTGGCAATATACGCAATACCCAGATTGAAATGAGCCTTTTCATAACCGGGTTTAAGCTCAATAGATTTTTCGTAAGAGGAAATAGCTTTTTCAAGTAAGTTGTAATCCTGATATGCAACGCCCAGATTAAAATAGGCGCTTGCATTATAAGGATCATATTCAAGAACTTTATTATACTGCTCAAAAGCCATATCCATATTCTTCATTTGTTGATAATAGATGCCCAGATTAATACGGGCTTTTGAATCTTTCGGGTCCCTTTCAATTGCTCTGGTATAAATCATATGCTTGTCATCCGGCACCCCAATTTTATGATACGTCTCTGACAACTTCATATTCGCTTCATTATAATCCGGACGCAGTTCGATTGCCTTTCTAAACTCCTTTGCAGCCTCCTCCAACATTCCCTTTTTAAAATAAATATCTCCCAATTTGTAATAAACCGCAGCAATGTTTTCATCCAACTCAATAGCACGCTTAAACTCTTCAATAGCCTTGTCCGGCTTATCGTCAAGGATAAGCTTGTCTGCAAGCTCTATATGGTTTTGCGCATTATCACAGCCAATGACAATTCCAATCAACAAAACCACAAATAAATAACAATATCTCTTTTGAAATATAGAAAACATTGCCCTAGTCACCACTTTCCAATAACCAGTCTTTAAAACTAGGAATAAGGTACCTCTGAATCTGCTCCTTATCTTCAATTCCTCGTAACGCAAGCGCCGCACCCTCTTTGCCTGTTTTTGCCTTCAATATCTTGCTGTAAGCTATATAATCACCATACGCCTGAGGTCTGTTGCCCAATGATGCATAAATCTGGCCTCTGTTATAATAGGCATCCTGGTAGTTCCTGTCTATCTCCAGTGTCAAATCATACTCCGCTATTGCCCTCTTTAACTCTCCCTTTTTATGATATACAACAGCTATGTTAAATTGAGAATTGATATGTTTTGGGTTAATCTCCAGCGCCTTCCTGTTCATCTTTAGAGCCTCATCATAATTCTCCTGAAAGGCATACACTATACCCTTTTGATAATATGCCTCTACATTATCAGGATCAATCTCCAGTGCCTTGCCATAGTTTTTCATAGCATCATCAAAATTCTTTTCTTTAAGTTGTATCATCCCATAATCAACGTATACCGGAGCGTAATTTGGATTTATTTCCAAGGTCTTCTTGTATTCAGCCATTGCATCTTCCAGCCTGTTTGACTTGAGATAGGACACAGCCAGGTTATAATGTGCATTGTCATAGCCTGGTTGTAATTCTATAGTTTTCATATATAGAGGAATGGCTTTATCCTCAAACAGATTCATATCCTGATAAGCAACTGCTAAGTTATAATAGATATACGGGTTATCAGGATCCAACTTCAGCGCTTCTTCGTATTCAGTGATTGCATTTCTTGTCTGTTCCCACTTATGATAAAATACGCCAAGGTCTATTCGAGCCATAGGATCTTCCGGATTTTGCTCAACAGGTTTATACTTTCTTCCAAATGCATCATCAGGAGAACCCATTTCTATAAAGGTTTCTGAAAGCCTTTTATAAGCATCAACATATTTAGGGTTTATGTCAATTGCCTTCCTGTAATTTTCAACCGCCTTCTAAAGCTCCTGTTTTTTTACATAAGTATTGCCTAAACCGAAGTGTGCCTCTGCCGAATTTGTATCCCTTTTAATAGCTTTCTTAAACTCTATTACTGCATCCTCAACCTTACCCTGTTCTAATAATGTCTGACCTACTTCTACGTGGTTTGTCTGCTTTCCACAACCAACTAAAGCCATTAGAATGGCCAAAGGAATTAATATGCCCTGTTTCTTGATTTTGCTTATGATTATTGTCAACATGCACTCCCTACCTGAAAAATTAAAAAAGAAATATTATTACAATATTATACACAAAAAGTGCTCAAATAGTTTAACTAAATTTTATGTTACAATAAGAAAACCCACCAGGATGGTGGGTTTTCTTATTGTAACACCACTAAAAAATAAGGGAGCCAAGCATAAACCCGGCTCCCTTCACTGTACTTCAAACTTCTATATACATCAAATTAATGATGAACGCCATGCTTACCAGCGCTCATTCCTAACTCACCAAGCTTCCTGTTGATGTACTCAACCTCTGCCGCCGGCGCATGATGCGTGTCTAACCAGCCTGGCTCAGGACATAGATCGAATATATTCTTGCCAGGGAACTCCTTAACAATCTTCGCACCTGACAACTCATTCATATAATCACCCTTCCTCCAGAACTCAGACGGCACCCAGTTGATTCCTGCCTTCTTCTCAAGAGCAGTAAACCTTCTTGCCTGCTCCGAAGCTACCTTGGCCTTCACCAACCATCTATCCATACCAAAGGAACCGTCACAATACGTTGCATCGTTCCATGAACCGTGCGCCATTCCCTTGAATATGTACGTCATCCAGTATCCAACGCTCTCAAAACATATTCTTTCTATGTCTGAACAGTTCGACATCCTGAACTCACCGGACTGACCCTGCGCACCGCCATACCCTGGACCATCATGATAAGCACCAATCTTCAAACTCCAGACGTGCTCACCAGCCCAGTCAGGATGGAGATCCTTAGGCATTGGCTCGCCCATTCCATCTAACTGCAGATTCTCTGCTATCTTAAACGTCTCAGTATACTTCAGACCTGCATCCTTACAAGCTTCGTCCATCGCCTGCAGATTCTCTCTTGCAAACCTTGGTGAATGGCAATCGTCACATACCGATACCCAGGTGTCTCTCTTTTCCTTCCACAGAGGAGCGCCTCTGTCAGCATTGGACATACCCATACTTGTATATACTGTTGAAAGCCTCTGTACGTTGTGATGACCGCCTCTCAAATGACAGTACTGACAGGTCGGGCCAACATAATCAGCATCTTCCAGCTTCTTGCTCATATCAAACTGATTAGGATCCCATTTGTTGGTCTGCCATACAACACCGTGTATTGAAATGTCATACGCTTCCCAGTCCCTGTGGTCTTTTCCCCAGTGACATGCCTTACACTGCTCTGACTTCCTGGCCACTACAGGACTGAACTGATGCCTCTGGTGACATGTGCTGCAACGCTCTTCCGAGCTTGTATGACAGAATGTACATCCGGCCGTATCTCCAGGAGGCCTTTCAATCGACCATGCACACTCGACCTGAGCAAAACTTGAACATGATGCGTGTGATCCGATACCACCCTGTGAGTTCTGAATGTACTGCTCTTCATGACAGTCACTGACACCGCAAGCCTTTGAACTCGGCATCAACAACTTCTGGTGGTTGTTGCCATGACAAGTATCACAACCTGTCGGGCTGGGCTCTGCCTTGGCATGAGCGCTCTTTTCGTAATCTCTTACGATACCAGGTGTGACTACTGAATGACAACCCAGACACTCTTTCAGTCTGAACTGACCCTTGATCGGGTTTGAAGGCCTTACTTCATCCCTGTTATACATGTAATCAGGAATGTAGTAACGATACGCAGGAAGTGTTCTCCAAAACTTGGAGTACTTTCCAGGATATGGAGGAGCTCCCTTTGGATATCCCATGTACTTAGCATACAAACCTGAAAAGAAAACCTTACCGGAATTGTCAGGATCTCCAGGCATACCGTAAACCTCGTGCGGCACCCAGTGTGTGATGATTTCTACCGCTTCAGCGTCTTTACCGGAAAAATTCTCGTAAAAACAGAATGCGGCTACAAACACAACCAATCCAATCAATAACTTATTAAATCTTCTTAGCATTTATTTTTACCTTCTCCCTTCCTTTTCTAACTAACTAAAATATAAAATAACTAACGTGAACTGTAATACAAACGTTTGTGAAGTTCTTTGATCAAATGAATCTTTGTGAAAAAAACAAGCACCCCCTTTCACTCAATATCACTCTAAAAGCCTCTCTTTTGAAGTGTGGATTATATAATTTTCTAAAAATATGTCAACAAAAACTTGCCAAAAATTCAAGCTTAAATGAAAACTTTTTCCTAAAGTAACGAATCAATATGAAATCACTACTTTTAGCTTTCTTAAGATCCCTTAAGAACCTCCATCCTTGCAAAAAACAACAAACTGCAATATGCATTTTGGAACATTCGATTTCAGCAAGCTAGATGCCGAAAACTAGTTTCTATTTATATATTACTTAAGCTACAATATTTACATGGCTTACAAATGTCATGTTGATCGAATTGTTCCTTTTACCAATATATTCGAAATGTTAGTTTTCCTTCATTAGTAAAGAATATTTTGGTGCTGAATCATATAACTGTAACTGCCAAAATACCTTATGTAACTGTCAAATTTAAACCACTGCTGTCGCTTAAGTGCCATTTAAATTTTAAAGAGATTCCTTTCGTAGATTCTGGAGAAAGTAGACCAGATTATCAATCTCTTCACTTGAAAGCTTATCTTTGAATGCAGGCATTACACTAAATCGACCAAAGAATTCCTCTTGGCCTGGGTCTTCAATGATACCCCTGAGCCATTTATCAGAAGCAAAGCCGTCCAGCGTTGGAGCTATGCTCCCTCCTTTTCCATCATAGGTATGACAACTATAGCACTCATTCTCTTCTAAAATCGTTTTCCCGGTTTCTTTCAGCACAGGATCTATCTCTTTGTCCTGATCAGCCTGTGCAAGCAAGAACTCTACCAGATTGGATAAATCCTCTTTTTTCAGACTAAACTCAGGCATTTTGTCGATCTTTGTATTACCATAATATTTAGGAGCATTGGGATCCTGTATGAATCCAGTAAGCCATGGCTTAGAATTATACGCTGTTAAATCAGGAGCGGAATTGCCTCCTGCACCTTTGAAACTATGGCAGACAATACAGTGCTGGCGAAACAATTGTTCTCCCGAATATAGCTGATCATTCTGAAACACCGATATTCCTCTTTGTGGCGGTATGCACGCAATGCCTATAAAAAAAGTCAAGACAACGGAACATATCTTTAGAACGTTGCGACGTCCGTTTTCACCTGAGTGGTACACGCTTTCCTCTATGCTAGATTGTTTCTTCGTATTCATACTCCTAACCTGTCAAACTGAAAAGTAAACTATGGCAATAATTCAAAAATAGTTAATTTCTATTTTTCGTACTATTTACCAATTTACCCACAAACTTACCCACCTTATCAACCAATACATCATCACCCTGACTACTGTATTTCTCTATCTCTCTCATGATAGCACTTCCTACGATTACGCCATCCGCAACTTTCCCTGCCATTCTAGCCTGTTCAGGAGTTGAAATCCCAAACCCCAGAGCAACCGGCAGGTTTGTTGATTTTTTTATATTTTGAATATTTTCAGTTATGTCAGCAGACAATTCGCTTCTTACCCCTGTAATACCTACAACAGAAATATAATACAGAAAGCCTTGAGACTTTTTTACAATTAATTCCATTCGATGGCTTGTAGTAGTTGGCGCAATAAAGCATATTATCTTAAACCCCTCCTTCTTACCGGCTTCCATTATTTCTTCAGCCTCTTCAACAGGAAGGTCAGGGATTGTGGCGCCATCAAATCCTGCTTTAACTGCGCTTTTAACAAAATTCTCGCAACCATTCTTAAAAAGAATACTCTGTGAAATCATGGAAACAATAGGAATTTCTGATTTCTTACGGACATCTTTTACAAGCTCCAGGATGTTTGAAAGTTTTACCCCTCCAGAAAGTGCCCTGTAATAAGATGATTGAATCACAGGGCCGTCTGCTATTGGATCAGAATAGGGTACTCCTAACTCTATCATATCTGACCCTTTTCTGTCAAACTCCACAATTAACTTCCTTGTTGCATCCAGACTAGGATCTCCCGCTGTTATAAATGGAATAAATGCAGGTTCGTTTCTCTCTCGTAATTCATTAAACTTGGCATCAATCCTATTCAACTTAGACAGGCTCCTTTTGTCACTGATTACAACTCTATTCCCATTTTTTTGGCAACCTCAAAAGAATCTTTGTCTCCACTGCCGGAAATATTTATCACAATAATCTTATCCTTATCAATCGTTGGTGCAAACTTAACAGTGTATGCTATTGCATGAGAAGCTTCAAGAGCGGGAATTATTCCTTCCAGACGTGTACATAGATTGAAAGCATCTACCGCTTCATCATCAGTAACAGAAACATATTCAGCCCTTCCTGTATCCTTTAAATAGCTATGTTCAGGCCCAACTCCAGGATAATCCAGACCTGCTGAGATTGAATGAACCTGAGATGTCTGGCCGTCGTCATCCTGCAACACATAACTCAAGCTGCCGTGAAGCACCCCTTTCTCACCTCTGGAAAGTGAAGCGGCATGCTGCCCCACATCAAAGCCCAGGCCACCTGCCTCCACACCAATTAATTTCACATCTTTATCCTCAATGAAAGGATAAAAAATACCTATTGCATTACTACCACCCCCAACACATGCTATGATATAATCCGGCAATTGGCCTTCTGCCTTCTGTATCTGCTCTTTTACTTCCTGTCCAATTACTATCTGGAAATCCCTGACCATCATTGGATACGGATGTGGGCCTACCACAGAACCTATTATATAATGCGTATACATTACTGAAGACATCCAGTCTCTAAGCGCCTCATTAGTTGCATCTTTTAGTGTTTTCGAGCCGGTTTTTACGGGAACCACATTTGCCCCCAGTAATTTCATTTTAAACACGTTTAAGGATTGCCGCCGTATATCCTCTTCTCCCATATAAACATCACAACTCATCCCAAACATTGCGGCTGCAGTAGCGGTGGCGACGCCATGTTGCCCTGCGCCAGTTTCAGCAATAATTCTTTCCTTACCCATTCTAATGGCAAGCAAGACCTGCCCCATGGTGTTATTAATTTTGTGAGCGCCTGTGTGATTTAAATCTTCTCTCTTAAGATAAATTTTTGCGCCGCTTAATTTTTCTGTTAACCTTTTCGCATAATATAGAGGAGATGGTCTTCCTACGTATTGCTCCAAATAATACTTTAATTCCTCATTAAACTTCGGATCCTCTTTAGCCTTAAGATATTCCTTTTCAAGTTGCTCCAGGGCCGGCATTAAGGTTTCCGGTACGAATTTGCCACCATATTTCCCAAAGTGTCCACTCTTATCAGGAAGAAACTGTTTACACGTTTTTTCCTTTAATCGTGTATCCTTAACTATCGTTGTCAACATATTCATTACCCCCTCTAACATAAAAAAGGGCAGCACAGTTTAGAAGCCTCTGTGCTGCCCTCCTTAATATTACACTAAGTTACTCACAACAAATTAATGATGCTCAGCTCCGGCACTAGGTTCATTTGGATCATAATCACCCTCTTTTCTCTTGTAACCGGTAAGCAGGTCTGTATATTCTCCATGTTTCCAGAAATCATAGGCCTTATGTTTTATACCGACCTCTTTCTCAAGTGTAGCAATTCTTCTCAATTTAGAAGCCTCAGACTTAATCTCAACAAGCTGCCTATCCATAGGGAATGCACCTGAATTGTAAGTAACATCGTCAATTGAGAAATGTGCTGCTGCTTTGTATACTGAAGTTACCTGGTACACAATCATCTCTACAGCCATTCTCTCTATATCTGATACGTTATAGAATCTTGGCGCGCCACCAGGTAACAGATTCATCGTGTGACCACCTGTCCAGTCAGGCGCCAGGTCAGCAGGCATTGGATCCAATAAACCTTCCAGATACAATCCAACAAGTATGTTCACTGCTTCGCGCCACTTAGTGAAGCTGATATTTATCTGCTCGTCCATAGCATACAAATGCTCCGCTGACCAACGCGGAGAATGACATCCCTGACATTTTTTTATCCATGCATCCCTCTTGGCTTTATGCTTTGGCGCACCTCTATAAAGCTGAAACATACCCATGTGTGCATACTCAGTTGAAGCATTCTGTACATTATGATTTCCATCTTCTCCCATATGGCAGTATGCACAAGTTGGCACTCGGTAATTCTGTGGTGTCAATTTCTTATCCCAATCCCAAGTATTACCTTCCATCATGAGTATTTTTCCGTGGTATGAGTTGTAATAGAACTCATATTCCGCATGGTCAACACCCATATGGCAAACACCACAGGTATCAGGTTTCCTGGCCTCTGAAGGTTTAAACTGATGCCTGGTATGACAACCATCACACCTGTTTCCAGCGATACCATGACATTGAGCACATCCGGCTACCTCTTCTCCAGGTTTCCCAATCTGCCATGCAAATTCAGTAACCGAAACATCCCATATAGTAGTAGGTTTATGTGATCCCTGTCCACCAGCTAGATGCTCGCCATGTTCCTTTGTATGACACTTGCCGCAAGTGTTGTGGCTCGGCATTCTTAATTCTTTGTGATTATTACCATGACATGAGTCACAACCAACCACTTGTTCCTTTTCCATCGCAACTGTCTTACCACCCTTTGAGTGCTTACTCGCTTTCCAATCAACTACGATTCGAGGCGTCTGCACGGTATGACATAAAACACACTCCTCAGTCTTGAATACGCCCTCAACCGCTTGCGTTGATACATAGTAATCATCAGGGTTATAGTACATTGCGGTTACCGGTAAGTAATAAAATATGTTTTTAAACTTACCCTCACCTGGCAATGTTCTATCCGGCCCTGAGTATTTCGCAGTCAAACCAAACACATAATTCACCCCTGAATCATCAGGCCCTACAGCTTGACCATAAATCGATGATGCCACATCCTGAAACGTAGGAGCAGCCTCATCTGCATTTACACTTTTGCTGAAATTCATCGGCAAAATTGCGCAACCGGCAATAACTGCCATCATTAACAAATATCCTCTTACTGAATGCATCATTCTTTTCTCTTCTCCTTTCTTCTTTACCTATAAAGATACTAATCTAAACTTGAAGCAACATTTAAATGTCTCAATAATTCCAACTCACAAGCCAGTTATGTCTTACTCGTAAGGGCTATAAATAGCAATACCTTAGAGCAAAAAAACAAATATCACCTCCATTCACTACAGGTTGGTGAATTATACTTATAACCGCTTACTTGTCAAGTGGATTTTGTATGTAATAAATAAAATATAAAAGCTGGCATAGCTTTCAAACCCCTGCTATGCCAGCTTTTTGTTAATGAAATGCTCAACTGAGCATCAAGAATTTAAGAAATACTAACAATCCTTAATGGGCTCTATAACCTGGATAAGGGTCTGGACCCTGTATGTTGTCCCACTGCGCACCCAAATCTACCCATTCAACAAATAAGAATCTTTCTTCCGGTGTCAATATCTTGTTGTGCATAACCCTTCCTTCAACAGGTATAGGATTCGCCCTTGATGCAAACTGTGACAGTTCTTCTTCAAACAGACGCCAAATAAGAAGACTGTTTATAGCAGCACTCGGGTTCACATACTTTCCACCAATATTTGTATCTCTTCCTCTCTGAGCCGCCAGTAAGCTGTTATATGACTGACTGTATGCAGCAACGCCACTAACAGATACCAGCTTTGTGCTGCCACTCAGATTAGGAGCCTGCGTTGAGCCATGGCAGGAAGCACACTTTGCATCTATGACAGGCTGAATGTCTCTTCTGAAGTCAACAGTTCTCAACTTGTCAATGTTTAAACCTTCAACTTTTGCTGAAGTAGTACCGGAAGCGCCACCATAATAAACGTCAGCAGGTACAACTACGTCATCACCATGTTTCACACCAGCATACTTTCCATTCTTGTCAACTCTTAAGTTAGCCCACATAAACGGTGAATCATAATGGCTCAAATCACTAAACCACCAGTTGTAAAGCGCTTTTGTGTGAATATTCAGATAACCCTTCTTATCATAAGAACCCCAGTGACATCCTGTACAAATCCTGCCACCATAAGGCCTCACATATGCCCATGAAAGCTGTGTCTGTACTGACATGCCTCTGTCATCCAGTATCTGTGTGCAATAAGGCTCATCACCAGGATGTGAGCTTACAACTGAGCCATCATCCTCTACATACTGATAACCAAACATACGTCTCTGAGAGAATGAAGTACCGGAGTTAGAGCTAGATTTTGCACCACCAAGAAGATGGCTTCCAGCACCCTGTAGATACCTGTTGGCATCCGGCTCATTAGCCTCTATGGCGTTAAGCACCCTGATAGCTTTGATATCACCATGACCAACTTCCTTCGCTCTCTGCTGAGGATATGGACCAATTGGAAGATTTGTCAATGTTGTATCAAAACAGATTGTTGTACTCCATGAGTGAGGATATCCTTCCACTCTAACCTGGTCAAAAGGCTGATAGGTCACAGTAGTAACGCCAAACTCATTACCTGCTGTAAACGAATTTATCCATCTTGGTTTGTAACGTGGATAAACAGGCTGAGGCTGATGATCGTTCCACTCCGGATCATCATAAACTAACTCAGAAACTGTACCCTTGTCTGCGCTGAACCAGTATATACCAAAGTCACGTCTTTCAGCAGAAGAAACCATTAAACGGCCATCCGGTAATGGATGCGGACTTCTGTAGAGTCTGCCATCATTGCTCAGTCTGGATTGTGTCTTCGAATGAGGAGTTGTCCAACTTACCCTGGCAAGATTACCTATACCAGAATTATTGTCCAAAGCCTCAATGTAATACAGGTAACCGTCTGAGCTTTCTTTCGCCTGAATCTTAGGTGTGTCAGGCTGCTCATCTACTTCATTACCGTAGATGTGCCTTGGGTAAGAGCCATCCCAGTTATCAACTATGAGGCATGTGCTACCATTAGAATTGTTATGCGTACCATTTGCCTGTGTACTGCTGAACATGATGTTTCCATCACGAGTTATTGTTGGATCAAAATCAGAACTTACGTTGTAAGTGATCTTGTCTATAACTGTATCCACATTAGTCATATTGATACCTACCAACAAGTGGCCACAAATGCGATCCATTGACTTTCCGCCCTGAGGGTCAAGCCTAAAGATGTTGAAGCCAAAAGGTCTGCCAAATTCATCAATAGATCCTTCAGGTGAGTAAGCAACAATCAGGAAACCCATCTTGTCAACATCTCCACGATGCTTCCAGTCACCTTCGAAGTATCTGTCTCTTGATATCACTCTACCTTTACCTTCCTCAATGGCACCGGCTGCATAGTAGAGAGGGCTTCTGAATGCACCAGGCGCATCAGTCATCTGTCTTACGCCTGAACCATCAATATTCATCTCCCATATCTGACTGCCGCCGCCTTTTTTGTGAACACCTGCAAATGCAATCTTTGTACAATCCCAGTTAAGGCAAGGATCATAAGCGCTCTGGAAATCTTTTGTAAGCACTTTCAGGCTCCTTGTCTTCATGTCGTAAGACACAATCCTGCTGTCATTAGATACGTAATTCGGGTATTGATGATACGGGTCGCCTGCTGTTGTAGGTTTTGACTGGGTAAATACTACAGATTCAACCTTCCCCTGAATCTCTTTTGCCATACCCCAGTAATCAGCCCATATAGCCTTACCAGGCTTAGGACCACCAGTCATAACCTGCGCCTGGCAGTCAGCGCTGCTAAAAAGCCCCCATATTGCAACAACACCAACCAATGCCATTGACTTTAAAAATCCCTTCTTCATAAGTTGGTTTACTCCTTTCCTTTTTTAATGTAAATTAAACACAAATTAAGACACTGAAAGTTTTCATAGAAAATAGCCTCCGGCAATTAACCGGAGACTATTTCCTTACAAAGAACCTTTTACAAAGCCTTCATAAACTCAACTAGATCTTGCAACTCTTGTTTGCTCAGATGTGATGTAATTCCATGCATATCCTTTGTTGTAGCTGTATTATCTATTGTAGCCATCAACGTCTCAGCGCTGCCGTCATGGAAATATGTACCTGAAGCGTAAATATCTCTCAATGTAGGCGTATCAAACTCTTTTACAAGATCAAGACCAATGATAGGCACATTGTACTCTTCACCGTATGGATCAACACCACGCTCGAGAGCCGCAGTGTTAAATACTGCTCCAGGAGTTGTCCTGAATCCATCCTTACCAACTCTTCCGGTTCCAACATCATGGGTCTGTGCATCGCTGAACAGTGCACTCGGGTTCTTTGGATCGCCAGGATGACACTCAATACATCCAACCTTTGGATCGCTGAATACTTTCCAACCCCTCTTCTGTGCTTCTGTCAATGAACCGTCTTCATTCCTGAAAGGACTTCCTGTGAACTCTAATGATCTGATGTAGGCAATCAAAGCCTCTAATCTCTCAGGTGAGAAATTCTCACTTCTGAACACAAATCCAGGGTCACGTCCGCATACCCTGTCAATCGAAGATGTAGCACCTACGATTTCATCAGGATGACCGGTAAAACCTTCATGCCTGAACGGTGGGAGATACCTGCCGCCGCGTATATACTTTGTGTTTTTCCAACTGCCCCATCCTTCGTCTCCGAGATCCCAGATCAAACCAGTTGTCTGACCTCTTTCATAATGGCAGCTTGCACATGAATACTCACCCTGCAGTGTCCATGATGCTTCATTAAACTGAAATTGTCCATATCTGACCAATTCACTTTGGTATGGAGCGTGTTTCACCCTGTAATGCACTTCGGGAACCGTCAATGGCTCTCCTCTTCCAAGCGGTTCCCATTCCGGACCTGTCTGTATTGTCGCTATTACCTGGGCATTTCCTGCACCTACTGTCATAGGAGCAGAAAAACCAACCAGTGTAAAGGCAGCGACTAATCCTAATGTCAACACCTTCTTCATCACCGACCTCCTTTTAAAAAATTTTTAGAAAACAAATCCTGTTTCGATAACTCGAAAGCTACACATACTATCAATTAACCGGCGTTTGAATGACTGATATGTTATTTGTAAAATAGTTTGCAGCATAGCAGATCTTGCCATCAGGTGACAATGCTACAGAACTTGGGCCTAGCCCTACGTTAACCCTGGTAACCAGATAGTCAACCATCAGCGTCAGGTCGTTCTTCATATCGTCCAACTCTTCCTGTGTGCTGCTTGCAACGATATCAATCAATTTCCCAAGATCAAGAATTGTTACCCTGTGCATGCTCCTTATGCCGATATATACATACTTTCCACCTGGATCCACGGCCAAACCATAAGGATTTCCATCATAGTTGTTATGCTCATCCAAAGGCATACATGCAACCTTTCCACCAGCCTTAGTTTCTACAACTGCAAGGTTGTTTGAGAATATCTGAGCATTCTCTGCCTCACAAACAGGCAGCCAGTTCTTTGGCTGTTCCATTGTAACAAGCACATATGCTCCATCAGGCGTATACGCTACGCCTCTCAGGTTAGCGCTCTGATAAATGTTCCTATGCTCAACAACCCTTCCCGTTGCAAGATCTACAAAATCAACACCCCTGTTGATCTTGCCTGTTGTATCCAGGATTACAGCCGCAGTTTTCCCGTCAGGAGAAATAGCTATATCCCTTGGACCATAATCAGTTGTCTTGATCTCGCCGACTTTGCTATTCTTTGCAGTGTCAATGATATCAACCGTATTCCACATACTGCCCGAACAACATACATAAGCCTTTGACCCGTCTTTTGACAGTTTAATGCTACAAGGCCAGTCACCAACTTTAATTGTTGTAACAACTGCCTTTTTACCTACATCAACAACTGACACACTGTCACTTTCAGCATTACATACATATAAGGTACGTCCATCATGCGTAAATACTGAAGATTCCGGCTGCACCTGTACAGGCACTTCTCCAGTAACCGCCCTCGATTTTGTGTCAACAAAAGTCACGCTATGGCCTGACTGGTTGGCTATAGCCAATGTACCACCATCAGGCGAAACTGCAACGTGGAATGGGGATGGGTGCTCTGTCCTTACCCTTGTGCCCTGTATGAAACCAGCGCCAGCGCTTTGAGCCAGTGTCAAACTTAACACCCCTGCACCCAAGAAACCCAATAACCAAACCTTTTTCTTCATTCTTCACCTCCAAATTGTAAAAATAAATATTAAAATTAAAAACTAGGAACATGCGGACATGTGCCTGATTTTGTGCAAACCGCTTCTAACGGCTTACCGCAATCCTCACATTTACCAGGGGATACCAATGTCGGAATGTATTCTACTCTCTCATCAAGTTGATGCCCTGCGCCTGGATGGTCATGATCCTTATTACACGCCGCACATCTGAACACTACCTTAGACCATATCTTTTTGCTGGTGATATCATCCATGCAGACTTCGCAAATACCTGGATGAGGTATACACTTCTCATAGGCTTCGCAATCCTTATTAATGCAACTGTACATAATCCTCTGACATCCCCATCCCTCTGATAGATCTTGGTGTACCTTTGCGTCTGTATATTCCCCACTCCCCGCTTTATATTTCTTATAATCCCAGATATAATCAGCGGTGTCACAATCCTTAAACTCTCTTATTTCCTTACAAGCTTCACACCAGAAGTGCAACTGAATCTTCTTCTTTGGACAATTTCTATCTTCTCCCACAACGGCGTAGTTAGCATAGTCTGTAAAGAAAAATACTATGCAGAAAAAGGTACAGACATACAAAACTTTGCCAACAAATCTCCTTGTAGTACTCAATTTTCCACTCCGCCCCAAAACATAAAATTATAAAATTGTAACGTCATTAAAAATCTGGAGTATGTGGGCATGTTCCAGACATTTTACAAACGGTGTCAAGCGGTTTTCCACAATCCTTACAATTACCAAAACTTATTAAATGCTCCGCATATTCCTTCTTACGATCAACCTCATGCCCTGCTCCCGGTTCATCAGACACCTTTCCGCAGCCGGTGCATTTAAAATCAAGCTTTGCTCTGCTTTTTCTGGGTGCCAGGTCATCACCACAAGTTTTGCATGAACCTGCATTATATGGCAAACATACCTTAGACCCTTCACAAAAAATACCATTCGGATTTGAGGACCATTTTTTTCCATCACGTATGCAGTAATACTCAGTCCTCAAACATGCCCAAGACGGTACCATCTTATGCGTGGCAATTTCTTCACCAGCTTTGTGCTCCTTGGTATTCCAGATGTATTTCAAGTTACCACATTCATTCCACGTGAAAATCTCCTCACACACCGTACACCAATACAATTTTTCATTCTCTTTCTTCGGACAAGGATCTCCATTTGCCACTCCAGCAAAATTCAGTTGACTACCAACAAACGCAATTATGCACAAAAAGGCACCAAAATATAAAGCCTTACCAATGGATGCTCTCATTGTATTCAACTCTTCACCCCCTTTCACTACCTTAATAAAAATATAACACGTAATTACGTAAGTTTGAGCATATTACGTGCCAAAATGCTATATACCATTATGTTTGACATAAGCCTTTTAACACTAAAGCATTGACACGCCGCTTTCGAAAGCAATTTTCCAACTGCGCTTGAAAACTGGCTCAGAAAAACCAAAACGGCTATTTCAATCGCCAGTAATTTATCAAAAACAATATAAAAAGTCAACTCTTAATGTTATATTTGATAAATTAGTTATTGTCGTATTTTTTCCAACCTATACCTAAAGGTTCCCCTGCTGAGTCCAAGTAACTTAGCAGCCTTGGTTTTATTGTTTTTGCTTTTTTTCAGCGCCTGCAAAACCAGGTGCTTTTCCAATTCATCTATCGAGATTCCCTCCGGAGGCAAATTAAAATCTACCATTTTTAACACATTATCTTTACCATTCTCACAACCTGACATAGAATCTTTAACTAAAGCCACAGGCAGATGTTCTTCTGTTATCAAGTCTCCTTTACACAGTATTACGGCTCTTTCCAGACAATTCTTTAGCTCTCTTACATTTCCCTCCCACTTGCTTGAGACAAGAATCTTTTCTACATTTTTTGACAGTTTCAATGGAAATTTGCCCATTTTAGCAGAAAATTGTCCGACGAAATCCCTTGTTAATGGTAAAATGTCCTCTGGCCTTGACCTGAGCGGAGGTATATTTATAGGAAACACATTTATGCGATAGTACAAATCCTCCCTGAATTGACCTTTTTTAACATACTCTTCAAGATTCTTATTACTGGCACATATTATTCTTACATCAACTTTTACAGATTCCACCCCTCCAAGTCGCTCCAATTCCCTTTCTTCAACAACCCTCATCACTTTGGCCTGAACAGAGGGATTCATTTCCGATATCTCATCGAGAAACAGAGTGCCTCCGTTTGCCAATTCAAAACGACCTTTTTTGCATTTCTCTGCTCCTGTAAAAGCACCCTTTTCATAGCCGAATAGCTCGCTCTCCAACAAATTCTCCGGCAATGCAGCACAGTTAATCGCAATCAACGGACCACTTTTCCTTAAGCTATTAAAGTGAATGGCCCTTGCCACAAGCTCTTTCCCTGTACCGCTTTCTCCATAGACAAATACAGTCGAATCAGTTCTGGAAACATCCCCGGCTAACAGAAGTACTTCTAATATTTTAGGTGAATTACCGATGATATTTCCAAAATTATAATGAGACTCTAACTCCTTCCGAAGATACCTGTTTTCCATTGTCAAAGATCTCATTTTCAGGGCTTTTTCCACTGCGACAGAAAGCGTACCATCTTCAAATGGTTTTGTAATGTAATCTAACGCGCCTTCCTTCATCGATTCCACTGCTGTTTCAATGGAATCATCTCCAGTCACAACTATAACCGGCAGCTCTGGGTCCATTGATTTAATCTGCTTTAAAAATTCCAATCTGCCCATTCTGGGCACTCTCAGGTCAGTAATGATTAAATGAAGCCTTTCATGCTCAACGAAATCAACTATCGAAGTTACGTCCTGAGCCTTGACAACTTCGATATTTTCCATCTCATCTAAAATTATTCTAATATTACGTATTATACGTTCTTCATCATCAGTTACCAGCACTCTACTAACCATAAAAATACCTTTAAAAATTGGAATAACGATTTTTAACTTATCAGAAAGCAAAAACACTAAAAATATCAAAGTTAATATTTTTAGTTAAATCTGCTAAAACGAATATAATAGAACAAATTAATGACGATAGCATGAAACCGACCATAAGCAAACCAACTGCAAGAAGTGGAAGTCCCATCATCTTAGACACAAACTTGGCCTTGCGAGACGCCGGTTGAACTTTAAGCTCCTCCAATTGCCCCTCTTCTTTCAACCTCTCATAATAAGCACCTCTCTCGTGTTTCATGTGACCTTCGTCAATCCTTCCAGTAAACATTGCCTCATCAACAGGTATATTCTCAGGCAACAGGTGAGTGTGTAAGAAATGAATAGAAAAGATAAAACCTGCCGCCAGCAAGGCTTCGTACCTGTGAGCAACCAGCGCTATACTCGGCAAATCTATAAAAGTTGCAACATAAGCAGGTATCAGACTCGCAGATTGCACTGGAAACCAAAGGATAAAACCTGTAACACCCATAACCATGGTGCCCCACATAAGCGAAAGATATTCAAACTTTTCCCAATAGATATATCTATCAAACTGTGGCCTTTTCCCCAATCTGAAAAACCACAAGACATCTCCCAGAATATTTAATATATCCTTTGGCTGAATCAATAAAGATTCAGGCCCCCAGAAAATATTTCTATTCTTTCTTACAAGGGTTTCAAATGTTAGAAACGCAAAGTGCAGAAAGGCCGCAAGAAAAGTAATAAGAGCACAAATCCTATGAATGTTACCAGCTGTAGGATAACCCCCCATAAGATTATACAGAAAACGAGCCCATGCGTATTCTTTAAAAACCAGCGGCATACCGGTCAACACTAACCCAAAAAAGCTGATAATTATGAGAAAATGGCCAAATCTGTGAAACAGGCCAAATCTTAGAATAGTATTATTACTTGTCATGTTCCGATTCCTTTCCTTTCCGCTCGTCCAATAATGTGCCTAACCACGACAAAAGCATATGCGTCCCAAACTGTGCAAAAGTTATTACTAAAATGCCCACATACATTACGAAGAGAATTGTTAATATTATCTGCGGACTCTTTATTATACTCTTGACCTGACCGGGATCTTTCCTGATGTTCAGCAGGGCAACTATAGCAGACTTGTAATAACCAAGGTTTTTATATTGCGGATGCGCTACATGTTTAATAAAACTATCGCTGGCACCCGGATGGCATTTACCGCACGTCTCTTTAGCATTTTCCGGGCCCAGAGTAGACTCTGGATCTGATGAGTTCAATATGGTATGCTGACCGTGACAATCAACACACGTCGCTATATCAGTGCCTACATGCCCCATCGCTGTAACCTGGCCATGCAGATTATTACGATAAGAGTGGTAGTATTTTGTGTGACACCCTCCGCATTTCTCTATCGTATCCATCCTGTGATACAGGTTATCAGCCCTAGGCGTATCACGTTTGGACTTCTCTCCTGCATGGCAATGTTTACAGGTGGGCAGGGCCACACCTTTCTCCCGCATCAAATTTGCGTGACTACCTTCCAGAAATGTTTCGGCAGGGTCGTCATGACAAAATGTTATACAATCAACAGGCTGTAAATTAGGATAATGTTCACCCTCTGATCCTTCCAGATCGGCATGACAATCAATACAGTAGAAATCCTCACCTCCATGAGCAGATGCATGGTATGCATCTGCGTCAACCAGCATCGAGACAATCTCTACTTCACCGGTAACATGATCAATCCTTACCTTGACATCCACCTCTGCCGGGTCTGTATGGCACTCTAAACACTCGCTATTATCCTGAGCACAGAGGTTTTCTAATGAAAAAGAAGAAGTGAAAAACAAAAGACATGAATAAAGACATGAAATAAATGCAAATCTACAAACTTTACTATCCCCGAATACATCTATAGTTGTTTTCAGCAAAGATACCACTTTATGATTTCCTCCCCTTGATTGAAAGAAAGATAGTACTTTTTACAGTGGGTCAAGCTTTCACTACAGCAACGTATCTTCTTGTATCAATATTAAGCTACGCTTACACCGCAATTATCACCCCTCCTTCACTTATGAGTGAGGAGGGGTGATAATGCGTAACTTACTGCCAATACTTTTTAAAAGTTACTAATGTGAAGCTTTAATTTTAAAACTAACTCCATAAAGAAATAGAAGATATTGCTGTTAGTGAGCATTACTTGGCTTTGTCTTAAATAGCGGATCCTGCTCTATGTAGCCGTTCCACTTCTTTTTATCTTCATCAGACATTTTGGCCAGCACATCATCAACCCTATCATTATCCCTGTGGTCGTCCTTCTTAAAATACTCTTTAAAGTCCATAAACTTGGGCTTGCCTGTCTTTTCATCGTTGCCCGCCTTCGGGCATTTTTTTTTGTCATTAGCATCTTCCCAGTGGCACTCCAGACATTGTTCTTTTATCGTTTTATACTTATTTATGCCAGCTACAACCAAGCCGGCATCGTATTGAACTTTTCTGGCAGTCATCGGGTCTTTTTCCAGCAATTCCTTAAACGCGTCCTTACCCTTTTTGTTGTAATTCTTCTTTACATCTTCATACCCTTCACCCGGGCCGTGACATGCTTCGCATGCGACGTCTTCAATGAAATTGCCAAGTTTAGATTTGTCCTTCTTTATCTTCATATCCAGCGCTGTTGCATGACACTTTAAGCACTCTGGATTACTCTTCTCCTCATCAGTTTTCAACCTTTCCTTAAAGGTATGCGAATGCAGCCTCTCTTTGTATTCTTCACCTTCAAAACAGCCCTTTGACATGTGGCATTTACAACCTGCATTACCCACGTATGCCCACATCTGCTTTTCCGCGCCAAAACTCTGGTTACTTTGAAATATTACAAACGATGTTAAAGAAATTACTACGCATTTCATGAAAAATCTTCTTAAATCACAACCGAACATACTATTTTCCCCCTTCTCCTTATTCTTAATGTAATTTTTAATATTCTAACTTCTTGCAGACTAACCTCTTGCCGACTAATTATCCAATAAAATAATATTATAGTAACATACTAAATATATCCGTTTTTTAAAGGGTTGGGATTTTATCAAGACCATTTTATTGTGTCAAGAAAAAACTGTAAATGTTGTTTATATTATACAAGCTTTGGTATAAGATTAATTATTTAAACGAATTGCAGAATAATTTAAATGCTTTTTTGTTATTACTTCTCATCAATGAGATTTTCCACAAAATGGGTGTTAACATCACCTGCAACGAACCTCGGATCCGAAATAATATTAAGATGAAGAGGTATTGTCGTCTTTACACCTTCAATCCTGTATTCACTTAAGGCCCTTTTCATACAGGCAATTGCCTCTTCTCTGTTTTTCTTATGCACTATCAACTTACCTAATAATGAATCATAGTACGGAGGTACCTCATATCCCGCGTAAACATGCGAATCCACCCTGACACCTTTTCCTCCCGGAACGCTGCACATTGTTATTTTACCAGCATAAGGCCTGAAACCGTTATCAGGGTCTTCGGCATTTATCCTGCATTCTATCGAAACCCCCTCACTTTTTATCTTCTTCTGGCGCAAATTTAATCTCTCTCCATGAGCAATTCTTATTTGCTCTTTTACCAAGTCTATCCCAGTAACCATTTCAGTTACAGGATGTTCTACCTGAATCCTGGTATTCATTTCTATAAAATAGTATTTACCCTCTCCATCTACTAAAAATTCGACGGTGCCAACATTGGTATAATTAACCGCCTTTGCCAGCTTTATGGCTGCTTTACATATGTCTTCACGTAATTGATCTTTTATGTTAGGAGCCGGCGCCTGCTCCAATAATTTCTGATGTCTTCTTTGAATTGTGCAATCCCTCTCGCCAAGATGCACAATATTACCATATTTATCCGCTACTATTTGCACTTCAATGTGACGTGAAGGTTCTATATATTTTTCTAAATATATGGAAGGGTCTTTAAATGCTACTTTTGCTTCACGTTGAGCGACTGCCAGCGAATTGACTAAACTTATGTCATTATGGGCAACCCTCATACCTCTACCGCCGCCGCCAAAAGACGCCTTTATCAAGACCGGATAACCTATTTCATGAGCTATCTTTAAGGCTTGTTGTTGATTTTCGATATTTGAATAGCTACCTGGTATAACGGGTATCTTATTTTCGACCGCTATGTTTCTGGCCTGAGTCTTATCTCCCATTTTAGTCATAACCTCGGAGGAAGGCCCAATAAAAACAATATTAGAAGATTCACATACCTCAGCAAAGTGGCTATTTTCCGACAAAAAACCGTATCCGGGATGTATGGCCTCTATGTCTGTAATCTCCGCAGCACTGATAATAGCCGGAATATTTAAATAACTTCCTTCAGATTCACCAGGGCCGATACAGATATGAGCATCCGCATACTGTAAGTATAGAGCGTCTTTGTCGGCTTTTGAGTATACGGCAACGGTTTCAATACCAAGCTCTTTGCAGGTCCTTATTATTCGAAGGGCAATCTCACCCCTATTTGCCACTAAAATCCTTGAAAACATAGTCTGCGTTTATCCTCCTTATTTTCACGTTCTTCACATAATAACAAAGAAACTATATGGATTTTCATTATTTGATCGAAAAATTGTTTTTTCTAAATATATTAAGTGATAGAGAAATGCCGGATTTGATACTTCGACGCCGCTCAGTATCAACCCTGAGCAAACCCCCGTCCTTGAGGTCGGGGAAAGTCGAAGGGTTGATTATGCTTGTGTGGACTCTATAATTGCGTGCGAAAAAAGTAAAACTCGTAATAATTTGCCCGTTTATCAAATAACTCTCAAACTTCAGATGTTTCTACACAAAAAAGAGGCTGCCCATACTCAACAGCAGTGCCATTCTCCACCATTACCTCCTTAATTTTTCCATTTATCTCAGCTTTAACTTCGTTCATGATTTTCATAGCCTCAATGATACAAACAACTGTTTCTTCGTCAACATCGTCCCCAATATTCACATAAGGATCTGCACCAGGTGCGCTGGTATAAAATGTACCGACCATTGGAGCCACAACCTCAGCAGCACTTGAGTCTTTCTTTGATGTTAAATATTTAGTAGAACCTTCCTGTAATGAAGGCTTCATCTCCGGCAAATGGATACTTGTTTGTATCGAATCCAGATTATTCTTTTTTAGGCGTATCTTGGCTGCCTCTTCTTCAACCTCTATTTCTGCAAGGTTGTTTTCATTCATTAACAAAATTAAATTCTTTACCTTTTCAATTAGATCCATTTTGAAATGTAGTTTTGTTTTCTATAATAGTAAAAGCTTTATCCACTGCTTCCTTGGCGCTTTCACACTTAATTATGCCGCCGCCATAAACTTTTTCATCAGGGCAAATTCTACCAGATAACTGATCTAAATTCCAGGTATGAATGCCGATTACGGGTTTCTTTTTTATAAGGGCATAGCTGATTTCCGAAAGAGTGCCAAGCCTGCCGTTTACGGCAATAACGACGTCTCCTGAATAAGCAACTAAAACATTTCTCACAAAACCCAAACCGGTTGGCAAGGAAATGTCAATATAAGGATTTGCGCTATCAGGATCTTCACCGGGAATGATTCCGATCGTAAGGCCGCCTCTCTCTTTCGCACCTTTTGCAGCTTCAGCCATTACCCCGCCAAGGCCACCACATATTAATACCGCTCCACGCTCTGCTATTTCTTTTCCCACCTCATTAGCAATCTTCGCAATTTGAGGACTTAGTGTACCATCATTGCTTCCACTTCCTATTACGGATATACAAATCTTTCTCGGCATTATCTATTATTGACAATTTTTTCTTCAAGCGCTACCAAATCAATGTCAGCAAGAAGGTCAATACAAAAACTAACTTCCACATTACTTTTTCTAAGTACATTTGCAAGCTTATCTGCTTCTTCTTTAGTCAATCCAATCGTAACAGCAGGTAACAACTTTCTCCTATTTACTACCAACATATCTTTCTCCTTTTTACGGACAGGAAGCGCAGTTGAGAACTTTTTATCATATTTGATTCGTTTATCAAGTGTTTTTAATTTTTATATTTTTATTGCATCTTGCGACAGTTCTTTTTTCTTACAAGAGAAAACCCTTATTTATCTTAATGTATTTAGATATCAGTACTTAATGCTTACTAATTGAAATGGGGGGTTTTGCCGGATCTTTTTCGTCCTTAATGCGACATCAATGTGAGTACCTTTTATAAAGAAAGAAAACGCAAGATTATATAAAGCCTTTGCACACTTTGGATTAATCTCAAGAGCATTTCTATACTCGAAGATAGCATCATTAAACATCCTTTTTTTAAAGTATACATCCCCTGACCTGTTATGCAAGGCTATACTTTCTCTTCCGAAGGGTTCTGTTTGTTTGGTTAAACTGATTTTACCGGGTTCTTCATCATCCACGATATTATAAAGATAGTATCGTTTTACTAAAAAGCCCTGGTTGCTCTCCTGTGCATCTTCTCTCATTGCTATTGCATCGTCAAGATGTAGAGCCTTACTGTAATATGCATAAGCAAGACTATGATTTGCATTATTATCATAAGGATTTCTTCTTATGACGTCTTCATACTTCTCAATGGCTTCGTTATACCCTATATTGGTATTATAATTTCTGATTATATTATAAGAAACAGTTTCTCTTTCATCAATTTCTTTTTCTACGTTACCATCTGCAATACCTTCTGGAGAATCATGAATATTCTCCATGGTGTCATTGTCAGCCTGAATATCAGCCTGTGCAAGTATTTCCGGCGAGGACGGCAGGTCTGCCTGCTCAATCAGGTGTTTAGCATAATCAGGATTAATTCCTATCGCATTCCTAAATTCCGGAATCGCCTCATCAATCATGCCTTTTTCTGCATATACCGCTCCGAGGTCAAGGCGGACGAGTTCTATGGGGTTCAGGTTCTCTTCATCGGATACATTTTTCTGGTCATTTTCATCATCTGTTGTATTCAACTCTTCTTGTGTTTTAACCTTGTGAGTTGGAACAGTCTCTCCATTATTTGAAACCTCCACTTTAGTTATGTTGCAGACAGGCTCCGTTAAGTCTCGTTGGAAGCCGAAACCTGATTCAAGTTCTTTTGCAACACTTAAGTTTTCTTCTGTTTTAACCTTATCATTGCCAACTACCTTGCCGATATCCTGCTTTTTTTGTGTACTGATTTCCGTCGAAGATTTTTCTTCTATAGGATCTGCTCCGAACCCAACCCCGAATCGACCATACGCATCTTTCCGGTCAGAATGATTCCTCCTCAACTGCGGCTGGATTGACTGGACTTGCCGAGGAGTATCATTTTGGTTGGTAGTCTTTACAAATTGTTGATTCGTAACATCCTTTTGTTTGCTATTTCTATCTACTGATATTGCAAACAATTCTTGTGGTCCAGCCTTATTAGAAGGGACAGACGCCTCGTCATGTGATCCCTTTACTACGTTAGTTATGTTGCCGGTCACCTTATCAATATCCTGTTTTCTTTGTGTGCTAATTTCTAATGAAAGATTTTTTTGTACATCTTTATAAAAAGGATTAATACTTGCTACTTTTTCCCATATAATAATTGCTTCATCAAGGTCGCCTTTATAATAATGTGCCAGTCCAAGATTATATAATGTGTCTATGTTATCAGGCTCAATCTGCAATGATTCTTTATATACAGAAACAGCATCGTCATAATGTCCTGTATCGAAATGGATAAGGCCCATATTATCAAGGGCTGAAGTATTTTCAGGTTGAACGGCAAGAACCCTTTTAAATTGGGCAATAGCTTTATATATCAATCCTTTGCCTCTATAAGCAACTCCCAGACTGAAAAGCGCATCAGGATCATTCGGTCGTTTAATCAAGATTTGTTTGTACTCGTCAATAGCTTCCTTATACATTTTGTTTTTGGTGTAGGCAACTGCAAGGTTGTAACGGGCATCTGTCATATCCGGATTTATCTCAAGCGCCCTTTCCCACGAAGAAACAGCCTTGTAAAACAACCTTTTCTCTTTGGTATCTGGATCTACTTCAAGCGCCTTTCTCCATTCAGAAACGGCTTTGCAAAACATCATTTTTTCATCATACACATTTCCAAGGTTGTAATAAGCATCGGCAAGGTTGGGATTAATCTCAATCGCCCTTTCCCATGCATCAATAGCTTCATCAATCATGCCCTTATCGAACAAAACCGAACCCATATTGTTATAAGCATCAGCATAATCACCGCTAATCTCTATGGCTCTCTCATATGACGTAAGCGCCGAATCCAACATATTTTTATCATAAAAAGCATTCCCCAAACTATAATAAGCTGCCGCATGATCAGGCCTTAACTCTATAGTACAATTGTATTCTTTGATTGCATTATCTAATTCACCTGTGTTTACATATACAATCCCAAGGGAATAATGTGTTTCAGGATCGTCAGGATTAATTTCTATTGCCTTTTGAAATGTTTTTACAGCCTCCCTGAACATACCCCTTTTTGTATATGCAACGCCCATATTAAAATATGTATCTGAGTCAAAAGGAGTAATCTCTATCACCTTTTCCCATGCCGAAATTGCTTCTTTTAACAACCCTTTTTCCTCATAGGCATTTCCCAAATTATAGTGAGCTTCTACAAATTTCGGACTAACTATTATAGCTTTTTCCCATGCTGAGATTGCCTCGCTTATCTTACCCTTATCATAATCGGAAACGCCGAGATCATAATAATAGTTACGCTCATCAGTACCGGAAAGTATATTTCCTGGCAGCACAAGAAACGCAAAGACAACCGCTAACGGGACTATGTATTTTTTCTTCATTTTTACCGTTATTCTCTTATTTTCTACTGTTACTTCAAAAATTGACTGGAATTTGCAAATTCTACAAGATTTATAATGTATATGGCAAGTTCTTTAAATCCTGTGACTATACTTAGTTATAATTATCACAACCATGTGAAATGATTTTACAATCATTCTACGGGCACAAAAAGAAACCATGTAGTGTAGAAAGAAAACTGTTATTAGATGTTTTTAAATCGGAAAGCCTAAAATGACAGAATGATAGGGTTTGTGATACGCACTGCATATTATGGTCTAAAACTGTCACTAAGCCATTAAATGCAGCTTTTCAAGTGTGGGGTGTATTTGCCTGTTTTTATACAGAAACGTGTATGGAAAACTTTACAAGTACTTTCCTTATACCAAATTAGAAAAAAAAATCAATATAAATTTTTACAAAAGATTTTCTGTCACAGGCATCATCACATAGTCACAAATCTAAGGTTTTAACTATTCAACCTCAAAAGGTTATAACATCGGATAAATGTCTAACTACCAAGGTTTATCCAGACGCTTTTTACCTGTGTATATAACTCTAAGGCATGTATTCCTAATTCTTTGCCAAAGCCGCTTTGCTTAAACCCGCCAAAAGGCGAAGCCGCATCGAAGGTGTTGTAAGTATTTACCCAGATTGTACCGGCCTTCAAATCTCTGGCAAGCCTGTGAGCTTTCTTTATATCCCTGGTCCAAACAGCAGCCGCCAGGCCGTAAATTGAAGAATTACTTTGTCTTACCATGTCGGCAACATCATCAAATGTAATTGCTGACACAACAGGGCCGAATATCTCCTCCCTGGCTATTTTCATATTATTATCAACTGCATCAAAAATGGTAGGTTTAACGAAATATCCCCTCTTTCCACATCTCTCACCGCCTGTTACCAGTTTTGCGCCTTCCTGTTTTCCACTATCAATATAGCCTAATATTTTATCAAATTGTTCCTTAGAAACCTGTGCTCCCATCTGAGTACCGGCGTCTTCCGGATTTCCAACACGCAGGCTGGAAGCCTTATCTGACAACTTTTCTACGAATTCATCATGAATACTCTTTTCAAGGAATAACCTGGAACCTGCACAACAGACTTCACCCTGATTGAAAAATATACCCGTCATAGCGCCGTTTACTGCACTGTCTATGTCAGAATCTGCAAACACAATATTGGGAGACTTTCCGCCTAGTTCTAATGAGACCCGCTTTAGATTCTTTGAAGCTGCCTGCATTATTATGCGTCCTGTCGTATATTCACCCGTAAAGGCAATCTTATCAACATCCATATGCTCAGCAAGAGCGGCTCCTGCTGTAGGGCCATAACCTGGCACAATATTCAGAACACCATCCGGCAATCCAGCCTCCTGACAAATCTCGCCTAGCCTCAATGCGGTTAACGGAGTCTGCTCGGCAGGCTTTAAGACTACGGTGTTGCCGCAGGCCAGAGCAGGCGCTATCTTCCACGCAGCCATTAGTAAAGGAAAATTCCATGGTATTATCTGCCCTACAACACCAACAGGCTCTCTCAAGGTATAGTTAAAAAATTCTCCTCTTACCGGAATTGTCTCGCCATGAATCTTGTCCGCCCAGCCCGCATAATACAATAAGCAGTCAATTACAAGCGGAAGATCAGCGTTTGTTGTCTCACTTATTGGCTTACCATTGTCCAATGTTTCCAGCAAGGCTAATTCTTCCTTATTCTTTTCTATTAAATCCATTATCCTTAAAAGAATTCTGCCTCTGTCACGGGCATCGGTCTTTCTCCATGGGCCTTCTTCAAACGCCTTACGCGCAGCCGTGACCGCAAGATCAATATCCGCCTTGTCCCCTTCTGCAACCGAGGTAATGACTTCTTCCGTCGCGGGATTTATAGTGCCAAATGTCTTGCCTGAAACAGAATCTACCCATTTTCCATTGATAAACAACTTACCAGGTTTTATTTTCATCTCCTCTTTCGTAATCATTTTATGCCTCCCCTTTATATAAAATATGCATTACCGTTGTAGCGGAAGGCTTCCTGCCCCCGCCAGAATGGCTTTCAGGCTGTTTGTCGGGCTGGCGAACTGACTGGTCAGGCAGGCAGCCTTCCAAATAATATATCAACGTAATAAATTGAAACCAGGTTTCCGCTACAGTCTACTCAAGTATAGTCACATTTTCATTCACTATCTTATAATAATAAGAAAAGCGCTAGAAGGATCAGTGAGCCTCCTAAAAAATGTTGAGAAACATCCTTGACGGTATTCCTGGTTTTTAGCCCCACAACTTTTCTATGCTTTTCTATAACACCTCTGAAAATATCCTTAAGCTCATCACCGGCAGCATCATGAATATATGTACCTCCGGTTATTTCAGCAATTTCCTGTAATAATTCCGGGTCAGGTTTTGTCATGATAGTGTCGCCTTCCATATCAACCTCATAACCGGTTGTGTGTCCGTTCTTATCCTTCTTGGGAATGGGAGAAGCCTCCAGAGGGTCTCCTATACCAATCAAATAAACCGCAATATCCTTTCGTTCCATCAGCATCTTGACGGCTTCTGCCACCTGGCTTCTCACTGCCAATTGCTCTTCACCATCCGTGAGAAATATGATTACCTTTTCTCTCTCCTCCTTACTGAACGACTCTATTGCTATAAGCAGTGCATTCCCGACATTTGTACCGTAAGGTACGAAACGTGCATAGTTCTCGTTCACCATGCGCAGAATCCTCAAGAAAATGCTATCATAATCCATAGTTAGATAAGGAATCATGGAAAATGCGCGTCCGGCAAATACCACCAGACCAAGGTAATCATTTTCAAGGTCCTTAATTACATTCTCCATCTCAATCTTTGCCCTTTGCAGCCTGTTAGGTTTTACGTCCTCCGCCAGCATACTCAACGACACATCCAGCACAAAGACAATCTCCATGCCTTCTTTCTCATAATACTCTTCAGTCGTTTGCCACTTCGGCCCTATTAGCACCATACAAAGACCGCAAAAAGAGGCGCTAACCACAAAACCTTTGGCAATATTGCGGGTGGTATTCGGTATTCTGCTGAATCTCTGCAATATGCCAAGACCGCCAAAACTCTTTAACCACCTCCTTTTTCTTCCCGTTGAATAAAGATAGACAAGAAAAATAAGTACAACGCCAAGGAGTATGTAAATCAAATATTGTTGTTGTGAAAAGAATAGCATTATTTAAAAGAGAAATTTTTTTACTTTGGATTGGGTAAATTAGCAGTATATATTATTGATGGGTTCGCCTTGCTCCCGCCCGGATGACTCGGTCGCCAGCCCCCGTCCGATCCGGCACCCGCCAGAATGACGTTGCCCGCCCGGATGAATCCGTTCGGACGGGGCGGGCGGGCGACGTGCATTCTGGCGGGGACGGGTAACCCATCCTTACAATTTTGTTCAACAATCTCACCATCTGATCTTTTGATCACCGCTGTATCTATATTGGTTCCCCCATGGGATGAGTTTCAGTGACTGAACCCTTTCTTCTCTTTCCTGTTTAACTGGACTGAACAAAGTTGAGAGCTGTCTTTGTCCCAACCGCATCCTTTCAAGATTCTTTTTTGCCTTAAAATCATCCGGAACTATTCTAAGTGCCTTCGCATACTCTTCTGCTGCTGTAATAAAATCCATATTTGTTGCTATTATGTTCGCCCTGTTATATATGGCATTTTCTTTGATTGCTTCATTGTCTGACCTGGCAGCCTGCTTGAATTCCGCCCCAGCCCTCTTGGTGTCCCCCATCAGCGTCAATACTACTCCGGTATTGTATGCAATATAGGGATCTTCTCTATCAAAATATTTGGAAATCCTGTACACTTTTGATTTTCTTATCCCTTCAAGCGAGTCAAGCGCTTTGTTGTATCTTCCCATAGCAACATCTTTCTTTACATTTTCAGCCAGCCTGCACCGGCTCCAGTACCCGCGTCCGCAGGCAATTAAGGCGATTGCAAGGGCAAGAAACGATATTTTAACAATAAGACTCTTACTCATCTTTATCTATCCTTTCAAGGAATCTTTAACCATATATTTTCTATTACAACCATTCCTAATAAGAAACAGATACTAATAGCCGTAGGGATAAAGAACATGTCCTTCTTCTTTACGACTGTTTCCATTATTATCTTTTCCTTTTCTATCCTGTCAATCTCTGAATAAAACTGTTCCACTTCTTCATAGTTCTCAGCGGCAAAATATTTTCCACCTGTTGATTCTACGCCATTTTTCAATGACGCTATCCTTTCAGCAGCCTGTTCATGCTCCACGCCTGTTTCACCTGATGCAGGTACGGAAACTACGTATACCTTGACACCCAGCCTCTTAATAAAACGAAGCGGCCTGGCAGGCTCTATCCCTACGTTGTATATGCCGTCTGTAAACAAGACTATCACCTTGTTGTTCATCGTGCCCCTGTTCTGAACCGTTTTTACAAAGTCAAGGGCATACTTGCCAAGCCCTTCCTCCCTGTTTATACTCTTTCTCAGCTTGTTAATTTCAAAAACCTGACCCATATCCCTTTCAATAAGAGCAAGAATAGAAGTGAAAAGCCCTTCACCGATGGCAGTACGAACGCCAACATGGTGAGGTTTAATCCTGTCTAATGACTTCTCTAATAACTGTGTCTCCCACGTAGGCAGCACAACAACTACAGCATCTGTTCCGTAAATAGTAATGCCTATTATATCATGGCTTCTTTTCCTTATAAAATCTTTTGCAATATCTCTGATTTTTTCTATTGCCTCGCCCGTCATACTGAAGGACGTATCTATGGAAAGTATTATTTCACGTCCCTGGAATGCCACTTCCGTTTCTTGATAGCTGGATTGAGGTCTGGAAAACGCAAGAATGGTAAAGAATATGGAAAGAAAACATAATATCTTCGGCAACCGCCTTATGAAGGTCTTTATATTTTTTGTCCCTTCTAAATGACGCGTACTTGAATAACCCAGGTATTTCCCTTCCCTCCTTAAAAAGATCAAGAATACAAAAGGAATCAATGCCAAAAGAAAGATAGGATCATCCAGTTTCATAACTTATTCGAACAAATAAAAGAAATAAAAGGGGACAGGCTACTTTTTTGGTATTTTAATAAAAGACAATAATCACATTTACGACTTATTTAATTTCTTATATAAAGACACTTCTCTCCTTGCCTGCAGGAGCATTCCTTTTTCACGATAAACTACCCCCAGATTGTAATGAACATCAGGTAAACCCGGGTTTGACTCAATTACTTTCTTGTATTCGAGAATTGCATCATCGTACATTCTCTTCTTGCTGTAAACGATAGCCAGGTTGTAATGAGCGGATTCGTCATCGGGGTTTAATTCCAGGGTTTTTCTGAATGAGGCAATGGCGTTGTCATACATCTTCTTTTTGTTATAAGCAATACCAATGTTAAAATGGGCTTCTGCATATTCAGGATTAATCTGAATCGCTTTTTTGTATTGCGAAATTGCCTGTGTGAACATTACTTTCCTTCCATAAACAGCGCCGAGATTATTGTATGCCGCAGCATATTCTGAGTTATTTTCAATTGCCATTTTATACTGTTCGATTGCTTCATCGAACATTTTTTTACTATCGTATGCTACTCCCAGATTATTATGCGCTTCTGCATAATGTGAATTTAAATCCAGCGCAGCCTTGTAAAACGATATTGCCTTGTCTATCATGCCCTGCTTAGAATATACTACCCCAAGATTATTGTGCGCCTCGGCATAATCAGACCTGATCTTAATAGCTTTCTGATAATTTGTAATAGCGTCTTCTAATTTTCCATTGTCATCACATATAATACCAAGGTTATTATATGCTTCTGCATATGAAGGATTTATCCCTAAGGCTTCTTTATGTGCATGGGTGGCTTCATCGTGATTTCCTCGTTCCCTGCAAACAATACCGAGAGCATTCCAGGCTTCAGCGTAATCCGGGTTAATTTCAAGCGCTTTTTTATAAGCATCGTATGCTTCATTGCGTTTTTCATTTGCCCTGTAAGCAATGCCTAAATTAAAATAACATGACTCATTATCAGGATTATATGTTAAAACCTTTTTGAACAGAGAAATGGCTTTTTCGTGTTTTCCTGTGATATTGTATGAATTGCCCAATTCAAATAAGGCTTCAACATACTTGCTATCAATTTTTAGCGCACTTTTGTAAGTTGAGATTGCATCTTCAAATAACTTCTTTTTGTAATATGCGAGTCCCAGGTTGTAATAAATTTCCGCATTGTCTTTGTTAACATCTAATGCCTCTTTATATTCGGAAATAGCTTCATCGTATTTCTCTTCTTTATAATAAAGAAGCCCCATATTATAATGTGCATCCTGGTTTGTAGAGTCAACGTTTAAGATTGCCTTAAATTTGGAGACAGCTTTGTCATTGTCTCCCTCTTTTTTGTAAATAAGGCCAAGGCTATAAAGTGAATTAACATGGACGGGGTCAGCTTTCAAGGCATCTTCAAATTCTTTCTTTGCATTTGGAACCATCCCTTTCTCTTTGTAACAAAGCCCCAGATAGTAGTGTGCATTCCTGTCTGCGTGCAACTCACAGGCAGATACATCAGAAGCATTAGCGTCTATGACCTTTTTAAATTCAGCGATTGATTGATCAATTAATCCTTTTTTTCTATAAAGAACGCCAAGGTTAAATGTTGCATTAATATTTTTGGGATTGAGTTCTAATACTTTATTGTATGTGTTAATTGCTTCATCAGTTTCGCCATTATGATCGTAAGACAAGCCAAGGTTGTAGTATATGGCTTCGTCATTAGTGTTATATACTAAGGCTTTTCTAAATTCGGGAATGGCAGAGCTATAATTCCACTTTTTGTTATAAGCAAGTCCAAGGCAATAATGAGGGGAATAGTCTTTCGGATTATTCTTTACAACTGTATTTAGCCTGGAAATAGCTTCATCATACATTCCAATTGTATAATAACAGATTCCAAGATTATGGTTGGCGTCCATGTTATTTTTGTTCAGATCTAATACTGTCTCCCATTGCTTGATTGCATCTTCAATCTTATCATTGTAATAGGCGATAAGGCCTAATTCGTAATATCCTTCCGGAGCTGTAGGGATTCCGGCTTTTGTCAGTCTTTCTATTTTAGCCTTCAGTTTATTTATCTTTATCTTAGACCTTTGAGATATCTTTACCTTTTTCTTTCCTAACTGTATCAATGCAGGGATGTTCGCGCCTTTGCGTTCCATCTTTAACATTTCTTCCAAGTCTCTCTTCTGCTCCTTCAAAAGGTTTCTTCCTTCTTCATACATGTGATTCACTATGTTTAATTGAGCCTTCAAGTCGTCTATTTGTGTATCTTTCTGTTTTAATTTTACCTCAAGGGTTTCTTTTTGAAAGAAATACCAGGAGAAAATCCCTTTTATAAAAACTATAGATTTTGTAAAAAAGGTTTCTCTTATTAACTGAGAAGTGTTCTTGTTTTTGTCAGTGAACAAATTTTCCATCTATATTTCTTCCTTTATTACGGCTTGAGCAGTTGCTAAACGTGCAATTGGCACCCTGAAAGGTGAACAGCTTACATAGTCCATGCCGTTCCTGTGACAAAATTCTATTGATGAGGGCTCGCCTCCATGCTCGCCACAAATCCCTATCTTCAGGTCAGGCCTTGTTTGCCGTCCTTTTTTGATACCGGTTTTGACTAACTCTCCTACTCCATTCTGATCGAGAATCTGGAAAGGGTCCTTTTCCAATACTCCGAGTTTAGTAAACTGCGGCACAAAAGAACCAACATCATCGCGGCTATACCCGAATGTCAATTGAGTTAAATCGTTAGTGCCAAAAGAGAAGAATTCAGCGTGTTCGGCTATGAGATCTGCAGTTAATGCGGCTCTTGGTATCTCTATCATTGTGCCGATCTTATAATTTATCTTAACACCCTTTCTTGCTAATACTTTATTGGCAACCATTTCAACATCTTTTTTCAGGAGACTCATCTCTCCAACTATTCCTACAAGGGGAATCATTATTTCCGGTATAACTTTGATACCTTTCTTTTTTACGGTACAGGCCGCCTCAATTATTGCCTGTACCTGCATTTGATAAATATCAGGATAGATTATACCCAGACGGCACCCCCTGAGCCCCAGCATCGGGTTGGTTTCATGCAGGCTGTCAACCCTGTCTTTAACTTCCTTAAAACTCATTCCCATTTTCCTGGCAAGTTCGATTTGCAGTGATTCTTCATTGGGCAGGAATTCATGTAATGGCGGGTCGAGGAGCCTTATGGTTACGGGGAAACCGTCCATTATCCTGAAAATCTTTTCAAAATCACTCCTTTGCATGGGCAACAGCTTTCTAAGCGCTCCATTATATAGTTTCTGCGATTCTATCAGTTGTGCTTGTATTTCCTTTGCTTTGGTTTTTAATAAAGAAAGTTTTCCTTTTGGCGCTTTGGCAAGTTCTGATTCCGTTTCATTGGCAGCCGTCTCCAGGCTGGTTACGTTACCTGCCGTAAGTATCATCTGTCTGACGTAATCAATACGATTTTCACCAAAAAACATATGTTCTGTGCGGCATAATCCTATTCCCTCGGCGCCAAAATCTCTGGCCCTTTTTGCATCTTCAGGAGTATCGGCATTCGTCCTGATCTTAAGTCTTCGAATTTCATCCGCCCATTTCATAAGTTTGCCAAAGTCTCCGCTGAGTGCAGGCTCTACTGTGGGTACTTTTCCCAGCATTACTTCACCCAGGGTACCGTCAAGTGAAATGTAGTCGCCTTTTTTAATAACCTTTCCGCCTGCAGTAAATTCCTCTTTTTTATAGTCTATCTGGATGCTGCCGCATCCTGTCACGCAGCATGTTCCCATCCCTCTGGCTACCACTGCAGCATGCGAAGTCATGCCGCCTCTGGTTGTAAGGATTCCCTGTGAGACATGCATGCCTCCAATGTCTTCAGGTGAAGTTTCTATCCTCACAAGTATAACCATCTCTCCATTTGCCGCTAATTTTTCTGCCTCGTCAGCGTGAAATATAACCTTCCCGTATGCGGCTCCAGGTGAAGCCGGTAATCCACTGGCAATTACATTTCTTTTCGCTTTTGGATCAAATGTAGGATGTAGCAGTTGGTCCAATTGATTCGGATCTATCCTGCTGATGGCAGTTTTTTTGTCTATCAGCTTTTCTTTTACCATATCGACGGCTATCTTTACGGCCGCATGTGTGGTTCGCTTTCCATTTCGTGTCTGGAGCATAAACAGCTTTCCTTCTTGTATGGTAAATTCCAAATCCTGTACATCTTTGTAATGTTTCTCCAAGTCTCTTCTTATCTTTACCAATTTTTTATATGCTACTGGTAATTCCTTTGCCAAATCGCTTATTGGTTCCGGAGTCCGTATGCCTGCCACTACATCCTCGCCTTGCGCATTAAGAAGGAACTCTCCATAGAATTTATTTTCACCAGTAGATGGATTTCTTGTAAAACAGACACCTGTTGCGGAATTATTGCCGGTATTTCCAAACACCATTGCCTGAATATTTACGGCGGTTCCCAATAAACCACTGATACCATATATCTTTCTATACTTCATTGCCCTTGGATTATTCCAGGAATCAAACACTGCAACGATTGCTTTCTGCAATTGTTCTTTAGGGTCTGAAGGGAAACTGGAGCCGGTCCTCTTTTTGTAAATAGCGATGAAATCCTTGCAGATGTCCTTCAATTGCTCAGCGCTAAGGTCTGTATCATTCTTCGCATTTGCCTTTTTCTTGTGTCTGTCCATTATTCCCTCGAAGTCATGATGTTCCATGCCCATTACGACATTACCGAACATGTTTATGAACCGTCTGTATGCATCCCAGGGAAATCTTTCGTTCCTGGTTTTTGTAATAAGGCCATGGACGGAATCAGGGTTCAGTCCTAAATTCAGCACGGTATCCATCATCCCAGGCATTGAAGCAGCGGCGCCGCTTCTTACGGAAACTAACAAGGGGTTTTTCGCATCTCCCAGTTTAGCGCCCATTGAACGTTCCAGACGGGAGAGATTTTTGTCAATTTCACTTTGAAGTCCGGCAGGGTAGGTTTTATTCTTTTTATTGTATGCATGGCATGCCTCTGTTGTAATTGTAAATCCGGAAGGAACAGGGAATCCAAGATTCGCCATTTCTGCCAGGTTAGCGCCCTTGCCGCCCAGTAAATCTTTCATATTGGCATTGCCTTCAGCGCTGCCGCTATCAAAAAAATATATATACTTCTTCTTCATAGATAGACACCTCTTTTGTTAATTAATATTTCTCAAATTATATTCAGATATTTAAGAAAAAGTTGCTTATATATGTCTTAGATATTTTCATTTCAGGATAATTCCATGATACTATTAAACAGCTTTTATGTCTAGCAAGAAAAAATACTCTGTTAATTATTTTGACATAAAACCGGTGCTTTGATAGCATGATGCCTGCTTTGGGGAGGGTAAAGATTTTATAATATTTATTACTAGACTGGAGTTAATATGGCCAGAATAAAAACAGCCTTAATAAGTGTATCAGACAAGACGGGAATAATAGATCTTGCTAAGGGTTTGGCAGACCTTGATATTAAGATTATATCCACCGGCGGTACTGCTAAATCTATCAAAGAGAATGGTATTGATGTTACAGAGGTGTCTGAATATACCGGCTTCCCGGAAATAATGAATGGCAGGGTAAAGACGCTCCATCCAAAGATTCACGGCGGTTTGCTCGCAGTAAGGGATAACGAAGATCACATGAAACAGATTGGGGATTTAGGGATTGATACTATTGATCTTGTTGTTGTTAATCTATATCCGTTTGAGAAGACTATCAGTAAAGAAAATGTATCTCAGGAAGAAGCGGTTGAAGATATTGACATTGGCGGACCTTCCATGATCAGGTCTGCGGCCAAAAATTTTAAACACGTTGCAGTTGTGGTAAATCCTGATCGTTATGAAGCGCTTTTAAAGGAATTAAATGAAGGAGACTGTGACCTTTCATACGAGACACGTTACCATCTGGTTACAGAGGCATTTAAACATACCAGCCAGTACGACAGGGTAATATTTAATTATTTCAACAGGGGTAGTGAAGAGGCTTACCCTGAAACGTTAAGCCTTGATCTGAACAAAAAGCAGGACTTGAGATATGGCGAAAATCCCCACCAGACAGCGGCATTTTATGTTCATAAAAACTTTGAGGTTCCCTGCATCTCAAATGCGGAACAGTTGCATGGTAAAGCGCTGTCTTTTAATAACATACTGGATACTGATGTTGCCATTGAAATCGTTAAGGAATTTGAGAAGCCGTCTGCCGTCTTGATCAAACATGCTAATCCCTGTGGTGTTGCAAGCGCTGAAGATATTACAGAGGCTTTTACAAAAGCATATAGTTCCGACCCTGTTTCGGCTTTTGGGTGTATACTTAGTTTAAACAGAACAGTTGACGAAAAGAGTGCGGAGGCTATTACTGAACCTGGGCATTTTGTCGAGGCGATTGCTGCACCGGGTTTCGACGATGCGGCTATTGAGATCTTGACTACAAAACGAGGCTGGGGAAAGGATCTTCGATTGTTGAAGTTGAATTCCTTAGGTGCATCTTCCATAAAGAAAGAAATAAATGACTTCAGGGGAGTAGTCGGCGGTCTACTGGTCCAGGATAAAGATATGCGTTCCGGTGACAGAGATCAGCTAAAGGTAGTTACACAAAAGACTCCGTCTGAGGATGAGATAGAAGAGTTGCTGTTTGCATGGAAAGTCTGCAAACATGTTAAATCGAATGCAATAGTTTTCTCAAAAGGCGAGATGGTTGTTGGTGTGGGGGCAGGCCAG
>ERZ1292633.394-Hain-H41-02um-R1-394-length-53171-cov-8_pt1 | contig 53171 bp, 48 predicted proteins | sample MGYA00564406_ERZ1292633 | MGnify/ENA primary metagenome ERZ1292633 (study PRJEB36523, sample SAMEA6512639) | groundwater metagenome | collected 2019-01-08 | study: AquaDiva: Metagenomics assemblies of 32 groundwater samples | reverse complement strand
CTATAACACCGGCATCAGCACCTACGTCTGGATACTCTCCAACCGCAAGCCGAAACAGCGCAAAGGCAAGTTGCAGCTTATCGACGCCTCATCCTTCTGGCAGAAGATGCGCAAGAGCCTGGGCAGCAAGCGCAAGGAGCTCTCGAACGAACACATCGCCGAAATCACCCGCCTGTTCGGCGACTTCGTCGAGGGTGAAAAGGACGGCGCGCCCATCAGTCGCATCTTCAACAACAGCGACTTCGGCTACCGCACCATCACCGTCGAGCGCCCGCTGAAAGACGCCAAGGGCAAACCCGTGCTGATGGATAAGGGCAAACAGAAAGGCAAGCCGCAAACGGATAGCAGCCTGCGCGACACGGAGAATGTCCCGCTCTCAGAGGACGTGCAAATCTACTTCAAGCGCGAAGTCCTGCCCCACGCGCCGGATGCTTGGATCGACCACGACAAGACCAAGATCGGCTACGAAATCCCCTTCAACCGCCACTTCTACGTGTTCAAGCCACCGCGCCCGTTGGCCGAGATCGATGCCGAACTCAAGCAGACCACCGACCGCATCAAGGCGATGATCGAAGGGCTGAGCGCATGAGCGCCAATCTCGCCCCCGACACCCACTTTGCCGAGGTGGCAAAACTCATTGTCGCCGCGCGCCAACGCGCCGTGCAGAGCGTCAACACCACGCTGATCGAGCTGTATTGGCAGGTGGGCGAATACATTAGCCGCAAGATCGAGGCCGTCGAATGGGGCGACGGCGTGGTCATGCAACTGGCCGACTATCTCGCGCGTACCCAGCCGGGGTTGCGTGGCTTCACCCGCCCCAACCTGTTCCGCATGCGCCAGTTTTACGAGGCTTATCGCAGCGATGAAAAAGTCTCACCGCTGGTGAGACAATTGCCGTGGACCCACAACCTCATCATCCTCAGCCAGAGCAAACGCCCGGAAGAGCGCGAGTTTTACCTGCGCATGGCCATTCAGGAGAGATGGTCCAGCCGCGAGCTGGAGCGCCAATTCAAAGCAGCCCTGTTTGAACGCACCGTGCTCAATCCCACAAAAGTCTCAGCAGTGCTGAGACAAATACAGCCAGAGGCGCTGAGCATCTTCAAGGACAGCTATCTGGTTGAATTTCTGGACATCCCAGAAAGCCATGCCGAGGCCGACCTGCACCGTGGGCTGCTGCACAAGCTCAAGGAATTCCTCATCGAGCTGGGGCGCGACTTCTGCTTTGCCGGCTCCGAATACCCGCTGCAAGTCGGCGGGCGCGATTTCGCACTCGACCTGCTGTTCTTCCATCGCGGGCTCAACTGCCTCGTCGCCATCGAACTCAAGGTCGGCCGCTTCGAGCCGGAATACCTCGGCAAGCTCGGCTTCTATCTCGAAGCGCTCGACCGCGATGTAAAAAAGCCGCACGAAAATCCCGCCATCGGCGTACTGCTCTGCGCCAGCAAGGACGACGAAGTGGTCGAATACGCCCTGAGCCGCAGCCTCTCGCCCGCCCTCATCGCCGAATACCAGACCCAGTTGCCGGACAAGAAACTGCTGCAAGCCAAGCTGCATGAATTCTATTTGCAGAACGCACCCGAAGAGGGTGAGGCATGAGTTTTCCGCGTTATCCAGAATACAAAGACAGCGGTGTGGCTTGGCTGGGCGAGGTGCCGGGGCATTGGGATGTTGCGCCGCTGAAACGCGGTTATGAGGTCGCGCTTGGTAAGATGCTGCAAAACGACGCAAGCAGCCCGGAAGATGAGCTTGTCCCATACTTGCGAGCCGCGAACATCAAATGGGATGGCGTGGATGTTTCTGACGTTAAACAGATGTGGGTTTCGCCGCGTGAGATCAATCAATTGGCCTTGTTGGCAGGCGACTTACTTATCAGTGAAGGTGGCGATGTTGGTCGCTCTGCAATCTGGCAAAACGAACTGGAAGCCTGCTATTTCCAAAACTCAGTCAACCGAGCACGCCCCAAGAATGGCAACTCAACTCGATTTCTGTACTACTGGATTTCGGCAATTAAAGACGTTGGCTTCATCGACATCATCTGCAACAAGTCAACCATTGCACACTTTACGGCGGAAAAAGTAGCGGCCGTTCCTGTGCCATTCCCAACTCCGGATGAACAACAAACCATAGCCGCCTTCCTCAACCGCGAGACGGAGAAGATCGACGCGCTGGTGGCGGAGCAGGAAAAGCTGATCGCACTGCTCAAGGAAAAGCGTCAGGCCGTCATCTCCCACGCCGTCACCAAGGGCCTCAACCCCGCCGCGCCGATGAAGGATTCCGGCATCGAATGGCTGGGCGAGGTGCCGGAGCATTGGGGAGTGGTTCCACTGGGGCACTTAGCAGCGCTAATTCAGACTGGCCCGTTTGGCAGTCAGCTTCACTCGGAAGAATATGTTGACGGTGAAACGCCAGTAATCAATCCATCGAACATACAGGATGGGAAACTGGTTGCAGACTGGTCATGTACTGTGACACAAGAAATCGTTGATCGCCTTTCACAACACAAATTGATGGCTGGCGACATCGTGTTTGGCAGGCGCGGTGAAATGGGGCGGTGTGCCATGGTCACTGAGAATGAGGTCAGTTGGCTATGTGGGACAGGTAGCTTGAATGTGCGCCTTTCCAACCGTGCAAATCCAGAGTTCGTTTCAATATATCTGAGAACCGAATATGTTCGAGAGTTGCTAAAGCTGGAATCAGTGGGCTCCACGATGGATAACCTGAACACACAAATACTGTCCAGTGTGTCAGTGCCTTTGCCACCTTTTAACGAACAACAAACCATCGCCGCCTTCCTCGACCGCGAAACCGCCAAGCTCGACGCCCTCACCGCCGAGGCGCAGCGCGGCATCGAATTGCTGAAAGAGCGCCGCAGCGCGCTGATTTCGGCGGCGGTGACGGGCAAGATTGATGTGCGAAAAGCTTATCAAGCGGAGGCTGCATGAGCTTGGTTCTGGGTGTCGAAGAAAGCCGTGGATTGGTCTTTGAAGGGCATGACACCTACGGTGCCCATTTGGTCTGGCCGGTGCCAATAATGACCCCAGCACAATTTGTTGACACCTCCGCCAATGAACTTTTAGGAGCCAATACGGGAAGCGTCGTCGCATACTATTTTCGTGAGGATATGTTTGACCCAGTAAGCCGAATCAGGCGTGGACGTTTCTACAAGTTCTTAGGCACAAAGGGCGCTCAGTGGTATGTGTTCCCTTTCCCCCATGTGATCATTCCTCAAGTGAAAACGAATGACGACGGATTGATTTCCGTTCCCTCACTTGGGGAGTATCGCTCATGTGCCATATCCGCTGAACTGAGTAACCTTGGTATTTCTCATGCGGCGGTTGTGTTGGGCAAAGGCAAGTCATCAACCATTTGGAGCATCATCCATGTTGAGACTGGCTTCACTGGCGAAGAAATGGTTACGCTTAAGGCTAGGCAGAGCTTGGGGGCGCTCCCTGAGCTGGATATGAAAAAGTTACAAGAGATGCAGGGGCGCAACATTCAAGAAGCATTGCAAACACTAGAGGATGACTACCATCTGGCAAGTCCGGAATCTGTGGTGGATCGTGCCAACGAAGCTGCAACACGAATAATGAATGCTTTCCTCCAACTTAAAAGTCACTCTCCACAAGACTCTTTGTTTAAAGCGATTACAGAAGCTAGCAAACTGAACCAGCAAGACAAGAAAGAAATTGTCAGGAATGCTGCAGACGTGGTTCGTTTACTGCATGGAAGAACAAAATATGCTGTGCAAAGGGAGAAAAACACAAGAGTGGTTAGAGAGCAGGATGCGGAACTCGCTGTGCAATGCATCGGTGTCATGCTGTGCGATTTAGGTTGGGCAGCTTGGCGTTAATCAAAGGGGTTTGAATGGGCCTGCACAAGGAAATCGAATTCGAGAACGACATCTGCGCGCACCTCGCGGCGCATGGCTGGCTGTACGCCGAAGGCGATCATGCCAACTACGACCGCTCCCGCGCCTTGTACCCAACCGATGTGGCAGCCTGGGTGCAGGAGACGCAGCCGCAAGCATGGGAGATCTTGAACAAGAATCATGGTGCGTCAGCAGAGGCGGTGTTGCTCGACCGCATCCGCAAGCAACTGGACGACCGCGGCACGCTGGATATGCTGCGGCATGGGGTGGAGTTGCTGGGGCTGCGTCAGCCGGTGAGCCTCGCGCAGTTCAAGCCCGCGCTGGCGATGAACCCGGCGCTGCAAGCCAAGTACGCCGCGAATCGGCTGCGCGTGGTGCGGCAGGTGCGCTACTCGCTGCATAGCGAGAACGCGATTGATCTGGTGCTGTTCCTCAATGGCATTCCGGTGGCGACGGTGGAGCTGAAGAGCAATTTCACTCAGAGCGTGGAAGACGCGGTGGACCAGTACCGCTTCGACCGCCACCCGAGGCCGAAGGGCCAGCCTGCCGCCGAGCCGTTGCTGGATTTTCCGCGTGGGGCGCTGGTGCATTTCGCAATGAGCAACAGCGCGGCGATGATGAGCACGCGCTTGCTGGGCGCGGGGACCACTTTCCTGCCGTTCAACCGGGGCGATAACGGCGCGGCGGGCAATCCGGTGAACCCGAACGGGCACCGCACGGCCTATCTGTGGGAAGAGGTGTGGGCGCGCGATAGCTGGCTGGAGATCATCGGCCGCTACATCGTGACCAAGCGCGATAGCAAGAAGCAGATCACCTCGATCATTTTCCCGCGCTATCACCAGCTCGATGCGACGCGCAAACTGCTGGCGACTGTGCTGGCCGAGGGCGCGGGGCAAAAATACCTGATTCAGCACTCGGCCGGCTCCGGCAAGACCAACTCCATTGCGTGGTCTGCGCACTTCCTTGCGGATTTGCACGATGCGCAGCACCAAAAGCTGTTCGACTCGGTGCTGGTGGTGAGTGACCGCAATGTGCTGGACGCGCAGTTGCAGGAGGCGATATTCGATTTCGAGCGCACTTCGGGCGTGGTGGCGACGATCAAGGGCGAGAGCGCCAGCAAGAGCAAGGAGCTGGCCGAGGCACTTTCCGGTGGTAAGAAGATCGTGGTCTGCACCATTCAGACTTTCCCCTTCGCGCTGAAGGCGGTGCAGGAACTGGCGGCGACGCAGGGCAAGCGCTTCGCCGTGATCGCCGATGAGGCGCACAGTTCGCAGACCGGCTCGGCGGCGGCCAACCTGAAGGCGGTGCTCTCTGCCGAGGAATTGCAGGAGCTGGCCGACGGCGGCGAAGTGAGTACGGAAGACTTGCTGGCCGCGCAGATGGCGGCACGCGCCTCTTCAGGAAACACGGGGGATGCGGGCATTACCTATGTGGCGTTCACCGCCACGCCCAAGGCCAAGACGCTGGAGCTGTTCGGCCGCCGCCCGAATCCGGCGCAGCCCGCCGGGCCGGATAACCTGCCCGCGTCGTTCCATGTCTATTCCATGCGGCAGGCCATCGAGGAGGGCTTCATCCTCGACGTGCTGAAGAACTACACGCCTTACAGCCTGGCTTTCAAGCTTGCCAGCGAGGGACGCGAGTGGGACGAGACGGAGGTGGAACGCGGCGCGGCGATGAAGGGCATCATGCGCTGGGTGCGCCTGCATCCCTACAACATCAGCCAGAAGGTGCAGGTGGTGGTGGAGCATTTCCGCGAGAATATCGCGCCGCTGCTGGAAGGCCGCGCCAAGGCGATGGTGGTGGTAGGCAGCCGCCTGGAGGCGGTGCGCTGGCAACTGGCGATTGACCAGTACGTCAAATCGCAGAATTACAAAATCGGCACGTTGGTCGCGTTCTCCGGCGAGGTGCATGATAAGGAATCCGGCCCCGATCCCTTCACCGAGAACAGCAAGGCGCTAAACCCGAACCTGCGCGGGCGCGACATGCGCGAGGCGTTCGCCACGGACGAATACCAGATTCTGCTGGTGGCGAACAAGTTCCAGACCGGCTTCGATCAGCCGTTGTTGTGCGGCATGTATGTGGACAAGCGCTTGGCGGGCATTCAGGCGGTGCAGACGCTGTCGCGCCTGAACCGCGCCTATCCCGGCAAAGACACGACCTACATTCTCGATTTCGTGAACGAGGCGGAAGAAGTGCTGACCGCGTTCAAGACTTATTACGCCACGGCTGAGCTGGCGGGTGTGACCGATCCGCATCTGGTGTATGACCTGCGCGCCAAGCTGGATGCGGCGGGCTATTACGACGAGTTTGAGGTGGAGCGCGTGGTGGCGGTGGAGATGGATCCGAATGGAGCGCAATACGAATTGAATGCAGCGCTGGAGCCGGTGGCAGATCGTTTGCTAAAGCGCTATCAGGCGGCGCGCAAGGCGTGGCAGGATGCGCAGGCGCTGAAGGATGCCAAGGCTATACAGGCGGCGCAGGACGAGATGAACTCGCTGCAGTTGTTTAAGCGTGACTTGGGATCGTTCCAACGTGTGTATGCCTTCCTCTCGCAGATTTTCGATTACGGCAACACCGCCATCGAGAAGCGCGCGATCTTTTTCCGGCGCTTGCTGCCGCTGCTGGAGTTTGGCCGCGAGCGCGAGGGCGTGGATTTATCGAAGGTGGTGCTGACTCACCACAAGCTGAAGAACCAGGGCAAGCGCGCTTTACCGCTGGGCGTGGGCGAACCGTTACCGCCACTGACAGATCCGGGTAGCGGTCAATTACAGGAGAAGGAAAAGGCGCTTCTCGCGGAAATCATCGATAAGGTGAACACGTTGTTTGACGGTGAACTGAGCGACGACGATAAGCTGGTGTACGTGAACCATGTATTGAAGGGCAAGCTGCTGGAATCGGACATCCTAGTACGGCAGGCCAGCAACAACACCAAGGAACAATTTTCCAACTCACCCGACTTCGCCAACGAGTTGATGAACGCCATCATGGATGCGCTCTCTGCGCACAGTACGATGAGCAAGCAGGCACTGGATTCAGAACGTGTGCGTGATGGCCTGAAGGATGTGCTGCTTGGGCCGGCGCAGTTGTATGAGGCATTACGTGGGCGTGGGGAAGTGAGCATCCGAGTGCCGCCAGGAGATGATCCCCAATAGGGGATACATCGGCAGCAAGCTGGATTCCCACGGGGCTTTAGGAAAGGGGAGGCATGGGACGCAAGAAAACAGATTTATTTTCTGATCTGGTTGGCATAGCGGCAGTTTTGCCGTGGTGGGGCGGCGTTGCGCTTGCTGTGATTGCCTATCTGGTGATTCATCCTTTTGCTGGAATAGACGTCGGAACGGCGATTCGCGTGGGCGATATGGGAGTGGTTGCGACGAAGCAGCTTTACAGAACGCTTGCGATGATCGGCCAGTATCTCCTGCCTGCGGCATTTTTGGTGGGCGCATTGGTTTCGGTGTTCGGTCGGCAGAAACGTAAACAACTCATCGAGGATGCAGCGGATAGCACGAACCCCGATCCGTTGAATGGGATGACGTGGCAAGAATTTGAAATGCTCGTCGGCGAAGCCTATCGCCGCCAAGGTTTCAATGTGCGCGAGATGGGCGGCGGTGGTGCGGATGGTGGCGTTGATCTTGTACTGACAAAGAACGATCAGACAGTGCTCGTGCAATGCAAGCAGTGGAAGACTTTCAAAGTCGGCGTGAAGATTGTGCGCGAACTTTACGGGGTGATGGCCGCACAGAAAGCGCAGGGCGGTGTAGTTGTTACGTCTGGGGTGTTTACCCAAGAAGCAAAAGATTTTGCAGATGGTAAGAATATCGTGCTGATGGACGGCGGCAAGTTGCGCCGCGTGATCGACTCCGTGCGAGCGAAGCCCGCCGATACTCAACCAGCACCACCAGCGATACAAACGGCCGATACCTCGCCTACTTGTCCGAAGTGCGGTGGTGGAATGGTGAAGCGTGTCGCCAAGCAGGGGGGCAACGCTGGGCGCTCTTTCTGGGGGTGTGAGAGCTATCCTCGCTGTCGGGGCATTGTTGCGATTCCGAACTAAACGGCTCAGGCTCGAATTGTTTCCTGGCAAAGCCATCCACATAACGCCGCATGCTCTACCACTGCGCTAAGAATCGCGCTGCCAAACTGCCCGATGTTTCGCCACTATCGCTTTCGGCGCTGGCGCCCCCTCACTTCCCCACATCAGGCACGAACTTCAGCACGTTGCCGTTGATGCAGTAACGCTTGTGGGTGGGCGGTGGGCCGTCGTCGAAGACGTGGCCGAGGTGGATGCCGGAGCTGCTCCCCGTAAAGGGGACGCCGCCAGACGCTCGCCCTGCGGGCGGTCTTGGCGCAGGCTGCGCACTTCTACGCGCTTCATGCCAAGCACACCATCTTCATGCAGGCTGATGCCGCCTTGCACTGGGTTGAAGAGGCTGGGCAGCCAGTGCCGCTTTCAAACTTGGTGTCGCTGCGGAATAGGGGAGCGTTTCTGTGTGGCGAAGTACAGTAGCAACTGTTTCCATTATGGAAACGCTTCCTGCTGAAAATTGGATTGTGCAAAATTTGCACATACTGCCAATGACGGTGGCAACTACCGATATTTCCACGGTAGATCGTCAGGCAGACGAGCGACAGGTATCGCGCAAGCCTGACACTTTTTTCTCATTTCATGAAATAAGAATATTGACAATAAATATATACCATGTTTATGATTAAACAGTTATTTCTTATTTCAGGAAAAGAGAAAATGCCTAAGATTGCAAATCGCCAACCGGTGCTTAAGCCGCAGGATTTGTATGTGCTGTTTGCGCTGCTTAGTCGTGGTGGCGGCAGTGCCACCTACCAGGAACTGGCCGAACAGACCGGGCTTGCAATTTCTGCGGTACATGGTGCGCTGAAGCGTGCGGTTGTTTCACGCTTAGCGATGTTTCAGGATCGCCGACCAGTAGTGCTCAAGCCGCAGCTGCGCGATTTTGTATTGTTTGGGGCGAAGTATGCATTCCCTCCCGCCTGGGGCACGCTAACGCGCGGGGTGCCGACGGGCTATGCAGCCGCGCCGCTTAATCAGTTGATCGAATCGGGCAGCGAGCCGGTGCCAGTGTGGCCTTACGCCGAGGGCTCGGTGCGCGGGCTGAGCTTGGCGCCGCTGTATCCCTCAGCGCCGCAAGCGGCGCTCAAGGATGAGCGCTTGTATGCGCTGTTGGCTTTGTTCGATGCGATTCGCAGCGGCCAGGCGCGCGAGCGCGATGCTGCGCAGAAGTTGCTGGAACCGTTTTTCCAATGAGCTTGCGGCATCCCAATGTGGCCAAGGTGGAGCTTATCGCACAGGCGCTCGGGCCGCTGTGTGATCAACTGGTATTTGTGGGCGGCTGCGCGGTGGACTTGTTGCTCACCGATCCTGCCGCTGCAGCGCCACGGGTGACTTACGACGTGGATCTGCTCGCTGAAGTGGCTGCCTTGCCCGGCTATCACGCGATGGAAAAGCAATTTTCCCGGCTCGGTTTCAAGCGCGATATGTCGGAGGATGCACCGATTTGTCGCTGGTTGTTCCGCGACTTGCAGGTAGATTTGATGCCGACTGATTCGGCAATTCTTGGCTTTGCCAATCGATGGTATCCGCTGGTTGTAAATCTGGCACAGGAGACCAAACTCCCAAGCGGTGCGAGCATTCGGCTGATTACGGCACCGGCGTTTCTCGCGACCAAGTTCGAGGCCTTTCGTGACAGGGGTAGGGGCGACCTATTGGGAAGCCATGATCTGGAAGACATCGTTAATGTAGTGGAGGGCCGGTCGGAGATTGTGTTTGAGGTCGTATCGAGCCCGCTAGAGTTGCGGGGTTATCTTGCCGAGCAATGCACGAAACTGCTGGCAGTACCGAACTTCATGGATGCCTTGCCGGGGATGATATTCCCAGATGAGCTTTTGGCCGCGCGCGTAAAAAATGTGGCGCGTCGATTGGCGCAGATTGCGGGGGAGTTTTAGGAGCAACCTTCTCTTCCACTACGCTAAGAAACACGCTGCCAATCTGACTGATGTTTCGCCACTATCGCTTTCGGCGGTGGTGCCCTCTCACTTCCCCGCGTCGGGCACAAACTTCAGCACATTGCCGTTGATGCAGTAACGCTTGTGGGTGGGCGCTGGGCCGTCGTCGAAGACGTGGCCGAGGTGGATGCCGGAGCTGGCGCTGCGCACTTCTACGCGCTTCATGCCATACGCGCCGTCTTCATGCAGGACGATGCCGCCTTGCACCGGGTTGAAAAAGCTGGGCCAGCCGGTGCCGCTTTCGAACTTGGTGTCGCTGCGGAATAGGGGCGCGCCGGTGATGGGGTCGATAAAGGTGCCGGGGCGCTTTTCGTCCAGGTGTGATCCGGTGCCGGGGCGCTCGGTGCCTTGCTCGAAGGCGATCTTTTGTTGCTCGGGAGTCAGCAGTTGAAAGCCTAGCCATTTCCAAAAGGCAGCTTGGCCGCTATAGCCGGTGTAGCGCGAGACTTCTTTGCCTTTTTCGAACAGCACGATGGTGGGCGTGGCGAATAAGGTTTTTTCCAGTTTCCAGCCGGTGGGGGCGTTGGGGTTGAGCGTGCTCTTGATGGCAACGGGAGATTGCCAATGGTCGAGCACTTCAGCTTTGAATTGTTTGCAGAACGCGCATTCTTCCGCTTCAAACACCACGAGTTGCCGCTCAAAATTCAGGGCCTTGCCGTCTAGCTGGGGCGCTTGGATTTGCGCGGCATTTTTTGAGCCGGGGTAGTGCACGCCGGTGCCGCCCAAGCCGCAGTAGCCCTGGGGATTTTTCTTGAGATAGTCCTGGTGGTAGTCCTCTGCGGGGTAGTAGTTTTTTAGCGCGGCGATCTCGGTGGTGATGTTGCCCAGCCCACCCTTAGTTAGCGCTTGTTGGTAGGTCGCGCGGGTTTTGAGGGCGACTTCTTGCTGGGCCGGGCCATGGGTGTAGATGGCGCTGCGATAGTTGGTGCCGACGTCGTTGCCCTGGCGGTCGCCCTGGGTGGGGTTATGGCTTTCCCAAAACTTGATCAGCACAGTTTCGAGTGTAGTTTTGGCGGGGTCAAAGGTCACCTTGACCACTTCTGCATGGTTGCGCTGGCTGGTCTTGCCGCTACGCACGGCGCGCTCATGATCGAGCACGGCTTGATAGCTGCCCGCGATATCGCCATTGGCATAGCCGCTTTGCACATCGACCACGCCTGGCACTTCGGACATGCGTTTTTCTGCGCCCCAGAAGCAACCCATGCCGAGCACGATGCTATCGAGCTGGGCATGCGGGTCGCGCATTGCCGGGTTGGCGGGCTCGGTGGGGGTTTCCTTGGCGCAGGCGCTGACCAGCGTGCCCAGGCTAAGGGTGAGGAGAAGGGCTTGTAACATTCGGGTTGTAAACATGGGGTTTTACTCATAGTTTGGTGATGGATGGGTATTGGTCGTGCGGCGGGGTGAATCCCGACAAACTTTTTATTAATTAGGGCCAGAGTCCTGTGTCACTATAAATACGCTCCCTCTCTGCTGGGGCGAGGGGAATGAAAGGAAATTACCTGAGCATGAACACGGCTGCACCGATCATTCCCGTTTTGTATTCCTTCCGTCGTTGCCCCTATGCGATGCGCGCCCGTCTGGCGCTGGCCGCAAGTGGCCAGATGGTGGAGCTGCGCGAGGTGGATCTGAAAGACAAACCCGCCGAGATGCTGCAAGCCTCACCTAAAGGCAGCGTGCCTGTGTTGGTTGATCGCAATGGCCGGGTGCTGGATGAAAGTCTGGATATCATGCTCTGGGCGTTGCAGCAGCATGACCCAGCGCACTGGCTGGCACCAGAAACAGATAGTCTGGAAAATATGCTGGCGCTGATTGCACAATGCGACGGCGACTTTAAACACCATCTTGATCGCTACAAATATCCGGGCCGCTACGCGGGGGTTGATGCCCAGACACACTTGGTACACCGCACAGCGGGCGCAGCATTTTTGGCCCAACTCGATGCCCGGCTGAAACAGCACCCGCATCTGTTTGGCCAGCAAGCCGCATTAGCTGATATGGCGATTGCACCCTTTGTACGGCAGTTTGCGCAGACCGATCTGGATTGGTTCAATCAACAGCCCTGGCCCGCGCTGCGCGCCTGGCTGGCGTCAATTATCAACTCACCCAGTTTCGCCAACATCATGACCAAGTATGCAAAGTGGGCGCCCGGTGATACCCACTTGTGCTTTCCAGCGCGGTAGCTTTCATGACCTCTTTCGCCGCCATTGATTTTGAAGCTATCAACAACACCCGTGATAGCACCTGCGCGGTGGGGGGTAGTGGATTAAGGTTTGCTCTCAGCGCCGTTCCATTATCTCGGTACTTGTGCATAATTACCGAAACTATGGAACAATACCGATATGACCTCGACTGAACGCCGTATTCAAACTCTCCTGCGCCGAGCCGGTACGGCACGGTCGCGGGATATGGTTGCGGCCGGCATTAGCCGTAGCCAGCTTTCACGCATGGTGGCGGCGGGCCAACTGATGCGGGTGGCGCGTGGCCTGTATGCCCTGCCCGATTTTCAGAGCGGTGAGCACGGCGCGCTGGTGGCGGTGGTGAAGCGCGCGCCCGGCGTGGTGTTTTGCCTGCTCACAGCGCTGCGCATTCACGATCTGACCACACAGGCGCCGTTCGAGGTGTGGATTGCTATAGGCAATAAGGATCATCCGCCGCGGCTAGATTACCCACCGCTGCGCACGATGCGCTTTTCCGATGCCGCGCTGGCAGCTGGGGTGGAGACGCACAAGGTCGATGGCGTGAAGGTGCGCGTAACCAGTGTGGCCAAGACGGTGGCGGACTGTTTTAAATTCCGCAACAAGATCGGGCTGGATGTGGCGCTGGAGGCGCTGCGCGAGGCGCGCCGCGCCAAGAAGGCGAGCGCCGATGCGCTGTGGCGCTATGCGAAGATTAACCGCGTGACGAATGTGATGCGCCCGTATCTGGAGGCGGTGGCATGAGCGTGGGCCTTGCTGCGTCGTACATGCCCGCCTGCTGAATCGGGCCAAGGCGCGCGGTGAGGACTTCAATCTGATTCTGACGCGCTATGCGCTTGAGCGTTTTCTCTATCGCCTGTCCCTAATACCGGCACGTGAGGTTTATTGGCTGAAAGGGGCGATGCTGTTCGATCTGTGGTTCGATGTGCCGCATCGGCCAACGCGCGATGCGGATTTTCTCGGCTTTGGGCCGATGGATACCGAGGCGCTGGCGAGCACGATGCGAGAAGTCTGCGGCGTCGCTGTGGAAGATGGTATGGAGTACGACCCCGCTCGATCACCATCGAGGAAATACGTTAAGATGCCCGCTATGGCGGCCTGCGCGTACGGCTGCTGGGTAAACTTGGCAATGCGCGCTGCACGGTACAACTCGACGTGGGTTATGGAGACGCGGTAACACCCGGACCAGAGGAAGCGGTTTATCCGACTCTGCTGGATGATCAGCCGGCACCATGCTTGCACGTTTACCCGCGCGCATCGGTAGTGGCTGAGAAACTGGAGGCGATTGTGAGTCTCGGTATGGCAAATAGCCGGATGAAAGATTACTACGATCTGCGTGCCCTGGCGCATGAAGGCGTGCTGGACGCCCAGCTATTGGGCGAGGCGATTGCGGCAACATTTCAGCGCCGCGGAACGGCGCTGCCGACGGAAGTGCCGCTTGGGCTGAGTGATGAGTTTGCGCATGACGCTGCAAAGCGCGCCCAATGGAAGGCCTTCCTCGGCAAGAACCGGCTCGATGCGCCGACGCTGGAAGAAGTCATTGGCGAGCTTCGCCATTTCGTAACAGAGCCTTTGAAGCTGGCGCGGCAGCGAAAATAGGCGAATGAAAAATATTGGGTCAGATCAGAGCCGAATTAAATCGCAGTGTTTTTCAACAGTACAAATGCAAACGGCACCACAAGGGTGCCGTTTGCATTTTTTTGGTGGAGGCGGGGGGGATCGAACCCCCGTCCGCAAGCCCTCTACAGACAGATCTACATACTTAGTCCGGTCATTTGGTTTTAACCCGAACTACGCCGGCCGAACAGGCTGAGTTCAAGCGAGTCGCCTTGAATTTCGCGTTGGTGCAAAGCGACCCTGCATAACGCTATCCCATGTATATGACTCTGCGTCTGATTGCTCAGATCCACCCCATGGGAGAAGTGGTGCAGAGTCTAACCGGTATTAAGCGGCTAGAGCGTAGTTGTCGTCGTTGGCAACTATAAATTTCCAGATGTATTTACGAGGTAACTGGTCCTCGGTATGCACTGCACTGCTTCGCAACCCACGTCGAAGCCAGGTCGCCCCCATTGCTGAGCCTATTGCTGATAATTACTGCACAAGACACACGACTGTCTTGTTTCACATTGTACGGCAATCAGATTGGGCTGTTGCCAGAAAGTTCAAGGCCAGTTAATAAATCATTTGGGGTATCGATATCGCGTAAAACACCGGGATCGGTGCTCGGAATGAGGGTGAGGCGGTCGGCGTTTTGTTCCAGAATGCCCCGCGCGCCTTGGTCTGCCGTCAATACGCTGAGTGCTGGGTAAAAGGCGCGGCTAAAGCCTACCGGGTGGCCGCGCTGGCCTTGGTAAGTTGGGGCCACGATGGCGTCACCCGCTTTAAGCCGGGTGGCGATGGTGCTAACGACATCTCCCGGCACGAAGGGCATATCCGCCAAGGCGATGATCCAGCCCGCGGCATCGGGTGCTGCGCGGACGCCGCAGGCGAGGCTGGCGCCCATGCCTAGCTCTGCGTTGGCGCAAGGCAGTACCCGAGCCTGTTCTCGCGCTAAGAGTTGCATCAACTCGGTATCGCCGGGGCGCACGACTACGATGACTTCATCTACGCCTTGGGCCAGATTGCGCAGCGCGGCCACGGCCATCGGCGTGCCGTTGGGTAAGCGGTGCAAGAGTTTGTGGGAGCCGAAGCGGGTGCTGCTTCCGGCGGCGAGCAGGATGCCGGCGATCACGTGGTGGCGTATTGCGGGCTGAGCGCGGGTGCGCGCGCCGCAATCAACTCGATGCCGTTGCGCACGGCGATCAGGTCGGCCAGGATGGCCACGGCGATTTCTGGCGGGGTGCGCGCGCCGATGGGCAAGCCCACCGGCCCACGCAAACGCGCAATGTCATCTGCTGCTAGATCGAGCAAGGCCAAACGTTCACGTCGTTTGGCGTTGTTGCGCTTTGATCCGAGCGCGCCAACGTAGAAGGCGGGTGAATGCAGTGCTTCCATCAGCGCCATGTCGTCGAGCTTGGGGTCGTGGGTCAGCGCCACGATGGCGGTATAGGCATCGGGCTGTACCGCCGTGACGACATCGTCCGGCATGCCAGTGAGCAGTTCGCTGCCCGGCACATCCCAGGTGACGCGATATTCTTCGCGTGGGTCGCATACCAAGATGGTGTAATCGAGCGCTGCAGCCATCTCGGCCAGATAGCGCGCGGTTTGCACTGCGCCGATGATGAGTAAGCGTAGTTGCGGGCCGTGGGGGATGATGAGCTGTTGCTCGTCGCAGACCAAGCGGGTGGTGGCGCTAGGCGTAAACAAGCTGGACGCGCCGCTCGCTAGATCGAGCCGGCGCGCGATGGGTTGCCGGGCATGCAAAGCGGCAAGCAGTTGATCGAGTATCGCGGCGCTGGGTGCGGATTCGAGCACTAACTCCATCTGACCGCCGCAGGGCATGCGCCAGCGCCGATTCTCTTCTGCTGCGCCGCCGTAAACGAGACGTTGCGGTAATGCGGGAATCGCCGCGCGCACGCGCTCAATTAAATCCTGCTCGATGCAGCCACCGGAAACGGAGCCGATCACCGCACCATCGGCGCGAATCGCTACCAGTGACCCTGCTGGACGTGGACTTGAACCATAGGTGCGCACCACGGTGGCGAGTGCGGCGGATTGTCCTTGCGCTTGCCACGCACGCAGTGTGCTGAGCACTTCCCATTCCGTGCCGGGCATGGGTTATACCAAGTCTTGCGTGCGCAGCGGCAGGTTGCGCAGGCGCTTGCCGGTGGCGGCGAATAACGCATTGGCCACGGCCGGTGCAATCGGCGGCACGCCCGGCTCGCCCACGCCGCTGGGGTTGGCGCCGGAGGGAACGATATGCACTTCAACGTGAGGCATTTCGCTCATGCGCAGCAGCGGGTAGTCATGGAAATTGGATTGTTCCACCTGCCCTTCTTTCAGCGTGACGGCGCTGTGGAGCGCAGCGGAGAGGCCGAAGCCGATGCCACCTTCCATCTGTGCACGCACGATGCTGGGGTTGATGGCGATGCCGCAATCGACAGCGCACACCACACGATCGACCTTGAAGCTGCCATCTGCTTTGACGCTGACTTCGGCGATCTCGGCCACGACCGAGCCGAAGGATGCATGTACCGCCACGCCGCGCCCGCGCCGCATGCCCGCCTTGGCGGGAAGCGGTTTGCCCCAGCCGGCCTTGCTTGCCGCCAGATCGAGTACGGCCAGGTGACGCGGGTGTTTCGCAAGCAGCGCGCGGCGAAACGCGACTGGATCTTTTCCCGCTGCATGCGCGACTTCGTCGAAGAAGACTTCAGTGGAGAAGGCGGTGTGGGTCGATCCCACCGAGCGCCACCACTGCACTGGCACTGGATAGCTTGGGGTGTGCAGGTCCACCAGCATGTTGGGGATGGCGTAGGGCAAGTTGGCGGCGCCTTCCACTGACGTGAAGTCGATGGCGCCTTTGAAGCCGGTAGCGGCCAAGATGGATTGGCCCACGAGTCGGTGCTGCCAAGCGACGAGATTGCCTTGGGCGTCGAGCCCGGCGCGCAGGGTGTGATAGAACAGCGGGCGATATTGTCCGGCGCGTAGGTCGTCCTCGCGCGTCCAGATCATTTTCACCGGCGCACGGCCATTGATGGCTTTGGCGATTTGCACCGCTTCCAGCACGTAATCGGAACCTGGGTTGGAACGGCGGCCGAAACTGCCGCCGGCGTAGAGCATGTTGATTTTTACGTCTTCGGGCTTGATGCCGAGGAATTTCGCGATGTTGTTCTGGTCGTTGGTCTGCGACTGTTCGCCATTCCAGATTTCGCACTGATTGCCGTTCAGCTTGACTACGCAGTTCAGGGGTTCCATGGCGGCATGTGCGAGATAGGGAAACTCGAAGGTTGCTTCCAGGCGCTTGGCGACGCGGCCCATGGTTTTTTCGGCATCGCCTGCCTTGTGCGCGACGGTGCCGGGCGAGCGTGCCAAGTTTTTATAGTGCGCGAGCATTTCGTTAGTGCTGAGTTTGAAAGCCTTGCTTTCGTCCCATTCGACTTTAAGCGCATCGCGGCCCTTCTTGGCGGACCAGAAATCTTTAGCCAGTACGGCGACGCCATTGGGAATGGCGACTACATCGACTACGCCGGCAATCGCCTTCGCTCCCGATGCATTGAAGGATTTTACAGTGGCGCCAAAACGCGGTGCGCGAGCGACGAGGGCGGTGAGCATGCCCGGCAGCTTCACGTCGCTGGTGAATTGGGCGCTGCCGTTGATCTTGGGCTTGCTGTCCTGACGCGGCGCTTGTTTTCCGATGTAGACAAAATCTTTGGGGTCTTTGAGCGTAATGTCTTCCGGTTGGGGTGCTGCTTGCATAGCGGCCTTGGCGCTGAGTTCGCCGAATTTGGCTTTTCGATTGGAGGCGGCGTGGCTGACGATGCCGTTTTTAACCGTAATTTCTTTCGCCGGCACGCTCCATTCCGCCGCCGCTGCCGCGACCAGCATGAAGCGCGCTGCGGCGCCGGCTCGGCGCATCTGCTCGTAGGAGTTGGCCATGGCGGTGCTGCCGCCGGTGCCTTGCGTGGAGCCCCATAACAGGTTGTTGTAGCGCCTAGCATCGGCCGGCGCACCTTCTACTTTGATTTGCGGCCAGGCGGCATCGAGTTCCTCTGCCACCAGGGTGGCGAGACCGGTGTAGGTACCTTGCCCCATCTCCAGATGTTTGGCGATGATCGTGACGGTGTTGTCCTCGCCGATCCGCACGAAGGCGTTGGGCTCGAATTCGATAACGGTGGCGGGCGCTGCGGAGCCGGCTTTTGCTGGCACGGCCGCGGCTGGTGCGGCGTGGCTGCCGGGCAGATAGATGGCCAGGGTGAGCCCGGCACCGGCCTGAAGAAAGCGGCGGCGGCTTTCGTTGACGATTTTAATGGCGCTCATGCCCGCTCTCCTAACTTCAATGTCTTGGCCGCTTCGTGAATCGCGGCGCGGATGCGGTGATAGGTGGCGCAGCGACACAGATTGCCCGCCATGGCATTGTCGATGTCTTCATCGTTGGGTTTCTTGTTAGTGCTGAGCAAGGCGACGGCAGACATGATTTGCCCCGACTGACAGTAACCGCACTGTACGACTTCGAGTTTTTCCCAGGCGCTTTGCACCGCGCGGCCAACCTTGGAGCTGAGGCCTTCGATAGTGGTGATCTTTTGTCCAGCCACTGCCGACACTGGCGTAACGCAGGCGCGAATTGGATTGCCGTTGAGATGCACGGTGCAGGCGCCGCATTGTGCGACACCGCAGGCGTATTTGGTGCCGGTGAAGCCGAGCTGGTCGCGCAGCACCCACAGGATGGGCGTATCGGGCGCGACATCGACTTGAAATTGTTTGCCGTTGATGGATAAAGCAATCACTTTGAATCTCCTAAGGCGATAGTGGCGGCAGTCGAGAGCAAGTTCGCTACTCTACTGGCGTCCGTTTGGATTCGCGTTGCACGTAAAAAGCACCCAGTGCCGTGGTGGCCAAGGCTTGCACCAGAGATAGGGGTAGTTTCGAATTCTGGAGATCCGCATCTAGCGGTGCATCCGTAAAGGGGGACAATAAAGGTACGATAAACAACAGCAAGAGGTAAACCAGTGAAAGCCAAAGCGCAAGGCGGTAAATGAATGAATCCACAGACTCACCCTTTGCGGCTTTACGCCTGAGATCATTGAACATCACGCCAACGATAAGAGAAAGATTCGGTGTAACCGCAGGCAGATACCAATCCCATAGCACAGCACCTTGCCCGTTGTTGCCAAAGGTAGTGAGCATGAGCAAAGCGGTAAAGGTGAAACCCGCTCCGACAAACCATGCGATAGCCAGTTTTTGTCTTGCACCCGCCATGGAAACCAGCAAAATTAACCTCCCAACGCTTGTAAGATTCTGGCAGCTCGCAAGTGTTGCTGGCCATTGCGTTCAGAAGGTTTATTCAACCGGGCGGGTTTTCCTTGGCTGGGGATTTCGAATTCGTAAATCAAAGCGGTTGCCACCATTTCTTCACCATAAATTTTCTTTGAGACGGCTTGGGGAAGCTGCGATCCCCCTTTGCCTACCCAGAGCTTTGCCTCGTCTATCGTGCTTTCTTGCCCGCTACTGACAATTGGAATGGGTGTGAATACAAAAGCAATTACACGAAACAATCCTGCGTCTTTACCTAGTAATGCCTTCAGGTAGGCTTCTATATTAAAGGGCTTGATGCTGACGGGATCAACTTTTATTTTCCAGCGCACGTTGGGGGGCGAGGGTGTCGCGTCTGGGTTGATCCGTTCAAGCTGGCTGATTAAGGCAAAGCCTTCCGGTACCGCATAATAGCCCGGGCTGGAATAGCCATTTTGTGCCAGCGCTTTTTCTAGCTTGCTGGCTACTTTTTCCCAGGTATTGGCCTGCTGATTATTTGACACAAGGAGCTCGCGCGGGATTTTTTGGTGCGTTGAGGCATCTGGCGGCGGCCAGAATAGCGGTAGTGAAGCTTCCCTTTTTCCCCCACCATTTTTGGCCATTGGCGGCGTTTCAGTCACCTCAGTACCACGCAGTTCTACGGTCCAGTAGGCGGCAGGTTTGACGTCTGCCACGGCGGGTTTAGTACATTTTTTGCCTAGCTCGGCGTAGCTAATGGTCGATGTACGAATCGGGCAGGTACCAAAAGCAGTGCCAAACTCCACCAAGCCTTCTATAACGGTTAAAACACTGTTGCCTTCTTTGTTCGCCTCAATGATGAATTCGGTTCCTTTAACGATAGCTATAGCCACAGGTGTTTCTACCTCTAATTGCTTCAGTCTGCCACTGGTTTTAACCCAGAGCATCCCCAATTTCAGGCGCAGGATTCGTGTTACGCCATTTTCTTTTTCCCAGCGAGAAATAATTTTAAAGCTCGTATTTCGGTTTAATCCTATCTGAATATCGTTGCTCAGTTCGATCAGGGCAGTGCTCTTCCCATCGGTGCGCAGCACATCCCCCTCAAACAGCGCTAGCGCACCTTTTCCTCGCAAATACTCTTCTATGCCATCCACCCTTTGAACCACCAGGGTGCCTTTGGCAAGCTTGGCCATACCGACTGCCGCACTCTCGGCGCGGGCTGTTTCTGTTATTAAAAAGGAGCATATGGACAAAAAGAGAAGCCATATGAGTAGCGCAAAATGCAGCCTGCTCCGGGAGGGCACGCGAGGCATATAGAGATAACCTAAAAGCGTCATTTTTTTCTCCTCCATATTTATTACTTCGCCTAATTGCGCGACATCACCACCCTGATGGGTTTGCGGCCTACAGGTAATGTGGCAATGAGTGTATTGGTCCCGGTATCGATCACACGCAAGTCATTCGAGCCCTCCCCCCCGACATAAATACGCGTGCCTTCTGTATTCGCCAAGATACCGTTAGGTTTTTCGCCTACCCGAATCCGCTCTAGCACCTGCATTCTGTTGTTATTGATGCGCACAACGGCAACCTGATTCGCACCACTCACAGTAACGTAGGCGTTAGGTCCTTCCATCCCTTTGTACGCGAATGTAATTTGCTGCGGATTTGGGCCTACTTCAATGGCTGCAACCTTGCTCTGCGTGGCGGGATCAATCACATAAATGTCATTGCCTCCTGAATTGGCGCCCCAGATGCGCCCATCCGGGCCCAGCGTCAGAAAATGGGGATTGGGTCCAACAGGGATTGTTTTAATGACCCGAAGGGTAGCGGTGTCGACCACCGCAACGGTTTTGTCGCCTTGATTGCTCACATAGGCGAAGCTGCCATCCCGAGAAAAAGTTAGACCAGTGGGCCCTTTCCCGACTGCTATCGCGCCCACAATACGGTTGTCGTCCGTGTCCACGATTGAGATCGTGTCGTCGCCAATATTCGCGACCCAGGCAAACTGGTTGTCATTAGTGAGTGCGACCACATGGCAGCGGCTGCCGGTGTAAATGGAAGCGATCGTTTCTAATGCGTTGGTATCAATGACAGAAAGCCGCCCTGAGGCGAGGTTGGTCGCGTATAAGCGCGTACCATCACGGGATAAGGCAAGATCATGGGTTGAGAAGTTTTTAGCATCAACCGTGGCGATGACCTTGAGCGTCAACGCGTCAATCACAGTAACCGAATTAGAACTCTCATTCGCAACGTAAACACGCGGGGAATGCCGCGGCGTTTTACCCGAAAGTTTTTTTTCAAGTTCAGCCAGTTCGGAACAACTTGAAAGGAGGCTAAGTGCGAGCCCGATGATTGCGGTACGGCTTACCCCAGAAAATAGTTTCATGTTGGCAGCGCTTTCGAAATAACGATTTAGACAAACCCCTAGGCGCCACCAGGCTGCGTTGTTCGTCGGCTGCTATGCGCCACCAATCGCGGGTGCACCCCATCCACCTAGCAATGCTACGTTTGTTGATTACGGGGGCATCACAAATAAATCATAGACTACGGGGCTTCCAACGGCCAGGCGTGGTATTCCCCTCTACGCGCTCAGACATTAGTGCCTGCCGATTCCCCCGGCTCGTCTGCGCTACGCGGCGGCGCGGCAAAGGGCTCCAAAAACCATAACCTCGCTGGTGATATACCAACGCTTCGCAAATCTGCCGCCAACTTCGGAAAGCTTAATGGCTAGCGGGGCGCCCCCTTCGCGACACTGATGGCAGCTTGGCCGCGAGGCTTCGGCTATGTTGCGCGACGATCACTTCGCTTAACCGGTCGAAGGCATCACGGCGTGCAGTGGAAGCGCGCGCCACGAGAGCGATGCTGCGCGTGGGGGCGGGTGCGGCAAAAGGTTGTGCGATGAGCGGACTATTTTTTAGCAAACCGGCGCGCAGGGTCATCTCCGGTAATAAGCCCACGCCCATGCCTTCCTCAATCATTTGCACCAAGGTGTAGAGGCTAGTGGCTTCCAGGCCGTGTGGGCGCGCGTTCAGCCCACAGCCGCTGAGTATATGGCCGCGCAGGCAATGGCCTTCTTCCAATAGCAGTAATTGCTCCGGATCGATGGCGGAGACATCTATTTGCCGTGGATTTTTTTTGCCCGGTGGTGTGACCAGCCAGAGTTCTTCGCTGAACAAGGTGCGCGCCATGAGATTGCTCAATTCATAGGGGAGCGCGATCAAGGCGAAATCGAGTTGGCCGCTGTCGAGCCGCGCCAGCAGATTGGCGGTCAGGTCTTCGCGCAGTGCAAATTGCAGCGCTGGATAGCGTTTGCGCATTTCGGGCAGCACTATCGGCAATAGAAAGGGTGCGATGGTGGGTATCACCCCCAGCCGCACCACACCCGCGAGCGGGTCGGCGGCACGCGCTGCGGTTTGCGCCAAGTCTTCTGCCGCTGCGAGAAGCGCCCGCGCTCGTTCCGTAATCTCCAGACCAAGCGGCGTCATGAAAACGCGATGCCGCTCGCGTTCTACCAGGCGTGCGCTCAGGATTGATTCCAGCTCCATGATGCCAGCGCTCAGCGTCGATTGCGTGACGAAGCAGTTCTGCGCCGCCTGGGTGAAATTCAGGCGTTCGGCCAGGGCGACCAGATAACTCAGTTGGCGGAGGGAGGGCAGGGCGGCCATGTGCTTATCTTAATCGAATATATCGATCAATATAACAAGTTTAATTCATTGGATCGTTTGTTGGGGTTTGCCCAGAATGCGGGTTGTCCACTTTGCGGACGTAACCCAAACAGGAGATCGACATGAAACAAGCTTCTATCACTATCCAAAATTTGGAAGCCGCGTTTGCCGGCGAATCCATGGCTCACATCAAATACCTACACTTCGCCAAGGTTTGCCGCGCGGCGGGCGATGAGGAATCGGCGCGTATTTTCGAAGAAACTGCTGCGCAGGAAGTGCAGCACGCGCTCGGTCACGCCGATTTGCTCTTTCCCCGTTCCGACATGAGCCCGGCGAAGTGTTTGGAATATGCGATTGCCGGCGAGACGCATGAATATACGGAGATGTACCCGAAGTTCCGGCACGAGGCCGAAGTGGAAGGTCAGCAAGCGGCGGTGGCGGAATTCGATGAGCAAATCGCCGAGTCGCAAGAGCATGCCGATCAGTTCCGCGCCATCCTCGCCAAGGCTGAAAAGCGCTTCGCCGCGTTGGCCAAGGTGGAAGAGCGCCATGCGAATCACTACCGCGCACGCGCCGAAAAAGTAGCCGTTTAATTTTAATTATTCTTACGAAAGGAAATATCATGAATGCACGTAAATTTGAATGTGTAGTGTGCGGGTTTATTTACGACGAAGCGGTGGGCATGCTGGAAGACGGCATCCCGGCCGGCACGCGCTGGGAAGATATCCCGGCGGACTGGGCCTGCCCCGACTGCGGCGTCGCCAAGGCCGATTTCGAAATGATTCAGATCGCTGCTTAAACTGAAAGGAAACTAGTATGGAACCTATCGTCATCATCGGTTCGGGCATGGCCGGCTACGGCTTGCTGCGGGAGTTGCGCAAGTTGGATCGCGAGACACCGGTTACGGTCATTACCGCCGATGAGGGCGCGGCCTATGCCAAGCCGAGTCTTTCAAATGCGCTGGCAGCGGGCAAGACGCCCGAACAATTGGCGAATCAGACTGCGGCGCAAATCAGCGCCAGTTTGAATGCGCAAGTACTGACTCACACTCGTGTTGCTCGCGTCGACAGCGCCGCGCGGCAGGTTGAGACGGATCGGGGCAGTGTGCGCTATAGCCGTCTGGTGCTGGCGCTGGGTGCGGATCCGATCGCGCATGGCGTAGCGGGCTCGGCCGCCGAGAAAATTTTAAGCGTGAATGATCTGGGTGATTACACGCGGTTTCGAGTGGCACTTGCAGGTAAGAAAAGCGTGGCGATTCTGGGTGGTGGTTTGATCGGTTGTGAGTTCGCCAACGATCTGGTGGCGGCGGGTTTTGCGGCGGCGGTGGTGCACCTCGGCGCATCTCCTTTGGAACGCATGCTGCCTGCACAGATTGCGCAACATTTGGGTGAAGCCTTGGCCGAGGCTGGGGTAGCGTGGTATTTCGGCCGCCGCGCCGTTAGCGCCGAGGCGGCAGGTGATGGCATCGCGCTGACGCTGGATGACGGTTCGGTGATAACGGCGGATGTAGTGCTATCGGCGATTGGTCTGCGTCCGCGCATGGCCTTGGCGCAGGCTGCGGGCATCAAAACCGGGCGCGGCATCGTCGCCGATCGTTTGCTGCAAACGAGCGTGGAGGGCATTTACGCCATGGGCGATTGTGCCGAAGTGGAAGGCTTCGTGCTGCCCTATGTGCAGCCGTTGTTGCAGCAGGTGCGCGCCTTGGCGGCGACGCTGGCCGGTACGCCCACTCCGGTGAGCTATCCGGCCATGCCGGTGGTAGTAAAAACGCCCGTGCTGCCTTTGACCGTCGCGCCGCCTGCGCCGAACCAGCCTGGCCAATGGAGCACGGCGTTGGAAGCCTTATGCACGGTGGCGCGCTTTAAGGACGAGCAGGGTAATTTGCAGGGATTTGTTTTGTGCGGCCAAGCGCCGGCGCTGCGCAGCGAGCTGACGAAGCAAATTCCGCCGGTATTACCTTAGCGGATTACAAAAAGCTGAGGATGTCGGCCGGCGTGTCGATGCGCGCAAACGCGCCCCAAGTATCGGGCTGGTCATGTGCGTCGAGATAGCCGTAGTTGGCGATCAGCGCTTTCATTCCCGCGGCGACCGCCGATTCCACATCGCGCTCGGCATCGCCGACATAGAGGCAAGCAGCGGGCGCAACGCGCACTTGCGCGGCGGCGGTGAGCAGCGGCTCGGGATGCGGTTTGGAATTGGGCGTGGAGTCGCCGCTGATAATGCAGGCAGCGCGATGCTCCAGGTGCAAGGCTTTGAGTAAGGGCAGGGTAAAGCGCGCCGGTTTGTTGGTGACGACTCCCCAGCGCAGTTTGCGCGCCTCCAATTCATCCAGCAGCTCGGCCGTGCCGGGAAAGAGTACGGTGCGATCGCAGATATGCTGTGTATAAAGTTCGAGGAACTCAGTGCGTAGCGCTTCGAAATTCGGTGATTTTGACCCGACATCAAAACCAACTCTGAGTAAGCCCCGTGTGCCATGCGAGGCTTGCGGGCGTATCACTTCATGCGGTAGTGGCTCAAGGCCGTGGCGCCGCCGTTGTTCGTTGAGCGCGTAAGCCAAATCCAGTGCAGTGTCGGCGAGCGTGCCATCCAGATCGAACAGCACTGCCCCAATCGGTTCAGACATCTTTGCGTGTGGCGATCAGATAGTTGACCGAGGTGTCGGGGCCGAGCGCGTAGCTTTTGCTGAATGGGTTATAGCTCATGCCGATCACTTCATTCACGCTTAATCCGGCATTGCGGGCAAAGCGCGCGAGTTCGGAGGGTTTGATGAATCTAGCGTAGTCGTGCGTGCCGCGGGGCAGCAGCTTGAGCAGATATTCTGCGCCGATCACCGCGAACAGATACGACTTAGGATTGCGGTTGAGGGTGGAGAAAAAAACATGCCCGCCAGGTTTGGCAAGCTGCGCGCAGGCGCGGACGATGCTGGACGGATCGGGTACATGTTCGAGCATTTCCATGCAGGTGACGACATCGAATTGGCCGGGTTGCTCCTCAGCCAAGTCCTCGACCGCAATCAAGCGGTAATCCACTTTTTGTCCGGTTTCGAGCAGATGGAGTTTGGCGACCTTGAGCGGCTTGTCGCCGAGATCGATGCCAGTTACCTCGGCTCCGCGCGCGGCCATGCTCTCGGACAGGATGCCGCCGCCGCAGCCGACATCGAGGACTTTTTTGCCTGCGATGTGTGCGAGGCCGTCGATGTAATTCAGGCGCAGCGGGTTGATGTCGTGCAGCGGCTTGAATTCGCTATTCGGGTCCCACCAGCGATGCGCTAGTGCTGAGAATTTTTGCAGTTCGAGTTCGTCAACGTTCATGGCGAGATGATACTAGCTTTTCAATATCCCTTGCCAATGCGCAGCCTTGGCTTTGATCTCATGCGCATCGAGGGTAGTGAGCGTTCGGTTGTTCAAAAGCCGCTTGCCGGCGACCCACACATCGGTGACCTGCTCGCGTCCCGCTGCGTACACCAAGTGGGAGGCTACGTCATAGAGGGGAGCGGTCTCTAATGCGGACAAATCGATGGCCACGATGTCCGCTGCCTTGCCCGGCTTGAGTGAGCCGATATCCTGCTCCAGCCCCAGCGCTTTTGCGCCGTTGAGCGTGGCCATGGCCAACGCCTGGTGCGCGGGGAGGGCGGTCGCATCACCGCTGGCGCCTTTGGCGAGCAGGGCCGCGATGCGCATTTCGGCGAGGAGATCCAAGCGATTGTTGCTGGCCGCGCCATCGGTGCCGAGGCCGATGTTGACACCACTGGCGATGAGTTGGGCTATTGGCGCGATGCCGCTGGCGAGTTTGAGATTGGAAACGGGGCAGTGCGCAATATTGACGCCGCGCTCGGCGCACAGCGCGATTTCGTCCTGGGTCAAATGCACCATGTGTGCCGCGGTGACGCTCGGGCTCAATAAGCCGAGCTTTTGCAGCCGCGCCAAGGGGCGTAGCTGATGTTCGGCCAAGCTCTGGTTGATCTCATCTTGTGTCTCATGCACATGGATGTGGATCGGCGCTTCCAGTTGCTCGGCGAGCGTGAGGATTTTCTCGAAGGTTTTATCGCTCACCGTATAGGGCGCGTGCGGCGCCATGCTGAAGACAATGCGCTCATGGTCGCGATAGGCGTCGCGTACCTCCAAGCCCTTGCGCAGATAGTCATCGGCGTCGGCGGCATAGGCGGTGGGGAATTCGAGTGCGATCATGCCGATCGCGGCGCGCATGCCCGCTTGATCCACCGCTTGTGCCGTGGCTTCGGGAAAAAAATACATATCGTTGAAGCAGGTCACGCCGCCACGCAGCATTTCAGCGCAGGCGAGCAGTGTGCCGTCTTTCACGAATGCCGGCGCGACGTGTTTGCCTTCCGCCGGCCAGATGTGATTTTTGAGCCACGTCATTAGCGGCAAATCGTCGGCTAGGCCGCGCATCAGCGTCATGGCGGCGTGCGTATGCAGATTGACCAGACCGGGCATCAATACATGCTGGTTGAGTTCTATCTGTTCGTGCGCAGTGAAGTTATTCGTAGCGTCAGGCGTGGGCAAGAGTGCGACGATGCGTCCGGCATCGATCGCAATGCTGTGATGTTCCAGCACGGCGCCACTGGGTTCGATTGGGAGTATCCAACGGGCGTTAATGAGCGAATCAATGGTTCTCATGGGGCCTTCATGCCGAACTCAAAAAAAAGCCCCGCTCAATGGCGGGGCTAGATTGCTTTTGTAGAGATTACTTGGCGGGCGCCTGGATTTTCACTTCAACCAGCACGCGACGGTTGGGTTGCAGGCACTCAACCAGCTTCTTGTTCTTACCGCTTTCGGCGCCTTTTACATTCTTGCAATCCACTAGCGGCTCGGCTTCACCTTTACCCACGGTTTCGATGCGCTTGGCATCAATGCCTTGGCTAACGATATAGGCCTTGGCAGCGGCAGAGCGGCGATCAGACAAATCTTGGTTGTATTTGTCAGTGCCAATACGGTCGGCGTGACCCGTGACCAACACCACTTCCACTTCCGGATACTGTTTCATTTTAGACACGACTTCATCATCTAAAGTCTTCTTGCCATCGGCGCGCAATACGGCTTTGTCGAAATCGAATAGTGTTTCGGCTTGCAGGTTGATTTTGGTGAAAGCCGGTTTGGCTGGACCGAGATTCGGTGGCACTAAGGGTTGTGCCGGAACGGTGTCTTGTTTCTTGACTACGGGAGCCTCTTTCTTGACCAAATCGGGATCGCATTCGGCGATGGCCATGGCCGGGGTCCAGGAACCGGTGCGCCAGCATAGGCCGAAATTGCTTTTTACGATGTGTTTGTTGTTATCTTGCAAATAGCCAGGGGTGACTTTGCCGTCGCTGTGGGCTGTCGCTACGCCTGCACCAAGACCCAAACCGAGGGCGATCAGGAGGCTGGAAGCAATTTTCAATGTAGGGGAAATCGTCATGGTGTCACCTTTCTTTTCTTTATAAAATCGGGGGGAACGCTTGAGCGGATGTTAACCATATAGTGCTGTAATTACAAGACTCAAGTATAGGTTCCTTTATGGATTTTCGCACGGAAACTTGAGTCGGTTGGGGGAGTCTGGCTGGGGAGGGGGGCACGTGTTACAATCTTCAACTTTGATTCCGTCCCTCCGCCGCCCTGGCGAATACAATATAAGTAACTGATAAATATGGATCAATTCGCTAAAGAGACAATCCCGGTTAGCCTCGAAGCAGAGATGCGCAACTCCTACCTCGATTATGCGATGAGCGTAATCGTGGGACGGGCCTTACCCGATGTGCGCGATGGGCTAAAGCCGGTGCATCGCCGCGTGTTATTCGCGATGCACGAGTCAAACAATGTGTGGAACCGGCCCTATGTGAAGTGTGCGCGCGTGGTCGGCGACGTGCTGGGTAAATATCACCCGCATGGCGATACGGCGACCTACGATGCGCTGGTGCGCATGGCGCAGGATTTCTCCATGCGCTACATGCTGATCGATGGCCAAGGCAACTTTGGCTCGATCGATGGCGATTCCCCTGCTGCTTATCGTTACACCGAGTGCCGCCAAGCGCGCATTGCGTCTGAAATGCTGGCCGACATCGACAAGGAAACCGTCGATTTTGTGCCCAACTACGACGGCAAGGAAATGGAGCCGACGGTACTCCCCACCAAGACGCCGAACCTGTTGGTGAACGGTTCGTCGGGCATTGCTGTGGGCATGGCCACCAATATTCCACCGCATAATTTGACTGAAGTAGTGGATGCCTGTCTGGCGATTCTTGCCAATCCGGCCATCACTATCGACGAGTTGATCGAGATCGTGCCCGCGCCGGATTTTCCCACCGCCGGCATCATTTATGGCACGGCGGGCGTCAAAGAAGGCTACCGCACCGGCAAGGGCCGGGTGGTGATGCGCGCCCGTACGCATTTCGAAGATTTAGAAAAGGGTCGTCAGTCAATCATCATCGACGAGTTGCCCTACCAAGTGAACAAAGCCAATCTGCTGATCAAGATCGGCGAGTTGGTGCGCGAAAAACGCCTGGAAGGCCTCTCCGATTTACGCGATGAGTCGGACAAATCCGGCATGCGCGTGGTGATCGAGTTGAAGCGTGGCGAAATGCCCGAGGTGGTGCTGAACAATCTGTACAAGCTCACTCCGATGCAAGACACCTTCGGCATGAATATGGTCGCGCTAGTCGATGGCCAACCGCGCCTGTTGAACTTGAAGCAAATGTTGGATGCCTTCTTGCGCCACCGGCGCGAGGTGGTGACGCGGCGCACGATTTTCGAATTGCGCAAGGCGCGTGAACGCGGCCACATCTTGGAAGGCCTGGCGGTGGCGCTGTCCAATGTGGACGAAATCATCGCCCTGATCAAAGCGTCCGAGACGCCCGCGATCGCCAAAGAGCGCTTGATGGATAAAACATGGGCCTCCACGCTGGTGGGAGATATGCTGGCGCGTGCCGTGGCCGATGTGAATGCGAGTCGCCCCGAAGGGCTATCCGCCGAATTCGGCATGACGCCGCAAGGCTATCGCCTCTCCGACACGCAAGCGCAAGCGATTCTGGAATTGCGTTTACAGCGTTTGACCGGCCTGGAGCAAGACAAAATCGTCGCCGAGTACAAAGACGTGCTGGAGAAGATCGCCGACTTCATCGACATCCTCGCCAAGCCGGCGCGCATCACCCAAATCATCACGGACGAGCTGGGGCAGGTAAAAGCGCAGTACGGCGACAAGCGCAAGAGCGAGATTGTGCACAATGCGCAAGATATCTCGATGGAAGATCTCATCACGCCGGAAGATGTGGTGGTGACGCTCTCACATACGGGCTACATGAAATCTCAACCTTTGGTGGAATACGCTGCACAAAAGCGCGGTGGGCGCGGCAAGCAAGCCGCCCCCACCAAAGAAGACGATTTCATTGAAAATCTTTTCATCGCCAATACCCACGATTACATTCTGTGTTTCTCCAATCGTGGCCGCGTGTATTGGATCAAGGTTTACGACGTGCCGCAGGGCAGCCGCATTTCGCGCGGCAAGCCAATTGTGAACCTGCTGCCGCTGGAAGATCGCGAGAAAATCACCGCGCTGCTGCCGATCAAGGAATTCGACGAGCAGCACTATGTGTTCATGGCGACTGCCATGGGCACGGTAAAGAAGACTCCGTTGACCGAATTCTCGCGTCCACGCACCAGCGGCATCATCGCGGTGTCCTTGGACGACGGCGATTATTTGGTGGGCGCGGCGATTACCGATGGCACGCACGACGTGATGTTGTTTTCCAACGGCGGCAAAGCGGTGCGCTTCGAAGAAACCGACGTGCGTCCGATGGGTCGTGGCGCGCATGGTGTGCGCGGCATGCGGCTGGTGGCGGGACAGAAGGTTATCTCGATGTTGGTGGCGGAAAGCGAAACCCAATCCGTACTAACCGCGACCGAAAATGGCTACGGCAAGCGCACCCCGATTACCGAATACACCCGCCACGCGCGCGGCACCCAAGGCATGATCGCGATTCAAACCAGTGCGCGCAATGGCCCGGTGGTGGCGGCGACGCTGGCGGACGAAACCGACGAGATCATGCTGATCACGACCGGTGGCGTGCTGATCCGCACTCGTGTTAAAGAAATTCGCGAAATGGGGCGCGCCACACAGGGCGTCACACTGATTAATACCGGCGAGGGTGAGAAGCTGGTCAGTTTGCAGCGCATCGTCGAGACCGACGTAGAAGAGGAAGAGGATAAAGAATAATGGAACGCATTTATAACTTCAGCGCAGGCCCGGCGGTATTGCCGCAATCGGTACTCGAACAAGCGCGCGACGAGCTACTCAATTGGCAAGGCTGCGGCATGTCGGTGATGGAAATGAGCCATCGCGGCAAGGAATTCATGGGCATCGCGGCGCAGGCCGAGGCTGATCTGCGCGAGCTACTGGCGATTCCCGCCAACTACAAAGTGCTTTTCCTGCAAGGCGGCGCATCGAGTCAATTCGCCATGGTGCCGATGAATCTGCTGCGTGGCAAAAAAAGCGCGGACTATGTGAATACCGGCGAATGGTCGAAGAAGGCCATCAAGGAAGCGAAGAAATTTTGTACCGTGAATGTCGCGGCCAGTTCCGAAGACAAGAATTTCTCCTATGCACCCACCCAGGATAAATGGTCGCTCGATGCCAACGCGGCCTATGTGCACTACACGCCGAACGAAACCATCGGCGGCGTGGAGTTCCATTGGGTGCCCCAGATGTTGGGATCAGGAACCGGCAATGTGCCGCTGGTGGCGGATATGTCTTCCAACATTTTGTCGAAGCCGATCGACGTGTCGAAATACGGCGTGATCTACGCCGGTGCGCAGAAAAACATCGGCCCGGCGGGTCTGACCATCGTGATCGTGCGCGAGGATTTGATGGGTGAAACGGTTGCCGGCACACCGACCATGCTCGATTACAAGATTCATGCCGACAACGAATCCATGTACAACACGCCGCCGACCTATGGCATCTACATGGCGGGCTTGGTGTTCAAGTTGTTGAAACACAACGGCGGGCTGGCCGCGATGGAGGCCCACAACATCACCAAAGCCAATGTGCTGTATGACTATCTGGATGCGACCAGCTTCTATCATTGTCCGACGGCAAAAGAAAATCGCTCGCGCATGAATATTCCGTTCACCTTGAAGGATGCGGCGCTGGATGAAGCCTTCCTTAAAGGTGCGAAAGAGCGTGGTCTGGTACAACTTAAAGGCCACCGCTCGGTGGGGGGCATGCGCGCTTCGATTTACAACGCGATGCCAATCGATGGCGTGCGCGCATTGGTTGATCACATGAAAGCTTTCGAGAAACAGCATGGCTAAAAAATTCCAAATTCAAACCCTCAACAACATCTCGGTGCAGGGCCTGTCGCGCCTGCCGGCCGACCACTACGTGATCGGCAATGACATTGCTGACCCGGATGCGATTTTGGTGCGCTCGGCCAAGATGCATGACATGACGATTCCGGTGAGTGTGAAAGCCATCGCGCGCGCCGGCGCCGGCACCAACAATGTGCCCGTGGTCAAAATGAGCGAACGCGGGGTACCGGTGTTTAACGCGCCGGGCGCCAACGCCAATGCGGTAAAGGAATTGGTGATCGCCGGCATGTTGATGGCTGCGCGCAACTTGATTCCTGCCTGGAATTTCTCCAATAACCTCACGGGCGAAGATGCGGCGATGTCCAAGGCGGTGGAAGCGGGCAAAAAAAATTACGCCGGGATCGAATTGCCCAACCGCACGCTGGGCGTGATCGGCCTGGGCGCCATCGGCTCCTTGGTGGCGGATGCCGGCATCAAGCTCGGCATGAATGTGCTGGGCTACGATCCGGAAATTACGGTCGAGGCCGCATGGCGCTTGCCCTCCACGGTGCGCAAGGCGAGTAGCGTGGAAGAAGTGGTGAAGAACAGTGATTTTATTTCGCTGCATGTGCCGCTGCTGGACGCCACGCGCAACCTGATCGACAGCGCGCGCATCGCGCTAATGAAACCCGGCACCGTGCTGCTGAACTTTTCGCGCGAAGGCATCGTGGACGATAAAGCCGTGGTCGAAGGCTTGGCCAACGGCCAGTTGCGCGGCTATATGTGCGACTTCCCGTCAAACACGCTCAAAGGTAATCCGAAAGTGGTCGCCTTGCCGCATCTCGGCGCCTCGACCGAGGAAGCTGAAGATAACTGCGCCATCATGGTCGCCGACCAAGTGCGCGATTATCTGGAAAACGGCAACGTGCTCAATTCGGTGAATTTCCCCAATGTATCCATGCCGCGTGAAGCGCCGTTCCGCATCGCGGTGGCCAATGCCAACGTGCCGAACATGGTGGGGCAGATATCGACGTCGATGGCCGATTCCGGCTTGAACATTCATAACATGGTCAACAAATCCAAGGGCGAGATGGCCTACACCCTGGTGGATGTGGACAGCGCGCCCCCGCAGGCGGTGATTGATAAGATCGCCGCGATCAAGGGGGTGTTGATGGTTCGCTCGCTGTAGTAAGTATGTATGTCGGACGATCTGCAAAAAAACCGTGTTGAAATCGATCAAATCGATGATGAGTTATTAAAACTTATCAGCCGGCGCGCGCAGATCGCCCAGACCATCGGTCGTTTGAAGCAAGGCAATATCTATCGGCCGGAACGCGAAGCGCAAGTGTTGCGCCGCATCAAGGAAGCCAATCCCGGCCCGCTCTCAGGCGAAACCGCCGCCAGACTGTTCCGTGAAATCATGTCCGCTTGCCTGGCCCTCGAACAACCGCTGACGGTTGCCTACCTGGGGCCGCAGGGCACCTTCACTCAAGCAGCGGCGATCAAGCATTTCGGCCACGCGGCGGAAACTACAGACTGTGCATCGATCGACGAAGTATTTCGCAAGGTTGAGGCCGGTATGGCTACTTATGCCGTGGTGCCGGTTGAGAACTCGACCGAGGGCGCTATCGGTCGCACCTTGGATTTATTGCTCAACACGCCCTTGATGATTTGCGGCGAAGTCGTGGTGCGCATCCATCATTTCTTGCTGCGCAAAGGGGAAAGCATGGAGGGCATTACTAAGCTCTATTCCCATGCCCAGTCGTTTGCGCAATGCCATGAGTGGCTGAATAAAAACCTGCCCCATGTCGAGCGCATCACCGTGGCCAGCAATGCCGAAGCGGCCAAGCTGGCGGCGGCGGACCCCAAAAGCGCGGCCATCGCCGGCGAAACTGCGGCGGAGATTTATGGCCTCACCCCGCTTGCCCGCAACATTGAAGACGAACCGAATAACACCACGCGCTTCTTGGTGTTGGGTACGCACGATGCAGGGCGCTCCGGCCGCGACAAAACCTCGCTGGTGATGGCTGCACCCAATCAACCCGGCGCCATGCATGATCTGCTTGGACCTTTCGCGCGCAACGGCGTGTCCATGACCAAACTCGAATCTCGACCAAACGGTGCGGGCAAGTGGGAATACGTGTTTTACGTCGATGTCGAGGGCCATCAGGAAGATGCGCCGGTGGTCAAGGCATTGATCGAATTGAAAGGATTGGCGCCATTCCTGAAAGTCTTGGGGTCTTATCCCGTGGCAGTGATCTGATTTAACCGCATTGTCGTTTTGTGCGCTGAAAATATTAAACCATGGACCTATGTGATCTCGCGCCCGCTTATATCCGGGCGATTGCACCTTATCAGCCGGGTAAGCCCATCGCCGAACTCGCGCGCGAAATGGGCTTGCGCGAAGCCGATATCGTCAAGCTGGCGTCGAATGAAAACCCGCTCGGGCCGAGCCCGCAGGCGATCAAGGCGATCGAGCGCTGCTTGCCCGAATTGGCGCGTTATCCAGACGGCAATGGTTTCGAGTTGAAAACAGCGCTCGCAAAAAAATATGGCGTCCTGCCGGGGCAGGTCGTGCTCGGCAATGGCTCGAACGACGTGCTGGAATTCGCGGCACGGGCTTTTCTGTCGCCTGGGCTATCCGCCGTGTATTCGCAACATGCGTTTGCCGTGTATCCCTTGGTGGTGCAAGCGGTGGGTGCACGCGGGATCGAAGTGCCCGCTCAGGATTTCGGCAATGACCCAAAGGCGATGTTGGAAGCGATCGAGGAGTCGACGCGTTTGGTTTTCCTCGCCAATCCCAATAATCCGACGGGTACCTTGCTCGTACCCGATGTGCTGCTGGGTTTCATCGAGCAAGTGCCGCGCGAAGTGCTGATCGTGCTGGACGAAGCCTATTTCGAATACCTGGCGCCGGAGGTGGCGGCGGACAGTGTGAGCTGGCTGAAGCGCTTTCCGAATCTGCTGATCGCGCGCACTTTTTCCAAGGCGTATGGCTTGGCCGGCTTGCGCGTGGGTTTTGCCTTGGCGCATCAGGATGTGGCGGCGATGCTGAATCGCGTGCGCCAGCCGTTTAACGTAAGCAGTGTGGCGCAAGCGGCGGCAGTAGCGGCGCTGGGCGATACGGCGCATTTGCACAGCAGCATTGCATTGAATACGGCGGGGATGCGGCAAATCAGCGCCGGATTGAACAAGTTGAATTTGGATTACATTCCCTCGCATGGGAATTTTTTGAGCTTTCGCATCGGCAACGCTACCGCGATGTATCAACGCTTGCTGAAGCGCGGCATCATCGTGCGGCCAGTGGCGAATTACGGTATGCCGGAATATTTACGCGTCAGCATCGGCTTGGAAGCAGAAAACCAGAAATTTTTAAGCGCGTTAACCGACGCGATACAGGAATAGCTAAGGATAAGACATGATTATCGTGATGGAAAACGGCGCATCGGATGCGCAAATCGACGGCGTCGTCAAAAAGATCAAGGAATTCGGTCTCGACGCCAATGTGTCGCGCGGCACGGAGCGCACCGTCATCGGCGCCATCGGCGACGAGCGCAAGCTGGATCAGGAAATGATCGATGCGCTGCCCGGCGTCGAAAACTCCATGCACATCGTCAAGCCCTACAAGATCGTGGCGCGCGAGTGGCATAAGGAAAATACCGTCATCGACATCAAGGGCGTGCCCTTGGGCGGCAAGCAAATTCAAATCATTGCCGGCCCTTGTTCGGTGGAAACGCAAGAGCAAATGGAGCAGTCAGCCAAATTCGTCAAAGCAGCCGGCTGCCGCTTAATGCGCGGGGGTGCATTCAAACCGCGTACCAGCCCCTACGCCTTCCAAGGCAAGGGCGTGGAAGGCTTGGATATGTTCCGCAAAGCCGCCGATCAACAGGGTCTGCCCATCGTGACCGAGTTGATGGACGTGCGCATGCTCGACACCTTCCTCGAATACAAGGTGGATGTGATTCAAATCGGCACACGCAATATGCAGAATTTCGATTTACTCAAAGAAGTCGGCAAGATCAGTACCCCGGTGATTCTCAAGCGCGGCATGTCGGCGACCATCTCCGAATGGCTGATGGCGGCGGAATACATCGCGGCCGGCGGCAACCACAACATCATCTTCTGCGAGCGCGGCATCCGCACCTATGAGACCTACTATCGCAATGTGCTGGATGTTACCGCGATCCCCGTGCTGAAAAAAGAAACCCACTTGCCGGTGATTGTCGATCCTTCGCATGCCGGCGGTAAGGCGTGGATGGTGCCGGCGCTGTCGCGCGCGGCAATCGCCGCGGGCGCCGACGGCTTGCTGGTGGAGATGCACCCCAAGCCGTGCGAAGCTTGGTGCGATGCAGATCAAGCGCTGAACCCGGACGAGTTGAAGCAGCTCATGGGCGAGTTGTCGGGCATCGCGCAGGTGATCGGGCGGAGTATTTAACGTCCTTCCATGATCAATAAACTCGTCATCATCGGTGTCGGCCTCATCGGCGGTTCCTTCGCGCTGGCTTTGCGCGAGGCGGGGCTGGTGCGCGAGGTGGTGGGGGTGGGGCGCAGCGCCGAGAATTTAAGCGCTGCGCTGGGCATGTATGTGATCGATCGTTATGCCGAAGCGGCGCAAGCCGTGCAGGACGCCGATGTGGTGCTGCTGGCAGTGCCGGTGGGGCAAATGGGGCCGATGATGGCGGCGATTGCGCCGCATCTGGCACCGCATACGATCGTGACCGATGTGGGCAGCACCAAGCAGGATGTGGTGGCACTGGCGCGCGCGAATTTGGCCCAACATATAGCGCAATTCGTGCCCGGGCATCCCATTGCCGGGGCGGAGCGCAGCGGCGTGAAAGCCGCGCGCGGCGATTTGTTTCGCGAGCGCAATGTGGTGTTGACGCCTTTGCCCGAAACCAATCCCGAAGCCCGCGAATTGATTGCCCAGCTGTGGCAAGGTTGCGGCGCAAAGGTGTCGGAGATGGCGCCGACGCTGCATGATGAAGTGTTTGCCGCGGTGAGCCATTTGCCGCATCTGTTGGCATTTGGCTTGGTGGACTATATTGCCGCGCAGCCGAATGCCGAAGCCTTGTTCGGCTTCGCCGCCAGCGGCTTTCGCGATTTCACGCGCATTGCCGGCAGCAGTCCGGAAATGTGGCGCGATATCTGCCTGGCTAATCGGGATGCGCTGTTGCAGCAACTTGCTGGCTATGAAGCCGAGTTGGCGCGTATCAAACAACTGATCGAAGGCGGGGATGGTGCCGCGTTAGCGCAGTTGTTTGCCGCAGCGCGCGACGCACGGCAAAAACACCTCTCGAGCTAGCGCGTTTCTCCCATGGAATTCCTCGATCTTCAACCCATCTCGCGCATGGCCGGCACGGTTATATTGCCCGGCTCGAAAAGCATTTCCAACCGCACCTTGCTGTTGGCGGCGCTCGCCAGCGGCGCGACCGAAGTAAAAGGCCTGCTCGCGTCCGATGATACGCAGCACATGCTGGCCGCGTTGCAGGCGCTCGGGGTCAGCTTTCAACAGCACGGCGCTAGCCGCGATTACACCGTACACGGCATCGGTGGCGCGTTTCCGGTGAAGGACGCGGAATTGTTTTTGGGCAACGCGGGCACCGCGTTTCGTCCGCTCACCGCCGTGCTGGCGCTGTCCCATGGGCATTACACTCTCTCCGGCGTGCCGCGCATGCATGAGCGGCCGATCGGCGACTTGGTGGATGCCTTACTGCTACTCGGCGCGGATATCGCTTATCTGAGCAACGCCGGCTTTCCGCCCTTAGAGATTAAGCCCGCCACGATCCGCGCCGGTGGCCGCGTCAGCATCAAAGGCAATGTGTCGAGCCAGTTTCTGACCGCGCTGTTGATGGCGTTGCCGCTGACGCAGACGGACACCACGGTGGAAGTGGTGGGCGAGCTGATTTCTAAACCGTATATCGAAATCACGCTGAATCTCATGGCGCGCTTCGGGGTGACCGTTGAGCGTCGCGGCTGGCAAGAATTTATCGTGCGTGGCGGACAGCGCTATACCAGCCCTGGGGTGATCCAGGTCGAAGGCGATGCCTCCAGCGCATCGTATTTTCTCGCCGCCGGCGCCATCGGCGGTGGGCCGGTGCGTGTGGAAGGCGTGGGCCGTGCCAGTATCCAGGGCGATGTGCGTTTCGCGGAAGTGTTGCAACAGATGGGTGCCAGCATCAGCATGGGCGAGCATTGGATCGAAGCCTCGGGTAGCGGACGGCTGCAAGCCATCGACGCCGATTTAAACCATATCCCCGACGCGGCCATGACCATCGCGGTCGCCGCCTTGTTCGCCGACGGCACCACCACGCTTCGCAACATCGGCAGTTGGCGTGTCAAAGAAACCGACCGCATTGCCGCCATGGCCACCGAATTGCGCAAAGTGGGGGCGAGCGTGGAAGAAGGGGCCGATTTCATTCGCATTACCCCTCCTTCCGCGCTCATCCCTCATGCGGCGATTGATACTTATGATGACCACCGCATGGCGATGTGTTTTTCCCTGGTCGCCCTGGGTGGCGTGCCAGTGCGCATCAATGACCCTAAGTGCGTAGCTAAGACTTTTCCGGAGTATTTCGAAGTATTTCAACGTCTTGCGCGGTCTTCTGTGGCCGTTATCGCTATCGACGGCCCCTCCGCTTCCGGTAAGGGCACCGTGGCCCAGCGGGTAGCCGAACAGTTGGGATTTCACTATCTGGATAGCGGAGCACTATATCGATTAGTGGCCTTGGCGGCGGGTAAAGACGGTATTGCATTCGACGACGAGGCGCGCTTGGCCGAGCTGGCCGCCAATCTCGATGTGCGTTTCGAAGGCGGGGATATTTTCCTTAAAAATGAGTCTGTTACGGACTTAATTCGAGCCGAGGACATCGGTAATGGCGCGTCCAAGGTCGCAGCATTGCCGCAGGTGCGAGCCGCCTTGCTGGAACGGCAGCGTGTCTTTCGCCAGGCACCCGGTTTGGTGGCGGATGGGCGTGACATGGGATCGGTGGTTTTCCCCGATGCCGACATCAAAATTTTCCTTATAGCGAGCGCTGAAGTGCGGGCCGACAGGCGCTATAAACAGTTGATCGAAAAAGGCTTGTCTGCTAATATCCCAACTCTTTTGCAGGACATTCAGGCGCGCGACGAACGCGACAGCAATCGAAGTGCCGCCCCCCTGCAACAGATAGCGGACGCCAGTTTGTTGGACACCAGCGGCCTCACCATCGAACAAGCGGTGGCGGCAGTGCTGAAACAGTTCCACGACCAGCGCCGCAAATAGGTGTCATCAGTCGGCGTTACTTAGAAAGTAACGAGAACAAGCAGCAAAGGGTGCAGGCGACCGCCGATCATCACCCCAAGCGCTTATCCATCTGGCTGTTGACGATGATGAACTAACGCCGTCTCTGGACGGGAAAAATAGAGTAAACCCCATGATTGCAGCGACCCCCGTATCTACTGGCAGCGAAGGTTTCGCCGCCATGTTTGAAGAAAGCCTATTGCGCCAAGAGATGCGCGCAGGCGAATTGATTACCGCAGAAGTCATCTCCGTTGATGGCGGCGAAGTGGTGGTGAATGCCGGCCTGAAATCCGAGAGCGTGATTGCCGCATCGGAATTTTGTAATGACCGCGGAGAACTCGAAGTAAAAGTCGGTGATTTCGTCACCGTGGCGATTGAGCAATTGGAAGACGGTTATGGCAACACCAAGCTCTCGCGTGAAAAAGCCAAGCGCCTAGCCGCCTGGAACGATCTGGAACAAGCGATGGAAAGCAACGCCATCGTGTCGGGCATGGTGACCGGTCGCGTCAAGGGCGGTCTCACGGTGATGGTGAATGGTATTCGTGCCTTCCTCCCCGGTTCGCTGGTCGATACCCGCCCGGTCAAAGACACCACGCCTTACGAAAACAAAGAACTGGAATTCAAAGTCATCAAGCTCGACAAGAAGCGCAACAACGTTGTGGTGTCGCGCAAGGCCGTGCTGGAAGCGACTCAAGGCGCCGAGCGTCAAGCGCTGATGGAGAACTTGAAAGAGGGTTCGATCGTCAAAGGCATCGTCAAGAACATCACCGATTACGGCGCATTCGTCGACCTCGGCGGCATCGATGGCCTGCTGCACATCACCGATCTGGCCTGGCGTCGTGTCAAGCATCCGTCCGAAGTGTTGACGGTGGGCGACGAAGTCGAAGCAAAAATACTCAAGTTTGATCAAGAAAAGAACCGCGTCTCGCTCGGCATGAAGCAATTGGGCGACGATCCGTGGGTCAATATTGCTCGCCGCTACCCGCAAGGCACGCGCCTGTTCGGCAAGGTCACCAACCTGACCGATTATGGCGCATTCGTCGAAATCGAAGCCGGTATCGAAGGCTTGGTGCACGTTTCCGAAATGGATTGGACCAACAAGAACGTCCACCCCGCCAAAGTCGTGCAGTTGGGCGATGAAGTCGAAGTGATGATTCTTGAAATTGACGAAGAGCGCCGCCGTATTTCGCTCGGCATGAAACAGTGCCAAGCGAATCCTTGGGATGAATTTGGCGCCAACCACAAAAAAGGCGACAAAGTCGCAGGCCAAATCAAATCCATCACCGACTTCGGTATATTCGTCGGCTTGCCCGGCAACATCGACGGCTTGGTGCATTTGTCCGACCTTTCATGGAGCCTTCCCGGCGAAGAAGCCGTGCGTAACTTCAAGAAGGGCGATGACGTCGAAGCCGTGGTGTTGGCGATTGACCCGGATAAAGAGCGTATTTCCCTCGGCATCAAACAGCTTGATAGTGATCCGTTCAACGGCTATGCCGCAACCCACGAAAAGGGTTCAGTGGTGAAGGGTGTGGTGAAGTCACTCGACGCTAAAGGCGCCATTGTAGTGATTGATGGCGATGTCGAAGGCTATTTGCGCGCTTCAGAAGTCTCACGTGATCGCGTCGAAGATATTCGTACCCATCTCAAAGAAGGCGACGAAGTTGAAGTGATGATCATCAGCGTTGATCGAAAAACACGCAGCATCAGCTTATCGATCAAGGCCAAGGAGGCCACCGAAGCTTCCGAAGCGATGCAGAAAATGGCGACGGATCATGGCGCCGCCAGTGCAGGTACGACCAACTTGGGCGCATTGCTGAAGGCCAAGATGGATACTAAAAACACCGAGCAATCTCAGTAACAAAACGAAGGGGAGCCGTTCATGACCAAATCGGAACTCATTCTGAGGCTGTCAGCGCGTTATCCGCAGCTGGTGGCCAAAGATGCAGAACTGGCGGTTAAGACGATATTGGACGCCATGGGCAAAAGCTTGGCGCAGGGGCAGCGTATCGAGATTCGCGGCTTTGGTAGTTTTAGCTTGAACTACCGTCCGCCGCGCATCGGGCGCAATCCCAAAACCGGTGGCCGCGTTGAAGTGCCGGCAAAGTATGTGCCGCATTTCAAGGCCGGTAAGGAGCTGCGCGACCGAGTCGACCAGCCGTCCGATTCCGAGGCGGTTCCCGCCGCGTAATTGGTGTTTGATGTATAAAGATTGGGCGGCAGCATCTCGCGATGGTGCCGCCTTTTTTATGTTGTAAGACCCAGTCAGCACGGATGCACACAGATAAACTCTTGTGTGTATCCGTTGCTATAAAAGGTTTTCATTGAAGCTGCTTTTCCTACGATTTTTTGCTCCGATCATTGGCCTGGCGTTGTTCCTGGCTGCGCTGGGATTCGCGGTGAAGAACAGCGAGCTGGTCACGCTGCATTATTATTTAGGCATGGTGTGGCAAGCGCCGCTGGTGGTGGTGCTGTTCGTGGCGTTCGCACTAGGGGCGGTGGCGGGGGTGGCGGCGAGCTTTAGTTACTTTTATCGCCAGCGGCGCGAGATACTGGGCCTGAAACGCGAATTGCGCAGCCGCATGCCGGCCAAGGGCGAGGAGTAGCGCGCGATGGAATTTGAATATTGGTGGCTGCTCGCGTTTCCCTTGTTTTTTATGCTCGGCTGGTTAGCTGCGCGCATCGATATCAAACACATTGTCTCTCAATCCAAACAGCTGCCCGAGTCCTATTTCAAGGGCTTGAATTTTCTGTTGAACCAGCAGCCGGACAAGGCCATCGAAGCTTTTACCGAAGCAGCGAAGGCCGATACCGAGACGATCGAGTTGCATTTCACCTTGGGGGGATTGTTTCGCCGGCGCGGGGAAATGGATCGCGCGATTCACCTGCATCAAGCATTAGTCGATCGCCCCGACCTCGGACACGAGCAGCGGCTTGTTGCGCAATTCGAACTCGGCCAAGATTTTCTTGCGGCGGGCTTACTCGATCGCGCCGAGCTCATATTTAAGACACTGGCGGAAACCCACTACGCAGAGCAGGCGCTGCGTTTTCTGATGGAAATTTACGTGCAGGAAAGAGAGTGGCAGCAAGCGATCGCCACGGCGGAGCAATTAGCTAAACATACCAATCAGCCGCATCAAATCGAGATCGCGCATTTTATGTGTGAGTTAGCAAGCAACGAGGCGGTTGCTAGCCGGTATGAAGCAGCACATCAGTATTTGGACCAAGCGCTTAGCATCAATCGGCGCAGTGTGCGCGCCAGCCTATTGCTGGGGGAATTCGAGGCAGCGCAGGGGCGGCACGAAGAGGCGCTGGCGATCTGGCGTCGTATTGAATCGCAGCAACCCGACTTTCTACCGCTGGTCGCGGCAAAGATGCTGGCCTCGTTCAAAGCCCTGGGCCGTACGGCGGAGGGATTGGCGCTGCTCAAGCACTATTTGGAGAAATATGCGTCAATCGATATGTTGAACGTGGTCTATCAAGCCACGCTCGAAAACGAAGGGATCGCAACGGCCTATCCCCTGGTGCGCGCGGAGTTGCAGCGCCATCCCACCTTGCAAGGATATGAAAAACTACTGGAGGCGCAGTTGTTCGACGTCCCTGCAGAACAGCGCCAGCATGTGCAGTCGGTCAAAAATCTGATTCATCAGCACAGCCAACGCCTCGCCTATTATCAATGCGCGAGTTGCGGCTTCAAGGCGCGGCAGTTTTTCTGGCATTGCCCGGCTTGCACCGGATGGGAAACCTTTCCGCCGCGCCGCATTGAGGAAACCAGCGCATGAGCGATCCACGCATTATCGTTGCGCTCGACTACGCCTCTGCCACGGAGGCGCAACAACTGGTTGCACGTCTGGATCCCGCACGCTGCAAATTGAAGGTGGGTAAAGAGTTATTTGTGTCGGCCGGCCCCGCTTTTGTCGCGGGCTTGGTGGATCAAGGCTACGGCGTGTTTCTCGATCTAAAGTTTCACGATATTCCTAACACCGTGGCGGCGGCGTGTCGCGCGGCCGCCAAGCTCGGCGTATGGATGCTCAATGTGCATGCCCTGGGTGGCCATGCTATGCTCAGCGCCGCGCGCGAAGCGGTGGAATGCGTTGCTGCCAGGCCCATTTTGATCGCCGTGACCGTGCTCACCAGCATGCAAGATGAAGATCTTGCCGAAGTAGGCGTGATGGGCACCGCGCAGGAGGCAGTGTCGCGCTTAGCGCAGCTTTCACATCGTTGCGGCCTGGATGGCGTGGTGTGCTCGGCGCGCGAAGTGGCGCAACTCCGGCGTGAACGCGGCGCGTCATTCTTACTGGTCACGCCGGGTATCCGCCCACTGCTGGCGGCAAGCGGCGATCAGGCGCGTGTGGCGACGCCACGCGAGGCGATACAAAACGGCGCGAGCTATCTGGTGATCGGACGGCCGATCACCCAAGCGCCGGACCCGCTGGCGGCACTGGCGGCGATTCAGCGTGAAATCGACAACAAATAAAGAGAAAATAAAAATGAAAGTCACGATTATCGGTACCGGTTATGTCGGCTTAGTCACCGGTACCTGCCTCGCCGAGGTGGGGAACGAAGTGATGTGCCTCGACCTTGATGCACGCAAAATAGATATGCTCAAGCAGGGCGGCATCCCGATTTACGAACCGGGCCTGCAAGACATGGTGCAGCGCAACGTCGCCGCCGGTCGCTTGCATTTCACCACCAACGTGGAAGAAAGCGTGGCCTTCGGCACGGTGCAATTCATCGCGGTCGGCACTCCGCCCGACGAGGATGGCTCGGCCGATTTGCAATACGTGGTTGCTGCGGCACGCAATATCGGCCGCCACATGACCGATTATCGCGTTATCGTGGACAAATCCACGGTGCCGGTGGGCACGGCGGACAAAGTGCGCGCAGCGGTGCAGGAAGAATTAGCCAAGCGGGGTGCTACGCTGGAATTCGCCGTGGCGTCGAACCCGGAATTTCTCAAGGAAGGCGCGGCAGTGGAAGATTTCATGCGCCCTGAGCGCATCGTGATTGGCACTGACGATCCCAATGCGCTGGAAATGATCCGCACCCTCTACGCGCCGTTCCAACGCAATCACGAACGCATCATCGGCATGGACATTCGTTCCGCCGAGCTGACCAAGTACGCCGCCAACGCGATGTTGGCGACACGCATTTCATTCATGAACGAGCTGGCCTTGCTAGCGGAAAAGCTCGGCGCTGACATCGAGCACGTGCGCCACGGCATCGGCTCCGATCCGCGCATCGGTTATCACTTCCTCTATCCCGGTGTGGGCTATGGCGGTTCGTGCTTCCCCAAAGACGTGCAAGCCCTGCAACGGACTGCACAGGAAAATGGCATCGATCTTAAAGTCTTGAATGCGGTTGAAGTCGCCAATGATCGGCAAAAAGGCGTGCTGCTCCAAAAAATCGATCAACGCTTTGGCGCAAATTTATCCGGCAAGCGTTTTGCCTTGTGGGGGCTGGCGTTTAAACCGAATACCGACGATATGCGCGAGGCGCCCAGCCGCGTCATCATGGAGGGCCTATGGGCGCGCGGCGCGACCATCACCGCGTATGACCCGGCAGCGATGCACGAGACGCAGCGCATCTACGGCGACGAGCCGCGCTTGCAGTACGCCGATACGCCAATGGCTTGCCTGGACGGCGCCGATGCACTGGTAATCGTGACCGAATGGAAAGTTTTCCGCAGCCCGGATTTCAGTGAGATCAAGGCCAAGCTCAAACACCCAGTGATTTTCGATGGCCGCAATTTGTACGAGCCCAAGCTGGTGCGCGAGCAGGGCTTAGAGTATTTCCCGATTGGACGTCAGTGAGGAGTCAGGCGTGAAGCGTGAGGCCTTAGCATCGGCGCGCGTACTCGTGGTGGGCGATGTGATGCTCGACCGCTATTGGTTCGGCGAGGTGAGCCGTATTTCGCCCGAGGCGCCAGTGCCGGTGGTGCGCGTGACCAGCAGCGACGAGCGGCCCGGCGGCGCTGCCAATGTGGCGCGCAATATCGCGGCTTTGTCCGCCAAGGCAGCGTTGTTGTCGGTGACGGGCGACGATGAAGCCGGGACCAAGATCGCCGACCTGATGCGCGCCGAAGGCGTGGCTGCCGAGTTGCATCGCGACCCGACGATTTCGACCACGATCAAATTGCGTGTTATCGGGCGGCAGCAGCAGTTGCTGCGCATCGATTTTGAAACCGCGCCTAGCCATGAAGTGCTCTCCGCCGCCTTGGCGGATTATGAGCGTTTGCTGGAGGAGTGCGATGTGGTGGTCTTGTCCGATTATGGCAAAGGCGGGCTTACTCACATCACGCGCATGATCGAGCTGGCCAACGCGGCGAAAAAACCGGTGTTGGTGGATCCGAAAGGCGAGGACTATTCGCGCTACCGCAACGCCACCTTGATCACGCCAAACCGGGGTGAGTTCCGCGAAGTGGCGGGTAGTTGGAAAACCGAGGAAGAGCTGACCCGCAAAGCCGAAGCACTCCGCAGCGAATTAAACCTAAATGGCTTGCTGGTGACGCGCAGCGAGGAAGGGATGACACTGTATCGTGAAGGCGAAAGAGTGCATGAACAGACGCAAGCGCGCGAGGTGTTCGATGTTTCGGGCGCGGGTGATACGGTGATCGCCACGCTAGCGGTGATGCTAGCCTGTGGCGCCGACATGGCCGAGGCGGTGCGGGTTGCCAATCGCGCCGCCGGCATCGTGGTAGCCAAGCTCGGCACGGCAGTCGTGCATAAAGAAGAATTGTTTCAATAGCAGGCTTCAGGCGACAGGCGTCAGGCGTCGGTTTTCAGCGAATCGCACGCAGCGCACCAGCTACTGATGCCTGAAGCCCGACGCCTGACGCCTAGCACCTAAAGCCCGAATCCATATAGGAGAAAAATATGTACCACATCGTTACCGGCGCAGCCGGTTTCATCGGCGCCAATCTTGTCAAAGCGCTCAACGCGCGCGGCGAGACCGACATTATCTGTGTCGACAATCTCACCCAAGCCAATAAATTCAAAAATCTGGTCGATTGCGAGATCGCGGATTATATCGACAAGGAAGATTTCATCGAACTGTTGTTGGAAGGCGCTTGGGAGGACGACATCGCGGCGATTTTCCATGAAGGCGCCTGCTCCGACACCATGGAGACCGACGGCCGCTACATGATGGATAACAACTTCCGCTACACGGTAACCCTATTCGATTATTGTCAGGCGGATGAAGTGCCCTTCCTGTACGCCTCCTCGGCTAGCGTGTACGGCGGCGGCACGGTGTTCAAGGAAGAGCGTTCACATGAAGGTCCGCTCAATGTGTATGGCTATTCCAAATTCTTGTTCGACCAATATGTACGCCGCAATTGGAACCACCTCACGGCGCAAGTCGCGGGCTTCCGCTACTTCAATGTTTATGGCCCACGCGAGCAGCATAAGGGGCGCATGGCTTCGGTCTCTTTTCATCTATTCAATCAATACATGGCTACCGGCAAGGTGCGCTTGTTCGAAGGCAGCGGCGGCTACGCCAATGGCGAACAGCGGCGCGACTTTATCTCGGTGGAAGACGTAGTGAAAGTGAATCTGCATTTTCTCGATAACCCAGACCAATCCGGTATTTTCAATGTGGGCACGGGCCGTGCGCAGACTTTCAATGATGTAGCGGTCGCCACCGTGAACGCATGCCGCCGCGCGAAAGGCGAGACCGAGTTGAGCCTGGCGCAATTGCAACAGCAAGGCATCCTCGAATACATCGACTTCCCCGAAGCCTTGAAAGGGAAGTATCAGAATTTCACCCAGGCCGATATTTCCAATCTGCACCACGCGGGGTATAACGCGCCCTTGCTCACTGTCGAAGAAGGCTGTTCACTTTATGTGCAGCACTTATTGAAATCGGCTTAAGGAGAAGGCTATGCCGTACTACGTGTATAAAATTGATAATTACCCGGTGCGGCAATTGGCGCTGCTAGATACTTTCGATAGCTTTAAAGAGGCAAGTGCTGCGGCCAAAGCGCGCCGCAATGCGATGCAGCTTACGAATGGCCAGGCGGTGAAGGTGATGTTCGCCGAGTCGGAACTGGAAGCCGAAGATATGCTGTCCCAAGTGCGCATCGCGCCGCCCACCACCGGCGAAGATTACTGAGTCCTACACTTACGCCATGTTGGACGAGAACGCCTACCGCGATGCCTATACGGAGGTGAATCCGCTCCAGTGCGTATTCGAACGTGCGGTTTTGTGTCGTTGCTGCGGCTGTCAGCACGCGATCAAACGTAATATCGCCGAGCGCGAAGCCGCCGGTTGTTTGGACGTCGCCGCACATGCCTTATGCGTGGAGTTGAAGAAGGAGTTGCGGCGGGCGGCGGCATTTACCCTCAAGCTTGCACATCCGGATGAGCCGGTTCCACACACCAAAGAACTCAAGTTGCAATGCGGGGGATTGTTGGGTGTTGAGCGAGCATTGGTGCCCGATGCAGCAGGGCCGGTCGCCAACATTTTCGGCGTTTTGAGCGCCGCTGTTCAGCAATACGGCAGCCTAGCGAGTTTGCCGTATCAAGAGATCATTCACGCCATTCACCTCTACGAGCCGCGACCCAGGCGCAGGTAGTTGTCGGTTCGCGGTGGCCGGTACTTTCTCTAAGAAAGTAAACGCGCCACGTTTCTGCGGCGGGCCATTCCCACCGTACAAGCTATTTGAATTTTGTTTTTTCATTACGCTTCCTAGTCCGGACTATTTCGATATACATCGGCCGGATTAGGGCATTCTTGAACTAAGTCAGCGTTTTTTCGAATTCGGTATGGACTTAGGTACTCACTGCGCTAAGGATAACTTGGCGAAGAACGCAAAAGACAACAATCCAGAAGGATAGGGAGAGGCGGTTATGACTTGGAAAGTTTCCCGGTTTTGATTAGGCTGATGACGCTGCCGCGTGTGGCGGCATCATCATCGAAACCGCCGTGGGTGGTGCTCTGGCTTGCGCCGAGCGGCGCCGGCCAAGCTTGCACATGCTTCAAGCCGAGGGAGGCGATGTGTTGATCAAAATATTTCTCCATGCCCAGGATCGGTGTGGGCACGCCAAGTTCGAACGATTCCGATACCAAATACAGTAGCGAACGTGAATAGTACAAAATCGGCTTGCACGTTGGGTCGGCTTGCTCCGTCACGTCGGTGAGATGAAACTGATTCAAGCGCTTTATTTTGTGCGCTTTTAACTGCGGCAATACGGTTTGCTTGAACAACTCCACGGTGACCGCCGGCGCCATGAAATTCACGCTTTCGAATGTCCAGCCAAGTTTGCACAAGCGATCGACGACATAGCTGTGCACGATCGCGCCCGCCGAGTGACCGATCAAGTGCAGACGCACTGGTGTCTTGGTGAACCAAGGCGACTGCATCGCGCGCTCATACAAGATGCGGCCACCGCTGTCACGGCCGGAAGAAATAGCGTCGCCATTTTGCTTCATTTCACCCCAAATCGCCGTACCCGGCGCAGCCAACAGCCGCTCCAATCGTTGATTCCAGAAACGCTTCAACTGATCGCCTAAGCCGGCGGTAGGGCGCGGCTGCTCGCTGATTAAATCCGCCAAGCGATTTTTCAGCGTGGACCACATATCCGTTTCCCACATTAAAAAAATCGGAAATATTTTCGCTTCGTACAGCGCGGGTATCCAGTTTGCGGCGGTTTGCGCTGCGTCTGCCTCACTGGTTAAGCCGCCGTGCGCGTAGATCGCAATATCGGTTGGCGCATTATCTTTCAGCCCCCATTGCTTGCGTGCCTCAGCGATATGCACATTGACCAACGCATCCACATCCCCGACCTGCGTGCGGAACTGGCCGGTGTTGGAGAGCCGGCCGTTATTCTCCATATCGATGATGAAGGGAGCGATTTCGCGGTTGCGCAAAACATTATCGCTGGCCAGCTTGACGCGTCCTTTTTCCATGCGCAGCGAAAGCGAGCCAGCGATTTCAATGTGCTGGTCGGTGACCACACCGGTTTGCGCCACCCAACAATCCATCGCATTCTCCAGCCAATCTTCATAGGTCAGGATAGCCAGCCCGCCGGTGCCCCAGCCCGTCCCCCAGGAGTTTTGCAGGATAAATCCCGCGCGTGTATAGCCGACAATAATGAACGCGTGACCTCCATCGTCTGCTGCGGATTCTTTTAAAGGAATCGGCCAGTAGCCACCCTTGGGTGATTTCGCCTGATCACCTTCCAGCCAGCCGGCATGACAAATCGCGCTGGCGTAGAGAATACCCACCTCGTTTAAGGCCATATGCATATCGGTGATCGAACGCGACTCAACCCGATAGTAAGCGCCGAGCGGACGCTGCGCGGCATCCAGCCACCAATCATCTTGCGGCTTCTTCGCGGCGGCGGGCATATCGAGCTTCTTCCACAATTCCAAGCGGCAGGCGCCGTGCTTGTACCAGCCCTTCATCGCGCCGCGCAGGCTGGATCCGGCATCTTCAATATACCCCGGAAATTCATCATAGCGCCGCGCCATTGAGTAGAGCATGTAGGGTGAAATCTGCGGTGCTTGGGGGTTCCAACTACGCAACAGAAAATTGACAACATTGGATAACGCAAACCCCGTGCAAGCACTGGTGTTTCCTTGGTTTAACACCGGCAAGGCTATTTGGGGTGACAGCTCGTTGCCCGGCGTGACAGCGATCGCGGGCATATAGGGCCGGTCGCGCAAATCCAGCCGATCCGGCACCACGTTGCGCTTAGGGATTTTTCCACTTGATTGAGCCATCGAACACTCCTCGCTGATGTTGCTTGGATGATCGGGAATTTTCCGCGCCGGATTCACGCGTCTACGGAGCACACGCCAATTCATTTACCATAGCACAGCAAAATGGCTATGGCGGGAGGCTGAGGGGGCGGGGTTACTTGCGGAAAGGGGAGTGCAATTCGGTCGTCCCGCTCACGGTAGGCCAGGGATCGGCCTGAATCGTGGAAGGGTTGTCGATGGTATTGGCATTGATCGGCAGCAAGCGCGCAGGTCGCGCGCGTTTTATCTTGGCCAGCACGAACAAGGCGCCAATCACCGGCGCCAACCAAATGAGCAGCACGTAAGGGATGCTATATCGTCCCAAGCGGCGCACAACGCGAGTCGATGCGATTAAATTAGCGCTCAGCAGGGCCAAGCCGGCTGCGATCAAAATGGCAATTTCCAGATTAGACATAGATTCTCCTGAAGCTTTTTGCTTTATCGGCGCGACGGCACTTAAATTTAGATTCAATTTGAGAAGGTGTGTAAATCTAACTTAAGTTTCATTTCGCGCCTTGCTATCGGTATGTCATTGCTGGGATGTCAGGTGCGTCGATTAATGTGCAGGGGTAGAGTATTATTCGGAATAGGCATCCGCCGCTGAAAGGCAGCACGGGCCGTCACTAGGGATATCACATTGGCAAAACCAAACTACCAATTCGAGAAACGTCAGAAAGAACTGGAAAAGAAAAAGAAGCAGGAACAAAAACGCCTGCGCAAACTGGCGGAGCATCAACCACCAGGCGAAGGCGAGGCAGCCGACCAAGCCGAAGCGCCGCAGGCAGGCGATTCCAGCGACGCTTCTACTAGCTAAATCTGCCGCTAGGCTTCTGCCGTCCAATCTAAATTCGTCATCAAGCGTGTCTTGCGCCTGATGACGACATTCCATAGCGCGTATCCCGCGCCACCGTTCCGACCGCATCGAAAATTATTGGCATCATTTGGATGTAAGGTTTCTTGCTGCCGTGAACATTGAGGTCTATCTTTAATTAAGCCCATTAAAGAGGAGCTTATTCCCATGTTTTCGCAAGCAATGGAAAAAACGGTGGCGGAACTGACTGCCCCGACCAAAGGTATTCTCGCCGCAGACGAAAGCGCCGGCACGATCGAGAAGCGATTCAAGAACATCGATGTTGTCTCCACCGAGGAAAACCGGCGCAGTTATCGGGAATTGCTGTTTACCGCACCGGGTCTGAGCGACTACATCAGCGGCGTGATTTTGTTCGAGGAAACGCTGAAACAGAAAAGCGCAGCGGGTATTGCCTTGCCGCAGGTGCTGGCGGCACAAGGTATCGTCCCCGGCATTAAAGTGGATAAGGGCACGCAAGCTTTGGCGAATTTTCCCGGCGACAAGGTGACGCATGGCTTGCAAGGCCTGGCCGAACGGCTTGCCGGCTACAAAGAGCTGGGCGCGCGCTTTGCAAAATGGCGCGCGGTGATCACGATTGGCGATGGGCTGCCTTCGACCTGCGCGATTGAAGTGAACGCCGACAGTCTGGCGCGCTACGCGGCGATCTGTCAGGAACTCGGCATCGTGCCGATTGTGGAACCGGAAGTATTGATGGACGGAAACCACAGCATCGAACGTTGCGCCAGCGTGACGGAAGAAGTGCTGGAGACCGTGTTCCATGCGCTGCACCGGCATCGCGTGCAATTGGAATACATGTTGCTGAAGCCGAATATGGTGCTGCCCGGAAAAGATTGCCCACAACAAGCCACAGCGGAAGAAATTGCCGCAGCGACGTTGATCTGCTTTCGGCGTACGGTACCGGCTGCCGTGCCGGGGATTAATTTTCTTTCAGGTGGGCAAAGCGACGAAGCTGCGACCGCCAATCTCAACGCCATGAACACCTATCCACAACAGCAGCCGTGGCAACTGAGTTTTTCCTATGGCCGCGCGCTACAGGCGCCGGCGCTCAAAGCATGGCATGGCGTAGCCGCCAATAGGGAGGCGGCACAACAGGCCTTGCTGAAACGGGCGCGCTTGAACAGCGCGGCGCGGCAAGGAAAATATACCGCTGCGATGGAAGCGAGTTAGTCCGCCTGCTGTTCCAGGATAAACCCGGCACCCGCATCCTGCCCAAGCGTTTTGACCAGATAGGGCAGCGTTTCCTTCAGCATCGCGTGCAGCGTCCAGGGTGGATTGACGATGAACATTCCGCTGCCGTGCATGCCAATCCCCTCAGCGGCGGGCGTGCGCACGGTGAGGGCGACGTGCAGCCAGTTCTTGCCCACCAAGCGTTTTAATTTATCCGGCAGTTGAGCGGACTCGGGTTTTGCAAGTTGGGGATACCACAGCGCGTAGAGACCGGTGCTGAAACGCGGCAGATTATCACGCAGCGCATGCAGCACCTGCTGATAGTCTTCGCGCATTTCGTACGAGGGGTCGATCAGGATCAAACCCCGGCGCGGCGCGGGCGGGAGCAAGGCCTTCAATCCGGCGAAGCCATCGCTGGCGGCGATGGTGACGCGGCGACCTGCATCCTTAAAGTTTTCCTGCAAGTGACGGGCATCGCTGCTGTGGAGTTCGAACAGCTTCAGCCGATCTTGATCGCGCATCGCGTGCAAAGCCAGCCAGGGCGAGCCGGGGTAGAGGCGCAATTTTCCATCCGGATTCAATTGCCGCACTAAATCGACATACTCCGCGAGTGGGGCAGGTAAATCCGGGCGTGACCAGAGGCGGCCGATGCCCGCCTCGTATTCGTTCAGCTTCGTGGCATAGCCAGACTCCAGTTCATACAGACCAGCGCCGGCATGGGTGTCGATCACCCAGAAGGGTTTGTCTTTCTGCTTGAGATACTGAATCAGTTGCACCAGCAGTAGATGCTTCAAAACATCTGCATGATTGCCGGCGTGGAAGGCGTGGCGGTAGCTCAGCATGTAAAAACAAAAGACTCGCGAAGCGAGCCTGCGTCCCTCTCTCCCGCTTGCGGGAGAGAGTTAGGAGAGAGGGGAAGAGTCATAGCCTGGCTTATGTATCGGGGAGGGGTGCAACGATTTAAAGCGTGACCGGCTTATACCGAATCCGTTTCGGCTTCGCGCCTTCTTCGCCCAGCCGCTTCTTCTTGTCTGCTTCATATTCCTGATAGTTGCCGTTGAAGAAGGTCCACTTGGATTCGCCCTCGGCTGCGAGGATGTGAGTGGCGATGCGGTCGAGGAACCAGCGATCATGGGAGATGACCAGCACGCAGCCGGCGAATTCCAGCAGCGCATCTTCCAAGGCGCGCAGGGTTTCCACGT
>ERZ1292633.182-Hain-H41-02um-R1-182-length-83655-cov-14_pt5 | contig 53213 bp, 102 predicted proteins | sample MGYA00564406_ERZ1292633 | MGnify/ENA primary metagenome ERZ1292633 (study PRJEB36523, sample SAMEA6512639) | groundwater metagenome | collected 2019-01-08 | study: AquaDiva: Metagenomics assemblies of 32 groundwater samples | reverse complement strand
TGCTCTAATATTTCAATAGGCAATTCTATCATTGCAAAGTCATCACAATTACCCCACTTCTTTTTACAATATATTTTATCATTTAAATAATTATTTAACTTCTATAATAGGAGTATTATCTTCTGTAATGGTATAGGTTTTACTTTTCCAAATAGTAAATGTTTTTGATTCACCCGGTCTTACTACTATAGGTCTTGGATCACTAGGTGATACTAATGAAATATAATAATCTTTATTGTCTTCGTTAGGCTGGTCTGTTATTTCTATCTTTACATTCATTGTCATATTGTATATCTTTCTTAGGAATTACTATTTATTTTGGTTAATATTACTGCATTGTTTATTACAGTCCATTTAAGATTATCATTTACTGACCATCCTAATTGCTCTAATATTTCAATAGGCAATTCTATCATTGCAAAGTCATCACAATTACCCCTATCATCACATTCTATAGGGTGTACTACTACTTCGTATGTTTTAATTTTGTTTTTCATCTATTTTATTTTTTATTAAAAATTAATATAACAATTGCTAATCCAAATGTAATAAAATGTATAGACCAAAGTAGAGGACTCATAGTAATTTGAAATACATTAAAATATAATAATATTGTTAAAACTATACCAAATATTAAATTATAATATATTGAGTTTATTATTAGTTCTATTCTATTTTTCATCTATTAATTTCCCTAATATGGTATATAATTCTTTTGCTTGTTCAAAATCTCTTATGTGAATAGAATCATAGTATTGATTAATCCCTATCCCATCACAAAAATAGCCTATTTTAATATCATATTGACTTTGGGTCTTGTCAAGCACCCACCCGTACTTATCTAACTTATTGAATCCCATAATTATCATCCATTGACAAACCTGTATTTTCTTTAATATAATTTAATTCTTCTAAGAAAGTCTTTTCTTGCTTCTCTAAGCCTTTTAATGTTTTAATAGCATAATCAAGACCATTATTATATCCTTCATCATAATCTTCTTGAACAACGCTATATTTTTCATCTTCTAGTATTTCTATCATTTGTTCATACGTTTGCATAGTTTAACTCCACATTAAATAGTTTTGATCTTTTAAGGGTAACAAAGCTAATAGGAACATTACCTGCTACTTCTGGTTGTATCCTACTTTCTACTACCCATTTATACTTTAATGGTTCAAAGAAGGTATCGCCTGCTGGCTTGCAGTGTACTTCTGTGCATTCTATTTTATTAGCAATACTCTCAAAAGTCTGATATATTTCATTACCACCAATTATAAACAATTCTGGTTCATGTTGGTTATCTTCTAACAGTGCTTCAAAACTATTATATACTTCTATTCCTTCTCTAGTATATTCTTTATCCTTTGTCAAGACTAAATGTCTTCTATTAGGAAGAATTTTTGGTAAAGATTCAAAAGTTTTTCTACCCATCACAATAGGCTTATTTACGGTTAATTCTTTAAATCTTTTAAGGTCTTCTGGTATATTCCAAGGTATAGTATTTTTATAGCCTATAGTGCCATTATCTGCTACTGCTACTATCATAGTAATAGTTTGAACTTTTTGTAGTTTAACAAGTGAATTAATCATGATTTTATGACTTTTTGAGGTTTAACAAGAGAATTAATCATGATTTTACGACTTTTTGAGGTTTAAGACTATCTTAGTGATACTGTATGTTGTTTATAGTTTTCATTTATAGTAGAATTAACTTTAATGAATGTAGTATTATTTGGTATATCTTCTACTCTTGTAGCATTGATATAAGTCATACCCGACCTGATACCACCTAAATAATGATTTATTGTATCTTGTAATGGGCCTCTATTAGGTACAATAGATGTACGACCTTCACTAGATCTATAATCATTGATACCCCCATGATGTTTTTTCATAGCAGTACCAGATGACATACCATAGACTTCTTTACCTATTAGTATATCATTTTTATCATATATATCTTCACCACCAGATTCATCATGTCCTCCAAATTCAGAGCCTATCATTACCATATCAGAACCTAAACCTAGTGCTTTCATAACGTCACCAGGGCATGTTATACCACCATCAGCACACACCATAGCACCTATAGCTTTAGTAGCTTCTATACAGTCTTGTAAAGCACTAAACTGTGGTACTCCTATTCCTGTTACAGAACGAGTCATGCAATTCGCACCCGAACCTAAACCTACTTTTACAATATCTGCACCTGCTTTAATAATATCATATGCACCATCTCCTGTACAAACATTACCAGCCATAATAACTATGCTACTACCATATCTATAACGTACATCTGAAATTATATCAAGTAAGCTATCCATATATCCATTAGCAACATCTAAACAAATATTAGGATTATATCCTAGATAATTACATAGTTTACTATATTTTACTAATTCTTCTGGCTTATTACCGATAGTATAAAATATATTTTTTATTTTAGCATTCTTATAATCTAGTCTAGAAAGGAAGTCTGTATGTTCTTGTAAAGAATAGTGCTTATGTAACGCACAAAACATATTATTCTTTAATATTACATCTGCTGCTTCAAAAGTAGAAACTGTATCCATATTAGCAGATATAATAGGAATAGCTTTTATTATTTTATCTGCATACTTAAAATGATATGTCTTTTCTAAATTTACATCTTTTCTACTATTAATATATGTTTTCTGTGGTTTTATTAAAACTTGATTATAATCTAGGTATTCATGGTCTTCTATAATCAATCTACTATTCCTTTTTCTTTTAATTCTTTTATTAAATTATCTAAACATTCTATTGGTAGATGAAAAACTCTTGTGAATGATTTAGGGTACGATTCATATATAACTATTTTTGTATTTTCATCATTGATAGAAAATGAGTAGTTGTAACCTAATTCAATTGGTTTCATCTATCATACACTTCATTAGTCTTTTTAGACTTATTAAATTCATCTATTTGGGTTTTAATGTCATCTAAGGATTTTGAAAATAGTTTTACTGGACTATCATAGATAAAACCTGTCCAATAATCAGCAGCATAATCATTTCCATAATAAGGTTTATCTAATTGATAGATATCCCAATTACAGTAAGTTTCTATTGGCTTTTTCACTTAAATGTATTTTCTACATCATTAACCTTATCAAAACAGTTTATTTTATCAGACATATAAAACATATCTATTTTAATCTTAATTTCTTCTATTGTATTAGAGAATAACATAACAAAAGGATCAATAGTATTATTAGACCAATAATTTGCCCCTATTGCAAAACCATTATAAGGCTTATTTAATTTTTCTATATTCCAATCACGATATATTTGATTTATTATTTCTGGTTTTTCATTAGAAGAACATATTTCTTTATCAGGTTTATTTAACATTGTTGTGTCATCTTCTTCAAAAGTTCTTCTAGTCATATTAAGGTTTTCTAATAGTTTTTTGTTTACACTAAAAGTACCATCAGGTTGACAACTTATACTATTTCTAAGAGTATAAGTAATAGTATTGTCTTTTAAATTATTATCCACCCATTTATCATAGTCATATTCTACTAGATTATATTTCAGAACCTTTAATAGTGCCTTGAAAGTTTTATTATTTATTTTGGTATCTTCATCAAAACTACCATCATCTGTATCTATCATTTCTTTTAGTGTGAGTAATTGTCTTTTTAATTCAGCAACAAAAATACTGGCTATTTGATCATCTTCTAATATTAATATCATATTATATTATTCTTTCTATTAATTTTATTTTAATATTCATACTGCTACTTCACCTTTTATATGTGGATGAGCTATATAATCTTCTATAAGAAAATCTTCATATTTATAATCAAAAATACTGTCAGGCTTTCTTAATATTTTAAGCTTTGGTAAAGGATAAGGCTTTCTTGTTAGTTGTAGTTTTACTTGATCTACATGATTATTATAGATATGTAAATCCCCGCTAGTATGAATAAACTCTCCTACTTCTAAATCACATTGTTGTGCAATCATATGAGTAAGTAAAGAATATGAAAAAATATTAAAGGGAAGACCGATGAAGCTGTCAACTGATCTTTGATATAGCTGGCATGATAATTTATTATTAGCAACATACATCTGAAAAAAACAATGGCATGGGGGAAGTGAGGAATCTTTAATATGTAAAGGATTCCATGCAGATACTATATGTCTACGTGAATCTGGATTGGTTTTAATAGATTCAATTATTTCAGTAATTTGATCAATACCAGAAAAATCTCTCCATTGTTGTCCATACCCATTCTTTATTTCACCTTCTTTATCTTGCCAAGCATCCCATATACTAACACCATTATCATTAAGATATTTTACGTTAGTATCGCCAGACAGCATCCAAAGTAATTCATGTATAATAGATTTAATATGTAATTTTTTAGTAGTAACAAGAGGAAAACCATCTTGTAAATTAAATCTCATTTGATAGCCAAATACAGATAATGTACCAGTGCCAGTCCTATCTGATTTAGGACTACCATTATCTAATATATGCTGTAGTAATTCAAGATACTGTTTCATTGCTCACCTTCATACAATTCATTTAATTTTTTAGCTATACCACTAAAACTATTATTACTTAAATTAAAGACACAATAGGGTTTTTTACTGTCTTTCATAATATCTATCATATGCTTAGTGCCTTTACTATGTCCATCCCAAACTATGATAGCAGCATCACATACTTCTTCCATTTGCTTATTTCTTTTATAGCCAGCAGATTTACCATATCTATTCCAATCAGCAGGGTATCTTTCTAGCTTAATGTTATTTTCTTGAGCATACTTTTCGCCTAGCTTATCTACACCATTAGCTGTACCAGAAATTACACAAGTTATATTATATCCTGTAGATTCTATAACATTACAAAGAAGATCATAATCAAGTATATCTCTTGAACCTGCTATAATAGTTCTCATCTTTTTGAAACTATATTCTCAGAAACCCAATTATCATAGTCATCTTTTACTAGATTATAGCCTAATACTCTTAGTAATGCTTTCAAATCCTTTTTATATGATTTATCACTTAATAGAAAGCTATTACCATATAGTGTAATAATCTGTTCTTTTAGTTGTTCTACTAAAATTTCTTCAGATGTTAATTGATTTTCTAATTCCATTCCTTGACTAATATATTCTACCATTGACTTTGCTTGTTCATAATTAAACAAATTTGTGCCTGTAGGTTCATACATATATTGATATGCTGTATTAGGATTAGATACCTTAGTAAATTTTATACCACCATCAGGATTAAAGCTTTCTGGTAATTTCCAAGCTAAAAACTTTTCTGTCATATGCTTTATTTGATCTTGATTCACTTCTTATTCCTTTTATATAGTTTATAGTCTTCCCACCATAATGTAGGAGTAATAATTATCAAAACTAATAATGTAAAAATTAGGTATATTGATACTATGATTATTAGTAAAGGAATACCTACTATTATAGTAAACATCGAAAATAATACCATTATGATATCTTTTATCAAATTTTTCATTTCTTAGCCTTATCTGGTACAAAATTTGGATCTAATGCCTTACATTCACTACTATCAAATGTCAATATGAAATCTGGTATAGAATTAGGAATATTTCCAATAAAATCATATGATAATGTAACATGTGGATGATATTCAGGGAAATCATGTGTAGCACCATAATCATCTACAAGTATATCATGATGCTTGTCAAGCTCTTTTGAAACAATAATGCCTACTAAACATTTTTTACCTGTTTGAGTATCAAATAGCTTAAATTCTTTAATAGATGATTCAATGGGTAAACCTAAATCATATTCTACTGCATCAGGACAAGGCTTTCTTGAGTATATTACAGTAGAATGATATTGACTAGGATCACAAGCATTAGCAATATCATTATCTTCTACCCATGAAAATAACTTATCTTGTGAAGGCTTGTCTAGTGTAACTGACATATATGTACCATCTTTGTGTGTCACCATAGCATTTTCATTTATGAAATCTTTAAGGGTTTTCAAATTCTTTTCCATCTGTCTAAATCTATTGTTGGTTTGATGTAATCTATGATATAGCCATCTTTGGTTACTTTAAAAATTATATAATCACCATATCCTTCTGCACCATGACAAAGAAAATATCCGGGAACATAGTGTCCATCATATTTATAAAGTTTTTCTTTGTCATTTCCTATCCAATATTCGCCTTGATCACAAACTTTATAGTGTATATAAGCTGTGGTATTTTTAGGCCAATTTTCTATATATCCATCTTCTAATCTAATAATAGGCTTCCATATATCACCTACTCTAAAAGGAATAAGAGTGCCTTCTGTATCTTCTATTCCATTTACAGAAGCATCTTCCCAATAACGTACTTCTGCTTCTACATAAATATGAGTTATATCAGTGTATTTATCATTATATGATAAGTCTCTTAGGGCCATTCTATATCCTACTGAAGCCACACTGAATAATGTTTCCGTTCTTGGTAATTCTTCATCAAACCTTGACTTAAATGCAGCTTTCATAGCTTTTATATCTTGATCAGATATTTTTGTTATTAATTTGTCAGGTAAATGTTTTGACTGTTCTTTTACCTGTTGATATCTTAGGCTTTCATTTGATTTAATTTCTAATGTCATTTGTCTCTTCTCCAATTATTTAATCTCATACTAGCTTCTAAACCACTAAAAGTATTAAATTTTATTGTTTCTTCTATATTAATACCAGCCTTATACATAAGGTTAGCATCTTTCTCTTTTATTCTATCCGGCCATATCACAACACTATACCCTAAGTCAATAGTCTTTTCTATTTTTTTTATCGTATGTCTTGAGGATCTTTCATTATCATATATAATAGTAACATCTTTATCAAAATATGTCTGAATATCTCCACCACAAGATGATAAACAATTATCAATAAAAAATGAATCTATTGGCCCTTCTACAGCCCTTTTAGGTTTTGAATTATCTATACGATTTAGACCAAATATCTTTTTCCTACTATCATCTATCATAATAGTAATATATTTTAATTCATTATCTTTACGAAAGCTTCTACCCTGATATCCATACATATTACCTTTTTCATCTAGTAGTGGTAGTATAAGCCTTGATTCATCTCTTTTTAATGATTCAAATTTATCAGGAATAATATAATTAGTCCATTCTTTGAATTTAGGAGCATAATATATATTAACCCATTCTTTTTCTGGTATCATCCTATTAATTATATATTTTTTAGCATAGTGATCATCGACTAAAGTTTTGATCTTTATAATATCATTAAGAGGATTTTTTACTCTTATCATAGAATTTTTAGAAATAAACTGACTTAGATCTATTTCTTCTTTTTTTGGTCTAACACCATTATCAAACATTAATTCTTGAATATATTCAAAATATATTCTTTGATCTATTTCATATAAAAAATTCTTGAAAGGTTTATGAAAGCCACAATTATGACAGTGATAAGTAGGATCAAATGTTGTTCTATCTGTATAAATCCATCCTCTTGCTTTAGTTTTAGATTTCTGGGAATCATTACAAATAGGACAGCGAAAATTATATCGTTGTCCTATTTTTCTAAATCTTTCAAATCTATTAGAGATTAAATTTATATATTTTTCTTCAATATAATTCATTATGATATAATAGCATGGTCATATCATAATGTCAATAGAGAATTTATAGTTTTGTTGTAGTGGTTGTAATACTTTGATTTATTTATTCTTGTACTACAGAATCATTTCCTGCACTATATTCTACACCATCTTTAGTTACTTTACCTTTGCGTGGTGTAAGTAATGCTCCATCTGCTAGATCTCTTAGCATACCACCTACAAGGACAATTATAAGTGACCAACCAAGCCAATCTAATCTTGCTTGTGCTAATCCTGTTTCCCATCCACCTTGCCATATTACCCATGCAAGCCATATAGACATACTAAATAATGCTATTCTACCTACTATACTAGAGCATAGTGCTATTATTTGTAGAATATTTCTTGGGGGCCATTCTTTGAGTAACATAATAGATAATCCACAAATAATTGTTTCTATATCTATTTATTTTTAATAAAGATTTTTTAGTTCTTTACTATAATATTCATATATTAAATAATCTGGTATAGTGTGACCTAATTTTACACTATAATTATTTTTCTTTGCTTCTGTAGCCCAAGGCGTATTAGGTTTATGACAAATAGTAGATAATTCATTAGATGACATATATTTATATCTATTATAAACCCATTCTATAAATTCTTGTTTTTCAGTATCCTCTATAATAAAAGGTCTAATGAATGGGCCTGATATAGGCTTCTTTATTAAGTTTAATTTATATGGTTTAAGTGCCAAATATAATGATTCAAAAATAGGGCCATATCTCCAAAGCTGTGGTTTTTCGGCTAATAAAGGTTTAGGATTGAACGATAACCACCAACAGTATATTAAATATACTAATTTATTCAGCTTGATTGGATTTAATTCATCCTTTTCACCATATTTACTAATTAAATAATTAGCTATATTTAGTGGGGTATATTCAATATATTTTATAGTCATTATTAGCGTTCATAGCCTCTATTATAAAAGTCTTCAAATAGCATTATCAAAGATAAAACCATATAATATTATCTCTATGATGTCAACAAGGAATTTTATGTTTTTGAAGGGATGATATTAGCCAGCTTACGTGCTGCTTGTAAAGCTGTGTTAGAATTGCTTGCAGATAACATAGCTATAGCACCTACTAATAAAAGCAAATGTTTTTCACTATCTTTAGTAGAAGCTGCTCTTACTATAGCAGATGTAATATAATTTATTAAAGAATCTTTTGCTGAAGAATCTGGTTGTTTTTGTACATCTTCTAATATTGATTCTAAAGCTAATAGCTTTTCTACTGTAGACATTTATCTACATCCTTAGTATTTACAGTATTTCTAATACAATTATAAAAATCTACTAATCTATTGTATCTATATGCAAGAGCATTATATTTTATATCTGTATCAATACCATCTTTTATTATTCCTCCTAATGAAGGGTCAGTAATATCTGGTAATCTATTAGCTTTCTTTGCTAATGTTACAGTTAATTCTGGTACTTGTACTGGCTTTGCTGATAGTAATTCTGGTTTAGGCAAAGGTTTACCACAAGCAGAAAGTAATACTACTAATGTTAAAGATAAAATAGATTTATTCATCGATTGGCCCTAATTTTCTAATATTATTCCTTTCTTCTATAATAGAAGGCTCAACAATACACTGACTATATATAACATTTTCTTTAATTTTGGTAATTATCTTATCTTTAGAAACAGTTTCTTTAGAAGTTCTTTTATTTTCTAATACTCTATTTTTTTCTTCTAAATCTATAATTACTTTGGATAAATTATCTTCTGTTTTTCTATTCTTTTCATTTTGTATTTTAGTAAGATCATTTATTCTTTTATTTTCTATAAGAATGCCTGCTTCTTGACCACTTCTAAAAGCATTAGATACTGATTTCTTATGATATATATATGTTCCTGCTAGTAATACTACAATAGCAATTATTTTCCAATTATCTTTAATAAAGTCTTTAAGCTTCCCAAATAGGCCTAATAGCTTGATTCCTGATATTATACCGAACATCTATCTTTTATCCATTTTTTCAAAATATTTTGATATTTTTCATTATTTTCTTTATAATTAAGCTTTTTACCACCTAATAGTCTATTATTAGGATTTACTATAGCACCAGAACCAATATTATTGTTTGGTACTTCTTCATTCATAGTTTTCTTAATCTTTCTACTATATTAACATCCATAGTAACATCAGATGTATATATTCCTGATACTTTTTCTGGTAATCTTTTTAATAATACAATAAAAGGTTTAAGATAGCTATGATAACCTATAGTCTTAAAAAATAACATTTCTGTAGCAGCACTACCAAAGAGATTATAGATTATTATTATTTGATTTAATAATAATCTTTCTTTTATATCAAAGCCTTCACTATATCTTATAAATGCTTTTTTTATATAGCTAAATCTCTTAATGTCTTCTTTAAATTCATCATTGTCAAAGTATTGAGGATTATCGTAAAACTTTGCGCCATATAAATCAAAATTATCATCAGTCAGTATCACGTATATAAATCTCTCTATTATTACTTTACTTAATATTTATTAAGTATTATAAAGCTAGGTAGAGAGAGTTTACCTAGCTTTATTTGTTTATCAACTATCTTTTGCTACGATATCTTCAGCATCACCTGACATACTACCCATTGCTACTAATGTTTCATATGTAACACGTCCTGCACGACCTCCAGAGCCTTCTGTACGAATAACCCAACCAGCATGAGCACCTTTATTTAGAAGGCCACTTACAGAGCTATTAGCTTTTGCTGTTTGTCCTATTAAACTATGCCCTGATTCAGTAAGACCCTTTGCAGTTAAATCAATAGCTGCTCCACTAGGAGCAACAGATAATTTAATACCTGTAGTATTAGCACTAGATACAAAATAAGCTGTATTATTAGCAAGTGGTAGTAAAGCTGTATTACCTGCTGCTACAAGATATGTTACTCTATCACCATCTTGCAGTACATTACTTGCTAGTGCAATAAAATCACTGGCTACTGTTACATCTGTATTAGCATTAAAGCTTACTGTAGGAGCAGCTATAGTTACTGTAGCAGGTGAAATATAACCTGACCCTGCTGTAACAATATTAACAGAAGAAATTCTACCTGTTGCACTTACTGTAGCATTAGCAGTAGCATTACCCGATACAGTAACAGAGGGAACAGCAAAATAACCGCTACCTCCATCTGTAACACTAAATGATACTATAGAACCATTTGATACACCCATTTCAGTAGGATCTAGACCAAACTGTCCTACTGTCTTACCTTGAACAAAAGCATTAGGTGTGGTATTGCCAAATAAAGCATCTCTATTAGCTGTATTAGCAGGTAAATTAAAATTAGTTACTGCATAACTAACTGAATTAGATGTATTGTCTGTATTACCCCAAGTCATTATTTAATTCCTACTGTTGATTTGAATGAATCATGAGAATGACCTAGTTTGTCTTGAAAAGATGCTTTATCATTAGGCTTTTCTATATCAGAATGTTTATCAAGAGCCATTCTTGCATGATTAGAAGAAATAGGATGCTTTTTACCATCACTGAATTTAACATGTGTAGCAGTACCATTAGATACTTTTTGAAGCTGTGTTACAACATTTTGATTTGCTTCACCATCAGGATCATCACCATCTTTTCTTGGACGGCCTCTTGCTTCTTCTAATGATTCTGATTCTACCAATTTATCATCATACAAGTCAATATTTTCTATACCATGTTCAAACATAATCTGAACATTATCACTTTGTTTATCTAATACTTTTCCTATACCATATTCGCTATGCTCTAGTTGAATAGCTTCATCCATCTTATTTCGCATATTATCTTTTGCTTTACGTTCACGGCTTATTTGTAATTTAGGAAATTTAGCTTTAGGTTTATCATCGCTACCCCAATCATCCTCTACAGGTGCATGTCTTGCTGCGCCTTTTTTACCACGACCTTCATCTAAATTTAACATTATTTATTCTCCAAACTTATCTATCTATTTATTATTTTGATTTTGAAAAGGAATGTACTCATCTTCTTTATCTGGTTCGAGAGGTACAGCTACTTTAATTTCTTTTCTTAGTTTACGCCAACCAAATTTACCATTAGGTAATTTTACTAAAGTCATTTTATAATCTGCTGATCTAGTATCTTCATCTATGAATTTACTTAGTATATGTCTTTTATCTTTAGAAAGCTTTCCTGAATCGTCTAATGAAAATGATTCATCTAATTCTTCTTTTAGATGATAGTGACCATATTTTTCAAGTTTTCCTTGAGCATGATCTTTAAGGTTTTTTATTATATCATCTTTTTTAAGAGAAGCAAGACCTGTTCCTTCTGCTACTTGCCAACCTGCTTTAAGATGTTTTTGTACTTCTGGATGTTTATTAATTTCTTTATATACAGCATTAGGATGTAATTTACTATCACCTATTCCATCTGGCTGACCTATACCAACCTTATTAGGATGTTCTTTAGACCATTTGATATGCTTGAATTGTTCTTTGCCCCATGTACCTTTTGTTAATGCTACTCCAAAGTGTAGTATTCTTGATGGTTTTACTTCTTCATCAAATTGCTTGTAGAACGTAACATCTGCTTTTTTTGTGGTAGGCTTTTTAATCTTTTTTTTGAATTTATCATTAATATCTTCTTTATCAGAATTTTCTACATCTTTATCTTGCATTGTTAATCCTACTAAATCAAATATATTATGTTACTATTTATTATCTTATCTAAGAAAAGTATTAAGTCTTTAGACTAATACATAAATTAGATTTAACTTTCATGTCGGTATCTCTCTTTACCACCTTGATTATTTATATAATTTTCAATTGTCTCTCTTGAACAATCGCCTACAGAGCAAACAAAATATGATCTAGACCAAAACATATTATTTTTCCAAAACTGTCTAATTAAATCTTCTTCATGTCTCTGCCATATATTATGCACAGTATATGATTTAAGTTTTCTAACAATATTAGTTATTGTTTCAGTAGGATAAAAATCTATCATCATATGAACATGATCTTTATCGACCTCTATATGATTTATATCAAACAAATCATCACTATCAGACCTTTCCATTAATAACTTCTTAATTTCATCACCATATTTAATTAAAAGCTTTTTACGATACTTAATAACAAAAACTAAATGGATAGAAAGACTATGAATAAAATTCTTACTTGTTTTCATGATAACAAAATTCCATTTTACATAAATAGATGTATGAACTATTTATATTTCAAATTCAGACTAAACCCAACCAAAGATCAAGAGAAGATTCTTGTTGATCATTGTGATGTAGCTAGGTTTGTTTATAACCAACTCCTAGCAAATAATATATCTTATTATGAAACCGATAAAAAGTTTCATTTTGGAATGAGTATAGTCTATGAGTCTGCTAAGCTTAGAAAAGAACATAATTTTCTTAAATTAGTAAACTCACAGATAATACAACAATCTGCTATGAATTTAGGTACAGCTTTTAAAAATATATTTTCAAAGAAGAATAAGAAATCAACAGGTTTTCCTAAATTCAAATCAAGAAGAAATAATCGTCAATCATTCTGTGTACCTCAACATTTTATGGTTGTCAATGATAAAATCAAGCTTCCTAAAATAGGTTGGGTTGAAATGATAAACCATAGAAAAATATCAGGTAAAATTAAATCTGTTACTATAGTAAAAGAAATAGATCAATGGTATGCAAGTATTTTATGTGAACAAGAAGAAAAAGTAAATTTAGAAATTAATTTAAACTCTGTTGTAGGCATTGATTTAGGTATTAAATCCTTTGCTGTTACATCAGATGGAGAAGTATTTAATTTACCTTGCACTAAGAAAAACACTAAGAAACTAAAGAAGTTACAAAGAATACATGCTAAGAAGAAAAAAGATTCAAAAAATAGGGATAAAGCTAGAATTAAGGTTGCTAAAGAATATAGGAGAATTACAAGAATAAAAACTAATTATATAAACAATATAGTAGCTACGATAACCAAGAGCTATGATGTTGTTTCAATTGAAAACTTAAATATTTCTGGAATGAAAAAGAACAAGAAATTATCTGGAGCAATTCAGCAAGTTCCTTGGGGTCAATTCAAGAATAAGTTGAAACAGAAGGCTAAGAGCTATTATGAAGTGTCTAGGTGGTTTCCATCATCAAAGACTTGTAGTGGTTGTGGTTGGGTTAAGAAAGACCTTACATTAGCTGATAGGACATTTAATTGTGATTCATGTGGCTTAGAGATTGACAGGGATGTTAATGCTGCAATTAATTTAAAAACCGCTGCAACAGCGGGGTTAGCTTGTGGAGAATCCTCTATCGGGGTTAATGGATCTGATCCAGAGACTAGATATGGTTCGATGAAACAAGAAGGATATATCGTGAGAACTCCTAGTTCCGTTGGGAACCAAAATATTAAGTCTTTAAACGCTTAATATTCGTTGATAAATAAAATTTCTATTAGTATTTAAAAAGATATAGATAACTAAATTATCTTGTATATAATCTTTTTCTAGAAAATTATAATCTACTTCTATATGATCATTTTCTAATGTTAATAGAAATTTATAAAATTTTTCAAGGTTATAATTTTTATGTGTCATTTTTTCCAAAAGCTTTATAGGTAAATATTTCATAGATTATACTTTAGTTTAAATAGTATCATATCTTCTTCTGATTTGAAAATAAAAACTCCTACTTCATAGTAGTATTCAATCAAAGGCTCTAAAGTCTTAATATGAGCAGAATTAGCTTTATATATTTCTTCCTTAGTATAAAGCTTTTCTGTACTATGGTCAACAAATTTCCAATATGAATTAATTATATCTCCTAATATATGTTTATTAAAACATTTACTTGGTATTTCTATAGAATATTTCATAGATTATACTTTAGCTTAAATAATGTTTTGACCTTTTCGGATTTAAAATAATAAAAAATGCCAGTATCTGATTCACTATAATATCTTGGATCATTAATTCTTCTAATAATTAAATTATCTTTTAAATTATTATCATAGACATTGATACCAATATCTAATAGTCTACAAAAATCTTCAAACATTATATGTAAGGATGTCATAGTATGTCATAACCTTCTTCTGTAGAATAATAAACCTTCTTTATGCCATATCTTTTAATACACTTTTGACAGCCCTCACAGGGCTTTGCTAGTCCTCTAATAAAAGCAATATGATCATCATCACTATGCTTTACTCTTAGTATATAAAGACTAGACTTTGATACTTCTTCATCACTATAATATCTAAGAGCATTATTAATACAGTCTGTTTCTGCATGTAGGTATAATGCTAGGTTATTTTTAGAATGTCTTTTCTGAAAAGGATGTGTTTTATCTTTATTATATCCTACTGCTATTACATCTCTTTTATATACAAGGAAAGCTGCTACACGAGCGTTAGCAACAGGTTCTAGTGCTTGTGCTACCTTTTCAAGGATATTAAAGTATTTTTCATGTCTGTTCATCCTTTTGTTATAGAGGATTTAGATATTATGTCAACAGCTTTTATAGATTATATTTCAGTTTGAATAATATCATATCTTCTTCTGTTTTGAAATATAATTTGTCTTCAAAAAGAGATGAAGAACTTTGTATATCTGGTTCGATTTTACATAATAAGAATTCGTGCTGTAGAAATAGGTCTGCCTGATATTCTATATTATATTTAGAATTATTGAGACTGTTTGTAAACCTAGTAAAGTCATCAATAATAAGACAAAAAAGCATATTATTTTAGAGTTTGGCAGAAAAAAGTAGGTGTATTACCTAAGAATCCAGATCCACTAATAAGCCTTTTATAGACTATATTAGCTAGATTACCTTTCCATATAATATTATCTGTATTATTTTCTATCACTGTATCATTTTTTAATAAATATTTTTTCATAATAATTCCTTTAGCTCTTCTGGTGTATCAACGTAATCTGGTAGATATTTCTTTTCTAGGCCTTTTAGAAATTTAAGATAAGTCTCTTTATCTACTAAAGATTTGAATATTCTTTCTATTTCATAGTTATTTACAAAGTTTTCTTTTATGTATAAATAGTTTTTTCTATTATCTCTAACTGTCTTAATATTATTAAATAAACGAGCATTTTTCATAAAGAATAGATGTTCCATATTACAAAATTCTCTTTTACCATATTCTAACTGGTAATATGAAGAAAATAAAAATCTGTTTTTTATTTTACATTTTGAACAATGATACTGATATTCATTGTGTGTCCAATAATCGCCATCTGAACAAGAATAAGGTTCAACATAGCCTTGTTCAGATATTAAAGTTATATCTTTAATTTTTTCTTGATTACCACATGAAGCACAGCTAATAGTAGTTGAAGATTTGGTATCACTGATTTGTTTTTCTATATCTTCAAGACTTTTAGTAAGCTCTACTTTCTGTTTTTCTAATTCAATTAAGCCCATATTAAATTATGTCCATCCTTCAAATTTATCACTACTATCGCTTTTATTATTACCTGCATCTACCAGACCCTCTTGTGGATCACCTTGAACGTCATATAGCTTCATACGACTCTTGTCAACCCCTACTATAAACCTTTTATAATAGTTTACATCATTATATCGGTTTTTAAGCTGTGTTATCATTAACTGGTTTAATTCAGCTAATTTATCTGTAGATATAAGTACAAGTATAAGGTCAGCAGTGAAAGCTAGACCAACAGAATCAGCTATACCAGACATTTCTACATCAGAAGTCTTAATGCTATTTCGATTTAGCTGTCCAGAAGAAACAATAGGCAAGTTAAATTCTAAAGCAAGCCCTCTTATTTCTTCTGATACTGACTTAATAATAGAATATGAATTTGCTTGTGTATTTTTTACTCTTGATGATGCACATATATTAAGATAATCAATATAGATAATATCAGGAACAAAATTCTTCTTTACTTTTAATTCTCCTAATAGATGTCTAAAGTTAGCTGCACTAGCTGCACCTGTAGGATATTCTTTTACAATTAATCTACCTATAGTATTATTTTTTAGTAGTTTTATTTTATTAAGATAATCTTCTTTACCTATTCTTTCTAGTTTTTTTATTTCTATGTTAAGAAGGTTAGCATCTATTCTTTGTGCTATTCTTTCTTCTGACATTTCCATAGTAATATATAGTACATTTTTACCTATTGTAAGGTTGGCTGCTGCCATATGACACTTAGATAATGATTTACACCCTCCAGGCCCACCAAATAATAATGTAAGGGACTTATTAGGTAAACCACCATTTGTTATTCTATTCAATACTTCTATATCAAATGGTATTCTTTCTTCATCACTATTATAGAAATCATATCTTTCTTCTGCATTATCAAGAAAGTCATGTCCTATACTATTATCAAAACTTACACCTATTGCATCTGATAATAGCTTTGGTATAGAGCCTTTATCTAGCTTACTATCCCCTTGTGATATAATCTGGTATGATGTAATAATGGCATTATGTATTGCCTTGTCTTGGCACCATTTTTCTGTACTATCAACAGAATAATCAAGGTTTATCTTATCAGGAACAATAGAAATATTTTCTAGTAATTTTTCTGCTTGTGTTCTTTGATCATCTGTTAAGCCTTTAGAAGCTTCTAAATCAATAGCAAGTGCTTCTTTAATAGGAGATCTATTATATTTGGTTATATAATTTTCTATAATACCAAATAAATGACTATATACTGGATCATGAAAATATTCTGATTTAATAAAGGGGAAGGACTTTCTTGTATATTCTTCTGAATTGATTAGATGGTTTAATATTAAATCCTCTATTTTCATTCTGTGTCTAATTTCCCATATACTTCTATTTCTGAATCTTCTTCACTCATCATAGCTGATGATGATAGAATATACTCTTTTTCTAAATATTTAGAAAAAGATGGACTAGATAAAATGGGATTCCAAAATTCTTTATTATCCGTATCTCCTCTTCTATAGTTTTTTTCTGATATTTCACCAGTTTCTAAGTTTACTCTTTGATACCATCCATTTTTAGGCTTTATAACATGACCTGAATCTAAAGCCATTTCTAGTAAACCTGACCATTTAGATATACCACCTTCAAATGAAACAGTAATAGCGATTTTAGATTTTTCTTTTACATGGCGTGATTTTTCTATATTTATAATAAAGTTATAACCAGTAAGTTCTGTTCCATCTTTTTCTTGCTGCCTACCTACAATCCATATATTATCAGAAGAATAGTAGATTCCTGTGCCTCCTCCTACGACATCTTTACTATATGTTTCTTGTGTTTTATACGTATGATTCACAACCACCATAGGAACATCTCTTGAAGTAAGGTAAGGCGTTATTATACGAAAACAAGACTTGATCTGCTTTGCTCTTGTCATATCCCCCACAGACTTACTATCTAAAGCATCTTCTACTTCTTTCTTTGAAGCAGAATTTCCTATAGAATCTACTATAATAAAAAAATTCTCTTTATCTTCTTTTTTCTCTAGTTGTTGAGCAACGTCAAACTTAAACTCTTCTATATTATTAAATGGAATATGAAAGACTCTTTCTATATCTATGTTTAAAGTATTGAAGTAACTTATAGGTGTACCAAATTCAGAGTCATAGTATAAAAGCATAGCATCAGGATACTTATCTAAATAAGCTTTAGCCATTATAAGAGAAAATAATGTTTTGAAGTGCTTGCTAGGGCCACATACTTGTAATAAACCTGAAGAAATACCTCCATCTACTTTACCACTAAGTGCAATATTTAATGCAGGTATATAAGTTGATGCAGGTTCCTTTGGTTTAAAGAATTTTGAATTTGAAACCAAAGAACTTTCTTTAATAGTTGATCTTGATTTTAATTTTTCATATAATGTTGACATTTATTTTATTCTTCTTTCTTTTTATTATTTTTATATATTCTTTTATTCTCTTAGAAACAGTTTTATATATTTCGTTTTTTTATATTTTTTAACATTATTACTCATATTTCTATATAAATTATCATATTTAAGTTCCCAAAGTGTTTTTTCTATTATTGTATCAAACAAAATAATAAAATAATAATCATATCTATAAGGTTTATTATACCCATTTATAATACTATTAGTATTATAATAACCGAAACTATCACAATTAAAATCACCCTCATTGAATCTAACTAAATCATCATAAAGAATATATAAATTAATATAATTTACCTTTACTACTTATCATAAATTATATTTCAACTTAAATAAAACCATATCTTCTTCTGTATTAAAGTATAATCTATAACCAATAATATTTCTAAACTGAACACCTGAAATAGAAGCTATACTTAATAAAAGTTTATCACTACTGAACTCACTTTGTATTCTTATTCTATCTTCAAAAGTTATACAAAGACTATGAATTTCTGATTTCATCTAATTTACCTATGAATTCTTGAATAACCTCTGTTCTATTAGGCCAATGTATAGTAGGATTTTGATCTGCATTTTTCATAAGATTATTTAATAAAGGTAAAATCAGATTATACATTTTATCTAGCTTATAATTATCTTCTAATTTATTATAATTAGTAAAGCCAAAGTCATCACTCATCTTATAATCCATATTTTAGTTTGAATAGTGTTTTATTTTCTTCAGTCTTAAAAAGATATATAAAGTTAGACAATGTGGTAGGTACTACTCCTCTTTGGTGATACCCTATTATTGATAAGTATATATCTTCTAGTTTTAATTCTTTTAAAGTATCTTCTTCTATCTCTGTAACTGAGCTAAATAATACACATTCATAAGAGCTTATTACCTTGTAATATAGGTTATCTTGAATGGGATGTATATTGTATTTATCTGTATGAATACCAATAATCATATATTATAATCAATAAAGGTATTCATTTCAAGCATAAAATCTTTTATTTTATCATAGTCTTCTATACTACAATTTATAGATGAAGCATTAATAATTATTTTATTATCATCGGACAAAATATAAATCATACCATATACATTACCATTTCTAAGGAAAGATATACAAGCTCTTTGATTACCAAATAATTTAGATGTAAAACCAAACTCTCCACTATCATCTATGTAAGCTTCTAAATCATTACTAATATACATAGACTTACATATATCAATTGCTTTATAGTTAGGAGTATTATATCCTTCCTCTATTACTTGAAGGTTATTATAGAAGATAATCCTACTATCTAATATTTCATTGATTGATATTTTAGATTCCATATTTAATTTTCCATAATATGTAATTATTTTCATTATTAAAAAAATAATGATATTGTGGTATATATTTTATAATAGCTTTATCTATTTCTACAGTAGTCTGTAAAATTCCTATTAATAAATCATCTTTACTATATTTTAATTTAGATTTATCTAAAATAACTATATAGTAGTTTTCATAATAAATTTCTTTTAAATCGATACCTTTTGAATCATATGGTATCTGTTCTAGAAAAGCCTTACGCTCTTCACATGTAATAGTTTTAGTTTCTTCTTCTAAATAATATTTCATATATTATATCTTATTTTCCATAATATATAATCGTTTTCACTATTAAATGATAAATGATATACACAGTCTATACCATGATGATAAACATTTTGTGTTTTATATATAATTAAGCCATCTTCCGTTGCTATATATTCTTTGCTAGAACTAGGTATAAAATCATATTTGATATATGGATCAACTATCATAATATGTCATTATCTCTAAAATATCTTTGGATAAAAGAAAATGGTATAATTCTACTATTGTAATGAATACAAGCTCTACTCTCTAAGCCTTTATTACCTAAAGTAGCTATTTCTTTAGCACATAGACTAGCATCTGCACCTTTGTAAAAGCCTACCCAATATGTACTATATAATAATAGTAATGTCAAGACATATGTTATTAGTAGTAAAACTATTTTCATTATTTTTAAATCTTTAATCAACTAAATAATCCTTCTAATGTATGTTTTTTCTTTACTGACCATCCTACTGTATCCAGTATAGGGTTTAATGTATCTAAATATGTCTTATCAAACTGTGTATTATAATCTATATAATTATCTAAACCAAATTCATCTGGTAATTCATCTATACATGCTATTACATTTGACTGACAAGGATTAGGCATTTTAAGATATCCATATCTTATTTTATCACCCTGTCCTATCATAGCATATTCATTTATCAATGTCAACTTATCAATCATACTATTATAGGTATGTGCTGATTTAACTCCAATAGGTGTCTTAGGACTAAAACCATCATTTATCTTAGGATAAGCATTCATAGTATTTGTTCCACCAGGTGTAGAAATAAGATGAAATTTCATTTTATTAAAATCAGATTGAAAAGATTTTACATGCTTTTGTAAATCTTCTTCTGTACCAGACATAATAATGATAAAAGCTTCTTTAAGACTTTTCTTGCATACATCAGGGGTAGATATTTTTACAGCTTTAATACCTTTCATAACTAGCTTAGGCTGATCATATACTACACCTTCTTGGTTCCATATATACATCATATACTGGCTTTTTGCACAATTATGTACTACAAACCCTTCAGCTAAAAAATTTTTATTTTTAGCCATACATATATCATAAACATGACCATTATATTTTTGTTTCTTTATATTTACTAATTTCATCTATAATACTTTCATATGCTTCTTTATTGTTTTCTCTTAAATATTTTTCTATGTGTAAAGGTACTTTTATTATCTTAGCATGTTTTTTATGATTATCAGTACACCATATCATTTCCATATTATCTATATGAGCTATATATTCGGGAGGTATTTTAAATAAAAATCCTCTAGATATAGGGAATATATGATCTAAATGATAAATCTTTTTACCTCTATTTTCTATATTTTCAAGAATAGACAAATCAAGAGTATTTTGTAGTCTAAATATAGTATTTTTATAATCTAAATACTCCTTATTTTTTACTCCTTTTATTTGTATTATTAGTCCTTTATTTAGTTTAGTAATAAGCCCCTTTCTTACTCCTTCTCTTAAATTATCAATAGAAACTCCATTTCTAATATTTTCTAAACGCTTAACCCTATCATTTTTAGATAAATCTGACCACATTTTTTTAGAACTATAAGATAATAATTCACTTGTTTTTTTGTTTTTTTCTAAATTTTTTTTATCTCTTATAATAGCATCAAATTTACTCTTTTTTGCAGATTCGGTATTTACCCAACATAAATGAGAACAATAGTCTCCTTTTACTACAACTTGATCTGTTTTTGTAATAACAACTTTTTTGAAATCTTTATTGCAACTTTTACATTTTTCTATATAGTTTGATTTTAAAATTTTTGTAATCCATAAATCATATAGATCTTTTTTTTCTAAAAAAGGTTTTTCTAAAAAAGAATGAAGTTTATCATTTATTCTAAAAAAACTACCTCTATTTTTAGGAATATTTTTATTATAATAAAATAATACTATAAATCTACTTACTCCAAAATAATCTATTAATTTATTTAGTCTTTTTTTTAGCTCTAATATTTTCTTATTTTTTTCTGGTATTCTTACCTCATCATTATATTTTTTATGTCCTGCTGACATATAACTATGAATCTGTTCTTTTGTATATTTTTCTTTAACTATTAATGCTGTTTTTTCAGCACCTATTTGGCTTATATTTTTACCATCTACTATTGTATTCATTTTAGTAAAAGTAGCTTTAGTAGAAATATTTAAACCATAATTCTTATCTAAATGTCTTCTTTTTAATTCACATGTTCTACTGCAAGTAGTAGATAGTGTTTTATTATCTCTATAAGGTTTAGAAGTAAACATTTCATTACATATACTACATTTAGTTTTTCTTTCAATCAGATTATTATTTAAAACTAGTAATATAACTAATAAATATCTTTCATTGCCTATTTTTAATTTTTTTAGAGTTTTTATAATATCAGGATGATTTTTTAAAAGAAACCTATATTTAAAATTGCCTATTCTTAATAATTCTGATTTTAACTTATCTAATTCCATATATATTACCTATCTTTAATCTTATTCATATCTATTTATTATATTGATTATGAAAATAGACTTTTTTAAATAGAAATAAATTCATCTTCTATTCTAACTTCAAATGCTTTAATTTGTATAATTTTATTATCTCTTTTTACAAAAACTATATGTTCCTCAGTAACTTTTAAAATTCTACCATCTTCAAACTCAAAATTTATCATGTATCCATCATATTTTTTCTTTAAGACTTCCTCAATTATGTCATCTTCAAATATATTTTTTTTAATATTAAAAGATGTAGAAAATTTATCAACTTTTCCTTCATTAGAATTATTATAAAGATCCTCTATAGATACAAAATTGTCCTCCACTAAAACTAAACTATCGGGATGAACACATATACAAAATTTTTCTGATATGTTATCCACCTTAATATTCATCTGCTGTTGATAAGCGTTCATTTTATCAGCTAATTCTTCATAGCATTTATGAATGTATGGCATTAGCTTTTCTTTACATACTTTATATAAGAAAGCAGATATCTTTTTAGGGTCTTTTTCATCAGGTATAACATGATTAACTAATCTATCCATATTAAGAATACATGAATCAGTTACCATATATATTACATAGTCTATATTTTCTGTTTTATATAGCTTATTAAGATATTCATTAAACCTCTTTTCTGTCCATCTAATCGTGAGCCTTCCACCTGTAGTAATAGACTCTGCCATATTAAAACTAAACCATCTATTCCATACGTTAGCAATAGCCCCGTAGCCACCATTCCCCAAAAGCTTTACTGCTTTCTGTGCCGTATCTAATGATGATATTTTAGAAACAAGATTTATATTATTCGTATTAATATATTCTTGTTCCTTTTTAAGCATTTCTTTCTTTGTTATATTTCTTTCTACTTCTAGCTTATTCATTATAGCAGGAAGAAATCCTTCTTGTCTTTTATATAAACAGCCATTTGAGGCTAATGATAAGTTATTTTCTTTTGCATATAATAATGATTTGTATGTCTTTAGATTTTCTGTATATTCATTTATACCTTGCTCATCAATAAGAAGAAATTCATCTATATCAAAGTCTACTCTTTTAACAAAGTTTTCAGGTGATATACCATATTGTTGTATTACTCTTGGATATAGTGATGTAAGGTCAAAGTATGCTGTCCATCCGTATAAGCCTGGTGTAGGCTCTTTAATATAGCCTCCTACAAGAGGGTAAGGTAAATGTCTTGACTTGTTAGGTGAAGGCTCTACTACTATATTTCTATCCATAAGATAAGCATGGATTAAACAATCCCATACAAGCACAGAACCAAATACATCGGTAAAATTAACCTTTGTTCTATATGCAATAGTAAAAACAAGATTAAATAGATTTAGCTTAGCATCAAGCCTTTCTATAAGATCACAGTCTCTTGCGTTATATTCTAGATATAATTGTGGATTTCTTTTGAAAAGATCATCAAGGTTTTTATATCCTTGACCTTTATAATCTATTTTATTTTCACCTAGCTCTACAAAGGATATATGATCTAATGAATATTTTTCAAGTGGCTTATATACTGCTATGAATTTTTTATATAATTCCATATAATCTAATGTAGATATACCATCTAGTGTATATGATTGTGTACGCTTACCAAATACTTCTATTTCATATGGTCGAACCATACCATAAGGGCTTAGTTTTTTTGCTAAGTCTTCTCCTAGTATCTTAACCATTCTATTATACAGATAAGGTATATCATAGCCTATAATATTAAATCCACTTATTACATCAGGAGAAAATTCAGGACTTTCCCATAATGTAAGAAATGTTCTTAATAGGTGCCATTCATCTGCGCATTTATAATATGTTTGATTTTCTTGTGTAACATAGTCTACTGTAGATAATATAGTCTTATGTCCATTTTTAGACATAGTAATAGATGTTATTTCATTTGGCGTTTCTGTGACTGCTGTATGTATATCACATGGTATAGTCATAGCATTTTCTATATCTACTATAACTACTGATATATCAGAAGGATTAAACTCTATATCATTAGAAAAATTATCATAGATATATGCATACTCAAATCTTGTCATTCCATATATAGGAAAACCTTCTATTTCTTCATATTTTTTAGCATAATCTTTAGCAGCATTTATAGAATCAAAGTCTTTTCTTTTTACTGGCTTTCCATATACATTTTTATATTTTGAATTTTGATCATCAGATAATATAAAAAGATATGGTTGATAAGGTATTATTTTGGTATATGATACACCATCTTTAATACCTCTTGTATATATTTTATTTTTTCTTACTATTACATTTGTGTAGTGGTGCATTATAGATTATACTTCATTTTGAATAGAGTTAAGTCTTCTTCTGTCTTAAAATTTAAATCTATAGTAAGTGTTTTTTGAGGCATTTTTGGAGCTAAGTCAAAAGGATTATATGATGCTATTATTAGCCTATCATTTTTTATGATATTTATTAATTTACTAATAATAGAAATTGAGGTTTCTATTTTATAGCTTATCATAATCTATTACTTCTATAATATGTATATTCTTATTAAATATTTTTTGTAGCCAGTTTCTTTTATCAAAGCCTATATATTTAATAGACTTTTCATTATAAATATAAAAACTGTAACCTTGATTTATCAAGCCTTGACAAGTAATTTTATCTGTAAATCTATAGAAGTTATTTAGGTCATTGTCATTTCTAAGTCTATTATAAAATTCATTAAAACTAATCAACATTATACCTTAGCCTTATATGGTTTAGGAGCTATCCAGTTTTCTTTACCCTTAGCAGGATATACCCACTCATTATCTCTAGCTCTTAATATATCAGGACTATTACTATTTAATATGAGGTTGTATGCTTTAATATTTACTTCAGAAATTCTTTCTTTTTCTTTTTCTTCAAAATTTTTCATTATACTCTCCATTTACCATTCCTTATAAACACCATTTGTCTTTTACCATTATTATATATGAGACATTGACAATTATCCCAAGTTGAGCTTCCTTTATTATAGGACATTCTTAGTAATGATGATGTACCTAATGTGTAGCAGCCTTTTTCTATACTAGGACTATGTGAGTGTCCTACAATCATCTTAGCAGGTATAGAAGCAAACTGCTTTGGCGACCCTCTACTGCCATTTGTACCAGCATCACCATGCGATGATATTAATACATCTTTAATTCTAAATGATTCATTTCTTGATAAGAATAAAGTATTTTCTTGCATTTTATCAGAAGCATATAATTCAAAAGGTTCAGGACAATAAAATGCTTGACCATCTAGCTTGGTATTTTCAAGCATTTTATACATTAAATAGTGATATAATAGTGCATTTTCGCTATCACCTGTAGTATATTCATTTAACCATCTTTTCAAATGATCTGTATGGTTTGAAGCTACCAATAAATTAGTAGTATTAGGAGGTGTAGTATCATTAATATAATCAATTGTCAAGTCTAATTCTGATTTAACAGACCATATTCCTTGACTATGATGTTTGGCATATTTCAAGAATACGTCATTTTTATGATGATGACTACCAGAAAAGAAATCCAATACATCATGTCTTATTATTTTTTTAGGTTTAAGTACCTTAACTATAGAATCTTTATTATCATATGTAGCCTTTCTTACATCAGGATCTACAAATGCAGCATGTTCATCGCCTACTGCTATCGCTTCTATAGGGTTGTCTATTTTCTTTACTGATTTTGAGGTATAATAATTTTCAAAATCATAGAAACCTTTACCATCAAAATTAAGATGTCTGATAAAAAAATCACCATCATCATCTATTTCTACTACTACAGCACTCATACTATGATTAAATGCAGCTTTATATCCTGCTTTGGTAGATGAATAATTCTTTTCTGATATAGAACCTGTAGTACATACAATAGCAGGATATTTTTCTGATATTCTTGCTAGGGTTTTTAGTGCTACTTGGGGATGTCCAAATATAAGACTAGCACCCTTAGATAGCCCATCTATACCTGATAAGGGACTATCTGCTGTTGCTTGTGGTTTAAGCCCTCCTAGAGCCTTTAGATTGGGTAATATGTCTATCTTATTCTCACTAAGGTATGGAACTATTTCAGAAGGATACCATACCTTACTATCAGTATTAATAAGTGAAGGATTTTTATACCTTATAGGGAACACAACAAAAGAAGCATCATTATGATTACAATATTGTTGTAATGAATTATAAAATCTTTTATTTATAGGAGTATTATTAAGGGCTGTAGTAAATACTATTCTATTTTTAGATATAATAGAAGAAATATATTCTTCATCTCTTATATAGTGTAAGTCATCATTTTCTATAATTTCTTCTGGTTCATTATTATATGGAACAGAAAATTCTTCCCCACAGTCATTACATTTATATGCAAGATTTCTTGTTTTACCTGCTAAGCGAATACCTTTCTTTTGAAGATTATCACTGTTACATTCAATACATATTTGATTCATTGATTACTTTCTTTTATTTTTAATAAATAGATTTAAGAATTATTAAAGGTTTTATATATGTTCAATTTAGATTTAATTAAAAAATATGAGGGATTAAGATTAAAGGCATATAAATGCCCTGCTGGTGTTTGGACTATAGGTTATGGTAGAACTACTAATGTTAAACCTGGTGATGTTATAACAGAAAAAGAAGCAGACATTTTTCTTTTAGAAGAAGTAGAAGGCTTTAATATAGAGCTAAAAAAATCTTTATCCAATTCATATGATAATTTAAACATAAATCAAATAACAGCCTTATTATCATTTATATATAATTTAGGTATTTCTAATTTCAATAAATCTACATTAAGAAAAAAATTACTTGTTGGGGATTATTTGAGTGCTTCAAAAGAGTTTATTAAATGGAATAAAGCTAACGGTAAAGCTCTTAATGGATTAACATTAAGAAGAAAAGAAGAAGCTAATATATTTTTAAGTTAATATTCTACTTAGCTTTCTATTTATAATAGATTTTTCTCTCCACTCTTGTTTAAAATTAGCTTTTGAAAATGGATTATTTTCTTTAGCAGCAGAACCATTAGATCTGCCAATATACCAACCTTCAGGAATTTCTTGTCCTACCCTAAGCTTTTTATCAGATATACCATTAGTTATATGTCTATTACCTATATTTGGCTTATGTGCTGCTCTTTTTCTCTCTTCAGAATATTTTCCTACTTTTCTTCCTTTTAAACGACTTACTCTACCTTTAGTATAGGAACCTTTCCAATAGCCTTCAGGTATTATTTCTCCTCTTTCTATAGATTTATTAGTAAATCCATTGGTTATACTAATAACTCCTTTTCTAGAAGATCCTAATCTATATCCTTCAGGTATTTTATCCCCATCTTTAATAAATTTATTAGCAATACCATTATTATAGCATTTACGGCCTGCGATAGCAGCAGGCTTACCAAATCCACTATTAAAACATCCTGAATTTGATTCAGAGGCACATTTTCTAGCATAGGCATATTGATATGAATTCAATACTCTATTTTGTGTATTACTAGATTTACAAAACATGGATACAGCTTTTTTAAATTTATTAACAATTTTTATATCATCAAACATTTTTACTAAAAGAATATGTAATAGAAAATGCTGTTTAGCTGTACAATGTACTATATTATATTTTGATTTTATATCATATTCACACCTACTTATACATCTTGGTATAATATGATGAGATTCAATATAACCATGTATATTTTTAGCCTCTTTTCTTGTTAAATTTTGATGAATTATACTATCAACTATATTAATATACCATCTTGTATATTTGTTGTTTAAAGCAATGGATTCTAAAATATGTAAATATCTTAAACAATATCTTCTTTGTAAATATTCGTAGTATTCATCATCGTACATAAACTATATTTTCATTCTAAGTAATATTGGAGCAGGTTAAGGGTAACAATCCCTTTTCAATAGTTTGGAAAACTACTACATTATCTTTATGCTAAACCTGCTCAAATTGTAAACTTTACTTTTTACATCTTTAATCTCACCCCAACCTTCAAATATTTCTATAGCTGTTTTAACTGAAATATTATCTACATCAATATAAAATACTTTTCTGTTCATTAAAAATCTCCTGTGTTCATTGTGCTACCGTAATTATCTTTCTTTATTCTATTTAGTAAATATTTAAAGTCAGAGGGTGTTTTCATTAATATTCTATCTGATATAAGATTGGATGGTATTTCTTTCAAGCTTGATCCTAAGTATATATAATTTTTATCACCATTATATAAATCTTTTTTATCTTTAGCTTCAGGATCATTGCCTTTTACTATTATTACATGTCCATTATTTAAATCCTCATAATACTGGTCTAATTCATCTAACCAACTCATTAATAATCCTCATCGTCTTGATACACTCTAAATTTTCTTTTGTCAAGCTTTTTCTTTGACCTAACATACTCTTCATGTCTTTCTTGATAGTCTTCTTCATCATCGTCATCATATGATTCAAGCGTGTATAGCCGATGTTTTCTATTCGACATCAGGTAGTAATCCTGGAAAGGCTTCTGATACTATATTTCTTGTCAATGTCTTATATGGATTTATTCTATCCTTATCACGATTATTTTTAGCCCATATAAGCATACGTGCATCATCAGGATGTATTTCTTCTAGTAATGCTATAAACTTCTTTTCCCTCTTTTCTTGGGGCATATTAGGAGCACCACCTTCTAGGTACATATATAATTCTCTTGCTCTATTATAGAACATATTATTTTTATAGGTAGTAAGACATTTAGTATATTCTATTCTACCTCGTGGTACAAGCCAGTTTATTCTTTTATCAAATGCTAGTCTAAGAACTTGCTTTAATACTTCTGTTTCGTTTTCTTGAAGATATTTTACTTTATCTGGTCTTGAAGATATTTCTGCTGCTTCTTTCAGCACCCATGATACGTTAGGAGTCATTAAAAATCCGTATAATCCTCTATTAGTTTACTTTGTCTTTCTCTTATCAGATAATTAAAAATATTTGCTTTTTTATTCATCTGACTATTATATTTATTAGTTATTTCATCTTGTAATTCTTGTGGTGTAAATGAAAGGTCTATTAGTCTTTCATTTCTTTTATATCTTCTTAATTCATCTTTATTACAGAATTCTTCTGGTTTTTGATGAAGGATAATATCAAGCTTCTTTTGAAAGATAGGTCTTTGTCTTATGCCAAGTACAAGGACATTATCTTCTGATAGATAAGATGGACAACCATCTCCTGTATCGCCTCTTATTATATGTTCTTTAAGATATAGATATGGACAAGGCTTTACTATAAATCTATTTCTGATATCATCGTATTGTTTAATATTTTCATTTATATGTAATTGACAAAAATCTTGATCACCTGATAATATTAGGACTTTTTCTGTATTACCATATTGTCTTGTTAATGTACCAATAATATCATCGGCTTCACATCTATCTATGAATATAATAGGATATGGTAGATTATCTTGTAGTTCTTCTCTAAAGCTATTAATAAAATTATGTATAATAGTCCAGTTTACTTCTGAATTATCTTTAGTCTTTTTTCTATTTGCTTTATAATATGGAAATACTTCTTTACGCCATATATTAAGACCATCTGTGCAAATTATTAATTTACCATATTCATTTCTAAATCTTTTATTAAGTCTTCTTATTGAATCTAATACCATATACTTTAGATATTTTTCATTAAGATTTCCTTCTTCATCTAAAATATTTTCTATGTTTCTTGAATATGATAAATCTTGTTTATCTCTTTTCTGTACAGAATATGCTCCCATAAAATTAGCTATTACACATTGGTTATAGTCTAGTAATATCATATCAAAATAAGCTTTCTAGTATATTATTATTTTTCAATCTATCTTCATTTTCTTTTATTCTTTTACAAGCAGTATTAAAATAAGTTTCATCTTTTTCTATACCAATGAATTTTCTATTAGTATTTTGTATAGTTCCATACCTAACCAATCCGCACAGTAATCAGAAAATGTGCTTACTCTTACTTTATCACCAATATTGAATAAATTATTCATGCAGAAAGCCTTATTCTTCTACGTACCTCCATTAAAACTCTACCTAGCCAATTTTGACCATTCCAATTTGATACATCTTCTATTTCTTTTGAATCATATGCTAGACCAACACCCCAAACCTTATCATAAGCAGCACCCTCTACTAATATTAAATTATCTGTTTCAAGAAGATATTTTCTTAGATCTATATTTTGATCAAACTTAGCTATGTTACCTCTTAATACTAATTCCTTAGCACAACATTTCCAAATGGCTTCATCAAAGTTTTTTACTTGTCTGCCTATTTGCTTTTGTGTTCTAGGATTGTCGGTTTCTAATATTAGGTTATAGGATTTTTCATCTCTGAATAATAGTGCTTTAGAAGCCATCATATACTGTTCTGCACTAGAAAACTTAGCCATACTATAGCTAGGAAAAGCAACAGCATCAAAATTACTTTTATACCACTGGCTTAATGGCCCTCCAAGAAAATATACATGACTTTCTGTTCTACGTTCACTATAATTCATAATAAAATCCTATTAACTAAGCCTTTTTAATTCATGCTTAGGAATGCTACGCGGTACCAAGATAAGTTTAAAGACATTCTAGGTCTAATCTATTAGATATAGAAAATCATACTTGTTAGAGCTAGTAAAAGCCCTGCAATAGCATAACTACCATATCTACTTACTATTTGTGTGTAATTTGACATATTATTTACCTTTATTGATATTAATTTTAGTAGGCTTCATTGATTCTGGAATTACTTTAGTCAACTTAATAACAAGCATACCATCTTTCATTTCTGCACTATCTACATCAAAGTCATCAATAAAGGTAAAAGTCTTAGCAAAGCTTCTTAGTGCTATACCATTATGAATATAATCAGTTACAGTTTCTTGTGCTTCTTTATCTTCTACAATATCTAGCTTGTCTGTATTTTTCTTACCTTCTACAGTAAGTTTATACATTCTATTACCTAGATTATTTTCACCAAGCTTAGTAATATCAATTTCAGAAATACTAAAACCTGCTAATGCCATTTCAATAACATGTCCATTTTCTTCTTTTACAAGATTATATGGGGGATATTTTTGATTTGCTTTAGTTTGTGTATTAATTGTATCAAGCATAGTATCAATCCAAGGCTTACTGCCTATTACAGACTTGCCTGATATTAGTTCATCTACTATTTTTGTCCATCCTTGTGCGTCAAGATTAGGAAATAGTGTATTTGGTTGTACTCGCATGTTGTTTCTCCTTATGAAAGCGAGGTTGATTTTGTAACTCCTAGTTAGGCAGCTACGGTTTATTTATGAAAATTATTTTTCATAAAATTCTTAAAATTAATTATATCTTAAAGATTTTCTGATTTTATTATATTCTTTTAGCTTTAGTCCATAATCTAAATCAGATTCATGAATCCTAAGATATTCGTAAAATTCAGGCCATTCTTCAAAAGCATTACCTTCTTTCCATTCTCTTAGAAATTCTTCTGTACCTCCTACATCAAACTGTAATACAAAGTCAATAGCCTGATTAGCCGTACCATGATCACCAAAAAGTCTATTAGTTCTACTATCTATGTCAATCATATAAATTCTTTCCATATATAGATACTATTCAATGTTTTGAATTTTACAGTATCGTCTGTTTCTTCTAATATTTCAGTTATCATAGAAGTTTGCCAGTAATCTTGATTCTGATATGATCTAGAATAATGTGAGCCTACTCTCATAATACCGCCTACTCTAGGTCTAGCATTATGCTCATATTCTACTTTATCATCTTTTTCGTAGATAAACATAGACATTAAGCCTGAATCACCTATACTACTATTACCTTCTTTTGTCAAACTATAAGTCATTAAGCTAATCCTCTACTTACCTTGCACCAATCAATAACATTACCTGTTTCTTCAAAAGCTTCTTTATTCTTTTTCATTCTTACTTTTACTTCTTCATGAGATATAGGAAAGAAATTAGTTTGCTCCGCTGAGCAGCATAGATATTTTGGATTATTAACATGGTGTGAATGATAATGGCCGTGGCAATTGTTAACAAACCTATCAAGACAGGACTCTAGGAGTGGTACATGGCTGCATATGTAGTCTCCATTGAATACTTTTACACCATATAGCTTTTCAAAGCCAGCTTCTTGATAGTCTGCTATACTACCAAAGTCATGATTACCTCCAATAAGTCTTTTACGTCCATTAAGTCTTGCTGCTATCTTAATAGCTTTTCTTGACATACTAAGATCACCTAGCATATAAATCAAGTCACTAGCCTTTACTGTCTTATTCCAGTTATCTATGATAGTTTCGTCATGCTCTTCTATATCCTTAAAAGGTCTTAGAGGGCTTCCATCACTATGTTTGAATGTGTGAACTACACTATTATGTGATAAATGTAAATCCGCTATAAACCATCTATTAGCCATATTAGTTTACCTTTTCATTTCCTAGTTGTTTTTCTATCATAGCTATATTGGTGTCAATTTGATCAGTCATTACTTGTGACATCATATCATAATATACTGGTGTCTCTTTTAACATTTTTAATGTAACAAGACTTTCTAGTAAAAGCAAGTCTTTTTGATAATTTTCATTATTTTCTAAATCTATATCAGTCATCACTGTCCATTTCTTTTTCATAATTAATTAGATTAAATACTAGATCTTCTTTTGATCTTGTAAGTAGTTCTTTTTCAATATCGTCTAAGCTTTCTTTACAGTCTACTCCTGACCTTATATCGGCTCCTTCTTGAATACAATACCTAAGCAACTTATCTGCTTTCAATAGATCTACAATAAAATAATCTTTTAGTTTAGATAAATCTTTCATTATATTTCCAGTATATTATATTCGTTAAAGTTTTTGTTTTCATTATAATAGCCTTTAGGATTACATACTATTCTTGTATTACCTAATTTATAATCAAAACAGTCGTGCATATGCCCGTGAGTCCAATATTTAATTTGTGGTCTATCTAATATAAATTCTGATAAATCAGAATGAAAGCCACCATTCATATGAAATTCATTAGCATATATTTCATGAACAGATAATGAAGAAGGAGCATGATGTGACATTACAAATACATTTTCTTGGTTAGCTGATATCTGATCAATATCACCTAATGCTTTCTTATGCAAGAGAAGACTATCATATGGTGAAAATTTTCTGTATATACCATTATCATTATAATCAATAATCTTAAAATCAGACATACAGTCTTTAAGATTATGTTCTGTTATGGGATTATTTTTATTTAAGTCTGTCCATAATGTAGTGCCAATAAATCTAAAATTTTCAATATCAATATAAGTATTATCTAATATAATAATTCTGGAATCTATATTATTTGTAATAGAATTATATGACTTATCATATCTTCCTACATAATGTTCATGATTACCCATTATATATAATACATGCTTATAATTATCTGCACAATATTTGAAAAACTCTCTAAACCTTTCTCCTAAAGAAAAATATTTACTATCCTTTGTTTTAACAAGATATTCTGCTACACAGATGTCCCCATTAAGCATAAGTATATCTGCTTTTTCTTTTGGTCTATAATCTTCAAACTCAAGATGTAAATCTGATAGCTGTAATATTTTCATTTTTGTCTTTCTAATTTGGCAGGGCCATAAAGAATCGAACTTTACTTTCTGGTTTTGGAGACCAGCACATCGCCACTAAATGCTTCAGCCCTATATCGTAGATACTATATTATATCAAACCTTATAATTCATATACTACTGGTTGAAAAAAGATACTATTATCTTCTATAATTTTAGATATAATATACCATTCTCCACCGCCTAAACCACAACCTATCTTAGGTAATGCTACATGATCAATAATGTTAGGTTGACCATTAGTCAATGTATTTGATTTAACATTATATATAAATTGGCTTATCTTTTTAATACATTCTTCTATAGCATTATAATCAACATATCTTCTTGTTTTATCTCTACCATAATATTCTTGTGTAATACAATTAAAAAATGTTTTATTAGCTTTATAAGAATAGGTAGCATTGATAGAGCCTAATGTCATATTACCTCTCATATAAGATTGATATACATCAGGATAACCCTCTCTTAATTGTTTAGCTAAACCAGAATTATATTTACTTTGAGCATTACAACCATGTGCAAGGTATGGTTCTATAGAATCTAATATATTTCCTTTCTTGTATATAATAGCTGTCATTTTTCTTCTACTTTTACTTCTGATTTATTATCTAATGTACTAAAATAGAATGCTTTGATTGCATAGTCTTTGCAAGTTTCTAACACTTTTCTTTCATCTTCATCATACTGTTGAGTATTTAAACAATAATCAAAACTTTCTTGATAAATTCCTTTATTTTCTATAATGTTAGGTTTATCTAATGTAAATAGAAAAGGATAAACAAAAAATAAAGATAAACAAAATGTAATATACTTTTTTAAGTATTTTTGATCTGATCCTTCCTTATAAGAATCATGAAAGTTGATTCCATATACAGGTAATGATATCAAAAATACTATTGGTATTATTATTTTCATAACATCAAAATAATTTTCAATCATAACTCATTTTCCTTTTTATAATCTAACCACAAATCATATAATCTATCTGCACGACCCATTGCTTCTATTTCCCAAGGGGCATCATAATATGGATCTTCATAGTCTTCAAAAACATACTTACGACCTTGCCAATAATCATAAGTTCTATTAATACTATCTATTATTGAACAATAGTCACCTGTAATATACTGTTTAATATGTACCATTTCATGTGCAAGTGAATGAAATAAATCTATATCATCTTTTAATACTATAGTAAAATATTTAGGATAAAATCCTATGTCTTCACTAAAACATAATCCCTTATCTTCACAGACTTTCTTTATCTCTATATCAATAAAATAATCAGCTTCTTTATCATATCTTTTCATTAATTTATTAAGATAAAATATAACCGCCTTATATAGACTACTTTCTTTATCTATACCAGTTACATTAAACAAAATAAATCTCATCAATACCTTCTTCTTTAGAAGGCTCTTGATATCTTTCTATCATAGAATCTAATTGTTCTTTAGGTATATTCTTACCTTCTCTTGAACCAAGTCTTCTATTCCATTCTACATCATCTGGTTTAGAAAATACCATTACTTCTATCTTATAACCTTTGGGTTTGAATAAATCAATAATTTTCTTTCTTGATTCGATAGTAAGATTAGTTCTATCAATAATACAAGAACATTCAGCTTTTATAGTCTCTTTCATATCTCTATTATATAATCTAGTAGCTAAACTTATAGTATCTTTCCATATCTCGTTATATGTAAACCCATAATTATCTGCTATTTTTTCTACTATATTATCAGTAGAATGTACAGGCCAGTCAGCTATAGGATCATTATCATATGGATCATATGGATCATCAGCTACAAGACTATCTACCCATGTTGATTTACCTGTAGCTGGTAATCCTACTAATATTAGACATTTTTTCATAATCAGTTGTATCTTTCATTTTTAAACCATAATTTACATAGTTCATCATAATTAGTATTTTTAGTAAGATTAGATAGTATAGATTTCTTTACTACTTTTCTTACTTCGTACATAATAGGCCAATCATATATAGAGAAAACACATGCCTTTGTCAAGCCATCTAATTTTGGTGCAATGTTTAAAGCAAATTCTTTTCTTGTCATCGACTTAGAACAATCATATCCTAGATTTAATATTTCTATCTCTTTTTCTTTAATATAAGATACAATATTATTTTCAAATATATTTAACCTATTTTGTTCATCTCTAGTAAGATGTGCTTTAATATCATCTAATTTATTTTCAATAATTAACTCTACGATATTTCTATCCCATAAAATAGATTCTTTTGCTTTATGTATAGCTACATACTCATCTGTTTTAATTTTAAGCATATGTCCATCATGAAACCTGATAACATAACCTTCAATACCTTGCTCATCTCTTACATTATCTGAAAAAGATGTAATATCATTTATAGGATTAAAACTATCTACTACAGGGATATTAAAATCACTAGCAGATTCTACCATAGCATCATAGCTGATATATTCACCTGTTTTCATGTTTCTTATAGCAGTAAGAATCATAGTATCTTCTGGATAAGATAGAACAATTCTATTCTGCTTTGTACATAGCTCATATATAGCAGTAAAGCCACGATTTAACCAATATTTAGCATGATGTTTATATTCTGGCTTATTCTCTATAAACTTATCACATATTTCTGATGTATCAGTAATACCTGCTTTAGTAGATGATATTAATTCATTATTAAGATTAAAAAATCTTATCATACTGCCATCACATTTGTTTAGAATAGTATGATTATCATCTTTTATATTAATATTTTCTGGTAAAGTTTCTGTCTTTTCACCATAGTTAAAAAACTTGCCAAATGGCCTTGAAAGGATCATACCAGTATGTGAACAAAATATAATGCCTCTACACTCTCTTCTTAAAGCAGCATAGAGGTTATAATTGCCTTGTTCATCATAGATAGGAGGAAACATAGTATTTGATTGTAACCTATATCCTATGACAGTATAATCACCTTTAACAGTTACTTGAAAGTCGTCACAGCCTTCTATAGCAGGTAATACATCTGATATGTTTTCTATAATAGGGAATTTATAATTCATTTACTATTCCTTCTAAATGTAATCAGACCAATGAATCCTATCAATATCTTCTTCACTAGGATATTCCATACAAGACCGCTCTTCATCACTTACTAGACCTTTTTGGTGTAAAAGGTCTAGTATTCTCATAGGTAAAGTCTTAATTCTCTTGGTATAATAGTCATCCATAATATTAATCGTGCTCATATTCTTCAGTAATTATTTCTTCAGGTGTAATGTACACACAAACATGATCGCCAAAAATAACTTTCATTAATTCAGTATTTTGCTGCATAAATTTATTAAATTCTTTATAATCTTTATAATTACTATGACTATAATCAGCAATTTTAAATTGCTCTTCATCTTCATAATCATAATGTCTTAATATATTTTGAGGATCAAAGCCTTCTAAAACATAAACAGGATCATGGATACCATATTCACAGGTATCACCATCATTAAAATAAGGGGTATATGCTGCAAAAACTACTGCTTGTATTTCAGGATATGTTTTGAAATATTCTTTTATATAGTCTTTAAATAACTGTTTTCCAAAGCTTTTATATTCGTCTTCTTTAGCTTTAATAGCTTGTTTAAAAGATTCTAACTTTTCTGTATCAAATTTCATTTTAATCAATTCTTTCTCTTGTTTTCTTACCTGAACCTGACATCCAGAGTTCTACAGGCATATTTTTAAACCATTTATCTAATGTAGGTATAAAACCTAAATCATCAATAACATGATCTTCTGCAATATCTCTTACTGATATTTTATTACCATCAGAGTTAATAATAAAAGTACCAAAAACCTTTTCTACTAGAAATATTCCAAAACTACTATGTAGAATAGCTCTATGTCTTACATCAGGAAAAGCCGCTTTACTACTATCGAAAAAGTCATGTATTTCTTGATAATCTTCTTCTTTACCACCATATCTCTTCTTTGATATAATAGCATGAATAAGGGGCTTCATATTAAATATTAAACATCATTGAAATAGTATTCTGTACACCTGATGACTTAATCAAAGGAACCAGACAAGTCTTACCTTTGTAAAAATTATCAATTACATTCTTTGTTCCTACTTTCTTAGTGAAAGTGTCTTGGCTATGACAAATTGAAGTAGTAATTTCAATAGTATGTCTATTCTTTAGACGATAACCTACAGTAACAGGATGATCTTCATGATTTCCATATTCCGCTGGATTAAAGTGCATAACCCTTAGTCCTAGCTCTTTTAGAGCATTAGTGTTATTGATCTTTTCTTTTACTACTTGTACTTTTTTATAATTAGTATTTTTCATTTTATTAACCTTTCTTGGATTGTTGAGAATTAAATGTTAGGCTTGATTCGCTATATTGTCAAGCACCTGTTTCATACACCAATGGCTCTCCACAAGAATGAACATCCATTTCACATGCTATTTCTACTGCCCTATGTATGGTAGCACCTGCTTTAAGTGCTGCAATAGCAATAGGAGCACCACTCCCTATACCAAATGGAGGAGTAACATCCACTTCTCTACCTTTATTATCATATATTGTCAATACCCCTAAACTACTATCTAAAGGTTCTTTTACAAGTCTAAGGCCCATAAATTTTTCAGAAACATTTAATATATTTTCTCTATTATTATACCATTTAGAAAATACATAAACATCTGCTGCTGTACCTGATATACCTAAAATAGTTTTTTCATCTATTTTAATAATTTTAATAAAGTCATTTTGATACGTATACGAATCAGAACCTACTCGTCTATCTGCACCCATGCTAATACCATCGCTTACTACTGTAGTCATGTTTTTCCTAATTTATATGTAATTATCCCGTCTATGACATATATTCATAGACGGGATAATAGTGTCCATAATTTTATTATTATTTTTTAGAAACGGACACCAAAGCTTAGACTAACACCATTCTTACCAACACCATTTTCAAAGTCGGTATATTTGTATGATGCACCCAGGAAGACATTATCTGATAGATTATGTTCTACACCAGCACCTACACTAAGGCCATCTAGCTTACGTGATAGTACATCTGAATAATTACTATATCCACTATTGACATATAGAAGAGTATCATCTGATACAACATATCCTAGACGACCTGTTACACCAATATCACGACGATTGAATAGATTGTCTACATTGGCTGCTACTCCTACCACAACATTATCTGATACTGGTACATCAAAGCCTACCAAGCCACCATAGGTTACATCTGACTTGTCTACACTCTTTGTAACATCATCTACACCTGCTGTTACTGCTACTCTTGCACCTGTGAATGGATTAGCCATAAGAGGCGTAGCCATTGCTAGGGCTGTCATTGTTACAAAACTCATAATTGTCTTTTTCATTTTTACACTTTCATTATTAAACAAGCGATTTTCTTAGGCTCGCTTTTTTACCTTATCTTCTATCTATGCTTTTTCTTGATTATTGTCAAGGGCTTTTTGGTTTTTTACCACCTGATAATGCTAAGCCAGCTAGACCAATCGTTACAAGCCCTGTAGAAAGCAATACAAGAGACGTATTAGCTTTCTTTTTTACTGGTTTAGCTGCATAAACTGTAGAGCTAGTAATAAGCCCTAATATCACTATAGATTTAATTATATTTTTCATTTTATTATCCTTCTATAAATTCTGTTATTTTTTCTTTACACTCTTCAAATACATCTTCTGAATACACAAAACCATGACCACCAGCTTTGATAAAAGCATCTATATTTTTACTATGATCATCTATTAACATTATATTATTATGTGCTAATATTGCTTTGTCTTTTCCCGATGTAGTAGTAACAAAAGGTATATTACAATGTTCTCTAAAATTATAATCAAACCATTTTCTCTTTTGATGTGCTACAGATGAAACATCATAAAATTGTCCACATGATGTAATAATAATTATATTACAATTTTGTTCACTGATAAATTCTATTAAATCATTAGCTCTTTTCATTTTAGCTTGTAAATGAAAACCATCAGCTTTAGCATATTCTGGTAGATATTTATAAAATTCTTTATCTCTATTGCTTTTAGGTTCTAATTCTATATTATACTTATCTTTGATAAAAAATCTCAGACCTGTATCGAGATTTGCCAAGACCCCATCAAAGTCGATTCCTATTGTTTTCTTATACATATTATGTCCATAATGTTTGAAAATATTTACCAAATAATCTTATACCATTTGATATCCTTGCCTCATATACGGCTTTTTTATCATTGTCAACAGAAAAAGTATCATTAGGCCCATTTTTCCATTTATATAATACAGCATCTTTTTTATCTACGGTATTACCATCTTTATCTATAGGAACAAAAACCATATCAGACTTACCAGAATAAAACTGGCTTTCTCTTTCATCATTGATATATTCTCCAAAAGCCCATGACATCTCTTGTAAAATATATTGAAATCTTTTATGAAAATTATCGTCTAGTTCATAGTCGTGTTCTTTGGGAGGAGCGTTATATGACCTTAGTTCTTCTGGTACATCTTCATCATCTACAAATCCTGAACCAGCTTTTCTTTCTTTTAATTTAACTAAACAAGGATGTATAATAAGAGCCAGTGTATAGTCAAGATTCCATATATCAAAATTATCTATCTTAATATCTATTTTTCTATTTTTACGATATTTACCTAGCTTAATATTCATCCAAGTTTTCCCAATCTATGTCAAAGTCTTTTACCTCTTTAATCAATGAACAAACTATAACTACTCCCAATCCTGTTATACCTAATATAGATATGAAAGGTAGGTTATCTTTGGTTGTATCTTTAATGTTGGTAAAAACTTTTTTAATTTTTTTAATCATTTTGGATGATAAAACTTCCACATAGCAACAGGAAAATAACTAATAAACTTAAGCCAATCTTTAATAGTTTTTGGTTCCATATAACTGTATGAATTTTTAATAAACCAGTAAATTATTTATTCCTTATATTATATATTAATTAACCTATAAAGAAGTTTAATAGGTTTGTCAACCCTTATATTTTCTGAAACCGAATTGATATTTTGTGACTAATTTCCATTTACGCTTTTCTCTAAATGGTACAATTTTAATAGTACCTAATGATACCTTAGTATTTATGTTACTTTTGTCTACTATTTTAACTAATTTCCATTTTTCTAATAGATTAGCTATAGTATTTACACGAGCTTTATCATAGTTATCAAGTGTATTATCCTTACCATCAAGATAAAACATAGTCTTAAATGATATTATATAATATTTGCCTCTTTTATTAAGTATATGTGCTGACTGTGTAAGTATGTTTCCTGTTTTACTAGCTATACCTATTCTTGTTAATGTTTCATGTATTTGTAGAAAATCTACATTTTCAGGTATTTCTATCTCTATTCCATAATCTAACATTTATATCTCTTTGTATAATTCTACTATATAATTATATTGTTCATCTGTTAATAGTTTAAGATATTCTTTGGCTAATATATGATTTATATTATAATGCTTCATAAGAATATCTATTTTAGTATTTTTTTCATTCTTATTCCATTTTGAAAATCTTTTCTTTGATCTTATACTATTAAGATAATAGTGATATTGAAGTCTTTTTGACAAATTAGGACACATATTCATATTATTAGCGTAGTATAATGTATCAGTAAAATAAGATAATGAATTATTTATAATATATGGTACATATTCTTTTTCTGTTTCTTTATCTACCATTATATCTTTTTTACCTGAATTTATTTCATTAAGGTAATCAAATACTTTAACCATTTTTATTTCTTATCTTTTGTAATATACCAGCACTGTTTTCCCAGAAGTCACCGCATTTTTTGCATATTTCTAATGTTACAATACCTTCTGATGTATTCATCTTAATATCAGTAGTCTTTTCTTTTTTTGATATTTTAATTTTACAAAGACCACATTTCTTTGATTTTAATTTACTTAAAATAGACAATCTAAGTTTCCTCTATTAGGTATGTCACCATATGTAATTATAATATTATTAGACATTGTTATTTTTGTTCTTGCTAGTCTTTTCTTTTCAAATCTTGAAGATATAGTTCCTTTATATACTATATCTGAATCGTAATTCGACATAATTGAATATGTATTATATTTCTTATTTAAGAAGTAAAGATAGTCGTCAAGCTCTAATAGGTTATTATCTGTCCATGAATCGACATACATAGTATCAGAATTAACATAAGGAGGATCACAGTATATAACATCATAGTCTGATAATTTATGTTCTATAGATTTAAGGAAAGCCATACAATCCATATTATGAAAGCTATTAAATTTATTAGAAAATTATTTTAATAGTTGTGTTCTTTTATCTATAGAATATAATCTACCATTAAGAAGGAAAAGCTTTATACCTACATTAAATCCACTTTTACTGTATCTTACTAATCCTGCATGTGATGAGTTAATAAGAAAATAAAATAGTGCTGACTTTTCAGGACTATATTTTTCTGCTTTCCAATATTCTTTATTAAATATATCTCTTTTACTGTAATAATATTCTTTAGATCTATTAGACTCTTGCATATATTCATTTATAAGACTAAAAAATATATTATTATTTTCTTGTGTATATTTCCATATATAATAGATATCAGGATTTAAGTCATTACCTATACAAGAATTATCTTTACCAAATCTATATGAAACTATACCTGTACCTAAGAAAGGTTCTACTATTCTTGAATTGTTAGGTATATAAGGTATTAGTCTATTTAATTCACTTAATTTAGAACCTTGATAACAAAATGGTGTTTTTACATTATTTTTCAATTATTTAACCATTTTACTTCTACCATTACTTCTACAAAAAATGCACAAAGATTAATTTCTGGATTAGCTACAGTAGTATGTTGTACTTGGCATTTATTTATAAGTAATATAAAAGCTGGTATTGTTTCTTTACTTATATATTGATAACATTGGTTATAAAGCTTTTCTAGGATAGTAGGAACATCTATATCATTATTATCTGATACCCATTTCCTCATCTTAGTAAATTCTTTATTTTTAAGATATCCTATTACTTCTTTTATAGATACATCATTTATATTAGAAAGTATTCCTGTATCTATCTTACCTGATACAGAATATCTTTGTAATTCATTTATTGTTCTACGCCAGTCAGGAAAATATTTCTTTATTAGTTCTACTAATACAGGTTTATCATATTCTATTTTTTCATTATCAAGAATATAGATAAGTCTTTTCATGAAAAGAGGTGCAAGCTTTTCAATATCTTTTCTATTTAATGAAAAGTCTATTACTGTACATCTTGAATGAATTGCATCTATTATTCTATTTTTATTATTACATGTTAATATATAGACACAGTTTTTAGAAAATTCTTCCATCATACCACGTAATGCTAACATTGTTTGTGGTGATAGCTGTTCTGCTTCGTCTAATATAACACATTTTCTTTTACCAGAAAAAGAAACAGATGAAGCAAAATTCTGTATTTGATTTCTTAATGTATCAATACCACCATCTTTAGAAGCATTAACAAGATATGTATCCATACCAAGCTGCTCACAAAGAGCAAATGCAGATGTAGTCTTACCTATACCCGATGATCCAGAAAATATAAGATTAGGGATATTATCCTTCTCTATAAATCCATTTAATGATTCTTTTATTCTATCAGGTAATATTGTATCATTTATCGTCTTTGGGCGATACTTTTGCGCCCAAATAAATTCTTCTATCATAATATTTTACTCTATTAACTAAAGCTGCTTTCATTAGTATCACAAGCTATATAATAATCCATAGTATCATTATAAAACCTTACTATACCACTATCTGCTACAGTAATATTATAATCATTAGACATTAGTTTAAGATTATCAGATGTAATAACAGCTTTGAATGTATTATCTGTTTTTGCTATTTCTACACTATATACATCAGAACCATCATTCTTATTATCAGATGTACGAATTGATATATTTTTACCATCTCCTACAATTGATATCTCTTTCATAGTAAGGACATTCATTGCCTTCATTACTTCTGATAGCTCAAATGCCTTAATATCAAATTCTGATACAATATTACCTGGTAGTTTTGGATCTTCATTACGAGGAGATACAATCAATTCAGGATTATGTAAAGTATATTTAACATTACGGTTTTCTTCTGTAATATTGATATACTTATCATGTATTTCTATATCAGGCTTTTGGAACATTGCAAGTGTTGAAAGAAATCTTGATAAATCATAGATAGCAAAATCTTTATCGAATTGCTCTTCTACTTTAACCTTAGATAGAATTGTATTAGATGGTGATTTAGTTCTTATTATTGAACCTTCTCTGATATATATACTAGGGTTAATACTAGCATAATTCTTCAATACTTTAATTGTATTTTCACTTATTTTCATTATTATATTTTACTTTCTTCTATTGTTTAATTATATATTGAAATAATTTTTCTGCATCTGCCATAATATCTTCAATAGATTTATCTTTATCCCTTTTTAATAAAGTTTCTACTATATTATTCTTCATAACTAATACTTCAATATCACAAGGAATATCTAATCCAAACTTAGCTAAAAAAGTAGTATCGTTTATCTTCATTCTCATTATATTTTACTTTCTTCTATTGTTTGACTATAAATTCGTATAGCTTCTGTGCTTTTTCTATAGTTCTATCTGTAGTGTCGTTTCCATTTTTAACTAAAATTTCTATTAATGATTGTTTTATATCTGCTTTGTGTTGTAATGATAATTCTTCTGACATTATATTTTACTTTCTAAATGTTAAACCATATTTACTAAAACTATCCAATATAGATTCAATAAATATTTCTGGTTTAGTTGTTTTTCTATAGCTTACTTTGATACTATAGTCAAGTGTTTTCTTTGTGTAATTCATCTTTTCTTTCCATTTTTATACCTATATTATAGAATTTTGTATTGAAAATATTATTTTGTTTTATAACAGTGATAGGCATAAAACTATCTTTATCTATAGATAAATACTTTTCATTGTTTTTATTTGATTCTAATATTTTAATAAAATAATCTAAATCCACATATTCAATAATTTTAGGTAATCTTATATCTATAATTCTGCTTTTAGAAATCTTTATTTTTCTAATTGATCTAATATATCTTATCTGAAATAAAATTTTATAAAATATAACTATTTTTAAGCTAATTTGATAATCATCATTTGTATAATAATATTTCATCTTTTCTTTACCATTCCTTCATCTACAGTAGGACTAGCTTGTATAGCTGCTAAAGCTTGTAAAGAACCCCCAAAAGGCATCTTACCCCAATGTACAAGCCTTATCCAAGGACATATCCATACTTTCATACCTATCTTTCTTGACCACGCACAATACATATAATCTTCTGAAAGATATCTTTTACTATATGGTCTTGATGCTTCCCAATTAGGATCAGTACAGAATTTTAATATATCTGCATGTGAAGCATTGGGGGTTCTTTTTAAATATAAAGTTAATTCTTCTTTAAGATTAGAAAGCTTTCCATCAATAGGACAATCAAAATATGCTACTATCTCTCTTGTACCATCAAAATGTTCATTATAGACATGATCAGGCAAATAATGTTGCTGTGGATATGCTTCTTTGAATTTTTCAAATGTATTACGTCTTATCATCATAAAACCAGTACCAGATTCAGATACTTCAGCAGGTTCATGAATATTTATGGTAGTTCCTTGTACAGGATTAAAAACAAAATCACCAACAAATTCTGATAAAGCTCTAGGGTCATCATCACCATAGCCTTGTTTTACAGCATCACGAATTTTTGACCAACTTAGGCAATTATGAACAAGCATACCATTATTAACAAATAAACAATTATCATTTTCTATTTCTAAATCAAATAAATTAGACTTATTTTTAGCTTTAAATTCTTCTATTGATGTTATTTTTTTACAAGAAAACTTTTTACCTTCTTTATCTATAGATATTTTTACTCCACCTCTATATTCTAAATTAAGTTTATATTCCATGCATTGAGGAACATAAGGGGCAATTAGTTTATGAAATTTATCAGTATTATCATTATTAAATTTAATACCAGTATGGTGCTTTTGTTTAAATATATATCCTTCTATATCATATTTTTCTTTTAGAATTTTGATTAAATATTCAGAATCTTCCAAAGATAGTGAAAATGTAGCTATACTTGATGTAGGTCTATATGTTACTTCTTTTCTTCCTTGTTTCCAACCTTCACCGGGGCAATTAGCTGATCTTAAGGTATTTTCACCTTTATACCACCATGAAAAATATGCAGGAGGTTTAATAGCTTCAGGGTAGTGGTATCTATGACCATCATCCATATAAAGAAAAGCAAAAGTAGAAGCATCTATTAAATGCTCTAAACCTTTTATAGTTTTCTGTTTACCATTATATAAAATATCTCCTATAGCTTCTACTTGTGGATTAGAAAATTGTAAATATGATTGATTAAATTTATTAAAGTGTAATCTCCCTCCAAATATATCTTGTTTATGAATATTATATTGATACTGACTTTCTGAATGAGCTGTTACACATTTCATATTTTTTAAACAACTATCACCTAAAGACATCCCTACCAGTATAGATAATTGTTCTTTTGTAAAAAGATTTACTCTATCATCTCTATTACTATTTTTACTACTCACTTTTTCTGTAAAAATAGCCCACTTATTAAGCATATCATCTGCTCTTGTCCATTTTATTTTAATATTATCAGGATCTAAAATATTATCTATATAAGCAATATCATGATCTTCTGTACATATAACGCTACTAGGAGCAGCTTTGGTAAAATCTTTTCTATCTTTAACAGTTGATAGATTTAGCCATTTTTTACCAAGATTAGGTTCACTCCAGTAATTTAATATTTTATTCCATGTAATATTACCATCTTTATCTAAGCTTTTTACTTTACCAGAATACTTATTTTTAACTACCCAATTTATAGATTTTATACCATCCTCAGTGATTATTTTAGTTGTGTTATGTAGACACTTCTTTGGATAAACACCACATAAAATATCATAAGGTGTATCATCACCTTGTAAAGCAAGCATGTGTATTACATCATGAGGATTAAATGATATATCCGAGTCTATGAAAAGCATATGTGTACAATCTGAACGCATAAATTCATCGGAAATGTAATTTCGCGCGCGGCTGATGAGGCTCTCGCTAAACAAATAATATGGTTGCATATGGATACCTTCTTGTAAACATAGTGCTGTTAACTGATTCATGCTTACATTAAAGCTACCTTCTACTTGAGAATTATAAGCAGGACAACCAACAAATAATCTTCTTTTTCTTAATTCTTCTTGACTTATTTCGACTTTAGACATTTAATATATTTTCTTTCTTTGGTTCATATGTCCATTGTATTTTACCACAATCATATATACGATAATATTTGTTTTCTAAGGCCCACTCATGTTCTGTTTTATCTTTAGGACACCCTGTAGTAGACTTTTTCATTTTCTGTTTAGGTATTCTTAACTTACTATTATTTTTGAAGTATGAATAATCTTGTCTCAAGTCTTTAGTTTTAGTAAATCCTGCTTTAGAATAAATCTCACCTGTAGACCATCTATTATCACTCCAAGTAATAACTTTAGTATTATGTTTTTTAAGGCTATTTTTTATAAGCTTAGAGGCTCCTCCTATAACTTGTATGTCACTTAGGAAGGCTAGTCTATTTATTACACATTGGGAGCTATCTCTATGGTGTCTACCATATGACACAACCCCTAATAATTCATTATTATAGAATAAACCAAAGGCTTCTGATATACCATTTGGTTTACCTTGTATATGATTATTTTCAAAAAACCAGTGAGCCATTTCTTTTGATACATTACCTACACTACAATTGCGAGCATAGATTCTTCTATCAAAAATACCTATTTTAGATTTAATAAATGATTTTACTTTATCATTATTATATAACCATTCATCTTCAAATACAGTAAGTAGCTGTATTCCTTTATCCTTACACTGCTGCCATTTTTCATAATGGTGACTATTATTTCTATGTATTTCACAATGCCAATATAATCCACAGTATTCTATAGCAAGACCTAGTTCTTCACAGTACATATCTATTTCTTTACCAGAAGGTAGTAATGTTCTTATTTTCTTAAAAATATATCCAAAGCTATTAACAAAATCTAGTAATTCTTTTTCTGCCCCTGATGCTGTTTTATTAGGATCGTTAAAAGAGAGTGTACCATATTTGTCCATTTTAGATTTTCTCATTTTCTTTTGATGTTCAGGTAAAAGAAAAAGGCTTTCTACTCCATATCTTTCTAAATTAGTCTTTTTACCTTTATCAATAGCAGATTGTGGATTTAATGATCCATGTTTATCAATTTTAGCTTTCCTAAGTTTTTCTTGATAAGCTGGTAATCTATAAAGATATTCTACACCATATCTTTCTAAATTTCTCTTTTTTACTAATTCTATTGAATCAAAATGTTTTTGTGTTCTTACTCTTATTTTAGCTATTCTATCAGGATGTTTCACGTGACATTTCCGACTACAAAAGTTGGTATATCCTTCTTTATAAGATTTAAAAGTAACATTATTTTCACAATTAAAACAAGTATCTATTTTATAGATATCATTTACTATACCATGAAAATATTGTCTAGTCTTTTTACCTTCTCCTATGATAGGTATCATATATTCTAAAATTTCATTATAATGATCTTCTATATTTCTATTAGTCCACCATTCTAAATTGGTACAATTGCAATTTAATCCTCTTTTAGTTATACAATTATTAAGTATAAATTCTTTAAGATATTCTCTAGTATATTTCATTTCTTTATATTATATTTTTCATCGTGCATATGTAGGGCAAGAATACCATAGTGTATGTTTTTTACTAAATCTTTACGCCAATCATCTTGTGTACCTTTTAATTCATATCTATCAAGGTATTTCATACAATTAGTAATACATGAAGCAAGGGCATATCCTTTTGCTTTTGATCTTTCTAGTGTTTGTTTACCATCTAACATATAATGTTGTGAATATGTGCTAGCAATATAGCTTGATAGCTCTGTTAGTATATTATCTTCATTGAATTTATATTCAATAGGAATACCTACTTTACCTTTTTTTCCTGATGTTCCATAGCATTTCATATTTTCAGGTATTTCTTTAGTATCTACCATTTTTTCAAGATAATCTATACCATTATCAATATTATTAGTATATTCTATATTAAATAAAAATCTTGGTAGGTTATATTCATAAGCTATTTTATTATTAAACTTATCAATATCTTCTTTGTCTTTATAATCTTCTAATGTAAATACATAATTTTCTAAAATATAAGCAGAATAGTCTACAGCTATACCTTTATATGTTGCGGAATACATTTTTTTAAGCTTAATATTGTCATGATAATTTATTTTATAACTATCTACTATTTGTTTAAGGTAATGTAAAAGAATTTCTAATTCTTCTTGAATTTTTTCATATTGTGTTTTGATAGGATCCTTCATATTTCTGTTCTACCTTTTACTATACCTTTATCTACTAAATCAGATAAATGATTAGCAAATGATATAAGCTTTTCAGCTTTATTAAGAATAATCTCTTTCTCGCTAAATTCCATATATTCTTTTATATTCCATAGCCCTAGTTTTACTACTTGTTCTATTAGTTCATCTACTTTCATAATGTTCTTTCTTTTCCCCAAAATTTAGTTGCTACCCCGAACCTAGGCTTTGGTATTATAGATGGTGTATAACCAAAATATTTTATAGAAACTACTTTATGTTCTTCATTAAGCAATTCTATACCTCTTTCTCTTGTTCCTTTTATTCCTGCTTCAAAAGTATTATCAATGTTAGGCCCGTTAGACTTTTCTACATTAGGAAGCCAGCATTGGACATATTTTGCTGCGCCAGACCAATTACCTTTACCTTCTCCTATTGAAACTACTTCAAATTCATCTTCATCAAAGTCTTTTCTCTTCAATAGCCCTTTAGACCTTTTCTGTTCATAGACTGATGAAGGATTACGCCAGATTGATCCTTCATAGCCTTCTTCTATAAAAAGACCATGTAAGCTATCATACTCTTCTTCTGTTTCTACTTTATATGATTCTACTAATTCTATATTTTCAAATAGTATTATATTTTCATTATATATATTATTCATATTATTTATTCTATCATTAAAAGACTTTGATGATGGCAAGTCATAAAGATAATATTTTACTTTTTTAGTATTCTCTAATATTTCTGGAGTAGTTTTAGTCTTACGAATCATGCTTAATAATTCATTGAAATTTTCTTTATAGTCATGATTATATAATTCGCCATCTAATATTAGTTCTGGGTTATCTTCAAATAGATGTTTAAATTCTTCATAGATATGTGGACATGATACAATAGGCTTACCTTGCCTACTCCACATACCCTGATTATCTATAATACAACGACACCCATCCATTTTCCTTTGTACATATCCTGCTTTAAAATTTTCATATTTCTGTGCTAGCATAGGCTGAAAATAATTTGGTATGTCTACATCATCTATAGATTGGTTATATTTACGAGCTATTTTATTTTCATATAAAGCATTTACTTCAAATAATGCTTGTTCTTCTGGATTACGTTCATTAGAGCGTCCTACATTAGTGGGAAGACATTCTGTCCATATAGATGTAGTATGCTTACCATCTTGTAAACCTGTTGTAATTCTATATTTATTCAGCTCTGATTCAACATACCATATACGTATATTACCTAGAGTATCTTTTGAATAGAGGGTAGGATGTATCATATTAATTTTCCACTATTTTACTAAAGTTTTTTGTTTTCTTGAATGATATTATGTTTCTGAATTTATCATAGTAAAGATCAGGTCTATGGCTTATAACAAATATATTAGTATCATTACTAAATGTATCTAATATTTGTAGAAGGTCTATACTACTATCACTGTCTAATGAACCATCTAATACTTCATCCATTATAAGAAGGTTACAAGATGCAGAATTACGTTTCTTTGCTATGTCTCTCCAAGCAAATGTAAGAGCAAGATCTATTTTCTGTTTTTCACCTTCAGAAAAACAACCATATGTTAATATATCCATGCCAGATGATTTAATAGTTTCATTAAATTTATCGTCTAGTTCAAAATTGATATATAAATCAAGACATTCTAAATATTTATTTATGGATTGGTTGATGATAGGAATATACTGTCTAATGACATTTGTTTTTATACCACTATCTTTCAATAGTAAGGCAGAAACATTCATTATATTCACTTCATCAACCAATTTGTTCTTATTACATATCTCTTTATCTAAGTCAAGTCTTAATTTATCAATATCATTATTATTTTGCTTTAAGAGACTATTATTTGATATAATATCATTTATTTCATTATTTAATGTTTTAATATAATTATTTTTACTATTATTTTCTCTTGATAAATCTGATATATTGTTATTTATATTAGAAATTATGTTTAATTTTTCTTTTATTTTGGTTAATAATAATCTATTATCATTTAACTGTTCATTAACCTTACTAAGGGCTTGCTCATATTCTACTTTTTTACTATTATTTTTTTCTATTTTACTGTTCTTAAAATCAATACTTATTTCTTGTTTACATGTAGGACAGTGTTGATTATTATCATAAAATCTATTTTCTTGTAATAATTCATTTTTCTTACTATTAAATTGTGTATTATAATCAGACAGTTTTTTAACTTTATTTTCTATATCTAATAAATTTTCAACATTATCTTGATGTACTTCTAATTCTTTTTTATATTCTTTTATCTTAATTTCAATTACTTTTATTTCTTTTTCAGTATCAATGATATATTCTTTTTTAATATTAACTATGGAGTCTGTATTTGATTTTATATTTTCTATATTCTTTTTTTCAGCTTCTATTTTTACTTCAAGAATAGATATAGCATTATTATATTCTGATAGTATTTTTTTACTTTCATCTATCTTACCTTTGAGAATAATATTCATAGAAGAGAATATTTGAATATCAAGTAAGTCTTCTACTATTGTTCTTCTTTCAAGGGCTGTTAGCTTCATGAAAGGTCTATAGTCTGTTTTACCTAATACTACTATCTGTAAAAAAGATTTTGAATCTATCTTCAATATTTCTTTTTCTAATTTATATTGATAGTCTTTTATATCAGAGTTTTGAGGTATTAATTCTCCATTCTTATATATCTCAAATATATTAGGCTTTATACCTCTTATTACTTTATATTCTACCTCTGATATAGAAAATTCTACTTCTGTTAATAATTCTTTATTGACTATTCTATTAAGTAGTTGTGGTTTATTAACAGAAGAATCAAATGTCTTACCATATAGACAGAAATATAAAGCCCATATTATATTAGACTTAGCAGAACCATTTTTACCTATTACAAGTGTAGAAGGTGATCTAAGGAAATCTATTTTAGTGAATTCATTTCCTGTTGATCTAAAATTCTTATAAGATAGTGACTTAAATATTATCAATTTTCAGTTTTTTCTCTTATTTTATCTCTAGCTTCTTCTGCTTTTTGTTCTCTTTTAACATGATCTTGAATCATTCTATCTATATCAGAGTAGAATGATTTTCTTTCTTCTTTAGTAGAATTAGAATAGATAACATTAACAGGCTTATCTGTCATATCTTTTTACCACCTTCTTTTGCTCTATTTTCTTTTTTGTGATCTTGTCTATTAAGATTATATTCTAGCTTA
>ERZ1292633.392-Hain-H41-02um-R1-392-length-53267-cov-25_pt1 | contig 53267 bp, 55 predicted proteins | sample MGYA00564406_ERZ1292633 | MGnify/ENA primary metagenome ERZ1292633 (study PRJEB36523, sample SAMEA6512639) | groundwater metagenome | collected 2019-01-08 | study: AquaDiva: Metagenomics assemblies of 32 groundwater samples | reverse complement strand
AAACAAAACTACTTTATTAAACTATGTGCGGCAACTTTCGCAGTTATCTATATCTAGTTAAGTGAGTGAGCAGTGCCAATGGAGGCGCACGACATCCAAAAATTAAGTATAAACTCAGATGCCGTAATCGCGCCGTGCTCTGCTCACAGGAACGCAACTAAATATGTACTAAATAACCAACTAACTAAATAAAAAATTGTCTGTTTTTTAAAACTTTGAATCACTTTTCAAACATTTTTAATCTCAAAGAATTTTTACTTTTCCAGGTATATTTTGGAATATTTCTCCGGTTTCTAACATTTTTTCTAATAACTGTTCAGTTTTTTCCAAAGAAGATTTTTCAATAATTTCTTCAATAAACACTCCGCTCCCAGTATCTAATTCAGAAATAAGTTTTTTTAATTTTTGATTAGGTAATTCTAAATTTTCTTCTTCAAACTCACCTTCCTCTTCTTCAAAATCTGATTTAGTTTTTGTCTTAATTTTAATAATTTTATTGGTTTTACTTTTATCAGTTTTAATTATTTCTGGATTTTCAGTAAATTCTTTTGAAGATTTTTTCAATTCTAAAAATCTTACTTTTAACCATAACGGGTTAATTTTTTTAACCACTTCTGGAGAAATATATTTTTCTTGACGAAAAGTTCTAACCCTCCCTATAATCAATAAAACATCTCCAATAGTGATATTTTTAGAATTCTTGTTTTCTTCAAAAAAACGGAGAATTATTTTTTCTGTACCATCATCAATTAAAAAATTAGTTATAGCTCCCTGTTGTTCTCTATTCACAACGGTGGCTAAGATATTAAATCGAAATATTTTTTGCTGTTCTAAAGTAAGCAAATAACTTGGTTTTTGGTCTTCTCCTTCTAAATATTCACTTAATAATAAATTTTTAATAGTAGTTTTAACTGCAAAAAAACGAGTATCAGTTATATTCTTCTGTTCGGGAAGCATAAATAATCCTCTTTATCAAATTATTATTATTATTATTATTATTTACAGTCTTTGGACAAAGCCTCGTTTAGGTTCAAAAATGTCTCCTGATCGGCGCAATTTTTCCAAAGCATCGTCTATTTTTTCTTGGGTAATGTTTTTATCTTTAGCGACTTCAACAATATTTTCAATAGGAATAATTTTGCTCTGAAGCTGTTCTTCTAATAGATTAATAATCTCTTTCATTTCACTAATAGTATTCCGTTGAGTTGCAGTTATCTTGCTTCCACCTAAACGGTCGATATCTATTTTTCCCGTCTCAGAATCTTTAGCAATTTGATTAAGACAATAATCAATTAACCCAATAGCAATCTGAGCGTCTTTTTTACTAACTTGTTTTGATAAACGTAGTTTAGCAGAAGCTTCCGATAATCTTACTAAAGCTTCTAATTGACGGGCAGTAATAGGGATACTTTTAATATTACCCTCATCAGAAAGACCGGAATTACGCATAGAAACATAATATTCTTTGATCTCTTCTATTGCTGCATCACTCATTCGAGGATTCACTTTAGATCGAGCATAAGCAAAGAATTTTTTTATCAGTTCAGTAGAAATCGTAGAAATAATATTCTTGGGATCTTTATGTAAATTAAGGATAAATGCAGCAGCTAATTCATCTTTTTCCCGATTAGGTAAGTCTTTAACCGGAAAAATTAAGTCAAACCGGTTAATCAAAGTTGGAGGCAAATCAATTTGAGTAGCCACTAAATCATAAGGGTCAAAGCGCCCATGTTTGGGGTTAGCCGCAGCTAAAACAGTAGTTTCACAATGTAAAGTAGCTTGGATATTTGCTTTAGCGATGCTAACTGTCTGTTGTTCCAGAGCTTCGTGTAGAGCAGAAGTGTCTTCTTTGCCCATTTTATCTAATTCATCAATAATAGCAAACCCTCGATTAGCTAAAACTAAAGTTCCTGCTTCTAAGGACCATCCCCCTAAAAATTCATCTTTAACTACAGAAGCAGTTAAACCTGCGCCAGTTGCGCCTTTTCCACTAACAAAACGGGCTTTTGGGGCAACTTTAGCCACTCTACTTAATAATTGTGACTTTCCTGAACCAGGATCCCCAATCAAAAGCATGTGCATATCTCCCCTAGTAGTGATTCCATCCGGACGTACTTTTCGACATCCCCCTGCTAATTGTAGCACAATAGCTTCTTTGATTTTATCGTGCCCATAAATAGAAGGGGCAATATTATCAGCTAGGAGACGTAACGGATCAGGAGATTTAGCAATTTCTTTGATTGCTTCTAAATCTTGGTCACTAATTTGCATATCTATAGTATCATCGTTTAACGTTTCAATAGAATTAGCTTCTACAATTAACTCAAATTTAGTCGATTGTCCTCCGGTACGCAAAGTAATGGGTACCTCTACTACCCAACCAACAATGCGTATTTTAGATCCCGGGCTAGAGCGTCGCTCAGTAATAGGTGATACTAAATCTTCTTTAAGAAAAACATTAATCCGTTTAGGTTGAGCTCCATCCAAATCTTCCACCGCTTCTTCTAATACTAACCCTTGGCCGTCAACTAATTCTTTGGCTATTTCTTTAAATTTTCCTTTTCTTCCACAACCACACCGAGAAGGTTCTTTATATTTACTATCCAGTTGGAGAACATTTAAAATATTCCCACAAGAAGGGCATTCAAATTTAGCAGTGGTTACATGAGGGCGTACGGTTGATTTTTGCCGAATAATCCCTTCCAACCTAATTAATTTTTTTAAATGCTTGCTTCTTATTTCACTAATAAGAATCTTTTGTGAATCAGGAATATTAATTAATCTAAGATTAAATTTAGTTACTTTTTTAGGCAAATCAAATTCTTTTACTGCTAATTCTGCTGCTTTTAAGAGTTCTTCCGGATTTTCTAAAATCTCATCAGTAATTTCTGTATTAAATTTAATTAACCCTAAAAAATCTAGAATCAAAAAATTATTTCCTTTACGTACTGCTTCTAGAAGCTGGGGGTAGTGATTTTGTTCAATAAATTCCCTAAATATCTTAATTTGCTCATCAACTTCCATAACCTAATGTGGAATACAACCTGTTCCACTCCCCCTTATTCTATCCCTCGCCAAATAATCAAAATAAAAGAAAGGAATTTAAAGATTTAGGTTGTTTAACTTATATATAATCACTCACTTACCTAAAACTTTCTTTAAATTCTCAATAAGTAAATCAGTTGCTTCATTGACTTGTTTTGCAGTTTTAGTTCCAGTACAAACAATTTTTCCATTACTAAACAGCAGGAAAGTAGCATTGGTGCCTTTTAATTTATGTACTAAACCGGGGAACTGTTCTGGTTCATACTCCGTATTGGGCAATTTTAAACCTAAAACATTTAAATTTAAGTCCATGCCAATGCTTCCGGAAGCAACAATGTTTTGGACGGTTATTTCTGGTTTGATAGTAATATGGATATCTAATTTTTTAAGGCTTTTAATGATACTTTGGATGCTTTTTTCAACATCATCAATAGTTCGGGCACCAGTACAAACAATTTTTCCACTGGAAAAAATTAAAGCGGATGTTTTTGGTTCTTTTATTCTTAGTACTAAACCTGGGAATTGTTCAGGATTATACTCAGTGTTAGGAAGGGTAGCAGCCATTTTTTCTAAAGGAATATCTTTTTCCAAACTGCTAGAAACAACAATATTCACTATACTTATTTCCTTTTTAGAACTTTTTTTTGCCATATTTTCATGACCCCCTGTTTTACTTTCCTTTATAAATACAGTTCGGACTATTTAAATATTGCCTTTATAAATGCTTATTTTTGTTTTTAAGCTTAAACGGCCTTTTTTAGGAACTTTTTTAAAGAAAGGGCAGGTTTAATGGTCGTTAATGGCTACGATTTTTAACTCTTTACTGTTACGATATGGGGAATTATTTTTAAAAGGAAAAAATCGCGCCTTTTTTGAGAAGAAGCTTGTAGGAAATCTTAAAGTAATCACCGAAATAAAAAAAGTAAAAAATTTAGGCGGGCGTTTTAGTGTCGATTTTTTTCCCGAGCATCAGCAACTAAAAAAAGTGTTTGGTTTAGTTTCTTATTCTCCTGCGATTAAAATAGAAAAAGATTTACAACTTATTCAACAGAAAGCGTTAGAATTATTAAAACCAAAAAAAGGCACTTTTAAAATCACCACTAAGCGTTCTGATAAGACTTTCCCGATAACCTCTTTAAAATTAAATCAGCTGATAGGGGAATTTATCGAAAAAAACAGCCCTCTTCAATTCGCATTAACTAATCCAGATACAATTTTAAATCTTGAAATTAACCAAGACGGGGCTTATTTTTTCTTTGAGAGTATTCCTTGTTTTGGAGGATTACCTACAGGTATAGAAGGAAAAGTTTGGTTGCTACTAGAAGACCAAGCCAGCGTATTGGCAGGGATATTATTCTTAAAACGCGGCTGTCATCTTAACTTGATAGCGTTGGAAGAACAAGATTTTTCTTTGTTGCAGCAATTTAGCCCCCAAGTTTTAAAATTAAATTTAATAAAAAAGTTCTCTGAATTAGAAGTTCAGATTAAACACGGAGTTTTAGTCAGTGGGCAAAACTTAGAAAATTATCAAAATTATGGTCTTAATTTAACTGTGTTAAGGCCTTTAATTGCCTACGATCCTAACGAGATTAAAGAAGAACTATGCAAGTTTAAACCTTAGTTTCCTATCCAGCGAGAATAAATTGCCTGAGCCTCTTCTTCTGTCTGCGCTTTAATCAGCGCTCGTCCATCTTTAAATAAACTAATCTCTCTGAACTGCAAGGTTACACCATCATCAATAACTTGGCCAAGTTTTTCCCATTTTTTTTTTAGTTCTTTAAAAGAAGGTTTTGGTCCGAATAATTGGTATTTTCCCGCCGAGCAAAAACGAATCGCTTTTTTAAGATTACCTTTTTTATTTTCTAAGAAAAGATAATTTCCATTACAGGTTTCACAATCTTCTTTTTTATTTATTTTTATTTTTTTAAATTCTTGATTCCAAAGGTTATAATAATAAAGATAAGGCTCTATTTTTTTTCCCAATAAAATTTTTAAGGCTAAAGTAGCTTGCAATGCTGCGATAGAGCAAGTAATAGTGTTCAATACCCCGACAGTATCACAAGTATCTAAACTAGCTTCCTGCAAGAAGCATCTTAAACAGGGTTGACCTGCTAAAATAGGCATGGCATAGCCAGAAGTTTTAATAGCTGCTGCATAGATCCACGGGAGGTTTTCTTTCTTGCAGAAATCATTAATCAAGAAACGAGTTTCTAAATTATCCGTACAATCTAAAATCAAATCAGCTTTGGTTAAAAGAGAAATATTTTCTAAATTTAAGTGAATCGGCTCAGCAGTAATTCTTATTGAGGAATTAATCCTGGTTAATTTTTCTTTGGCCGCAACGGCTTTGCTTTTTCCCACATCACTTTCTTCAAACAAAATTTGCCGGTGAAGATTGTTTAGCTCAACTACATCCCGATCAATTAAGCATAAATTACCTACTCCTGTGCGAGCTAATAATTCAGCAGCAGCCGTGCCTAATGCACCTATACCAACAATCACTACCTTTTTTTGCTGAAGGGTTTCTTGTCCAGTTAATCCGATTTCTGGTAATAAAATCTGTCGGGAATAACGGTCATCCATGGATTATCGCCTCTTTTAGTTTACAGGCATTACAAACATCTTGATTAGCCAATTCCTGGCAGCGTTTGCATACTTTTATTTGTGCAGTCGGTTCTGCTTGTTTTAACTGGGGCAGAAGCTCTAAAAAAGAATTGATAATCCCTTGTTTAGTTCCAGCATATTGGTTTTCAAAATCATTCAACATCGCTTGGATGTGATGCCGATATCCTTGTTGAGAATAAGGGCATTCAGCAAAGTGTACTTTAAACCCTTTTAAATAAGCATATAAGCGCACTTCTTTTTCCGTGCAGAAATACAGCGGTTTAACTCGTTGAATAAATCCTTCTTGCTCGCCGGTTCCAGAAATAGGCCCTAATCTTCCCGCCAACTTAGTGTTAGCTTTGAAAATATTCATCAAGATGACTTGGGCTTCATCATCTAAATTATGCCCGGTAATAATCAGTTTAGCGCCAAATTTTTTAGCATACTTATTTAATAAATAACGTCGCCATACTCCACAAACGTTGCAGGGTTTCTTGTTAGTGTTAGTTTTAAACTTGGGAAACGCTTGGTTTAATTCTAAACCAAATTCGTCTTTAAATGAAACAATCTTTAATTTAACTTTATTTTTTTTACAAAATTCCTGTAAGTCGCTTAAAGTTTTTTCTCGATAATCGGCAATTCCTTCGTCGATAGCTAAAGCAAACAGGGTCGCTTTAAGTTTATATTTTTTTAAGTATTTTTGAGTTAAATGCAGGACGGTTAAAGAATCCTTGCCCCCAGAAGTAGCCACACATAAATTTTCTGCTCTACCAATTAAGTGATAACGATTAATCGTCTTGAAAACTTTATCTTCAAAATAGTTTAGGAAATGTTTTTTACATAAATTTCCATGCTGTAAAACTAGAACTGCCGGTTGGCCGCATTTACCGCATTGCATCCTTATCCCCCAGAAATAACGCTAAGCAGATATAATTCTTCTCCTTCTTGCAGCGTTTCCTCCGCAGTAATTACTTCTTCTTTTCGGAGCACTATGACTGTTTCCGGATTAATAGATAAATGGTTTAGAAGTTCTGTTACAGTGTTCCCTTTAAACTGAACGGCAGTAGTAGTTTGGGTTCTTTCATTAAATATGGTAAGTTTCATATTCCCTCCCCCAAGTCTCTAAATAAGGCCCAGGTTAATGGATAAAGCTGGTTTTTAAACTGGTTTTATAAACCTTTGCCTAGGTAAATTATAAAAAGAAACCTCTCTTTTTAGCTTCTATGGATAATTATTTGTTAATGAAGAAAAGCCTGGATTTAGTAGCTTTTTCTAACAGCTTAGGCTTTGAAAAAACACTGTTTCTAGGAGAACAGTTTATTTTACTGGAAAGCAACAGTAAAAAGGAGCTGCTTAAGAAAACTTTACAAGCCAAACAAACAGGGTTATTTACCATTTACCGCGTTAAAGACGAGGAATTACTGCGCTTTGCCTTGGAAAAAACCCCGGTTGACCTGGTATTAGGAATCGAGAATATTCATGCTAAAGACAGCGTACATTATGTTCGGGGCGGTTTAGACCAGATTCTGTGTAAAATTGCTGCCGAGCAAGGCAAGATCATTGGGTTTTCTTTTGCCGAACTGTTAAATTCCCCTAACCCTGCTGCTTGGTTAAGAAGGGTAAAAGCCAATGTGAAGCTATGCCAAAAATACAAAGTTAAGCTGCTGTTCAGCACCTTTGCTGCAACTAAAATGGAGCTGCGCAGCAGCAAGGATTTAGAGGCCTTTTCGCGTATTTTAGGTATAACTACTCTTTAGTGGTTAATTCTGCGAAAGATTTATAAAGAAAGGCCTATTTTTAGTCTTATTTAGTAGGAGGTATTGATAAAATGAATATAGAAAATTTAGTGAAAAAAACAAAACAGGCAATTTGTAGTGCAGGTATAGCTTATACTGCTATGGTTAATTTTGCTTGCGGCGATACTTATTTGAATAATTATGGTACAGAAGAAAGTGCACCAAACACCGAGAATACTGGCGATCCCGCTAGAGTAATTTGCGAAAAATTTATTTCTTGCTGCAATCAAGTACCAGATGAAACCACCCGAGTAGATTGTCATCTTACTGCCGGAGAATATGTTGATTCTAGCGTAGGCGATTGTATGAATCATTTTGAAGACACTTATGCTAATCCAGCTTTAGAATGTATTGCTAAGACTTTTCATTGCCAACCGGCTAATCCTTTTGAAATTAGTTGGAATGGTGGCTGTAACGCAGATATAACTGCGCTTTAATTTTTTTAATCTTTTTTGTCTTCTTATTTCTCAGGCTTAGTAGAAAAAGTCGCCGCCTAGGCCAAGGGGGCGGCTGAGCTTAGCTGTTCGTAAGACAAAGTTAAGTTACTTTTTCTTAAGATGTGCTACGAAAAAAAGGCGAAGACGCCGGCCAAGGCGACTTTTTTTAGATTTTCTACAGAGCCTATTTCTCAATAACATTTATATAGATAAAGTGTTTGTTTTTCTGTAAGTTAATATGAATAAAAAAAGAGGGATGTTAGTAGTAGTTTTACTTCTATTTTTAGTAGTTTTAAGCAGTTCAGGATTAGGTATTGATATTAATGATAACAAGTATGTTACTATTGGGTATTTTGGTGATGATGGGACTGAGGTTGGTTGTGATACCAAAACAGTTTCTTTGGATGAAACTAAATTCTCCCAACCCGGCAAGCGAGCTACTTTAATCGGAGATGATAATTGTAATCTCGCTGATGTTGTTGGGTATGAACAGCCCCCTTCAGATCACCCGGGTTGTTGGTTTTTAATGATCGAAGATGAAGCTTATCCCAGCGATGATGAAGGTTTACAGGCAATACTCAACCTTGGAACGATGTTTGATTCTATTCATTCGCAATCCCCCAATGCTGTAGCTGCTTTAGCAGGTTGGAGTCCTGAAGAAGCAAATTGTGGAGAACCAGTGGAGCTTTGTCAGCTAAATTCTTATACTTATCAATATTCAAATGCGTTAATTTGTTCAAATGATCGATCTTGGCATAAATGTACTTATGTTGAAAAAGGCGAAGATGAACAAGGTACCCTAGCTTGGGCGAATGATAAAGTCTATGAATGTACTAAAACAGAACTATCTAAAGGTTCGGGATATTATGTATCGGTATGGAAAGCTCTTCCTGGTACTGATTACGATAAAGATGGATATACTGATGAGATGGGCGACTGTGCTAATGGTGATCCAAAAGATCCGAATACCAAATTATTAGCTGATGCTACCAATCCTGATTTATGTCCACCAGCAGCATTAGATGAAGAAGGCCAACCTGCTTGTGTTTATCCAGATAATTCTAAGTGTGCGATCTGCATTAATCCCGGAGCGCCGGAAGTTTGTGGAGACGAATTAAACAATGATTGTCTTACTTATGGAACTCCCAGTAAAAATTCATTAATCGGACCAGGTTTGCTTGGGGACACTCCAGATGACTGCCACAATAATAAAGCGGCTTGTATGCAAGAACCAATTGATCCTGTTTGTGCAGAAGAACTCTGTGAACCTGATGAAGATGGAAAAGTAGAAAAAGATTGTGAAAAAATTATTTGTACTGAACAGAAAAATATTTTTGATGAAAAATTTTCCTGGATCCAAACCGGAGAAGATGAAGGTTACTGCTGCGGCTTTAGCGGTGTAGGCGATTTAGGAGTTACCAGAGAAGGCAAGGGGATGGATAAAGGCGGGCAATTTATTTGCTTGAATAAAAATGAAGACTTAGTGGGGATGGAACAAGACAAAAAATGGGGGGTAGATATCGATCCTACTGAATCTGGAGAACCCTCTGCACGTTGTCCTGTTAGCGATGGCTGGTGCTGGTTAAATGCTTTCGACAACGCTAAATACAATATTTTTACTCTTAAAAAACCGGGCAAACCTGCTTTTGATATAGTTTCTAATAATAATAATTGGCATATTTGCAATGCAACTACTTCTGCCGATCCTAATTCTAGAAAAATTCCTATTGGAAAAATTATAGGGGAAGCAATGGAAGAAGTTACCACTAGAAGCAACCATTACTACTGTTATAAAGAAGGAGAGCATTACAGCTGGGCGGAATGTGCCGGAAAAGTTGATTGGCGTGGGAATGTTAATATTAAAGGCCGTTTGGAGGGAGAAGGATTATTCACTCTGCCGCTAAGAACAGAAACTGCAGAAGGGATGGAGGAATTTACCAAAGATAGATATGAACATACTGTTGAGATTTCCGCCGATTGGTATAAGACTTTCTATGGAGATAATTTTTTGTTAGATTTTTCTGGTTATGACTATTTGAATTTCATGGTTCGCTTTGCTACGGATGAAGAAGGCAAACCCGCAGAAATTAAAGATACCGATTTGCCGTTAGATGTCCTATTAACTATTGCTGGGCCGGATGACCAAATTTATTTTAATAAACAGAAAGTATTAAGCTATGTTATCAATAACCCTTTCTTTTCCGGAGATAAAGATCAATGGATGCATGTCCGAGTTCCTTTATCTAAAAACTTAAAGAACATTCAACAAATTCATTTTGAGCCAAACAGCGATAAATTATTTTTAGGTATTAGAAATATTTATTTGAGTAAGGCAGGAGAAGAATCCTTATTATGTTCGGGAATAGATTCGCAGATGGAAAATAATTGGATTACTGATGCTGATGATGGTCCTTCTGGACAAACTAACATCAACGGCATGCTGCTTTGTCAAGCATTGTACGGAAAAAATGCCTGGTTAGGTTATGATGATGAAATTGATCAGAGCGAAAGAGGAATAGCCAACTGCTGTGGCAATGATCCTCATGAATATTACGCCGGCAGCAGTCCGGAACAAGAAGTCTCTGCCGCTACTGAAGAGGCTTCTGCCACGTTTAATCAATTTGGCTGCTGGAATTCGGAAGTAATTGCTTCCGGCACTACGGCTATGAATGTAGAATTTGAAGTAGAATACTGGAATAAACAAATAGAATATGCTTTTAAAAATATTGAATTGCCAGCAGTCGATAACCTTTATTACCAAACCTCTCCAACTGGATTTGCTCCCATGAAATTATTTCAATCCTGCAAGAAAAGCCCAACTTATTTACAACCAGGCAGGACTTCTGAACCGTTGTGTACGTTCAGCTTTTCTAAACTAGCTGCCCTTCCCGGAAAAACCGACTTGTGGTTTAAGGCCATGGAATCAGCAGACCAAGTATTTACTGCATATGCAGAGTTAGTGGTATACGATTTACTTGATAATCAACCAGTTGGTAAATTATTAGGAAAAGGAGAATCAATCTTAGATGATAACGAGGTTATTTTAGTTCCTCCTGGGTCTTGGTATATTGACTCAGATGAAGCTGCAGAAGTCTGGAATCATCCCTTAGCCGTCGTTGCCAGACTTAAAGAGGATGTTTATTTCCCAGCTGAAAAACCAATGGAAACGATTACCAAAACTCCGGTTAAACAAACTTATTCCTGTAATGGTAAAGATAAATGCACTTTCCCCTTACCCGACAGTTTCCCTCCAGGTAATAATCCCAAATATAAAATCACCAATTCTAATCCGGAATTATACGAATTATATTTTATTACTGTTGATGAAGATAACCAGCAGCAGAAAATTTTAGTAACCTTACCAAACCAAGAGTTTAATACTCAGGCCGCTGCAAATTTACAGGTACAGAAAGTTGCCCAGCAAATTTTGTTTTTTAATAAAGGAGCAGATAGTGAAACCACTTCTGGATTTTATGGTTGCCAAGCCGCTTCTTTCCTAGAACAGACTAAAGAAAACTTATTAGGTTTTTCAGCTTATAAAAATCTGCCTTATTGTTCAGTTGTGGATAAAAACTTAGACTTTTTTTGTGCATATAGTGTAGAAAAAGAATTTAATGAAGAAAGATTCACGACCATCAATTCGTGGAGTAATGAAGAAATAAAGTACGTCGGTTATGATTATGCTAATTTAGGTATTCCAGAAGCAGACGAAGATCTCAGCCTCTTTTATGAGCAGGCAGAACTAACTTTAAAAGAAGAGAATTTCCCAGCTCGAAAAAGAAATTTTTCTGCTTCGGTGCTTCCCGCTCGAAATTTCTTGTCTAATCCTGAATTTGAAACTCAGGGCGCTCAGGGACAGATTCCTCATTGGGATATTTTTAAAAATAATGAACTGGTAAAAAATGAAGAACACCATTATGTTGACCAAGAAACCCGCATTTTATCTTTAACTTCAGATACAGAAAAATTACGTTCAGAACGCATTGCTGTACCTAAAAACAGTAATTTACATTTCTCTCAAACCCAACCGTGTAAAACTGTTAAAGTTTTCTTATTCGATAAAGATGGCAAAGCTACCGGAAATGCAGACGATTTAACGAACATCCAGACTGACGATGCCTCTTATTTAATGTTAGAATTTACCGGGGGCTGTAAAATTGAAAAACCAGTTCTGCAATTAAAAGATGCTCACACTCCGGTAGATTTCTCTTCATTTAAGTCACAAGAGATCTTAGAAAATTTTAATGCTCGTTCCGGGCAGGCTTGCTGTCCACAAGATTTTTGTTGGAACGGGTATGCCTGTGTTAAACCGATGACTGAATCCACGTTTATGACCGAATTTATTAACGAAGAACGTAATTATCGCTGCATTGCCGGAAAATGGGTTGAAGGGGATGTAAAGCGGGACTGGAATGACCTAACCTGGGGCTTCTGTAAGAAAAAAGACCAGTGTTTGGTTCTTCCCACGGGTAAAGAAGAAAACACCGCTAAAAGTTTTTACGAAGGTAAATCTCCTCTATGTATCGATACCTCCCAGTATATTTTAGACCACTATTGTGATAAAGGCAATTGGACCAGCCGAACTAAGTTTATAGCTTCAAAATTAATTGAAGTTGCTGAAGATGAAGATTATGTATTGTATTGTGCGCCTTATCCCGATGCCTTATTGGAATTTAAAAATGAAGAAGATTACATTGGCGGAGACTTCAAGCAACAAGACGCCAGCAAACCAGACTTAGGAGAGATTTCTAAAAAACCACAATTAGTCTCTTATTGTTTCAACACCTTTAAGGGAGTTGCTAATTTGGTACCGATCAAAGAAAACACTTGCGTGAATAATATTTGTGTGTTGAAGTACAAAGAAGGTAAGCAATCTAAAGTTGCTTTCGCTACGACTTTAAATCGGGATCTTGGAGATCCTAAATCTTTTTTAAATGCTTTCTTAATTCCGGCAGGAATCTCTTCAGATAAAATAAAAACTATCTGTAAAAATAGCCAACCAGGTAAATTTACTCCTTGCGATTTAAGCGGATTAAATCTCCCTAATGCTGATTTATTTTACTCTCAAGATTTAAATGCCCTGATTTATGCTAAAGATGGTTTAAATATGGAACCGGGAATGGGGAAGAAAATAACCCAGTGGTTTGCCAATTTGTTTGGATTGAAAAGCAAATTATCTGATGAAACTAGTTTCCTGACTAAAGCTAGAAATTTCCGGGATATTTATATTTTAAAACAAGGAGAAAAGAAAGTAAGAGCAGTAAAAGAGGTTCTTTCCCCGAAACAAACTTTAATTGCTGAATATGATAATTTTAAAACCCCGGTATGTGATTATGTAAATAATATTAAATTGCCTTTGGAAGCAGAAGCCGAACCATTGGAAATAATGTCAGAGATGGAAAAAATAGCTTGTTCCGTTGATGGCTCTAAACAAAAAGTAGAATTAGTTGCCGGATTAGATTTCTTCTGGCCGCAGTTAACTGGTAAATTAAGAGTTAGTTAAATAACTTTTTTCAGCATTTCTAGTCGATTTTTCTTAATTCTCTCAAGAATAAATTTATAAGTCTAAAAGGTTTCTTTTTACCTATATGTACAAAAAGAGGATGGATAGACCTAGTAGTGAGAAGACTAATTTTAACAGAAATAAATCTACCTCTCGACAAGCGCAAATAACTATTTTTATGATTATGGGCATCTTAATTCTGTTTGCTTTTCTAATGGTAATCTTTATTACCGGACAGTTTAAGGAAGGGCAGTTAAAAGCAGCACAGGAAGAAACCATTTCTAAACTGTTCCAAAAAGAAGCTTTACGTATTTTTGTAGAAGATTGTTTAGCTGATGAATTAGAGCAAGGTCTGCTTTTAATCGGTAAACAAGGCCGGCTTTGGGATGATCAACCCGGAGGAAGAATAACTTTTGAGGAAGGAGTAACTGGAAAAAGTTATCCTCCTGGAACTACTGAAGAAAAAATCTTTTACGCTATTACCAATAAGCTTTATCCTCTTTTTCCTCAAGCGTATCCCTGCAAAAATGATTCTACTCCTGAAGAATTCTGTCGTTATGAATATCCTAACACCCAACTCAAATTTGGTGAATTAGAAATTCAAAAAAGCACTATCGAAGCTGACTTAAGGAGATTTTTAACTGACAAAGCGCAGTGGTGTGTAGAAACTTTCGTTAAAAATAAAGTTTCCAGCAGCTTGGAAGTTGAAACTGAAGGGATGGATTTGCAATTACAGATTTTTCCGGACGGAATTGACGTTAATATCAATTATCCTTTAAAGTTCAGCGTCGGCCAGGAAGAATTTTTTCATTTGTCCACCTTTGATTTTTTTTACCCCAGTAAATTTGGAGAATTGCTAAAAGCAGCCGTAGATTTTCCGTTAGGGATGGATTTACAATTTGTAGATTTTAATTACGATGAGGAAGTTATCGAAAGTCCGGCATTTACTTACGGGAGTGAACTTTCCGTACGGGGTTGTTCTCCAGCAGTATCCCAATTTAAAAATTATTTTTTATGCAGCCGTGCGTTATATTTTGATTTATATTCTTCTTTAGGTATTGAAATGGAGAAAACGCCTTTAGACAAAGGCGATGATTTATTTGTCTTTAAGTCTTTAGGCATTTTAGATCAACCAGAAAAATATTTATATCGTTTTATACGGCAAAATCGACCGCCGGCGTTAGATTATGTAAATAGAGAAGGATGCCCCCGGGCCGGTTATGATTATTTGGTCGTTAAAGATGTTAAAGATAATCCAGAGTTAGGAAAAATAAATATTACCTTATTTGCAGTAGATCCGGATGAAGATGAAGTCGTTAAATACGACGTTAAAGGCGATTTTGGCACTCAGATTGGACCAAAGTTTTCAATGACTCCAGTTAAGGAAGGTCTGTTTAATCTTAAAGCAACTGCGGTGGATGAACACGGATTAAGCGACTGGCAGAAGGTAAGAGTATTAGTTGACCGCCCCATGGTTGTTGATTTTTCTTTAGACACCAATTATAAAATTGATTTAGGATCAGGTTTATTGCCTTATGAAGAAGCCATGCAGAAGATGGCCGAGGGCATGACTGATGGTTATTATGTTATCTCTAATGAAGATCCCATATTCGTACGGGTTTCTCTTCCAGAAAATTCTCTTGCTCCTGGTGAAAGCAAAGTTACTTTTACTTATACTGCTGGAGAAAAAGCTAAGGAAATAGGATTGGCTTACAATGATAAATCTTCTAAAGAAAATTGTTATGCTTTCCCTTCTCGGCAAGGAGAGGAGAATTTGTATACCTGCAATCTGAAAAGTTATTCAGAATCGGAACTTAAAAAATGGCCGGAGCTTCTTAAAAAAGCTGAACTTTCTCCCTTCCAAGATTTAGGCACGGGAGTTTTAGAATTAGCTTTTTCTCAAAATTATTGTATTGCTGATCGCTTAAGTAATTCTAAAACAGCTACAGTGGTAATCAAACAATGTATTCCTCATATTAATTTAACTCACCCCTTTGCGTATAATCCCAGTGCTAAAACTCAGCAGGAAAAATATCACGAGTATAAATTTGTTGAAGATGAAGAGGGCAATTACGTCTGGAAAGGCGAATTTGAACCCAGTAATCCTTTCTTAGCTACCCACAGCTGCTGTAATTCCAAATTTGAATTAAAAACTAAAGAGGATGAGCCTTGTTTTATCAACCCTGAACCGAGTTGTGCTGGTCAAGTCAAAAGCAAGCTATACAAAAATGAATTGGGCGAATTTACCGATTATACTGCTTTAAAAAAAGGCTTAGTTTGGGAAGAACAAAGAAGGTATTGTGATGGGACCAGAGGAAACCTATGTAACGGCGACTTTGAAAATAAATTATATCATGATCAGTTATGGTGCGGAATTCCCGGCAAAAATGCTTGCACTGGCGGTAGCGAGGGTATTAACAGTAACTGCCAAGATGGGCCAGCTTTCCGTTTCGTTGACAAACTGGTTGCTGAAAAACCGATTAAAGGGTGGTGTTATGGAGCAATGGGCTGCCAGAAATTCTGTACCGCTCCTAATGCTGTCGTCTACAGCGGCGATCCGGCGCAATTAGGAAATTTTGACACTAAAAATTTGAATGCTTTAGCGCTTAAAAACGAAATTACTAATTTACCGGATCCTTCATTTCCTTTCCATTGTAGTTGCATTTCTGGACTTAAAGAAAAAGGATTTGATGATGGCCGTCCTTGCGATGCTAACTTTGATGGGCAATTTAAAGGAAAATGTCAAGCCGGTAAATGTGTGGAGGGGGGCTGATTAATGAATCCCGAACCGTTACTAGTAATTTTATTTTTATTATTTTTAGCTGGGTTTTTATATTTTTTTTATAAATGGAGAACTGGGGGACTACCCTTATTTAAACGAACGCACTCACTCAATTTAAAAAATTTGGACTCAGAAAAAACCCCTTCATGGTTAAATTTTAATTTTAAGAATTCTGCAGTTGGAAAACGGATTAAAGAACTAAAACAAAGAAGGGCGCACAAAAAAGAAATCAAACAAAGAGAGGATTTATTAGCTGAATTTGGCCCCACTCCAGAAAAAAAGGTCCAAAAAATCAGGAATCCTTTTACTAAATTAAGCCGAATCGTTAAGTATCACCGGCCCAAGCAAAAATTACCGAAAATAAATCATTTTCAGCATTTAGAAGCGGTTATTAAAAATAGTAAAAGAAAAAATATTGTTGTGGGGAATAATAAGGTCAAAACTAGAATTAATGATAAACTTGTTAAGGATAGGATTAAACAAATTAGCATTAAAGAAATTAAGAGATTTAACGAACAAGAGCAAGAAAAAGCTAAACAAATAGCCAAAAAGAAGGAAAATGAAGCGATTATTTCTAAATTAAAAGGCCTGATTAAATCCAAATAAATCGCTTATTGTGATCTAAAGTTACAATTTACTCAAACACTCAAAGGACTTAGCTCCGCACTTTAGTGCGTGAGTTAAGCCCTTTGGTGTCACAGAAATCCGCCCGTCAAAGAAAACGTCTCTGTTCAGGTCCAGCCCTTCCCTAAAAATGCTTTGTATTTTTGAGGTCCCAGAAGCTCCACGCTTCTGTGGATATGGCAAGGCGAGACGCTTTTAGCGGATTTCTTATGATTTTAGTTTTTTAGGCGTACTTACTCTCTAAAAACATTTATAAACAAAAAGACATTTATTTACAGAAGAGAATGATCTTGAAAAAAAGGGGTATGTTTTTTGTAGTTTTGGCTGTATTTCTATTAGTTTTTTGTTTTAGTTTTTCTGCTTGGGGGGAAACGGCCGGATGTTATGTTTTTCCAGAAGCAGACGAAGATTTATATTGTGTTCCAGGCCTTTTAGATACTGCTGCTCAGCTTGATTGTAAAGATTATCCCAGTTGCAACTTAAACGAATATTTTATTCCTAATTCTGATTGTTCAGAAATCCCCGAATGTGCTGAAATAACCTGTAATGTGGATTGCCAAACGCACACTAAAGGCAAGTGTACCCAATTGGGCGGAGAAAAAGTTCCTGAAGAACAATATCCGGAATGGTGCGATCCAGGCTGTTGTAAAATAGAAGGAACCAGTTTTTGTGAATTTAATTTAAATTTATATGAATGTAAAGATCGAGCCAAAAAATTAGGTATTTTTAACCAATTAAGTATAATCTTTGATAATGTAAATATGAATACAGAAAAATGTATTCAGACCTACTGCCCGGTTGAAGTTAAAAAAGCCAGTTTAAGTGGTTACATTTTAGACCAAAATTTAGTTGGTTTAGCAGGAGCCAAAGTATTTTTTGAAGGCCGGGACATTCCCACTCAAATTACTGACGGTTCCGGAAAATATACCTTCCCTACACTCAATCCCGGACAATATTTAATTAAAGCAACTTTAGAGGGATATCTTCCTAGTTCGTTATCGTTATCTTTATCTTCCGGAGCAGTGTTAAAAAAAGATTTAACTCTAATTAAAGCTGAAGGTAATGCTCAAGTTCAAGGAATCGTAAAAGATAAAGATGGTCTCGGATTAAAAGAAGCAGCAATTTCTTGGACTGGTCCAGTAAATGGACAAGTATATGCTAATGAAGAAGGTAAGTATTCTATTGACAAACTTCCTGCAGGTAAATATGTGTTCACTGCAAGTAAAGTGGGTTTAGTTTCCGTTAAACAAGAAAAAACCTTGCCTGCGGGTACCACTATTTTAGATTTTCTTCTTGAAGAAATCGTCTTTGAAGGCATCACCGGAAGAACTTATATTGACCTAAATCCAGCAGATGGTCTTTTTGAAGAGGAGGAAGCCCGGTATGGCGTAAAAATTTATTTAAACAGCGTCTTTAAAGGTTGTTCTCAATATCCCAGTGCCGATTACGAACTGGGAGAATACCGGTTAGCGCTAAGTCCAGCCGGAGAGGAGCAGGAATACGAAATTACGGCTGTATATGAAGATTATAAACTATCTAAAAAATTTAAACTAAAGCCCGGGCAATCTATCACTAATTACCATTTATTATTAACTAAATATGTGGGTGAATGCACTGCTCCTAATCCGCCTAAAGCTGTAGAAAATTTTGTGGTTAATCCGGTTCGCGGAAAAAAACAAGTAGTACTTAAATGGGTAAAACCCTGTCCGGAAGTGCGCAGTTATCTTATCACTAAAATAAAAGATGCAGTAGAAGTAGGGCATTTTAAATTTTCTCCCGCAGAAAATTCCTGGATCGATACTGAAGTGGAATGGGGAAAAACTTATACTTACAAAATTATTGCTCTGTACGACGAAGACATTTCTGAAAATGTAGTTTCAGCCACCATCACTTTAGGCAATAAATTATGTGAAGGAAAATATTTTGAAAAGACCGGCTGGGACCTTTTCTGTGCTGCGGGAGAAGGTCTGCCTAAAAAAGTGTGGACCTGTAATGACCAAAATCAGCTGGCAGTTTCCAAAGATTGTTCTCTTTATGATACTCCTTATTATTTTTGTGCTAAAACCAGCGAACACAGAGCTGATTGTAAAACTTCAGGAGTTTGTGGAAGCCAAGCTCAGCAAGCAGATCCCTTTGGATTATATTATTCCAAAAGCAGTTGTTATGGACCCGCTTCACCGGAGCAGGGCGGAGCAGCCAATTTCTGTTATTATGATTCGACTAATTCAGTCGTGGATAGTTGTTATCCATGTGATAAATTAAAAAGTTGTTTTGATTATAAAAGTGAAGATGCCTGTAAAATTAATAACTGTTTAAGTAGCAAATGCACTTGGGTTAATGGGGCAGCCAGTAATCTGTTAATTAATTATCATAATTTATTTCCCGGGTTAAATATACCTCTTTTGGTTACTCCAGAAACGGGAGCAGGATATTGCGTCGAAGCAGATTATAATCAAGATGATAAATGCAGTTTATGTGGTCCGGAATCAAAATTAGGCTTATTTAAAAATTATTTCTGCACGGCCGAAGTTTGTTCTGCATTAGGGAGATGTTTTACCAACTCGGTTATAAAAGAAGCTCCTTTGCAATCCTGTGCAGCTTGTGGAGATAAGCCGAGCAGTGAAATCAATTGTTATACCTACCAATTTGAAAGCGAATGTACTGGTGGACAGAATTTAGAAAAAAATAATCGGGAAGAAATTACTTTATCTAAAGATCGCTGCGGCTGGCAGAGATGTGTTTGGTTAGGCAAAGCAAAAGGCCAAGGGAGCTGTGTTAAAGATGGGGATGGAGATCTAAAAGATGATTGTACTCAAGTTCCGGTTGGAGAAATAAAATCGTGTATGCGTGATAATGCTCCTCCCCGAACTACCTTAGTTTCTGGAGGGCTGAATATCCTTTCTTTAACTAAAACTAACCTTACCTTCCAGGCGGTAGATAAAGAGAATCAATTGGGGGTAGCCGGGTTTTGTTTAACCAGCGCTAATCCTAAAAGCCCAGGTATCTGCACTGAGTTTATTGAACAACCTTATCCCGGAAAGCTAAAAGATGAAACGCTTACGATCAATTTCTTAAATACAAAGTATTTACAACAGCCCATTCCTGGAGAAACTTACGTCTTGAAATATTATTCTAAAGATAAATATTTTAATCAAGAACAAGTTCAGTCTGCGTTTGTTTATATCGACAATGTCCCTCCGCAATTTGAACTCAATCAGCAGCTGGAAACAACCGGCGATGTTACTGATTTAACTGTCTATTTGGAAGGAACTAGTGAACCAATGAGCTGTTCATTCAAGCTCGAACAAATTCTGCCTGCAGGAGAAACCATCAGTAAACAACTATCTCAAGAAGTAGAACGAAAAGAAATTTCTTTTACTGGTTTACAAGGGATTAAATTCCAGCTCACGGTAACCTGTAAAGACAGTTATGGTAATGAAAATATTAAAGAAAAATTATATACCTTTGATTTAGAAGAAAGAATTGAAATTATTTCTCCGGAATTATACGGAGCAGTTAGTTCTACTGACCCCCTCTTTAAAGTAAAGACTATTTCTGGAGCGAGTTGCGGATTATATTTAGCGATAGATAATTCCAAAGTAGCGGAATTTGTTAGCAATGAAGAAGGCAAGGTACACGAAACTCCCCCTATCTCTGGCTTAATAGAAAAAGAATATGCCGGCGAATACAAAGTCGTATGTAAAGAATTGTTTGGCGAAGCCAGTTATGAAGATTTCTTCCACTTTACCGTTGATTTTACTGCACCACAAACCCAGATTATTTTGAAAGAAGGGGGAAGAGAAGTTAAACCGATCAAATTCAATTGGGAGGAATATTTTATTGAAAAAGTTGCTCTCAGCTTTGAATGTACCACAACGGGGTTTGCCTGCGACAAAACCTTTTATTGTTTTGGTGAAGAGTGCGAATTTTTTAAAAAAACTGATTATCAAGAATTTTCTAAAGAAATACTCTTAGAAAACAGTACTAAAGTTTGTTATTATTCCACTGATAAAGCTAAAAATCCCGTCTATCGACCCAGTTGCGGAAAAATCATCATTGAAGGCTATGGGATTACTTTAGAAAAACCTTCTTTATATTATTATTTAGATGAAGCATGGGGAGTAAGCAATGCCAATAATTTTACTTGGCAGTTCTTTACCAAAATTCCCACAGCAAAATGTAAATTTGATTTTGGGCCAGGTTTTGATTATAAACAAGTTCCACCTTATAAAACCAAAGAGCCCAATGAAGAAAAAAAATATATTTTCGCAGAATTCCCTTCCAGCGTATTCTCTGAATATCCGGAAAAAGGTGGAACTAAAGCAGTATATGTCAAATGTGAAAATATAGCGGGGGAAATAAGTCCGGAACAGAAATTTAATTTAGAATTTGATCCTACTGCTCCCCAAATAAACCAAGCTTATGCTGAACCAGATAATATTTTTGAAGAAATTAGGACCACTTTATTTGTAGAAACTGATGATAAAACTCAATGTAAATATAGCGACGATTCTGAACAGAAAGGCAGCATTGAGTATGAAACGATGGAATTTTCTTTTCCGGGTATAAAAGATCAGCAGCTTAATACTTTACATCAAACCGATTATGCCATCAATTTTTTAGGGGCAGAAAAAGAATATTCTTTCAAAGTAATGTGTAAGAATGGTGCAGGGAATCTTTCTAAACTTGAAGAGATCAATTTTAAAGTTGATTATTCTGCGGTCGGTAATATCAAAAGCATCAGCCCTAATGGTTTTATCAGAGAGAAAAATGTTACTTTAGCAGTAGAGGCCTTAAAGAAAGCCGTCTGTAAATATAAATTTGGTAAAGACGTGTTTGAACCATTTTCTAAAGGCGCCAATACTAATTTCCATACTGTTTATTTAGGCAATTTAGAAGAGAAAAAGGAATATATCATTCCAATTAAATGTACTATGGGCGAGCATACCGTAGAGGCTAAAGCTACCTTTAAGATTGATTTTACTCCGCCCACTATCGCCAGTATCAATGATGGTACTTCTACTTGCGGAGGAAAAGAAGTAAACGTATTAGTTTATACTAATGAAGAAAACTTGAGCGGTTATTATTATGAAGTTTATAGCCAAGGTTCAGTAAAGAACCTTACTACAACTAATCTGAAATTAACCATTCCAGCAAATTTATCTAATAGTTATTATTCACAATATGTAACTAATCTTAATAAAAGCGATCAAAGCCCTATTTCCGGCGAAAAAGTTTATGCTGCTAGCATTGGTCCGGGATTGCCGATTAATATTTCTACCGCCAGTTTAAAAGAAAATAATCAGTATAGTTTAAGGATAAAAGCAATAGATGCTGCCGGTAATGAAGGCAAATTTGCAACTAGCGATGGATTTATGGTCACTTCTAGAAATGTAAGCAGCTGCAAGGATACCGGTGCTCCAGAAATTTTAATGATCGGCAATGATACCAGCTGTACTTCTACTTTGGTGGAATTACACTGCCTAGATGGAACCAACTGTAAAATCAAATATGGAATTGCTGCTTCGGCCACTCTTTGCAATGCTACTCTCGCTTATAATGGGCAAAAACTAATGGTTACCAAAACCAGCTGGTTATGTTATTCAGCGATTGATAGTGCAGGAAACAATTATACTAAATCACAAATTATTGTGTTTAAAGACAATGATGGTGATGGCATTTCCGATCGCTGTGATAAGTGCGCAAATACGGGCGCAGGTAAAATTGCAGATACTCTGGGCTGTGCCCCTGGAGAAGTGCCGGAATCGGAAACAAAAATAGATTCTGATAAAGACGGATTACCTGATGTTTGGGAGAAAACTTATGATGAATTTGGCTGCGGATTAGATTACCAAAAAGCTGATTCCGATGGAAACGGCGTAGATGATTCCTTAGAAGATTATGATCGTGATGGCTTAAGCAATTATGAAGAATATGTTAAGCAATTGAATCCCTGCGTAGCTGATGCTCCTCAAAAAGAGACCGAACCAGAAACAGAGGGCCCATCTGCAACTAAAACAAATCTGTTTGCGTGGATTTTCTTGATCTTAGGAGTATTACTAGTTCTGGGCGGAATTGGATATTTAGTTTATTATTATCAATTCTCAACCAACAGTAAAGGGATTAGTCAAAAATCAACTGGAACGAGATTTACTTCCTTTATTAAATCTGCAGAAGCAGGGGCGCGAGGAGTACTTTCAGACTGGGAAAGAAAATTACTGGAGCTAAGAAAAGCAAGAAAAGAAAAAGCGCGTTTGCAAGAGCGCTCTTCGGTTTTCGGAACCTTTAGCCAGCAGTCTAAGAATATTCCCCATGTAGATAAATTGCTTAAACAAAAAGCTCCACACCTAACTCGCTTGGGAGATCTTGCTCAAAAATATGCTGAACATAAAAATGAAATTAAACCAGGGTTAAGAGCAGAAGAAAAAAATATCTTTACTAAATTAGAAAACATTGCTAGAAAAACTAAAGATAAAAATATTCAAGAGGTAGTTAGCAAAGAGGAAGCGAAAGATATTTTTGGTGAATTAAGAAAATTAAGTAAGAAAAGGAAAGTGTGATTTAATCATGTTTTTTAAAAATTTTTTTAACAAGAAAAGGTTTAACCGGAAAAAGTTTAGTAAGAAAGAGTTTAACAAGAAAGGGTTGGGCGTTGGAGAAGTATTTGTTTTTATTGTGGCCGCACTTACTTTTGCATTGATTATGATTTTTGGGTATAAAGCCATCACTGATTTTTTACAGAGCGGGGAAAATGTGGCTTTTGTTCAATTTAAAACTAACTTGGAAAGTTCGGTCAAGCGGATTTATACTGAGTATGGGTCAGTAAGGGTAGAACATTTTACTCTCCCGGCAAAATATTCCCAAATTTGTTTTGTAGATTTAGATGCTCCCTACGATTCGGAATTGTGTAAAAAGGATTTAGGTGCCTGTAATATTTGGGAGGCCTCCTCAGGATACGATTCTGTTGGCGAAAATGTATTTTTAAAACCAGTTGCTCCAAAAATTAAAGTGCATAAACTTAGTATTAATTCTCCAGATGGAAAGGATTTTTTATGCCTGCCCATTAAAGACGGGCAATTTACGATTACTTTAGAAGGGAAAGGAGATCGAACCGAAATATCTCCTAAATTAGTTTCTAGCTAAGTGCTAGCGAGTTTAAAGTCAGAAATTTAATAGAAGATTGAAGGAATAGGATGTTGTGATCCTTCTTTAAATAGGAACCCAAACAAAAATGAAAAAGAAAGGGCAAGTAGAATTAACTTTTAATTGGATTTATGTTGCTTTAGCAGGAGCCATAATCTTACTTTTCTTTGTAGGCATCGTGATTAGGCAGGCTAAAGTTTCTGAAGAGCAATTATCTGGAGAAGTAGTAAGAATCTTAGATTCCATTTTATCCGGAGCAAGCGTATCTGAAAAAACCAAAAATTCAGTTGAAGCTGGCGGCTTATCCGATTATGTTATCTATTTTGATTGCAATGAGGGGGTGGGTGAATTTGGTCTCAAAGGAAAACCGGCTAGGATGCAAAATTCAATTGACCCCTTGTTTGCACCAAAAGAAATCCAAAGCTCCTTCATTCTCTTCTGGAGTTTACCTTATCATCTTCCATTTAAAGTTATTGACTTCTTATTTGTAACTGCTCCCAATGTTAAATATTACTTGGTGGGAAACGATGAAGAATTTGTTAATGAATTCTTAGACTCAACGGCCGGGCTGGAACAGGAAGGATTTAACCGCGAATATGTTGCTGATTTAAATGACCTCAAAGCAGAAGGGAAAATCAAAGTAAGAGTAGTAGACGTTGATGGCTTACAAGTGCCTGAAAAAGGAATTCCTGCCGGTTTAAACTTATTCTCCGATGAAGATGTAAGTGCCATTGCGTTTATCGGTGGCACTAACCTGGCCAATTTTTATCAAAAAGAAGGAAACCTCTGGAAAAAACTAAATAAAGAACCAGTGGAAATAATCTCTTTAGACGAAGAAAGAAATGCAGCTAAGTATGCGGCTATTTTTACAGAGAGTGCTGAATTATATACTTGTAATATGAAAAAAGCGTTTGATCGTCTAGAAATTTTAACAGAAGTATATGGTGGAGAAGAAATTGCCCAGGGCAAAATCGGGGGAAAATTAAAACAGATGGTCGATTTTTATAAAAATAGACCGGCTAGTTCCGAATGCATCGCGTTGCTATTGGAATACAAAAGTAACGCTAAAGATGCTTTAAGAGCTCTTAATACCGGTGCAGCGGGCTGTCGTTTAGAACTGGGGTTTGGAGAAAGCCCTCTTTCTTGCGCAGAAATAATTTCGGTTGCTAATGAATTAGGAAAAATTAACGAGGATTTGCGAATAAATTGTGTTCAATTATATTAGGTTAAAAAAGAGTTATTAGATTAAACAGAAGGATCGAATCAGAAACTTAAAAATAAGGATTAAAAAATGGATCGAACAGGACAAATAAAAATATCTGAAACTATTGCGGTCTTATTTATTTTCTTTGTGTTAATACTCTTTGGAATAATTTTTTATTATAAATATCAACAAGCTGCTTTTTTTGAAAAAGAAGAGGAACTATTAGGGGCAAAGGCAATTGAAATCACCTTGAAAACTTTATTCCTACCAGAATTGATTTGCAGTAAAGGGGCAGCCGAGCCGGAAGACAACTGTTTTGATGTCTTAAAATTAGATTCGGTTGATAAAACATTTAGGAAATATGCTGATGACTATTATTTTGACCTTTTTTCTTATGCCACTATCTCCGTAAAAGAAGTATATCCAGGAGACAGTTCGTGGTTGTTATATGATAAACCGCCCTTAAAAATAAACCGGAAGGAACCAACTTTCTTTGTCGTTTCTTTAAGAGATGATCTCACTGATGAAAATAAACCTCAATATCGGCTGGGGTATGTGGAAGTGGTAGCTTACTCATGAATAAAATTAAATCTAAATCCCAGTCTGAAAATAGAAACAATTATCGAAACAGAACCAGCTATCGAAAAGGGCAAATGGAGATTATCGGTTTAGTAATTATTGTAATTCTAATCACTTTAGGAATGCTGTTAATGGCTTCTCTGGCATTAAAGTCAGAACCACAAAAGAAAACTTTTACTGGCAAAGGATTAGCTTATAGCACCATGAGCGCCCTAATGAAAACAACCATCAGCAAAGAAGCAGACTGCACTTCCATTGGTCTTCCAGAACTAGGAAAGAATATTATTGATGATTGTGCTCGACATTTAGATTCCGCTAGCCAATATAATTGCATTGGCCCGACTACTAAACAAAGGCTGCATAGCTGTGACTTCCTACAGGAAATGAGCTTTTATCTGTTAAATGCAACTTTGGGGAGCTGGAATAAACATTATGAATTACATTCTCAGCTACTAATCTTTCAGGAAGAAAAGCCCATAGAAATCATGTCTCCGGTCATGGTTGAAGGGGGATGTCCACAAGGGAAGGATCGGTATAGTTCTGGTTTATTTCCTATCAATACCGAATCCGGATTAGTAGAAAATGTGCTTTATTTGTGTGATTAAAAAAGGTTAAATGATTAAATAGAGCGGTTTAGTTGGTATAAACTGGTGTATAACCCCCTATTTACCCGGCACAATTCGAAAAGTGAGTGATTTTGCTCGTTTTTGTAATTAGCTTTGGCGAGTAGTTAAGAAATATTCTTGTTTTAAGCTCCTCTCTACTGCATTTCTTGTAAGTCCAAAAATAGAACTAAGAAAAAAGTGAGTGATTTGAGAAATGTATCACTCATAAAACGGATAGTGCCATTTACCCACAACATTTATATAGAGATTTTCTTTTTTAAACTAAAGGAATAACCAAAGTAAGTAAACTAATAATCATTGGAAAAGAGGTGTGATTAAATGGTGTTTTCAAAAAAAGGGCAAGGAATGTCTTTGAATGTGATAATAGTTGCAGCATTAGCTTTAATTGTGCTGGTAGTTTTAATTGTTGTTTTTACGGGCAGGGTCCAAATCTTTAAAGAAGGAGTTAATAAAGAAGGATCACAAGAATTGGCTGGATTAAAAATCTATTATGGCAAATGTCATCCCAGCGGATCTTTTGAAGAGAAATTCTTAACCGAATTTGAACGCGCAGAGCTTCCTGAAGAACAAGATTTAGCCAAAGCCGATTTTAAAAGAGAAATTGACCGCTGTAAAGATTTTAGTGAAAATCTAGATGTCTGTCAATCGGAATCGGGCTGTACTTGGAGTTAAATATGTTTAAAAAAGCCGATGCGAACATGTGGTGGATAATTATCGGCGCGGTAATCGCTTTAGTGGTTATGGTGGTTTTGATGATCATGTTTACAGATAAAACTACCACGGTTGAAAGCGGATTATTAGACTGTGAAAGTAAGGGCGGCACTTGCGTTGGAGAAGCTACTTGTCGGATTAATTACCAAGGCACGGTTTCATCTGCATTTACCTGTCCAGATAAAGCTAAACCGGAATGTTGTTTTGGGATTCGCAATGCGGCTTTAAACTAAATTAATTATAATTAATTTAAACTAACTAAAACTAATAAAACCAATTACTGCCATGACCAATAAAAAAGCTGCCAACATGAGCGTCGTAGAATTGATTATAATAATCTTGTTAGGTATTTTAGTATTTATTGCCGTGATAATGGGTTTAAAAAAGAAATTTGGGTTGTTTGGGCCATGAAATTAAAACGATGGGGACAATTATTGTTTAGCAAATCCTTGGGCAAAAAAGGGGAGGACGCAGCTTTACCTTTAATTGTTAAACTGATTATTGGATTTATAGCGTTGCTTGCTGCTGGAGCTTTCTATCTTTTGCTTACTAAACAAGCCAATCCCTTGCTGGATAAATTTTTAAACTTATTTTAGAAAATTAAAAATGGGAAAACATGAGTGTAGCTTCAAAAATAGTTTTTTATGTACTTCCGATTGTGTTCTTACTAGTAGTTTTAGTGATTTTTTTTGGTGAGAGCGGAGTTTGGGAAGAATTAAAAGCTACCGTTTTAGACCTTAAACGCTTTTTACCAGAGATGGGTATGGGGTCAGAAGAATTAAATGCCGACATCACTATTCCAGAAACTCACCAAGCTCAGGTTTTAAGTTTAAGCAAAACTATTTTTACGATGTTGGGAAAAGGTAAAGAAAACTGTTTTGCTAATTATGGGGGTTTTTCAGAATTAGACGAAGAAGGCACGTCGATTTTAATTAATCTAGCAGGAAATAAAACTCTTCTAACTATTGGTGGCGGAGCAGGTGGCAAGCAGATCTTTACCGAACTTACTGCTGAATTTCCCGGAATGAAGCCTTGTGTTATTGCCGGAAAAGGAAGGGTTACTGAACACTTTTTTAATTTCTTTATCGAGGATGGAAAACAATTAATTTATCCTTATTTTCAGCCAGTAGAGGCGGTAACCATTTTTTATCGAACTAAGGGTAATAATCGGAATGCAATTGATGGGAACAGCATTGCTTTTTTAGATGTTGATGCTGGAGATAATTTTGAAGATAAGGGGTGGCTGTTTACTCCCGATGGAGAGCATATTTGTTTTTTTCCAACTAACTGGGCTGTAAATTATGATGAAACAGGCATTGCTAATGAATGGTTTGCGGACGGAGAAGATAATTCAATTCCTAATTTAATCAAACAAGGCAAATTAAAATTGTGCACAGGATAAAATGGACTTATTAAAAGGAAAAACAGGCATGACGGCAAGCTTCATCATTGGGATGATGATTACTTTAATTGCTTTTGTATTAATTTCTGGAGTCTTATTGAGATTTATGTCTAAATCTAGCGACATAGAAGCAGAAGTGCTTTGCCAGAATAGTATTGCATTAAGGGCAAAAAGCGCTTTTTATGTTAAAAGCAGCTTAGCTGATGCGGAATTAAAATTAGTCCCTCCTTTATGTAAAACCATCGATAAAAAAATTACCGGAAATCGCCAGCAAATCCTGCGGCAGATTGCTGAAGCTTCCGCCCGATGCTGGTGGATGTTTAATGAAGGCAGGTATGAAGAAATTTTAAGCTCTGGCGATTTAGATATTTTGCCTTCAGTGTTAGGTTTTGATGGCTATGAAAACCAATGTTTTAATTGCTATACTTTATTAATTGATCAAGAAGAAATCGAAGGAGGATCGATAACTGCTAAGGAATTATTTGATTTTTTTCCTACCAAGAAATATTCTAAAGTGAATATGACTTACTTAGATTATATCCAAGGATATGGCGGACCGGGTAGAGTAGTGTTAACCGCTCCGGAAATCTTTCCCCGCGCAGCGTATACCGTTTCGATGATGCCTAAAAATAAAGAAGGAGATACATATTGGAAAGGGGTGCTGCAGTTGAGCGCAGGAGCAGCGATGATTTCTCCTTTGGGCATATTTTTAGTGCCAGCAATTCTTACAGGAATTGATTCTTATGCTCAGATGACGGGGAATAAAGCCAAAGCAGGAGAGCTTCCTGGTAACCAAAATATTGCTGGACAAGCTCCCTTAGTTCCAATCATTGCCGCAGGAACAGGAGCAGCAGGTGCTTATTTAGGTGTAGCTGGGTTTATGAATTTAATGGGGGACATGTACGCAGAACGGGATGTTAGCTCAATTTATGTTGGCTTTTTAGAGGTAGGGCAAGAAAAGTGTGGTTCAGGAGATATTGCAGGAGAATAAAATAAAATAAAATAAAAATTAAATTTAATTTAAAACAAGATTAGCTGAAATAAAAATAAATGAAATAACTTAAATCAAGAAAAGAATATTAAAAATTAAGAAAAGATTATAACCCTAAATAATTAGTATGATTAATTAAGATTAAAATAGTTGTTAAAAAAGCGGTGATAGTGTATGACAAATAAGAAAGGCCTTAGTCAGGTGATGGAAGTACTTATTTCAGTAATTCTAGCTTTAGTGTTATTGTTAGCAATTATTGCTATCTTTTTCCCAAATTTATTTACTTTTGGTGATGTACTTAGAGCACAGCGAAATTATACGGTTGGTGACCCCGATTTTGATGGGGTAGCTGGGATGTCCGACGACTGCCCCTGTACTTATGGAGAGATAGAAACTAATGGTTGTCCAGTAGAGTTTACTAGTCAGCAGAAACAGGCAGACCGGGAAAAATATAATTCAGATACGGGTTGCGGCATTCTTAAAACAGGTACTGAAGATGAAAAAATTACCGAAAAAGTAGGCGAGGAAGCCTTTATGCATTATGAATCGCTGGAAATTTTTGGTAATGATGACAACGGTGAAAAAAGCAGCGGAACAATTAATTTTGCCTGCCCGCATTGGATGGGCTTAGATTGTCCTACACAAGGAAACGATTGCGACGATGATGAATTTTCTTATCAACCGCTTACCACTGGCTGTTGGGTTATGGCCAGCGAAGAAGATGCATTAGCTTATGTTGATGAAAATGATTGCGGACAATATGCTGTTGATGAAGAAACGATTATTTCTGCAACTAAATCAGCTTCACTTGGAGGAGCAATTCAAGAACATACTTACTTTTCTGCTGACAATGAACCAGATCCTAAAAATCTTTTTGCTTGGCAGTGGAGATCTAAACCAAATTACGGTTCTTTGATTTGTAAAAGCGGTTTTTGGTTTGGCTGTAAGCAAGGCAATGAAGGAAAGGAGCTTATTGTCGGTAATAGAATTTACGGATGTATAGGCAGCGAATGGATCCGAAAATAAATTAGAAAATTAAATAGATTTAATCTATTTTGGTTTTAACAGGTTTAAAATGTTTAATAAAAACAAAAAAGCAATTATGCTGAAATTTTTGGTTTCGCTTATTCTTGCTCTGATTATTTTTGTTCCGGCCTGTTATTTAGGAGGCAGATTATTTAGTTCAAGTACTCAAGCTAAAGATAATTATGTTGATTTTGTTCAGGAGTTGGAAAAATTTTCTCAAACTGGAGAAATCGGGGCCAGAGAAAGCACTTTATTAATTATGGATACCGCTACAGCTATAGTTTATTTTGAAAAAGGAAAAACAGAAGTTTTAATCGACGTAGATGCTCGAGTGCCCTATACCGATTTCATTATCTATTTACAAAAACCCAGCCAATGCAATGACCAACAAAATTGCCTGTGCTTATTTAGGAAATCAGAATTTGATACTTCTGTTGGAACGCCCGGTTATGATGCGGTAAGGGTTATTCCCAAAAATGTCCTTTGCTCTAATTTAAATTATAATCTGGAAATAGAATCTTGCAGTATTGGAAAAGCAGCAGCCGTACATTCCTATAAATGCACCGGCGGGTTTCTAATTGAAAGGCATCTGGCCGATAAATCCAGCTGGACCGTGGCAAGTTATTATGAAATGCCCAGAAGAGTGTTGTTATATTTAGTCCGTCTGGATGGAGCAGTAAGAATTATTGGACCACAGGATGAGCTACAAAATGAATAAAAAAGCAGTAATGCCCCTGATGCTAGTTTTTGAAATTCTGATAGTTGTTTTTGTAATTTATATGACTTTTGAGTTGGCGCAAAAATATGCCAGCTCGGAAACCGCAAATAAAGTTAATTTGGCGGAAGATGTTAAAATGATGGTTGATGCTTTAGTAGGCACTCCTGGAGAAGCAGTAATTGAATACCCAGGAAATGTTTCTAAATATACTTTGATTCTTAATTCTAATCATATTCGTGTATTTATCAAAGGGGACGGAGAATTAAAGACAGCTATGCGGCAGATCTTTCTACCGACGGGATATACCGCTTTAGGCACCTTAGAAGAACAAAGTAGGTTATGCTTACGCAAAGAAAAGCAACAAATCCTCTTGCAGAGGTGTAGTTAATCATGAATAAACAAGGCATCTTTGATGTGGTTACTAAATCCATCTTTTGGATGATTGCCGGAATCGTAATTACTGTAGCCATCTTAGCTTTCGCTTTAATCATGTCCAGTTACCAAAATAAATTATTAGAAATTCCTCCCGAACTTAAAGCAGAATTACTAACTTTACGCTTCTTAAATACCCCAGAATGTTTTACTTATCAAGATCCGGTGACGGGTAGGGTTTTTCCTGGAACCATAGACTTAAATAAATTCACCCAAGAACGATTAGACGGCTGTTATCGGACTGAAACAGAGCAGGGCTATAAAGATTATAATTTTGGAATTGAATTAGAAGGGTATGGTCCCACCAAAGAAGGAGCAGGGAAAATACTGATGACTAATAATTTTTTTAATAAAGTTGATTTTACTTTATATAAAGAAATCTTCATCCGTTCAGGAGGAGAAGTCATGCCTACTCGGATGATTATTTACGTACAGACTAAAATTTAAAATGGAATGGAAAAGATGGGAATCGGTTTAAAATTAATTACTGGAAAAAAAGGAATCATGCCGGACTTTTTTGATTTAATTTTTATGGTGTTAATCCTCTTTTTTGCTTTATTTTTTATTCAATTAGTGTTAAATTCAGAGGTAGAAGCAAAAACAGAAATTTCTTTGGAGAATTTAGACCAATTTAATTCTGAACAGCAGTTCCTGTATTACTTAAATTATCCTGTCTTGATTGGTGAGCGGGAAATTAAGATGAAAGATCTGATCTTGCTGGCGGTAAATACTAATCAGGAAGAACTATTTGAAGAAAAAACTGAAGCTTATTTTAGAGAAAAAAAAGCAGAAGGAAGTGTAGCGGTTTATAACACAGAAGAATTCCGTCAGGAAAAAGCTAGTTTATTTTCCTTTAGCAACGTGGTCTTTGGATCAGGTAAGAAAAGCAGTTTAGAACTACCTAATTTAGAAAATAAACAGATTCCTTCCTTAACGGTTGTATTTAGCCGGGAAAAATAAATTAAATAAAAAGGTATTAAAAATAAATTAACATGATCAATTCAAAAAAAGGGGCATTGTTTCATTGGATTATTATTGCAATCTTAGCCACATTAGGGGCCTTTCTGCTGATGAGTTATAATGCTGATACTGGTGTAAAAATTAAAGGCGAATGGCAGGCTGATTATTTAAACAATTATTATCTTGTTGGAGAGAAAGAGCTGTTACAGAACGACCAATTAGCTTTATTGGTGGGAAAAGAAACGGTTGCTCTTTTAACTAAGCAAGGCGGAGTCTCTGAAGGGCGTGATTGTCCCTTTTATTACCTGCGCGAGGGAGAACAAGCTTGTTTTCAAGATATTCAAAGTACGGTCAATGCTGCCTTTAATGAATTGATGGAAAAATACGGCGGGGGAAAGTATACAGTTGCCTTTGAGAAAGAAGAATTGATCGGGGAAGCCGAAGACAGCACTATTATCAATTCTAACCGCCCGGAAACTAAAGTAGGACAATATACTGTAAAGAAACATTTTAGGGTTAAGGTTGGTTATGATTTTTCTAAATTTGTGCAATTGCAGTCTTAGGTTAATCTAAATGCGATATCCCTGCTTGTTAATTACTTTTTCTGCAATTGCTTGATGAGGTCTGCTTTGGTGATTACTCCTACCAGCTCGCCTTTAGTCTGCACTAACAGGAGCGGGGAGAATTGCAATAGTGAAGTAATCATTTCCATAGTAGTTTCTGCTGAAATGACTGGTGGAGCATCATCCATCACGTTCTGCACTAGCTTCTCAAGAAGGCCTTCCTGCATCTGGCGAACAATAGTTGTTTCGGAAAGCAACCCCCAGATTTTTCCTTTTTCGATAACTGGAAGTTGAGAAATACCATGCTTCGTGAAGAGTGGGAGTACGTCTTTTATTTTATACTGTTTGCCGACGCTGATCACACCTTTGCACATAATTTCTTTAGCGCGCTTTTCTTGTTCCTGCTTTTTGGTAAGCAGAGCAATAGCCCATTCAATTTTTTTTACATAACTATAAGTCGGATCAAGCTTTCCTGCTTCAATCTTTGCTACCATGGACTGGCTGATTCCAGCGAGCTGGGCAAACTGGTGTTGTGTGAGATTAAGCTGTTTTCTAATTTTTTTGAGATAGGTGATGTCAAAGACCATTTATTTATGAGAATCATTTCTATTTATAAATATTCCGATTGGAATATTTTTATCACGAGCTTATTTAAGTAAGTATATTCATTTATATCTAAACGAAGAAGTAAATAATAAAAGAAAAATAAGAGGTTAAAACTATGAACATCACCATTGAATCTATTGAGCGGGAAATTGTTGGCAGTGAAACTAACCTTATTGTCGTTAGTTTTTTAAGTGCGTTTTCAGGCCAGAGCTATAAGATAACTTCTGAAGGGCTTTTTTTTAACAATCCGCGCATTACCAAGAAAAAGATAGATATTCCTCCTTCTGGCTCTACCGCGAAAAAACCGTTGATCCAGAATGAAAAATATGGTTATGAACCCCTGCGGCTTGTTTCCAGCGATTTACAATCCATTAAAGAAATAACCGCGCATTGGGAAACAATACAAGATAAGTTTATCCGTTTGATAAGTGAGGGGCATTCTTGGTCTGGCCATATCAGTACGGAGTATTTTTTCCCGGATGGGACAAAGAAGATATGGTATGCTGAAAGATTTAGAGAGCAACATCCGAACAGCTTAGAGAATTATTTAAAACACGAACGAGGAAAATCTTGGGATACTCGTTTTCCCTCTGCTTTCTGTGAATATATTGAAAATGTGCCTTTCCTGCAGCATTACCAACATGGCCGCTTGGATTATTTCTTGGAACACGATGTAATCAGCCTACAAGACGACAAAACTATCCAAGAAGTCCGCAATCCGCGAGAGCTGCTAGAAGTATTGGCTTTTTATGCTGTTAATCCAGAAACGGCGGCAAGGCGGTTAGTTTTTGGAGAATAAGGTAAGAAAGTGCTTTAGGATTAAAACTATTTTCGTTTTTTTCTTTTTTCGCTGACCTATCGTTTCCACCATATAAATCATTATAAATGTTTTTTTTAACTGTTCTTAGTTGTGGGGTGGTTATAATGTACAAGATTCCTTTACCTGAAATAAAAGAGAAGATTATTGCCAGCGGCAAGATTGATGCAGAAGAATTAGAAGCTAAAATTAGGGCAAAAATAAACGATCTTTCTGGATTGATTAGTGAAGAAGGCGCAGCGCATATTATCGCTAATGAATTTGGCATCGGATTAATTAATTTAAACAAAAGCAAGCTTAAAATAAAAGAGATTTATGCGGGAATGCGTAATCTTTCTACGGTGGGAAAAGTAGTTCAAAAGTTTGATGTGCGCGAATTTTCTAAAGGAGATCGTTTAGGTAAGGTTTGTTCTTTAGTGCTTGGTGATGAAACTGGAACCATCCGAGTAGTCTTTTGGAATGATCAAGTTGATTTGCTTAAAAAAGTAGACAAAGGGGATATTTTACAGATTACCGAAGCATATGTGCGGGAAAATAATGATAAAATTGAAATTCATTTAGGTAATAGCGGAGAAATTAAAGTCAATCCGCCAGGAGAAGTCATTAATTCGGTCAGAGAAGGAACTTCGTACGAACGAAAGAAAATCGAACAGTTGCAGAATGGCGAAGATGGCGCAGAAATATTGGGAACTATCGTGCAGGTATTTGATCCTCGTTTTTTCCAGGTCTGTTCCAGCTGCAATAAACGAGTAGTAGAAACGGAAGATGGTTTTCATTGCAATGAACATGGGCAGGCAACTCCGATTCTTTCTTACGTTATGAATATTGTGTTAGATGACGGCACGGGAAATATCCGCGGAGTATTATGGAAAAACCAAACTAATCATCTGCTGGAGAAAACCGAAGCAGAAATGACTACGTATAAAGACAATTTGGCCGCTTTTGAAGAAATTAAAAACGATTTATTAGGAGAACAATTTAAGTTCATGGGCAGAGTAAAAAGAAATGAAATGTTTGACCGCCTGGAATTCAATGTGCAATTAGTCACTAAAGCCAAGCCGGAAGAAGAGATTGCTAGATTGGAAAAGGTTAGATGAAAATAACTTTATGTTCGAGTGCAACCTTTTTTGAGCAGTTAGGGGATATAAAAAAATCTCTTGAAGAACGAGGCTATGAAGTTTTCTTACCAAGCATGAAAGATTTTCACCATTTGGAAGAAGATGCTCTCGCTAAAATCCAATATGATTTAATCAACGAACATTTTCAAAAAATTGAACAATCCGATGCAATTTATGTTGCAAATTATGATAAAAATGGAGTTGCAGGATATATTGGCGGCAATTCTTTTTTAGAAATGGGGTTGGCCTTTTACAGAAAAATCCCTATTTTTTTATTACAAGAGATTCCGCCGCAAATTAGTTACCGAGAAGAATTAATTGCTTTACAGCCGATCGTGGTTGGAGAAGCTTGGGATAAGTTAGACGATATTCTTCAAAATTTTATAGGAAAGCTTTAGTCTAAAACTTTATATAACCCATTAAATTTTATGATTCTAAAATGGATGAATCCAAACTGACCTTAGAAAATATAATCGCTGTTCCAAAAGCAGCTTTACACACCCACTTAGATGGAGCTATAAGGTCAGAAACCTTGCTGGAATTATCTCGAGAGCAGGGAAAGAACCAGGAATATCAAACTACAGAAGATATCATTTCAGATATTTGTTTTCAGGAGAACTGGTCTTTGCCGAGATGTCTGTCTTCTTTTGCTAAGATCTTGTCTGTTCTTCAGGATGGAAACTCTTTAGAGCGAGTTACTTACGAGCATTTAGAAGATTTGTATAAAGATGGGGTGGTCTATGCAGAAGTGCGGTTTGGTCCTTTTCTACACGGCCAGCTAAGACCTGAAGAAGCGGTTGAACGAGTTGGTGAAGCGATAAAAAGGGCAAGAACGGACTTTCCTAAACTACAGGCCTGGCAAAAACTTTCCATATTAAGAAATAATGGTGTAAAAGAAGCAGAGGAAGTAGCTAAGCTCGCTTTAGCTATGTTTGGTAAAAGCCATAATATTGTTGCGGTTGATTTAGCTGGCAACGAGTTTTCTCATCCTCCCGAATTATTCGTTAAGGTTTACAAAAAGTTAAGAGATTCCGGGATAGGGCTAGAGGCACACGCTGGCGAAGGTCCAACCCTTCCGGTATTGTACGAGAATAAACTGGTTGATGTAAAAAAGCATATTCTTGATTCAATAAATCTGTTAGGGGTTTCGACCCTTGGTCACGCTTATGCAATGAGGAATAATCCGAAGATCCAGGAATATGTTTTTTCAAAAGGGGTGAAAGTTATTGGCTGTCCTACCAGCAGTATCCACACGAAAAGTATTGATAGTATGAAAGATTCTCCCCTGGTTGATTTTTTTAATACCGCAAAGAAGTATTCAAGCAAGCCCTTAGTTGCGGTTGATGCCGATAATTATTTTCTTTCCAGAACCACAACTTCTACAGAGATATTTAAATTAGCGGTTGCACACAACCTAAATTTTGAACAAGCTAAAGAGCTGGCGTTAGGAAGTTTACAGTGCGGATTTAGAGAATATCTTATTTAAGATCACTAAGGCTTGATGATAAAGGTAAAATTAAATAAGCAAACGGTTTTTATTTGATTATGGTTCTATTTTACACCCATCTCTTAATTGGAATTATTGTGTTTCTGTCAACTAAAGATTTCTTTTCGGGAGGAAATCAACTTATCTTTTTCTTTATGTTATTATTAGGCAGCCTGCTGCCCGATGTTGATGAGCAACGCAGTAGAATCAATCACTGGAGCGGAATTATCGGGATTGTAATCGCTTTTTTTTCTAAACACCGGGGCTTTTTTCATTCGCTGTTATTTTTTGCACTTTCTTTTGTATTAGTGGACTTCTTGTGGAATTTTTATTATGCCACTGCCTTATTTTTAGGTTATTTTGCTCATCTAATCGGGGACGGAATTACCCGTAGGGGTGTGTACATATTTTACCCTTTTTCCGATTTTAAAATTAAAGGGCCGGTAAAAGTAGGCGGAATATTGGAAATAATTGTATGGTTAATTTTAGCGCTGCTGATTGTAAAAGAATTTATTTAATAAAAAATTAAACTAAAGCTTTTAATTTCTCTTCCAGTTCGCGTAAAGCTAATTTTTTACTTTCATTAAAAAAAGTGGTCAATTCCCCGATTTTCTGTAAAGCGATCTCTTTTGAAGTAACTTCTCCGCCAACCAATTCTTTTTTGAAAGTAGTCAACCGGACAACTAATAATTCGCTTAAAGCGGCCATTTTAGTTAATTTTTCCGTACCTGCTTTTCTTAATCTTCTAAGCGGAGTTAAGATTCGAATTAATTCTCCTACTTTACTAATCAAAGCAGCCAAATTGGTAGCTGCATTAGTTTTATTGACAAACCAATTTCCGTGCCATTCAGCAACGGCAATCAAGCCTTGCCATTCGGTGAGTAATTCAGTTAAAATCTTCTGTATAGCTATGCTTTCTTCTTTAGCTGCTTTCCTAAGAGTAAGAGAATCTTTGACCACAGTTTCAATATAGCGCTTAATTCCACTCATAAGCAACCAATAATTTAAAATTTAATAAACTTTTCTACTTTCTAGCATTTAATTCACTGATTTTAAAGAATTTTGGCGCCATTACTTTTTTAAGCTAAATAATATTCTCCAAGAATAATGAAAATAATTAGAGCAACAGAAGAAGATGTTGAAGCAATTGTGTCAATCAATGGTCAATTTCGAAATGCATTTGAAAGAATAGGCCAGACTATGCCTATATCAAAATATTATAGTCGGGGTTGGGTATTGGAGGAAATTGAAGCAGGCAATCAGTTTGTTCTTAAGAATGATTCAGGATTACTTGGTGCTTTGTGTCTATCTAGCCATGAAAGGAATGCCTAAAAATGAAGCGTATATAGAAAGTTTAGCTGTAAGATCAGATAAACATTATAAAGGGATGGGAAGAAAGCTAGTGGAATTTGCAAAATGGAAATCTCGCGATAAGGAAAAATCTATTCTGACAGTAGAATCATTTTGTGTGTATGATGTTAAAGATTTTTATATTAAGTGTGGTTTCAAATTAGATCCTGAACTTGGAGAATATTATAAGCACAAATGTTATAAGTTTTCTATGGAACTTTAAGGCACGCTTTTTTAATTACAATTAATGTATGTTAAATACTACCGTTAGGGAAGTTTGAGAACCAAAAACCTGATTAGAAAAGTATAAATATTAGACTATGTTCTTTTAAAAATATGGGTATTGAACAAAAAGTACAATTGGAAGATGCTATCTTAAAATTATTTAAACAAGAACCTTCTTTAACAACTATGAAAATTGTTGATTATATTAAACAAAGTTACCCTAATGTTTATGACTCTTATATTCGTCAAAGAGTTTGGGGATTGATTGATAGGGGTTTAATTGAATTAGCACTCGATAGAAAATTAAGAATGAGTGAACCCCAAAAATATGAATAATTCTAATGGCTTCTTTTTTAAATGGTTCTTAAATCGTGCTTAATCCATTATAACCTCTTCACGGGAAGGTCCTAAAATAGCAAAATTTGTGTTACCATAACTGGATATTTAAAATGAGTAATTTCAGAGCCACTGGACACTTACTTAGAAAGCTTCATTCTTGAAAATTTTCCAGAGTTACGGCTTCTAGTTCAAGATTACCATGACCACAACCCACAGGACAAGTGCGGACAGAGTATATAAACTACCCCCAGCAGTAAATAACTGCAGTCAATAATTGATTGCCCTCACCAGCCGCATAATTGCGGTTGTCCTGGGAAATTAATAATTTCCGGGGCCTTCAATGAGTTTTGGGGGGTTTGAAATAAAACGCGAAAGCAACGAGGCATATAACATGCAAACAACCAAAGTAGTACAACCAGCAGGTAATTTACCTGAAAAAAAGTTTAGGGCAGGAGCTCTTTCTGCCACCATTTGGCTAAATAAAGGCCAAAAAGTTAGCGGGGATGATTCCGAGTATCGGACCATTTCTGTAGAACGAAGCTATACCAATAAGGAAGGCAAATGGCAGTCCACTAATTCTTTTAGAATTAATGATTTGCCTAAAGCCCAAGTAGTTTTACAGAAAGCATACGAATTCCTTGTTCTCAAGGAGCAAGATTTATTTAAAGGAGGTATGAATTAAGATGGCAGAAGCAAAAACTAAAGTTGTTATAAACGAATTAATTCAAGAAGAAGTGAAATCTAAAATGTCAAAATATAATGAACCAAGTAAGGAGTTAAAAATGGAAAAATTAACTATTCAAGATTTGCCCGGGGTGGGCGCAGCAACCGCAGAAAAATTAGAATCGGCCGGTTATCGTGATTTAATGGCCGTAGCAGTATCTACCATCGGTGAGTTAGTAGAAGCCGCTGGTGTTTCCGAACCAGTTGCTCGAAAAATGATTAATGCTGCTCGAGACAGCATGAAAATGGGTTTTGAAACCGGCATAGAAGTATTAAAGAAACGAGAAAGTGTTTCTAAAATCTCTACCGGCTGTGAAAGTTTTAACAACTTAATGGGCGGAGGCTTTGAAACCAGCGCTATCACTGAATGTTTTGGCGAGTTTGGTTCAGGAAAAACCCAGATTGGACATTTATTGGCGGTAAACGTTCTTAAAGCAGATCCTACCGCAACAGTAGTATTTATTGATACAGAAAATACCTTCAGACCGGAAAGGATTAAACAGTTTGCTTTAGGAGCAGAAGTTGATGCTGAAGATATTTTAAATCGGATCATGGTTGCCCGTGCCTATAATTCGGACCATCAGATGTTGCTAACTGAGAAGATTGATGGTTTGATCACCGAGCAAAAGAAAAATGTTCGCTTAGTGGTCGTGGATTCATTAACCTCGCATTTCCGAGCAGAATTTATTGGTCGGGGCACTTTGGCAGAACGACAGCAGAAATTAAACCGGCATATGCACGCCTTGGCTAAAATTGCTAACAGCCATAACCTGTGCGTATATGTAACTAATCAAGTAATGGCTAGACCAGATCAATTCTTTGGCGATCCCACTGCTTCCATTGGCGGACATATTGTTGCCCACGCCTCTACCTTTAGAATTTATCTTCGAAAAGGCAAGAAAGGAACCCGAGTGGCAAAATTAATTGACGCACCTAATTTAGCGGATGGAGAATGCTGCTTTGAAGTGCTAGAAGGCGGATTAAAAGACGTAATTTAATCCATTAACTTTTTTATTTTTTATTTTTTAGATTTCTTTTTTCTCTTTGTTCATAAGCGCCAAGGATTTTGTTTACCAAGTGGTCATTTTGTCCCAACGCTCGATCAAAAGAAGCATTAGCTAAAGCAGCATATAAATCATGGGGCACTAAAGGTACTTCTAATTGCTCCTGTGTTTCAATAGAGAAATCGCCCCGGATTGCTAATTCTTTTCCTGCGGTTCTCAATAAATCTTGGTATTTTTGAATGGTTGGTTGTAATGCTGAAGATTTATCCGCTAACAATTCTCCTCCGCCCCGATAAATTTCGGCAACCACTTCAGTGCTTAAATTTCGGGCTAATCTTCTAAAATAAAGTTTTAATACTTCAAAATGAGACTGTTCCGGTAAACCGCAATTAGAAATTACTCCTATTTTTGGAAATTTGATTATTTTTCCATTTGCATCAATCCTTTTGCGGTGGCGGTATTCTCCCGGCTTTCCTTTCTGGAAGTGTGGATCAAAGATAGAAAGCCCGCAATTTAATGCGCGTTGGGTTATACCTCCAATTTTATCTTTAGGATCATAATGGGGGTTACCGTCTTTATCCATATGGGGATCGACCAAAGGGATAACTCGGTCAATAAAAGCTTTAGTTACTGCAGTAATATTGTCTGCGTATAAAGGAGTAGCAAAGATAATCAAATCAGCAGCTTTAACTTTTTCATATAACTCAGCTACATCATCTTTCTGAAAACATCTCCCGGGATGTTTTAACCAGCAATGAAATTCTCCATAACAAGGCTTAATCTCTTGATCGTATAAAAAAACGGTTTCAGTAGTTGCTCCGGCATCCACCGCCCCTTCTAATAATGCTTGAGTGATAAAATGAGTATTGCCCCTAGCTTTCCGCGGGCTGCCATTAAAAACGACAATTTTTTCTATTTTTTTAATGGTGGTTTCTAGAGTCGATTCTTGTTTTGGTTGTTTTTGTTTCATACCGGCTTAAAAAAGTCTTTTTTTTAATAAGGTTGTGGTTATCTTTTCCATATCTGGTTCAATTAAGCAGCTAAGTGTTAAGATATATTAAAGCGCTTTTTGAGACTCTGTCCTAAATCTCAAAAGAGTCGCCTTGGCCGGTGTCTTCGCCTTTTTCTCGCTATACTTCTAAAGAAAAAGTAACTTAACTAAGTCTTACGAATCGTATAGCTCAGCCACCCCTTTGGCCTTGGCGGCGACTTTTAGGACAGAGCCGCTTTTTGACAAACATTTATAAAGTAAGAAAGAAATTTTTACAGTTAAATTATGACTAAAAAAGGATTTCAAGATTACGCTGGTTCTTATTTTTTTAAAAGTAAATTAACTAAATTGATTGGAGGTAAAGTAAATGAATGGAAATGAAGCTCCTGTGAAAGTGGGAGAAGAGTATGAGGTAAGCATAACGGCCGTAGGCGGTAAAGGCGACGGCATTGCTAAAGTTAAAGGGTTTGTTTTATTTATACCTGGGGTAAAGAAAGGAGACTGTGTTAAAGTAAGAATAACTAAGGTTTTAGCTAATGTGGGTTTTGCAGAAGTTATTAAAAAATTAGAGAAACTCGAAAAAGAACCAAAATTTGCTACTATTTCTGCAGAAGAACTGACTCGAGAAGAAGAGCCTGAAAGCCAGTATGAAGAATCGGAAGATTTTGGAGAAGATGCTTAATTTGGAATGATCGGTTAGAATGACTAAACGCTTGTTTGTAGCAGTTCCAGTTTCTAAAGAAGTTCAGGAAAGAATTAAAGCTATATATCAACCGCTAAAAAATACCGGGGCAGATTTAAAATTTGTTCCTTTGGAAAATCTTCATTTTACGGTTAAGTTTTTAGGCGACGTTGAAGAAAGTAAAATTACTGAGCTTGTCGAAAAAATAAAAACTTTTGTGAGTAACCGAAATCGTTTTTCAGTCGACCTTAAGGGAGTAGGTGCCTTTTTAAATAACAATTCCATCAAAGTAATCTGGGTGGGAGCAGATAATCCTAACTTAATTTCTTTAATCAAAGACCTTGATAAAGAATTAGATTGCCTTAAAAAAAATGAGCAGGAAGAAATACCTCACTTAACTATTGCGAGAGTAAAATCAGAAAAAAACAAAGAAAAATTAGCTGATTTTATTAAGAAATTTGCTACTGAAAATTTTGGTAGCATCGTCGTAGAGAAATTGATTTTATACGAGAGTAAACTTACTCGAGAGGGCCCAAATTATACTTTACTTGGAGAATGGGATTTAAAATAAATCGTTAGTCTTCTAACTAAATTATTAAAATAAAAAAATAAATAAAAAAACTAGGCTTAGATTTTAGGAAAAAATATTCCTTCCTTAAGCACTTGATAAGCTTCTTTTGGAACGCCTGCTAGCATTCCCATATAGAATCCTGCCCTCACCATTCGAGGAGCTTTTAAGTTTATGATCTGTTCATAAACATGGTGCTCAGTTAGAACAAAGGCGGGAGGTTTATCTTCTTCAGCATCTTCTAAGACGACAGAAGTATTCTCTTGGTTCCCCACGCCCCAATATTGTTTTCCCATGCTAAAACCTTTAACTAGATTTCTAAATTTCATGCATGTTCACCGAACAGATAATCATCGGATAGTATTTAAATGTTATCTTTTTGCGGCACTATCCGTTTTATGAGTGATACATTTCTCAAATCACTCACTTTTTTCTTAGTTCTATTTTTGGACTTACAAGAAATGCAGTAGAGAGGAGCTTAAAACAAGAATATTTCTTAACTACTCGCCAAAGCTAATTACAAAAACGAGCAAAATCACTCACTTTTCGAATTGTGCCCTTTTTGCAGATTTGTCCAAAATAGAAACCATTTGTATACTGGGCACGGCGCGATTATAAATTTACTGCGTAAATTTATGCGCCTCCTTTGGCGCCAGTATACAAATTGGTGTTGTCTTAGACAAACTATAAATACCAAAAAGATTAAAAGGGTTTAAGTCCTCCTTTCCTTAAAGAGGTGTTGATCATGTCTTATGTTGCTTGGTTTAAAGATTTAAATAAGGATTCTTTAGGTGTAGCGGGAGGTAAAGGTACCAATTTAGGGATTATGTTTAATCTGGGCTTGCCCGTGCCACCCGGGTTTGCGGTTACTGCACAAACTTACAAAGAGTATATAGAAAGAACCGGAATCAAAGCAAAAATTCAGGAACTGCTCACTAATTTAGATGTTGAAGATAACGACAAATTACAAGCAAGGGCCAAACAAGTTCAAGATTTGATTCTTTCTACTCCTGTTCCGGAAAACATTGCTGAAGAAATTATGAATTGTTACGAACTATTAGGCGCTGGAAAAGGCGCGCATGGTTTAGTTGATGCTCAGGAAGTATTTGTGGCAGTAAGAAGTTCAGCTACTGCGGAAGATTTACCGACAGCCAGTTTTGCCGGACAACAAGCTACTTTTTTGAATGTTAAAGGAAAAGAGAAAGTAGTTTTAGCCGTATTAGCCTGTTGGGCTTCTTTGTTTACCGCTCGGGCAATTTATTATCGCGAAAAAAATCATTTTGATCATTCCAAAGTTTTTATTTCTGCAATCGTACAAACAATGATTGATTCTGAACAATCAGGAATCATGTTTACAATCAATCCCTCCACTAACAATCAACAAGAGATCGTTATTGAAGCAATCTATGGGTTAGGAGAATTGATTGTGGGAGGAGAAGTTAACCCGGATTTGTACATTGTTGATAAAGAATCCCGGGAAATCAAGAAAATGGAAGTCCGGAAAAAAGAAATCGGGCTATTTAGAGATGAATTTGGGAGGAATGTCAAATTAACCATCGCTCCTAATTTACAGGCCCGGCAAGTTATCCCTGATACCCATATCAAAGAGCTAGCTCGCTTAGGTAAAAAAATAGAAAAGCATTATGAGAAACCACAAGATATTGAATGGGCAATCGAAAAAAATCAAATCTTTATTGTGCAGGCTCGACCAGTAACTACCCTTAAAGCTAAGGAAACAGAAACAGAACGACCAGGAATAACTGAAGAAGCTGGAAAAATTTTAGTAAAAGGAGAAACAGCTTCTCCAGGAGTGTATACTGGGAAAGTTAAAATCATTAAAGATCAATCAGAATTAAACAAAATTGAAAAGGGAGATGTTTTAGTTACCAGTATGACTACACCGGATATGGTTCCGGCCATGCAGCGTGCGGGTGCGATCATTACCAATGAAGGGGGAATGACCTGTCATGCGGCGATTGTTTCTCGAGAAATGAGTATTCCTTGTGTCGTGGGAACGGAAAATGCTACTGATATCTTGAAAGAAGGAGAGCTAGTTACAGTTCATGCTTCTCGCGGAGTAGTTTATGAAGGCAGAATAGCAGTCGTGGAAGAACAGAAACCTGAACAAGGCGGAACTGGTCTAAAAAGAAGCGAAGACCTCATCACTGCTACTGAAGTTAAAGTAATTATGGATCTTCCTGATTTGGCGGGCAGAGCTGCGGCCACCGGTGCAGACGGCATTGGTTTGGTTCGCTTAGAAATAATGATTGCTAATGGAGGAATCCATCCAGCAGAATATATCCGGCAAAATCGTGAAAGCGATTATGTTCGTTTGTTAAAAGAAGGCATCCAAAAAATGGCTAAAGCCTTTACTTGTAAACCGGTTTGGGTCAGATGTTCAGATATGAGATCAGATGAATACCGTAATTTACAAGGCGGAGATAAAGAACCTAAAGAAACCGATCCGATGATCGGTTGGCATGCTATCCGCAGATTGTTAGACGAACCTAAAATATTAAAAGCTGAATTTCAAGCCATTAAAGAATTACACGACGAAGGTTTTGATAATGTCGGAGTAATGCTGCCTTTTGTAATCAATGTTACGGAAGTACAAAAAGCAAAAGAAATTATGCGCGAGGTTGGTTTAGAGCCTTGTACAGAAATAGATTTTGGGGTAATGGTAGAAACTCCAGCCGCTTGCTGGATTATTGAAGATTTATGTAAAGAAGGCATTAGCTTTGTTTCTTTTGGTACCAATGATTTAACTCAGCTTACTTTGGGAGTAGATCGCAATAATGGACATCTAGCTAAATTATTTGATGAAATGCACCCAGCCGTATTAGGGGAAATTGCTAAAGTCATCCATGTCTGTAAGAAATATAAAGTAAAAACTTCTATCTGTGGTCAGGCTGGATCAAAGCCGGAAATGGCCGAATTTTTAGTTAAAACGGGAATCGATTCCATTTCTGCTAATCCTGACGCTGTAGATGAAATCAGGGTAAGTGTAGCGAAGATGGAAAAGAAACTGCTGCTGGATGCAGAAAGAAAGGTGATTGATGGATAATCGTTGTTAAACTCAATAAAATTTCCATTTCTCTTAATATAAAAAAGAGGCGAGAACCCTACTAAATTTACTTAATTTCTAATTGCTGAAATATTCTTCCTATTGGACTTTCTCTTTGATATTCAAATCCGTGTTCCTCAATTAAATTGGACAATTCGTCACGATTATGGGCAATTAATCCACTATTTCTCCTACAGAAGGATAAGATATCTCTTGCTTCGGATATATTTGCACAACATCGCGGAAGTCCACAATTTTCTATAGAATAGGGTGAATTTTCATCTGTGACAGTTCGGTCTCCAATTGCTAATCTCCAAACTTCATCATCTACTTGCACAGCTAAAAATCTTGATGCTATAGTTGCCTTATGTTGGTCAACATAAAAATCTCGTTCTCTGACACAAATAACTAAATCTGACTCTTCTCCCCTTCTAACAGAGACCATTTGTGGGATATGGTAGTTTGAAACAACCCCTATTAAACCACTATCTTGTGGTATTACTCGAACTTCATACCCAGAAATTTTTGTTTCTATTACTCTGCCGTGTTCAGGAAAATAGATTACTTGTCCTATGGGATATTGTGGTTTGATTATTCCCACATTTATCTTTTCAACATCAACCTTAGTCATATCTCATCCATAATTATTACATAGTTTAAAAAGATTTTGGAAACGTCCATTAAGAAAGAAGAGTTTAAAGGATTAATAAGTTTTGTTGAGATGGAGAGTTCACTTTCTGATGGGAATGCGCATAAACTTCTTGCATTCAAAACAGGAAATAATCACTTTCCCTGCACGCGTTCGCACTCGGGCATTTACTCCCGGCTGCAGATAGCTATAACAATGCTTACAGAATCTTCGTTTTAATTCTAAAGGAATCCTTGCTTTCACTTTCATGGCTATTTTTCGGGCTAAAGTAACATAACGATTAGCTAGGGCTTTATTTTTAGGAAAAACTTCTGCGGCCTGCTGGAAAAGAATCTTAATCCTTTCCTGGGCAATTTCCTGCTGTCCTTTTTTAGAAATGGCGGCTTTAGACATTAAAGAAAGAAAGCAGCAAGAGCTTAAAAAAGTATTGCCGGCAAATAAAATAAACCTGTAAATAAATCTCACTTAAATCCTAAACAAATAAACAAACAACTAAATTTTAAGAAAGTAATATAAATTCACTGAAGTTATTATTTTTATGAAACGGAAAAAACCGCTGCGGGGCAGGCCGGAGAAAAGCCCCATTCGGCAAAACATTGTTGAAATTCTCAATTATTTAGAACAAGGGTACGGGTATCAAATTGCTAAGATATATAATGAAATTTTTCCCCAGGTAACTCAGCGGAGTATCTATTATCATTTACATAAAGGAATTTTTACTAAAGAGATTAAAGTGAACCAGATTGAAGAAGAAAAAGGCGACTTTTCCTGGGGGAGCATGGTAGAAAAGACTTATTATTCTTTAGGCGCAAATGCTCAGCCAAACGGAGAAGAAAGGGTCAAAACTTATTTACAAAAACAAAAATGGAAAAAACCAACTTTACAGAACAGGTTTACTAGTTTGGTAGATAAATTTCGCCGGGCAAAATAATAATAACTCCAAAGTAGTAAATAACCGAAATCTTTATAAATGGGGTGATATTTTTAATTCGTATGAGTGATGCAGTTTATATTTTACAAAGAAAACCTATTGATAAAGGTTCAGTTCAGCAGGTGCTAGATCCTGGTTCTTTAAATCCTAGACCTGTTCAATCATTAGAGGCAGTTTTAGTTGTTGATGCAAGGAAAGGAGCTGGTTATGGCCAGATTCCATCAGGTCAGCCCGTTTATGTTATTGGTGCAAGAGAAACAGAAACCCCAGAACCATTATCAGTTTGGAGAACTGGTTTTGTTGATCATCCTGAACATTATAGTTTATGCACTTCAGCTCATGCGTCAAAATTCATACCCCTCGCAGCATACCAAAGAATGATGGAAAATATCAAAAATGGTGATGACATAATTGAATTGAAAAACTTCATTAATAAATTCTATGGTACAGCCTGCTAGTGACGCCTGCCTATATTCTAATTTAATTCTTTTTCTCAATTAAAACTAGTGCATTAACTTATTTTTGGAGTTAATGAAGTATAATCTCAGTTTTAATCCAGAAACTATTTAAGTTAAAACGAACTCTTGAGTTAATATGAAAACCTTTGCTTTCACTACCACAATTCTGAATGTTAAGAAAACTACTGAAGATATTTTATTTTTAACTTTAACTGCTCCCCAAGACTTTGCTTATGCAGCTGGGCAATTTATTACCTTAAAAATAATCAATCGGGGAGAAACTAAATTGCGGTCTTATTCCATTTTAAGTTACGAGCCAGGAAAAATAAAATTATGCATCAAACTAATTCCAGGCGGATTCGCTTCAGAGATCTTTGCTAAAACTAAGCAAGAGGACACTTTTGAGGTAAAAGGTCCGTTTGGTCATTTGATTTATGATGAAGCTAGTTTAACTAAAGAAAGCTGGTTTTTAGGCGGTGGAACGGGCATAGTTCCGTTGTACAACATTCTGGCGGAGAACTTACCTAAGCACCCAAAACAAACTTTTATCTTACTTTTCAGTGCCAGAACAAAAAAAGAATTAGTTTTAGATAAAGAAATTAAGCAGTTAGCCAGCAAATTTACTAATTTTATTTATCAGCCGACTTTGACCCGAGAAGAGTGGACCGGTAAAACAGGCAGAATACCAAATCATCTTCCTCGAGATTTAAAAGACAAAACTTTTTATATTTGCGGCACTACTGAACTAGTATTGGATATCAAGAATCTTTTGATGAAACAAGGAGTTAATCCCAAACATATCAAATTTGAATGTTATAATTAAAACCGTTGTTATCAAATAAGAAATAAACAGTAAAAATAAGAAGCAAAAAAAGAGGCGAAGAATATGAAAATAATTACATCATCAGAGTTAGATAAAAAGCAGGAAATTCTTTGTTTAGGTCTATTTGAAGATAGCAAAGAAAATTATCATTCATTTGATTCCAAATTAGCCGAAGAATTACAGGAAGCAACAAAGAAAAAAATATTTTCTAAAAAGTTTGGCGAACAATACTCTACTAAATTATTTAACTGGCCGTTTAGGAATATTATTATATTTGGATTAGGAAAAAAAGAACAATTTAATTTAGAAAAATTAAGACAGATTCTAGGAAAAGCAGTAAGCTGCACTAAGGCAGCGGGATGCACTTCTTTTTCTACTAATCTAGTAGAATTAGCTCATTTTCTGGGTAAAGAGGAGCATTTAGGAAGGGCTGCGGCAGAGGGATTGCTGCTGGCAAATTATGATTTTACTAAATATTTATCTGCAGAAAAAAAAGAAAAAAAGAAACCAATAGATAATGTTTCTTTACAGTGGACCGCAACAGCAGCTTCTTTTGCTCCGGGCCTCAAAACCGGAAGGGTTATTGCAGAATGCACTAATTTTGTCCGCGATTTAGTTAATGAACCAGCCAGCTTAGTTAATTCGGTTTACTTAGAAAAAGTAGCCAAAACTATTGCGGGCAGTTCTACTAAAATAAAATTAAAAGTATTAAATAAAGCAGAACTGCAGCAGGAAAAAATGGGCGCATTATTAGGGGTAAATGCTGGAAGTGCCAATGCTCCTAAATTGTTGATTTTAGAATATAAAAATGCCTCAGGCAAACCGATTGCTTTGGTTGGAAAAGGCATCACTTTTGACAGCGGAGGGTATAACTTAAAACCAACTAAATACATTGAAGATATGAAAACAGATATGGCCGGAGGAGCAGCAGTTTTAGGGGCCATAAAAGCAGCAGAAGAATTAGGTTTAAAGAAAAATATTTTAGGTGTAATCCCCATCTGTGAGAATATGGTCAGCAGCACTTCCCAGCTTCCCGGAGATATTGTTACCGCGTATAATGGCAAAACCATAGAAATAGGAAACACCGATGCGGAAGGAAGATTAATTCTAGCCGATGCTTTAGCTTATACTGAAGCAAAATATAATCCAGAAATAATTATTGATTTAGCGACGTTAACCGGAGCATGCGTAGTTGCGTTGGGATATTATGCTGCAGGCATGATCTGTAAAGATGAACAACTTTCTGCAGCTTTACAAGCAGCAGGAATGGCTTCGGGAGATCGGGTCTGGCCTTTGCCTTTCTTTGATGAATACCAAGACTGGATGGAAGGCACTATCTCTGATTTAAATAACATTTCTGTAAAAGGGAAAGGCTATGAAGCCGGTTCGATAACTGCCGCAGTATTTTTAAATAAGTTTGTAGAAAAGACTACCTGGGCGCATTTAGATATTGCGGGTTCGTCTTACTGGGCGGTGGAAGGAGCATATTACCAAAAAGGAGCTACTGGTTCAGGAGTAAGAGTGTTAAGTTATTATTTGTTAGAAAATTAGATTGGAGCTATTCAAAATAAAATGGAAGAATTGGTTATTTTGGGCACGGGAATAGCCGGATGCACGGCGGCAATTTATGCTGCCCGGGCAGGATTATCTCCGTTAGTTATTTCTGGAATGGAGGAAGGCGGACAATTAACCTTGACTACGCAAATAGAAAATTTTCCCGGCTTTCCAGACGGAATTTTAGGGCCGGAATTAATGGAGAGATGTAAAAAGCAGGCCGAACGATTTGGAGCCCAGATTCAAACCGATGCTGCAACTGCTGTTAAGAAGATTAAAAGCGGTTTTGAATTAACCTTAATGAGCGGAAAGAAAATCCAGACCAAAACTTTAATTATCGCTACTGGGGCTTCAGCAAGATGGCTGGGATTACCTTCAGAAGAAAAATATAAAGGGAGAGGAGTTACCGTTTGTGCGACTTGTTTACCTACCGGTTCTAATATAATTGCTAATAATGCACCTAAAGCAATCGACAAGATAAAAGAAGGAGAACAAGTTCTTACTCATGATGGCACATTTCAAAAGGTTGCAGGAAAGGGAAGTAGGTCATTTAAGGGAAAATTGGTTAAAATAATCCCTCGTTATTTTCGAGACGAACCAACACTATTAACTCCTGACCACCCCGTATATGTTACTAAGATGAGCCGCGGCACTGGAGTAAAATATTGGAACATGAAGTGGGAGGAACCGCATTGGGTTCCAGCCGGGGATCTGCAAAAAGAACATATTTTACTTTACCCGATTGTTTCCGAAACAAAGGATGTTGTTGAGATTAAGGTATCCGACATCTTAAAACTTGATACTGACAGAAAAGGATGGGTCAAATATGATTATGAAACATACACAGCTAGGAGACTCCCAAACACCATACCCATTAATAAAAATTTTATGCGATTAGTTGGATATTTTCTGGCTGAAGGATCCATTACGCCAAGAGGTATAAACTTCTACTTTGGGCCAAAAGATAAAGAATACGTTGATGACGTAGTTAAAACTATTAAGGAGTTATTTGATTATGATGTAAAAGTTAAACACGTAGGCTCTGTCTGGCGGATTGAAAGTTACGCAGGAATATTACGAGATCTTTTTGAGAAAATGTTTGGAAAATACTCTTTTGGAAAATCACTGCCTCATTGGTTTGTATACCTTCCTAAAGAAAAACAAGCAGAATTAATTAAAGGTTATTATAGGGGTGATGGAGGAATTAAGCCAGAAGCCTTTTCCTTAGTAACAAATTCACCAAAATTAGTTGCGCAATTCAAAACAATTTTGTTACGTCTAGGTATAATAGTGGGGATATCAAAGAGATCAAAAGAAAAACTCAATAAAACAAAAAATATTCTTAATGGGAGAGAAATAAAGTTCAAACATGATCGATACGAACTAGAAATTGGGGGGTCTTACCTTAGATCAACAAGTGATTTGTTGGGGGTTGAGCATCCTCATTTAAAAAATAAAATAAGGAATAATCATTTTGCTTGGATTAAAGGAAATTATGCATATCTTCCAATCAGAACTTTAGAAACTGAAAATTATGATGGTGAAGTCCACAACATTGCCGTAGAAAATAATAATACTTATGTTACTGCTGGTGCTATTGTACATAATTGTGACGGAGCTTTGTTTAAAGGCAAAGAAGTGGTAGTTATCGGCGGAGGAGATTCCGCTATGGAAGAAGCAATTTTTTTAACTAAATTTGCTACTAAAGTTACAATTATTCACCGCCGCGATACTTTACGGGCCAGTAAAATTATGCAGGAGCGGGCTAAAAAGAATTCAAAGATAAAATTTATTTTTAATACAGCAGTGAAAGAGATTTTAGGCGATGGTAAATTAGTGAAAGGAGTTAAATTAACCAATACCAAAACGGGCAAGGAAAATGAATTAAATTGTGCAGGAGTTTTCTTAGCGATTGGGCATGTTCCGAACACGAATATTTTTGCCGGTAAATTAGCTTTAGACGAGAAAGGCTACATTAAAGCAGATCAATTTACCCATACTTGTCTGCCGGGAGTATTTGCGGCTGGGGACGTGCAGGATTTTAGATACCGGCAGGCAATTGTTGCAGCTGGTTCGGGTTGTATGGCCGCAATGGAAGCAGAGAAGTATTTGGCTGAGAAAGAAGTTTAACCTTTGTTGTTCAGTTTATGTTCTTATTTATTTTGTTGAAAAAATTAAATTTAATCCACAAATTCAAATATATGTGCATCCATAGCAGCATGGCAGTTGGTACAAATAACCTCGTAACCCTTTCCACCCTTAAATGGCGTCTCTCTACCTAAAGGTGCATCTTCGTTAAAAAAATCTTCATCTAAAGAACCCGTCTCTTCAAATCTGGGTGTATCTATAACAATTTTATTACAATGATTACAACTATAAGCAATTGGAACTTGATTAGCAGGGTCTGGTTTATATCCATAAATAATATATCCAGAACGATACCACCTACCATTTCCCTTAACTTCCCTGATAATTTCTAAATCAGAAATATCTTTCACAGAAGATAATTTAGTACGCAACTCGTCAAGCGAAGAAACTACTTGCCCCCTTATTTCTATCGGAATTACTTCTGGTAAAGACTCCCAAAATAATCGTTCAAGGTCACTGTATTGTGGTTTCGGGCCAAAATAAGTCATGTACATTTAGATTAATTGTTTGTTAATAAGCTTTTTGATACTAAGGCACAATTCAATTTCTGAGTGATTTCTCTTTTTTGAGCATTTTTCACGACAT